>ERZ1740058.1145-NODE-1145-length-13849-cov-7.875671_pt1 | contig 13849 bp, 14 predicted proteins | sample MGYA00581745_ERZ1740058 | MGnify/ENA primary metagenome ERZ1740058 (study PRJEB43018, sample SAMN04849742) | marine metagenome | isolation source: floating plastic debris | place: Pacific Ocean | collected 2008-08-30 | study: EMG produced TPA metagenomics... | reverse complement strand
ACTCCAGCCATTGAGAACGGAAGTGACCAACCATCCAATGCCCGAACCATTACTAGTGAGAAAGGGGCGAAGCAGGAAAATGAGCCAAAAGCCCCTTTGCCATCTTACGCACAGGCTGTAGGGCGATTTACCAATGGTGTAGAAGCTAGAGGAACCGGTTGGATCGCTGCCAATGGCGCCGTTGTAACCAGTTATCATTATGTTGCTGAAAATTATGATGCTGGTAGCTATAATGATGATTATTCTCCTGAGGTATATGACATAATAGAGTTTAATATGCCGCTTTCTAATCCGGATGGCAGTATTAATCATTCAGCCCCAGAAGATCAATACCCTATTAATACTGATTACGTTTTCGCAAGGGTTATCGGCGGCAAGGTAAAAAATGACTTTGGGCCCGACTTTTTCAAGATGAGGCAATTACATACAAATGTATATGGTAAGAATTATCACGCAGGCTACTCTATTGTTGAGGTACTGCCTAATGGCACCGGAAAACGACCCGGTGAACGGATACAAGAGTACTTTCAAGTAACCCGGCACCCTTCTGGCCCAACGATGGAAGGACAAGCATTAGACGTGATACACTCTACCAAAGCAAGATATTTAGACCCCACCGAGTACTATACAGTACAATTGAGAACACTTTTGGCTAAAGACCCTGCTAAACTATTGCGCTCTGTAAGTGACAAAGACCGATTTCTGGTTTATGTTCACTTTGAGTCTCTCGAGAAAATAGGTGCAGACGAACCTGCAATTGGGGCACCGATCACCTATGAAAATAGTAATGTAGCAGTAGGAATTCATAATCGAGGAGCAACTGTGCTTGGACTCGGTACTGGTTTTAGGGATGATGAGTTCCGTAGGCATTTGGGCGAGTTCTTCTCCGATAAAACTACCTATGTTGATCCGAATAGTTACTGGAATGAAGAAAATGGAACCATTGATAAGCCCTATCTAACTATTGCCAATGCCGCGCAAAATGTAGATGAAGACGGGGTACTCAGTATTGTCAAAGGTAGCTACAATGAGGGCGTCACCCTTAACACTCCCATGACGGTCAAAGTACCGCTAGGCCCGGTAGTCATTGGGGCATCCGGCGGTAGTAACACCCGTAACATGCGACCTTCGCTGCCCGCCGATTTGTTTGTGGATGACGAAACGCATGTGCTGGAAGAAGGGCTAGAGGCAGACTTGCCAACCGCAAATCTACGAAGCTTTCCCAACCCCTTCACCCAGCATACCGAACTACACTACACCCTTACCGATGATAGCCCGGTGCAGGTGAAAGTATACGATATGCTGGGACTGGAAGTACAAACGCTGGTGGAGGAAGAACAATTGGAGGGTGAACATTCTGTACAATGGGATGGTCGCAACCAACAAGGAAAGACCATGCCTACAGGATTGTACATTATGCAACTCCACACCGGAGGAGAAACCTCCGCCATACGAGTCATGAAGCAGTAAGAAAGAAAACAAGACGCTCTAAAATGCCTAGAGTTCAATGAGCCAAATCAATCATACTTCTTATACCAAAGATTGAGAACAATGAAAACATTATACATAGTTGCCCTGCTGGGATGGGGATGCTTGGTCACCCTCAACCTACAGGCCCAAGAAAAAGTCCCTTACCAATTCCACTTCCAGGCCGATGCGGTAGCCGTAGATGAATTGAAGCTAGTGACGACCGTTAGTCAGGGCAATGCTGCGGCTATCCGTCTCTATTTTGATCAGGTACAACTCGGGGAGGAAAGCACCTTGGTGCTGGAAGGAAAAGACGGTAAACAACAGCTATTGGATGCAAAAGCCTTGGCCAGTTGGAACAATAGCTCTGCTTACTTCAACGGAAGCTGGGTAAAGGTGTCGCTACACCAGCACGCGGGTGAAGCAGCGGCCTTCAAGATTACCACCCTTAAAGTTACTCCAGCCATTGAGAACGGAAGTGACCAACCATCCAATGCCCGAACCATTACTAATCAAAAAGAAGTAAACCAATCGGCGAACGCAGCAAAAGTATCTCTACCAGCTTATGCTAAAGCTGTGGGTAGGTTTACCAATGGCCTGAAGGCTAGAGGAGCTGGTTGGATTGCTGCTAATGGTGCTATTGTAACAGATTATGAATACGTTATGGAATATTATGACTATCATAGTTTAAATGATGATTATTCTCCCGAAGTATATGATGTAATCGAGTTCAACATGCCTCCTTCTAACCCGGATGGAAGCATTAACCATGCTGCCCCAGAAGATCAATACCCTATCAATACTAATCATGTATTCGGAAGAATCATCGCTGGAAAACATGAGAATGATTATGGACCGGACTTTATACGTATAAAAATAGCGTCCTGGTGGGATCATGGATATGTTAATGTTCAAGCAGGCTATTCTATCGTAGATGTACTTCCCAACGGAACTGGGAAATATCCAGGGGAGAATATTCAAGAATACTTTCAAGTAGCGAGACACCCCTCGGGCAAAACAATGGATGAGCAGATATTGAGTATCCTACATACAGATTTAACCAAGCCAATAAATCTCACTAAGCGCAATACTGTAACACGAACCAACGCGATAGCGCTGAATCCTAACGACAAGGTACGTAGTGTAAGTGATAAGGATCGGTTCTTATTATATGATCATGCAGGCCATATTATTTCTAAAGAAACTCTAGGTTCGGTTTCAAGCGGTGCACCAGTTACGTATGAAGGCAGTAATGTAGCAATAGGCATAGTAAACGTTGCATCAGTAGCAGGGTATGGCTTTGGGATTGGTTTCCGAGACGATGAGTTTCGTAGGCATTTAGGCGAGTTCTTCTCCGATAAAACCACCTACGTTGATCCGAATAGTTACTGGAATGAAGAAAATGGAACCATTGATAAGCCCTATCTAACTATTGCCAATGCCGCGCAAAATGTAGATGAAGACGGGGTACTCAGTATTGTGCGGGGTAGCTATGACGAAAGCGTGGTGCTTAACACGCCGATGAAAGTAAAAACCCCACTAGGAGCAGTTATCATCGGCTCTCCTCAAGGTAGTAACACCCGCTGGGTGCGGCCCACATTACCGGCAGAACTCTTCACCGAAGATGAAGTATTTGCCGAGGAAGAAGATTTGCTAGTAGCCCAATCACCCCTCAAAAGCTTCCCTAACCCCTTCACGCAGCACACCGAACTACACTACACGCTGAAGGAAGATAGCCCGGTAGTAGTGAAAGTGTACGATATGCTGGGGCAGGAAGTGCAGACACTGGTAGAGGAAGAACAGCTTGAAGGTGAGCATCACTTACAGTGGGATGGTCGCAACTATCAGGGACAAAATATGCCTTCGGGGCTCTACATTATGCAATTGAAAACCAGTAGGGAAACCTCTTCGGTTCGAGTCATGAAACAGTAAACGAGAAAGAAATTCACTCTAAAGTGCCTCTAGTTTTTCTCACTGCACAATGAGCCAAAACAATGAACCATACTTCTTATGCAAAATAATGTAGCAATGAAAAATATACGAAAACTCGTTCTGGTCGGATGGGGCTGGTTGGCTGCTCTCAGCCTTTGGGCACAGGAGAAAGTGCCTTACTCTTACCAGTTTCAGGCACCAGCCGCAGAAGAGGAAAAGTTGCAGGAAATAACCCAGGTTAGCTACGCTAACACCCACTCTATGCGCCTCTTCTTTGAAAATGTTCAATTAGGCAAAAATAGCTACTTACTGCTAGAAGGTAGCGATGGAGCCAAACAGAAACTGAACGCCCAAGCCTTACAAAACTGGAATAACAGTTCAGCTTACTTTAACGGGCAAAACGTGAAGGTATCAATTTATCAGGCTGCTGGGGAAGAAGTAACTTTGCAACTTAAGGAGCTAAAAATAGTAGTAGCTGACCAAAATGGTCAGCAAAAGGCACGATCAAATACTCGGCCCAAGAAGATCACTACGCCAACATTAGCTTCTGCCAGTACTGGACTCTACAGCCCTCCTTCAGAACCTATACCAGCTACTGGCCCTTATACTGACGCCATTGGGAGATTTACCAATGGTAGTAACTCTTTGGGTACAGGGTGGATTGCTGCTAACGGGGCTATTGTAACTACCCGAGAAAACGTTCAAAGAATTATCAATCATGGGTACGATATCATTGAGTTCAATGTTCCGCTTTCTAACGAAGATGGATCGGTAAATCACCCAGCCCCTGAAGATCAATATCCAGTTATAGCTGATGTAAAGTACCTGGATAATGCAACGCTCGCCCAATTTGTTTTTAAGCACAAATACGCACCACATGATAGTCGGATTATGTCTTGGGCTATTGCAGAAGCTCTACCAAATGGTACTGGAATGAGACCGGGTGAACGTCAGCAGCAATATTTTCAGGTTGTCAATAATCCCGGTTCATTTGCCATTAACGCAATGGATGATAAGCAACTGACAACTGCTGGTATTTATGTTGATGTGCTACATTACGGAGATTACCCTGAAGATGCTATTGAAAAAGAGGGCTATCGGACTCTACGCAGGACTACTACAAAGCTCTACCCCCCTAAAGAGCTTATCTCAAAACATGCACACCCACCTGGCTATTTTGGCAGTAATCGGGAATTAGACGTTGAGCATATACTCGTATATAATATGGTAGATTGGGGAGGGGATTTCCCTTCGTCAAGTGCATCCGGAGCACCAATAGTCTATCATGAGTCAAACGTAGCCATAGGTATTCATACCACTTCTGTTCATGCAGGCGGATTGGATGAAGAAAGCATAGTTTTGACCGGAGCCATCGGATTCAAGAATGACTACCTCCGTAATGCACTAAGCAACTTCATTAAAGATGCTATATACGTAGATGCCGAAGGATTGTATGATGACGGCGCTAATGGTCAAATTGATAAACCTTATCTAACTGTAAGTGAAGGAGTGCAGCAGGCCGCCGAGCATGATATTCTTAGCATTGCTCGTGGTTCATACGACGAAAGCGTGACGATTGACAAGCCACTTAAGTTAAGTGCTCCAGTAGGTAAGGTAGTGATTGGTGCATCAAGCAGCGCTAATCATCGATCAGCTCGTCCGATTATTCCCTTTGATCTGTACGAAGATGATCCTTCTAACGTGCTTTCTGATGAATACAGCCTATTGAAAGAGCAATCCTCATTACAAAGTTTTCCCAACCCCTTCACTCACCAAACTGAACTGCACTACACGCTGAAGGAAGATAGCCCAGTGCAAGTAAAAGTCTATGATTTGATGGGGCAGGAAGTGCAGACGCTAGTAGAGGAAGAACAACTGAAAGGCGCGCATCACTTACATTGGGATGGGCACAACCAACTGGGAAAGATGACACCCAATGGATTGTATATTATCCAACTCAATACTGGCGAAGAAACATCCACGGTCCGAGTCATAAAACAGTAAAACCTTTTATACTAACTAAATCCCCCAGCATACTTGGGGCTACATATAAAAATAAAGTTATGAAACCCTTATTTGCCTTATTTATATCCTTTGTCTTAATCGGAATGATAGCTCACCGCAGTAGCGAACCTCGCCAATCGGTAACCACTGGCCTACCCCAGCAGACAACTGCCTGGTGTGTGCTTGAGAACGAAAACTACGCTTTTTGGGATAAAAGCTTTGATCGCTACGCTAGCTACTGGCTGGAGCAATTTCCTATTAATTCAGGTGAAGAAGTCCGCAAGGTGAATAACCTTCGGATTCATCAAGCCAGTGACTGGGCGCATCCTTATCAATACGAAAAAAATACCGAAGAAGTGGATACACTTCAGGTTAATGATGCATTTACGACCACCGAATCTATTCGGGCGATTTACTAAAGAAGAAAAAACAATGAAACCTATCTTATTCATGATTATTTCAGTGCTATTCCTGGGCCTGATGACGGCTATTGTCTCAGTGGGAGGCACCAGCCCCCGCGAGCGATCGTACCGACAATACGAACGAAACCGCGATGCTATTCTGGAAATTATTGAACAGGAAGCTTACGCCACCTACGAGCAAAATACGAAGCGTTGTGCCAACTACTGGGCTAATGAAGATTACGTGCGTTCTCAAGGTGGACAATTGCACAAAGTACTTAGCAAGGGAAATGAATCAGACTCGGCTAGCTCACTTCTGGATAACAATCTACTGAATAATCACCCGCAAGTGAAACTTAAGCATATTAACCTCAAAATATATCGAAACGCCGCCTGGGTTACTTACCAACTGCACACATCGGGCGGAAAAGTGCAGCACGAAACCCGATTTCTGGAAAAGCAAGGTAACCGCTGGAAAATCGTGTATCGGAGCTGGCTCCGCACTGACCAAGACTCATAAAAATATTATTAAACCAAACCCAAAAATCAAGTATTATGAAAACGACAATTTTGTATTTTATCACCATCATAGCACTTGCTATGACCTTAGGCAGTTGCCAAACCGAAGAAGTAGCTCCTTTACGACCTATTGGTTGGCTACCGGGAGATAAAACCCCTCACCCCATTCCCACTAGTATTCCTCCTGCGGAAGTTATTCGTACCGAATTTAGTGGGGCTACCAAATGGCGAATCACCTTCAACGATCCAAAATTTGAGCTAAAGTGGGCGTATCAGCGATTTTTTAGCACGGTAGATGGCTCGTTTCGGAATCTGGCTGACCTTAATAGTAGCATGAAAGCTACCAGCCGAGTGGATATGGATTTTCTGTTTGGATACGCCCGATCTCCTCACCAGTACGATAACCATCTTACGTATCCTGAGGCAGCCGTTATGACGAAGTTCAAGCCTTCCGACATGAGCGCCTGGGACTTAGCAGTTGCTACGGAACTAAATCCTACGGAATTTCAAACTGCCTTTGAGAGCAGCCCTTTTGAAGCAGTCTCTTTCCAGCCCTACAATTACGATAAGTACGGCGATGAGTCTAGTCTTTACCAAGACGGCGACATATTCCTGTTCAAGACCGACCGGAACCCGGCTCGCTACGGAGCTATCCGCATCGTGGAGGCATCTCTAATTTACCAGGGTATTGGCCCTCGCATCGTGGAAGTTATTGTACAAGCGGATAACAATGTCTTTCAACTGAAAAACTAACTATACATAGTCACCAGAAATCATGAAATATCTAACTATAATTATTCTCGCACTCCTCAGCGCAGTATTGCTACCGGGTTGCCAGTCAGATGACACTAGCTCTATATTCCCCGTCAGTAAGCGCCCTACCTCTCCGGGCGGGTACGCACCGACACTTACTACCCCTATTCCACCCACATCAGTTGAAGAAGAGGTGCTGGATGGAGCCAAACGTTGGTTAATTACCTTCAGTGATATTAACTACGATTTGCACTACTTGCATCAGCGATTCTTTAGCACCACCGATGGTAGTTTTTACAACATCAAGCAACTGCACCTGAGTGCTAATGCTACGGCTAAGGCTGACCTGGACTTTCTGTTTGGCCGAATACAATCCATTGATGGCTTTCTGTTAACCTATCCCGAACAAGCGGCAGCTACCCAGTTTAAGCCCTCGAATTTGACAGCAGGAGAACTGGCATTCATCGTCGATAATGATCCGGCTCAGTTAGAAAATGCTTTTGAAAATAGTATTTACGCGGCTACTGATGTGCAGCCTTATGACTACGTTGAGGACAAGTATAATTTTGATTACTATGAGACAGGTGACATCTTTTTGTTCAAGACTGACCGTACTCCGGCTCGCTACGGTGCTATCCGTATTGTGCAGTCTGAAGCAGATTTCTACGCCAACAGCCGTACGGTAGAAATTACTGTGCAAACCGGCAATAGCATTCAGAAATATAAAAACTAGTCACTCATCTCTCCTATCAAAGATCAACTAATTTATCAACCAACCTCTAACTCTTATCAGCATGAACTCGATTATGGAAAAAAATCTCTTCGAAAAAATTGGTGGTATGGCTACTGTAGATATCGCTGTAGAAATATTTTACCTAAAAGTACTAGCTGATGATGCCATCAGCCACTTTTTTCGATGGACCAATATGGACGCCCAAATTGCCAGGCAAAAAGTTTTTCTAGCTTACGTTTTCGGGGCACCACTTAATTACAGCGGAAAGAATATGCGCGATGCCCACGCCCATTTGGTAAAACGAGGACTAAATGAAAGTCACTTCAATGCAGTGATAGGTCATTTAGTGTCTACCCTACAAGAGTTATGCATAGGGGAAGATTTGATAGATGAAGTATCCAGGATTGCCGAAAATACGCGCAACGACGTGCTAGGACATACAAGTTAGATTAATGAATAGAGAAGTAGTTTTTCGAGCAAGGGTGTTTCAATGAAATGCCCCTGCTTCCTTTTTAGAATTCTATTTTCCCATAATCAAGAAGTAATACAATCATTCAGTCTCGTGACTGTACAAAAAAGAGAAACTATAAAGCTAAGCCAGCTTAGTAGAAGAATATAATAGAGAAGTAGTGAGCAAGAGTATTCTACTGGAGTACTCCTGCTTTTTTCTTACATCATCAAAATAACTAACCCATGACAACAGACATTTTAGAAGTGCCGCAACCGCAACAATCTGCGGTAGAACATGATGAACGCAGCCTACACCGTATACATGCCTTCGTAGAAGCAGTAATTACCGGTTACAGGCAGGGCAAAGTATCTCTCAGAAAAATGAATGAAGTGTACAGAGGCTTTGGAGAAGACTTTCTGACTAATACGATCCAAGGGCATGGTTGGCGAAAACCCTTCGGCTATGCTGGAGACTTTCTAATGATTGATAAAATTTATACCCACCACACGGCTAAAGAACCGGCATTCCAAGTATGGGATGAGTATTTTCATCGACAGGCTGCCCCCCAGGCCGTACGCAATCGTAAGGAATACTTTAAGCAACTAATGAGGGATCGGATGATTGGCCAGAGATCATTCGCCCTATTGAATGTTGCTAGTGGGCCAGCCCGCGACCTAGCCGAGGTATACGCTGATTTGAGTCATCCCCAGCAGCTTCATACTACCTGCGTAGATATGGACAAGCACGCCATTGCTTACGCCAAAAGCCTCAACTTATCGTATTTGCCCTACATAAATTTTGTGCAGAAAAATGTGCTTCGTTTTCATTCCGAACAAACATTTAATCTGATCTGGTCGGCGGGCTTATTTGATTATTTTGATGATAGACTATTTGTAACTCTGCTTCGCCGATTTAAGGATTACTTGAAACCAGGTGGGGAAATCGTGATTGGTAATTTTAACCAAGATCATAACCCTAGTCGAGCCTACATGGAAATTTTTGGTGATTGGTTTCTGTATCATCGCACTGAGCAGCAATTGGTTGACTTGGCCACAAAATCGGGTTTTGAGCATTGGCAACTCAGCGTTAACCCTGAGCCAGAGAATGTCAACTTATTTCTGCACATTAAAACCAGTCGAAACTAGCATTTGGCTAGTTAAATACCAATCTGCAAACAATTGGTACCAAACTGAAAAGCCCTAGGATCTATTTCTCGGCAGATAGAAAGGCGGATCTTTGCAAATAACGACTACCTCACTAAAAACTTAACTCGACTACAACCATAATCTTTACTTCGAATACAACCAATAGCATCATTAACCCTTACAACCCCTATTCCCGTGAAAATTACAACCTTAACCAGCTTATTGTTGGTCTTCATTACCTTTAACCAAGGTCTGGCATTTCCAGTCCCTGAGCGTACTGCCAATACCAGTAATCAAATACCTGGATTCTCCGTAGAATTGATGGAGCCCTTTAGAGCAACCACTGACCATCTACAACAAAAGCTACGGAAGGCCCGACGAAAGCGGGCTTTCCTGCGGTACATGTTTTACTACATTCATCGCAAGCACCTGAAGCGTTACAAGCAGTACAGTTTACTAACCGATGTGATGAAAAACGGAAGCTACGATTGCGTTTCTGGCTCAGCCCTCTACGCCCTGATGTTGGAGGAGTACGGTTTTTCGTATCAGATCTGGGAAATGGATTACCATGTGTACCTAACGGTAAGCGTAGATGATATGACCTTCGTGCTTGAAACTACTGATCCAGTACATGGATTTATTGAGCTACCGAAGGAGATCGCTGAACATCGGGAATACTATGAGCAGCAAGCCGAGTTACTTCATCAAGAAGCAGGGAGTAATGATCCATTGATTCATCGCTCTATTACACTAACCCAACTGGCTGGTTTGCAACTTTATAACCGAGCGATTAACGCCTGGAATAACCGCCAACAAAAACAAGCGCAGCAGTTTGCCGCGCAAGCATTAGATTACTATCCGGCTGAGCGGATTGCCTGTCTGGCTCAGTTTATCGCTCATTAAGGAGAGGTAGTTTTTTTGGTTAAAAGAAGACAAGTAGGTGCACTCTGCTGGGGTGCGCTTACTTTTTTATGATATTTGAATATAAAACAACCAATAAGAATGGCTCAAGTAAAAATTTACGGACTAGAATCATCGCTAAGCCTTATTAAAGCTAGGCTTTCCGACACTATTCATCGCTGTGTAGTAAAAACCCTGAAGATTCCGGCCGACAAGCGGTTTCATCGATTCATCTTACTGGATCAAGAAAACTTCTACTATCCCGTAAACCGCACAGAATCCTACCTAATAATTGAATTGATGTTGATAGCTGGTCGTAGTGCTGAAACCAAGAAAAAACTAATCAAGCTCCTGTTCCAGGAAGTCAGTGAAGTTTTAGGTATCTCTATTACAGATATTGAGGTATGCATTCTGGAAATACCCGCTGCCAACTGGGGCTTTCGGGGAACGACTGGCGATGAAGCATCATTACCGTATTCCGTTGATATTTAATGCACAATAGTAGTGGCCACTACGGTAGTAGTCACTATGGTCATAGCCGCTACGGCTGATTGGGCAGCCTTAGTAGGCTTATTCTTCTGGGCAAAGTAGCGTCGGCGTAGTACTGAAATCATTAAAAAAACTAAATCACCAACTATGCAAAAGATTATCTATTACGTAGCAAGTTCCCTAGACGGTTACATTGCAGGTAAAGATGACGATGTAAGTCAATTTATCTTGCAAGGAGAAGGGGTTGATAAGTATCAGTCAGACCTTGCCAACTTCGAGACGGTAATCATGGGTAGAAAGACCTATGAATTCGGTTATCAATTCGGACTGCAACCGGGGCAGCCGGCGTATCCTCATATGCATCATCATATCTTCTCAAACTCATTGGCGATAGACAGCCTATCGGAGCAGGTTCAGATTGAGAAACTAAGCGTTAGCCGAGTTGAAGAGATCCGGGAAAACGCTACAACCGATATTTATTTATGCGGGGGTGGGCAGTTTGCTGGTTGGTTATTGGAAAACGGTTTGATTGACCAATTAAAACTTAAGCTGAACCCTGTTGTGCTCGGAAGTGGAACCAAACTCTTCGGCAGTTCAACGGCCAATGAAAATTGGGAACTTATTGACAGGGAATCATTCTCCGATGGACTTCAAATTCTAACTTACGACAAGAAAAAATAAAAGTACTAGCTATAGCCGGTGAATAAGCTAGCTGACAATACCTCCATTTTTGCTTTATGGAAGAAAAAAGAACAAAATGAGTATCAAAGAGCCCGTAAAAATTAAAAGGCTTCAGGCAGGAGACTTGAACAAGTTCGCTGACCTCATCAAATTATTTGAAGAAGTTTTCGAGATGGAGAATTTTTCAGTTCCTACTGTAAAGCATCTTCAAAACCTTCTCAATCGCACCGACTTTGATGTATTCGTAGCCTTTAAAAATGACCTAGTTGTAGGGGGATTAACAACCTATGTATTGGAACAATATTATTCGGAAAAACCTCTGGCATACGTCTATGATTTGGCGGTGGACACTAATCTTCAAAGACAAGGAATAGGAAAGAAACTTATGGAAGAAGTGAATAAATTCTATAAGGAGAAAGGGTTTGAAGAAATATTTGTACAAGCGGACAAGATTGACGATTACGCGATTGAGTTTTATAGGAAAACTAATCCATCAACAGAAGGGCAAGTAGTCAATTTTTCTTACTTGCTGAATAAATAATAAGAAAGTATAAAAGCACAACAAGATATATAGTCTATACCCTGCGGAATACACACCATATAAGCAACCGTTGTGCTTCATTACAAAAGACTAAAATAAAAGGTAAAATATGCCATCAATAAGGACGATAGAAAGCTTCATCAAAGCTGTTGAAGAATATCCACATGACCAAGTAATAAAAAATTACTACGCAGAAAATGCCTCTATCCAAGAAAACCAAAATACGCCAAGAATCGGAATTGAAAATTTAGTTAAAAATGAACGAAAAATGCTTCAGAAAGCCATAAAAGTCTATTCTGAATGCATAAGACCGTTCTTCCGTATAGAGGATACGGTTGTGATAAGATGGAAATTTCGATTTGAATGGATGGATGGTTCTATAACCGAAATTGAGGAAATAGCCTATCAAAAATGGAATGGAGAAAAAATCTATCAAGAACAATTCTTCTACGATCCCAAACAATTTGTTCCTAAAAAAAGGAGCTAAAGAAAATAACGATAAACGACGTTTTAGAACAGGAACCTTTAATATATGACACCACTCCCATTTAGCTTAGTGCTTGTTTCAATATTCACCCATGCCTACTGGAATTATTTAATTAAAAGCTCAAAAAACAAACATGCATTTACTAGCTTAAGTAAGCTGGTGGAAGTCACTATTTTTGCAATTCCTGCCCTATACGTTTTATCCACCACTGAATTCCGAATAGAGTTCTTCTTACTCATTTTGGTGGCTGCTTCAATAACATTTTTAAACTACTTTTTTTTGGCAAGTGCCTACAAATACGGAGATCTCTCATTGGTATATCCAGTATCCAGGTCAAGTATTATTTTTCTCCCTATCATGGCTTATTACTTTATTGATGAAAGAATTGATACTACAGGCGGGATAGCCATTTTCACCATCCTATTAGGAACCTTTGTGATGCATATGGAGTCGCTTTCTTTTCAAGGAATAAAGACAATAATTAAAAGCATAAGCAACAGAGGAAGTCTATATGCAATACTGGCCGCACTCACTGTGGCCGGTTATACCCTTTGGGATAAGATCTCCATTTCTAAGATAGAACCTTTTCTTTACTTCTACCTGTACACGCTCATAGTGGCTATTTTGTACAGTTCTTTAACCTTTATCAAATTCAAAAAAAATATGTTAAAAAAGGAGTGGGAATTAAACCGAGGTAGAATTATCCAAGTTGGTTTTTTTAACAGCTTTACCTACATCCTGACACTAACCGCTTTAGCAATGAGTAAAGCTACTTACGTAGGAGGGGTAAGGCAATTAAGTATCGTAGTAGGTGCCTTTCTTGGTTATAAACTACTAGGTGAAGATATGAGCTTACCAAAGATTACTGGTATAATAATTTCCCTAGTCGGTGGTAGTTTAGTCTACTTGGCAAAGTAACACCTGGCAACATGACCAAAAATTAGTATAAAGGCGAAATAAATTTATGAAGCAAGTAACCCAGAGATAATACCGTTACACATCCAATGAAAAATATACTATTGATTTTCTATTTATGCCTGAGTGCATTGGGCGTTCAAGGACAAACTCAAAAGGACTCACTGGCCATTAAACAAGTTGCGTTGGACTACATTGAATCCCAGCATAATGTGAAGCCCGAACAATTTGAACGAGCGGCTCATCCCAGATTGGTTAAAAGAACTTTTTGGACGGACAAAACAACGGGAAAGGAGTACTTGAGAGAAACCTTTACCGATGCTATGATTCTACTAGCCGAAACCTACAACCGAGATGGAGACCAGTTTCCGGCGAACCCGAAAAAAGAAGTTATCATACTGGATATTTATGATAAAACCGCCTCGGTGAAA
>ERZ1740058.1144-NODE-1144-length-13863-cov-11.946046_pt1 | contig 13863 bp, 12 predicted proteins | sample MGYA00581745_ERZ1740058 | MGnify/ENA primary metagenome ERZ1740058 (study PRJEB43018, sample SAMN04849742) | marine metagenome | isolation source: floating plastic debris | place: Pacific Ocean | collected 2008-08-30 | study: EMG produced TPA metagenomics... | reverse complement strand
TTGCGTTTCAGGCTCTTTTTTCTGTCCCTATTGCACTTCTTGTGAATAATCTAGGTTAGGCAAATTGTCGGTAGATACTCATAAGATGTTTCTTCACCTTAACGGCAATTGGCCTGGCGATTGTGCTAGCTGCTGCAGGATAGGAATCTTTTTGAGCTGATCAGGCCGCAGCGCCTGCCAGTCTAGACCCGTGGGCCGGGGCCAGTGAGTTTGAGTGGCGATCGCTCCTTGAGGTGTCACAATCCAGTCGAGGGGCCAATCGTGGGCCAGCATGGGCAGATGCTCGACGATTTGCAGCGCGTGAACCGTGGTCACAATGGGCGTTTGGGGCAGCACTAAGCCCGCCTCTTGCAGCAGCGCCAGTTCCAAATCGGCAAAACCAGCGCCCTTGCCGGTGCGACCTCCTGACGGACTTACAGCCACACAGCCAACCACAACTAAATCAATGGGCTGCATTGCATCAAACGCGACTAATCGACCATGAATTAAAGCGTCGCGCATATTTGCCGCCTGGGTGAGGGGAACGCCCTTTGCTGCCAAAGCCTCACGCTGCAGCGCAACGAAGCACTGTTCTTTAGCTAATCGCGGAACGGCCATATAAAGCAGCTTGCCGTCTTGCAAAGCCTGCAAACGAACTGGTTGCTGCGGCGCGTCCGGATTGCATTTGACGACGGTCGCTTGCTGCCAAACCGCCAAAGCGCTGAGATGAGCAGCGGCCATTTCTGAGTTGTGAAAGTGAGGAATGTGTCCAACCGGATCACGTTTGACGGCTCGATGAATTTTGAGCTGTTCCCACACGGTTTGCCGCAAACTGTCTTTGGCACTGTGGCGGCCTTGCCACTCAGAAGCCGCTGTCGATGTCATTCTGTTAACCCTTTTGCCTGTCCAGAGCGTGTAATCACCTGTGATTAATAGTATGAAGACTGCTTTGCCAGCATTACTGAAATTCGCCGTTCTTTGAATAAATTGAGCGATTCCCCATATCCTGTGGGAGTGGCGGGTCCAGGCGCGTCATCAAATTAGGCTTTAGCTTGGCGCTTGCATATCCGCTTGCGATTAGAAAGAACATTGGCCAGATATTTAAATCATGGCAGACTCTTTCATGACAGCTCCTTGAAAATTACGCTTATGCTCAGCATCAGGACGCTCCCATGTCTCCCATCGTTGTTGCCCAAAAACTGACCCATGCTTTTGGTCGCGGGGCGCTGAGCAAAGCTGTCCTCTCAGACATCAGTCTGGAGCTGAAAGCCGGGGAGATTGTTATTTTAGAAGGCCCCTCTGGCAGTGGTAAAACGACTTTGTTAACCCTGATTGGCGCCTTACGAACGGTGCAGTCGGGCTATCTGACGGTGATGGATCAAGCTCTGCATCAAGCGCGGCGGGCGGCACTCATGCGCACTCGCAGCAAAATTGGCTTCATCTTTCAGCATCACAATCTGCTGTCATGTTTGACAGCCTGGGAAAACGTCAGCACTTCCCTGCGGCTACATGCCCACATCCCCAAAACTGGTTACCGCTCCCGTGCCGAAGCCATCCTTGAGGCCGTTGGGTTAGCGGATAAGCTCGATGCCTATCCTGAGAACCTGTCGGGGGGGCAGAAACAGCGAGTAGCGATCGCCCGTGCCCTGGTCAATCGCCCCAAACTTTTGCTGGCGGATGAACCAACATCGTCACTGGACAGTCATACCGGACGTAACGTCGTTGAAATCATTGAGCAGTTGGCCCGTCAGGACGGCTGTGCAGTGTTGCTGGTGACCCACGATAGCCGCATTTTGGATATTGCGGATCGGGTTTTGCATATGGAAGATGGCCAGCTCATTTAACTCGCCACGCGGCGCCTCACAAACGACAGCCGGTTGTCTGCTAACTCCTGACACTATGACGATCCGGGTTCAGTGGCGATGCCTAACTTAGCTCCTTCAATGGAGCGCAGTTCGTCCATCACCTCGACGACATCGCCGTGGTAGACCTGTTCATCGGCCTTGATGGTGATGACCGCCGTTTGGTTAGCAGACAAAGACTGCTCGATCGCTGAGCGGAGGTTATCTAAGGGGACTGGCTGCTCATCGAGAGCGATCGTGCCGTCGGGCTGCATCGTCACCGTAAAGTCAGTGTCCGTTTGCTCAGTCGCCGTATCCGCATCAGGTAGGTTGACCGGCAGGCCTTCCGAACGAGTTAGATATAGCGATGAGAGAATAAAAAACGCCAAAATCGCAAAAATTACGTCAATTAGCGGCAAAACATTGACTTCTAATGAGTCTTCCGTGTCGTCTTCCTTAATTAACATAGGTTTCCTCCGGCGAGCTAGCAGCCTGGGACGTAGCAGCGTAATATCGCCGTCCGTAAAGAATCTCTAGCTGGCTGCTATATTCCTGAATCATAGCTACTTGCCGCTTATATAATCCCCGAAAAAGATTGGCCACTAATAGCGTAAAAATCGCCACTACCATGCCAGCGGCAGTGGACACGAGGGCTTCACTGATGCCGCCCGTGACTGCAGTGGCATTAGCGCCCACATCGCCTAAGCGAATGCTGGCAAATGACCGAATCAAGCCCAAAATCGTCCCCAACAGTCCGAGCAAAGGGGAAACGGACACAATGCTTTGAAACATGGTGCTAAATCTTCGCAGGAAAGGCAATTCTGCTTGGGCAGCCCCTTCTAAAGCCAGCCGAAACTGACTCGGATGCTCGCCCTCTAAATCCAATGCTTCCAGAAAGATGCGGGCAATGGGTAGCCAAGCTTCTCGTTCCAGTCGCTCCGCAGCGGCAGCGTGGTCTGAACGGTAGAGGTGCAAAAATTCCCTGACGATGCTGCGCTGTCGACGACTGACTCGATACCAAAAAATTGCTCGCTCAATGGATAGGGCGATCGCAGCAACCGAAAAAAATAGCAGTGGCACCATAACAATGCCGCCTGCTCTAAAAACCTCAGTAATAGACATAACCGATGACCTGGAGCAAAGCTTAAATGATCTTAAGACAATTTATGAGGCGATTCCGAAACTGGCGCAATCAACACGGCGCCTAGTCGAAAATAGAGTTATTGAGATTTGATGTCAAGTAAAGTAACGTAGGCGACAGGGCTCTTTAGGGACAGTCGCCAAGCCCTAAGAAGACCGGTGGCAAATAGCTTTCTGCCAAACGCCATAGAAGCGATTTCAGAGCGCGCCGCTGTCATCAGTTCTGCTCTTCGTCTATTGAGTATTATTGTTGAATATACCGTCTCATAGGATACGCCATAGAGTAGTTTCTAAAGCCAGTATTTAGTATCCAGATATTCGATATTCAGAGCCGCAATCGACGGCGGCGAGAAAAAATGGCGCTTTCGCAGTGGCTACAGCTAAGCCTGAAGCTAATTTTGTCAACTACAGTTTTAGATTAAATCAGCTGCAGCTTGGCTCAACCACTCTTCCCGGAACGAACACACTTCAGAGGGTTGAACAAAACAGCGTTGATGAATTTGCTATAGCGGATACTCCTGATTGGCCATAGTTCTAATGCGATCGCAAAAATGATGCCCTTAGTTAAACTTTACACATTCCCACAGGCGATCGTGCCGCAATTCCTCTACTGACGGGCAAAAGCGCCAAATGCTGCCTTTTTGGCTATTGACAATTGGTTGCATTAATCATCAAACTTAGGTATGTTAGTGACACCAAGACTCATTAAGCTGGCAGACTTAATACTGTTTGTTCCTTTTGGCTAGCAGTTTGAATCTCTTTTAAGCAGAGATGTTTAAATGCCGGTGACCGGATTTGTCGCTTGTGAATGAGAAAGTATTATCTGAAACCTTCTAAGAGCCACAGCATCTCCATACAACTTTTCTACATTAACCTTTGAGTTAAACTCCATGACCTTTTCGAACTCTAGCAATCCATCCGATTCGGGCGACTGCCTGGAATTAGAGATTGCGGTTGATTGTCTAACTCGCTGGGACATTTATATCTATTTGCAAGAGTATTCAATTCCCTGCAAATGTGGGCACGGTCAGCCACTACGAGTACAAGTTGGCAATGCTGCTGCTGCTATTCAACTCTGGAGCATTTTTCGAGTATTTACTGCTTCTAAACAAGCTCAAGTTCAACATCTGAAGCGATGCTGGCGTAAAGAAATTGCGACATAGTCCAAGTTTGTCAAACTATCTAAGGTTGATAAATCGCTAGATATTTAGCTCGGTTTTCAACCTTTATTTAGGTTTTTAGGTCGATTTATGAAAATAGGTTTTCAGCAGTCTATTGATTTTTTAATCGAGGTCTAAGAGGTTTCTATCGATAGTGTATGTAGTTGGATTTTAGAATTTTGCTGTTGTCCTCATAAAGGCGATATTCATTCAATGAGCCTTTTCTTTTGCGAGCAGTACAATCATGGTATCTAATCACAGCCTAGAAGTTCATTTTCCTGAGAAGCAAGATGTGCTTAAGTCGCTTCTAAATCAGGAAGGGTTGCGATTAACGAATCAACGTCAGGAGATTGTGGCGTTATTTACGACTTCATTTGCCGATGAGAAACACCTCAGTGCTGAAGAAATTCATCATCAGCTTTTGCGTCAGGGGCAAAAAATTAGCTTTTCTACAATTTACCGAACGCTTCACGTAATGGTTGATCTCGGTATCTTGCGAGAAGTAGAGTTAGCTGAAGGGAAGAAGTACTACGAGCTGAATGCCCCTTTTGCGAGCCAGCACCATCATCTTGTTTGTGTGCAGTGTGGTGAGGTACACGAGTTCGAAGATGATCGGGTAATTAAAGTAAGTCAGCAAGAAACCCATGAGCGAGGGTTTTCACTGCTGAATTGCCAATTTACGGTGTACGGCGTCTGCCCTCAATGTCACAACATGTTCAATTCAGGTGGATAGTGGCCTAGCAATTGCTGATGAAAGCTACATGAGCGTCTCCTGAAAAAGCGCGGCGTTTTAATTTTTTTCCCGAATGGTCAAAGAATTCGCTTAGCGATATTTGGCATTCTGTTTAATGCTCAGACGAAATGCCCGCTCAAAAAGATGATGTGTTTTCAAGATTGAAATATCTCATTAGCGATCGCTCCGTTTGTACTTCTAAGACTTATGGCTAAAAGGGCAACCCCTTGTTGCGGACTGGTGTGGATCGATTAACGCTTGACGACTTTCGCTAAAGCGATCTAGTGTCTCTACTGCAAGGCCACCTTCAGAGCGAAGACTGCCGCTTTCACTGCCACCAAATTTGTCACAAACGGCTCGATGCGCTTTGGCTAGGGAAAGATAGGCTTGCACAAATTCTTGGTGGTGCTGCTGAAGAGCGAGTGGAAGATTTTCAAATGACGAATGCAGACGCTTCCAGATCTGCATTAGGGCAGCATGTTCCCAGGACATGAGACCACTAAAATTGGCGGACTGGACTTTGGGCGGAGCCATCGAGCGACGTACGATTTTTTCATATTCTTGGCGGCTAAAACTACCGGCTAGTTCCATGGCGGCTCCCGATGCCAAAAGCAGTTCAGTCGCTGTTTTAAGCTCGATTTGTGCCTGCTGAATATTGTCTAATGCCAGGTGAGTCTCAAAGCGTCGGAGGCAGATAATCAGCCCCTGCACGTTGAGAAAAAAGGCCCAGTGAAACCCTCGCCAAATGGTTTGAGATTGATTAGGAATCATGAAATCTACAGATTATCTAAATCAGGAGTCTGGATGTCAAATACTCTTCTCAGCAGGCAAATGTAACTGATAAATCCTTGCGTTTGCTGCTTGATTTGCTGAGCATCTAGGTGGGGAGTTTGAAGACAGATTTCAACAAAATATCGACAGGTCAATAGCAGTCCTTTAACTAGGCAAATAGCAGGATTTTTGGTGCGGACATGGCGAGTCTGAAAATACAGATCATAGTCTTCAACTTCCCAAGGTTTGAGGGACGTTTTAGTCTGAGTAACGTCGGCAATTTGAGTGTCAAGATGTCCTAGATTTGCGATGGCCTGATCGATGCGGTTGAGTGCTGATTGCGGTGAATTGCTTTCTAATGCCTGCAGAAGCTGTTGTAAGGCTTGCTCAATACGATCGCTTTCATCAACAGACAAGTGCTGATCGATGGGCAGGTCCCAAGGAACCAAAAGTTCTAAGAAAGTTGAAGATTCACTGGGCACGGTCTCCATGAGCCATTCTCGGTTCACTGTCGGAGTCATAGAAGAGGTTTTAATCAGTATTTTGGGATTCGGTGACGGCCATTTTTTGGCGCAAGCTAAGGGGGCGCATGTCGGTCCAAACTTCTTTGATGTAGTCGAGACAGTCTTGCTTGGTGCCGACTTTTTGATCGGCGCGCCAGCCCCAGGGAATTTCTTTATGTTCGGGCCAGATGGAGTAGCGCTCTTCGTCACTGATAACGACGCGATAGGTAGGTTCGGGAGATGAAGATTGGGTCATTTTGGTACCTCGAAATTGGGTGGATGGGTGTGAGGGTAGATGGGTGGCAGTTTTTTACTGATTACCTATGAATAAAAAGGTAGAACTCTGCCTGTGCGAAGCAGCGGGATAAGGAATAAGGAACCAAGAACAAAATCAAATCTAGACATAGTTAGCTTCCCTCAGGGCGGTAAGTGACTTGCAAAACGCTGTGTAGATGGCGTCGATGTCGTCGGGAGTGTGGGCGGTGGAGAGGAAGCCACCTTTGTCGCCGCCGCGCAGGTGAATGCCCTGATTGAGCAGGTGGTAGGAGATGAGGTTGAGGGCGGTTGGGGAAATTTGGCTTTGGGTGAGGGCGATCGCAAAAAACGAGCCAAAGCAGGTAAACCGAATCGGCATATCGGCGCTGGCGGTGAAAGCATTGAGGCGATCCACGAGGTCGGCGGTGCGCTGATTGAGGGTTGACTGGAGGACTGGCCCAGCGTCCTTTAAATGCTGGAGAGCGGCGCGGGCAGCGGCCAAAGCCAGGGGATGCTTGCAAAAGGTGCCCGCGAAAAAGGTAGTGGGCACCTGCGGCGCAGAGTCGTCGCCGAACTGCCAGGGGCCGCCGTCGATATGGTTCATGAATTTGGCCTGGCCCGCGATGATAGAAAGGGGCAGGCCGCCGCCGGCAATTTTGCTGTAGGTGGCGAGGTCGGCCTGGATGCCGAAGTGGGCCTGAGCGCCGCCGGGATGCACCCGGAAGCCGGTGACCATTTCGTCAAAAATTAGGGCGATGTCGGCGGACTGAGTGAGGTCGCGCAGGGCATGCAAGAATTCGCGGGGCTGGAGTTCGGGGCAGCGGCTCTGGACGGGTTCCACCAGCACAGCGGCGAGTTGACTCCGCTGAGATTTGATGACATCCAGAGATTTAGGGTTGCCGTATTCCAGCACGAGCACATCTTTGGCCGTGGCTTTAGGAATGCCAAGGGCGGCGGGTACAGCGCGGGTGCCGAGGAAGTTTTGCAGCAGTCCGGTGAGGGGAGCGAGCAGGGGCCTAGCCTGGAGCGATCGCACGACCTTTTTCCGAGCATATTCGCTCAGGGGGGCACGCATCAGCGCCGCGTCAAAGTGGCCGTGATAACTGTTAGTAAAGACAGCGACTTTGGCGCGCTGCGTCGCGGTGCGGGCAAGGCGCACGGCGGTCATCACGGCTTCAGTACCGGTGTTGCTGAAGGTGACGCGCTCTATGCCGGTGAGGTCGCTGGCGAGCCGGGCAACTTCTCCTACAATCGGGGACTGCGGACCAATCTGGATGCCCCGGTCGAGCTGTGCGGCGATCGCGGCTTTGATAAAGGGCGGGTTGTGGCCGAACAGGTTGGTGCCCAAGCCCATCAGAATGTCGACGTATTCGTTGCCGTCCACGTCCCACAGGCGGGCGCCCTGCGATCGCTCAACTGCGATCAGGTAGCACATTTCTTTGATCTCGGGCGAGAAAGCGTACCCGATGGTGGTTTTGTCGGCGAGCACAGCCCGGTTCGCCGCCGCAATTTGTTTGGAGGTGCGGGTGCGACGGGTGTAGGTGTCGATTAGGGTTTGCAGATGAGTTGGGGGAGATTGAGTGAGGGTCATGGGTTGATCGGGATTAAGGGCAGGGGGCGCTCGGCCAGGCGCCGTACTGGACATCTATGATTTGTGGCAGATGAAGTGAGCGGAGTGATTGGCGTCGAGGGGGGCGCCGTCGATGGTTTCGAGAGTGATGGCGGTGAAGCCGACGGCCTCTAGCGCGGCCTGAACGTCGGGGAGGGGGTGGCCTTTGACGCGATAGGTGAGGGGCGATCGCGTCCAGGTGGGCTCCATTTGTTCAAATCGAGACAGCAGACGTAACCGTAGACCCGTTAGACGGCGCAGGCTCAAAAGTCTGTAGAGAGCCTGTTTCAGAGGCCGCATTAAACGCGATAGCCAATCAGTGGACGACTGAGCCTGAAAAATTTCGACGTGGAATGCGCCTTCTGAGGTTTCAGGGTGATATTCCGGGGTGAGCCGCCAGGCGTTGCGAGGACCAATTTCTCCCTCCACGATGCGGCCACGCCACCATTTCTGCATCTGGTCAGGATGGTTGAGGTCAAACGCAAAGATGCCGCCCGGTCGCAGGTCCTGGTAAACGTTACGAAAAACCAGCGTCAAGTCGTCTAGCGTCATGATGTGATTTAGTGAGGCGCTGGTGGAAAACGCTCCGTCAACCGGTTCCGGCAGCCGAAAGCGGCGAGCGTCTTCAAGCATGAAGGTGGCCTGGGGCGCATTTTGGTGGGCGTAGGTCAGCATGCGTTCAGAACCGTCTAGCCCAGTGACCTGATAGCCAGCCGCGACCAACGGCTGAATCAACTGGCCGGTGCCGCAGCACAAATCCAAAATGGCGGCGTGGGGCGGTAGGTGCGGCAACAACACGCGCTGCAAAAATTTAAGCTGCTCGCGACCATAGTCCGGCCCCATCGTCTCGTTGTAGAGCCAGGCCCAGGTGTCGTAGTCGGTGTAGCGTTGCGTGGTAGTCATGGGGGGAAGGGAGTAGGGAACAGGGGGGACGGGCGCAGCAGGGCGTTTAATGGGAAGCCGAAACGGGCGGTGGCTTGAGGGCTCCAGATTTTTTCAGGGCGCTGAGGTAGGTGGTAAAAAGCGCTTCATCTAGCGGTGGGCAATCGAAGGGGGCATCGGCTAAACCGGTAATGGCGTTGCGGCAGTCGAAGGGCAACTCTTTCTGAGCGGTGGTCTCGGTGGCATCGCTTTCGCTGCGAGATGAGAACAGGGCGACGAGGGGATAGAGGGGATGGTCGGTTTGGCCTTGAGCGATCGCCCGTAACTGTCCGTGCCACTGCTCGTAAGGTACTCGCTGAATCGAGTACCCGGCGGCGCGGCAGGCGGCAAACAGCCCATCTGAGGAGGCCGGTTGTGGGTGAATTAGGTGGAAGACTCGGCCCTGGGACTGGGGTTGCTGCGAGAGATAGGCGATCGCGCTGCTAACGTAATCTACCGGCAAGATGTCCAGCGGCATGGCTCCCTGGGGGGCGCTGCCGAGTTGGATGTAGCCCTGCATCAGTCGATAGAGAAAATCATTAGCGTTGAACGCGCCGGTTTGGCTGTGGCCGGAGATCGGGCCGGGGCGATAGATGGTGATGGGCAGACCGCGATCGCCTGCCTGCTGCACTAGCTGCTCTGCTACCCATTTGGTGCGGTTGTAGCCGCCAGCGGGGACGGGATAGCGATCGAGCGGTTCGGCTTCGTGCATTTTGGTCTGACCAGCGGGCGGGGTCGGTGGCAGCACACTCAGGGTCGAGGTGAAGTGGAGCGGTTTGGGATGGTGCTGGCAGGCCAGACGGATCACTTCCCGCGTGCCCCAAACGTTGGTTTCCCGCAGCAGCGCATAGGGCGATACGTGATGTACCCCAGCGCCGTTGTGGTAAATCGCGTCGATGCTGGCCGCTAGCGATCGCCAGTCTGGGTCAGACAATCCGAGGCGGGGCTGAGCTAAGTCTCCCGGCTGTATGGTAAGGCGAGACTGAAAATCTTCTTGCCAAATGCCGTAACCTGCCAAGGAGGTTTGTAATCGCTGCCATGCTGCCGCTGCTGACTCCGCCCGAACTAGACAGACAATCTGAGTGGTGGTCTGGTGCAGCAGTGCCTCCAGCAGAAATGCCCCCAGAAATCCAGTTGCGCCAGTCAGGAGAATGGTTCTAGAAGACGTAGTTAATTGGTTGGGGCGAACGGCCGTTCGCCCGTACGGGGTGATGTCGGCGGGGAGGAGGATGTCCTGTTGCCAGTCGGCGGCGGCGGCGGGGGAGTGGGGGAGTGGGGGAGCAGTTTGCACCGCAGTGCCTTTGATCAGGGCGATAATTTCGGGTTTGCGTTCTTTGAGTTGGGCGGTGAGTTCGGAGGTGAGGGCGCCTTTGGGAGCGTTGCAGCGCAGGGTATTGCCGTCAAGCCACAGGCGGACGTCGCGGCTTTGCAGGTGATCGAGCAATTGCGTCAGTTCATCTGCTTGCTTGTCTATTGGCTGCGGTGGGGAAGGAGCAGTCGCAGTGTCATCAGCGTCAGGGTCGGCAGGTCTGCCTTTGATCAGGGCAACAATGGCGGATTTGTGCTCTTCAAGCTGGGCGATTAGGTCGGCAGTGAGAACGCCTTTGGGCGCATTGCAGTGAAGGGTGTCGTTATCTGCCCGAAGGCGGACGTCGCGGCTTTGTAGATGTTCGAGCAGTTGCGTCAGTTGGCTATTTTTCTCGGGAGCGACGGCGGTGATTTGGGGGGCGGGGATGGCTATCCGAGACCGGGCATGGACTTTAGTTTTGGGGTCAGCAGTGCTCAGAGATTCGCTGACGGGGATAACGCGATCGCCTTTCTCAGTCATAGCTTTGGGCTGTAGCTCAATCTCTTTTTGACCTAGCACCCGCTCGCTGATGCGGCCTTGCTGCTGGCACATCGCCACCAACCGATTGGACTGTTGAATCGGGTCTGACTCAGGGGTGTAGCTAATGGAAGTAATGTAAAGCAGCCAAGGCTCTTGCCCCATCGCGTAAACGTACACTTGTTGGGGATTGAGCTGATTGACCAGGGCCGCGCCGCGATCGGCATTCGAGCCGTCAAGGCGGCGGGTTTGAGCCTGCTGGCGAGACACAGACTGTGAGAGTATTGGCCCGTAGGCCCAGGTGAACGGGGCACCGTCGCACTCCATCCCAATAAAGAGAACATCTAGTTCGCCCAATAGGTGGCGAATGTTTTTGTAGAGGTCGGGGTCAAGGTTGTTGGAGTCGGCCGCGCACAGAATCGAGCGCCCTTTGAGGTTGACCCAGTAGGCGTTTTTGGTGGCAATATTCAGGTCACCGTGTTCCCCCAGCACCGGAATGCTCACCAGCTCTCCCCCCGGCAGCGGAATGCTCTCCATTTCCTCCAGAGCGCGCACATTGGCAAACCCAATCTGCTGCAGCGCCAGCTTTAGGGACGGGTCCAGCAAAGAGCCCTTTTGCCCCGTGGGAATCACCACCTGGCCAATCTTGTGACGCAGCTGCAGCAAAGTCTCCAGCATGACGTGATCTTGGTGGTTGTGGGTGATCACGGCATAGTCTATGGTCTCCGGCAGGTCGGCGTAGCTGTAGCGGGCCATGCCCGTGGGGTGCTCATTACTGACCAGCGGGTCGCACAGTATGGACACGTCAGCGGTTTCAATCAGGACGCAGGCGTGGCCCAAATAGCGAATGCGGACACCATCCTCCTGATAGGGCGGCGGCGGACTGGCGGCGTTGGGAGTAAACAGGCTAAAGAAGAACTCGCGGCGGCTCTCGGGAATCTCTAGCCGCTCGGCCATGTCCGGCACTGACGCCGGGGTATGGCGCATGCGAAAGAGAGCGTCCAGACGAGCATCGTTGAATGGAATTGATAAAAACAGGCTGTTCTCATCCGGCAGACGCGGCGTGCTCATCACAAAGGAGCGCTGGTCGATATCTTCATAGACGCGCAGGGCAATGCTCTGACGGCGGGTGTCGTAGTATTCGCTGTGGTACAGCAGTCCCTCTATAAAGCGAATGGCGGGACTGTGATTGTCATCGTAAACCAGCTCAACGTAACCCTTCAGTGCCTCGGGTAGCTGAGCGTAAAGAGGCTCTAGGGACTGGCCGGGGGGATGCTCGGCTAGCCGGTCGGTAAGGGTGGCGATCGCGCTACTCAACGCCATCAGGCGCGACTGTTCGGCCTGCATTTTGGCAATCAGCGCCTCAATCTCATCCGCTCGCTCGGCGCTGTGGTTGATAAACGGGCCCCCCTGCATGGCTGGGTCGCGCAGGGCCGACACATGCACCTCGGGGGCGTCCACAAAGGACTGCATCACCTTAAGCTGCGATTCGGTGAGGTAACGAGCCGCTGTCGCCGGGGGAATTAGGTAGCTCCAGGCGTACCACTGGCTAATTAGCGGCTCGACGACCACGTTGGGTTTGAGATAGCCTTGAAAGTCCTTCACAGGGCAAACTCCTCCCGCTCTTCGTTGTCATCTGCCACGGGTAGCTGCATCTGAGCTAGGCGCTGCTTTTGCTCAATGCGCTGGGCCAAGGCCGATACGGTGGTGGCTTCAAACAAATCGATCACGGTAATTTCTACGTCAAACCGGTTCAACACCTGCGCCACGAGCTGCGTTGCCAGCAGGGAATGTCCGCCCAAATCAAAGAAATCATCGTGAATGCCGACCGGCTCGACATCAAGCACCTGGACAAAGATATCGGCCAGCGCCGTCTCAGCTTCACTGCTGGGAGCCACGTAGCTCGCTTCGGGGGATTCAATGGCGGGAGTGGGCAGCGATCGCACATCCACCTTGCCGTTCGGCGTCAGCGGCAGCGCCTCTAGCTGCATGAAAGCCGACGGGACGAGGTAGTGGGGGAGTTTTTCGGATAGGTATTGGCGGAGTGGGGGAGTGACGGGGTGACGGGGTGACGGGGTGACGGGGTGACGGGGTGACGGGGTTTCACCACCTCCATTACTCCCCAACTCCATTACTCCGTCACGCTCTTGTCTGCCTTCTGCCTTGACAACATAGGCCACTAGCCGCTTATCCCCTGGTGTATCCTCACGCACGATGACGACGCTGGCTTTAACGTCGGGGTGCTGGTTGAGCTGGGTTTCAATCTCGGCGGGTTCGACGCGGAAGCCGCGAATTTTGGCCTGATCGTCGATGCGACCCAAAAGTTTGATGCGACCGTCGGGGAGATGGGTGGCGAGGTCGCCGGTTTTGTACAGCAATTCTGCTGTAGGGGCGCAGGGCTCTGCGCCCAGGGCAATGTCTTGGTCATTTGGCAAAGATCCTGCATTGGGCGTACTGCCGTACGCCCTTACGGTAAATGGATTCGGCACAAACCTCTCGGCAGTAAACTCCGGTCGATTCAGGTAGCCACGGGCGAGGCCCACGCCGCCGATGTGGAGTTCGCCGATCGCGCCGATGGGGAGAAGCTGAAGCTGGTCGTCAAGCACGTAGAGCTGTTTGTTGGCGCTGGGGCGCAGGGTGGGTTGGATGGGCTCGCCGTTGCCGCAGGGCACCATGCTGGCGTTAACAGTGGTTTCGGTGGGGCCGTAGGCGTTGATAAAGCGACGACCCTGGCTCCAGGTGTGGATGAGTTCGGGGGAGGGCGCTTCACCGCCAACCAGTACCATCCGCAAGTCGGGGAAATCGCCGTAGGGGACGCTGAGCAAGGCGGAGGGGGTGATGGTGATATGGGTGACGCGATGGCGGCGCAGCAGATCGGTCAGGCCGGGGCCGGGGAGCAGGGTTTCGGCGGGGACCAGCAGGAGGCGAGCGCCAGTGGCCAGTGGCATGATGATTTCGGGGATGGAGGCGTCGAAGCTGAAGGAGAAGAATTGCAGCACGCAGTCGCCCGCCCGCACGTCGCAGACGCGAATCTTGTCTTCCGTAAGGTTAGTGAGGCCGCCGTGGGACACGAGGACACCTTTGGGGGTGCCGGTGGAGCCGGAGGTGTAGATCAGGTAGGCGAGG
>ERZ1740058.1143-NODE-1143-length-13865-cov-8.712020_pt1 | contig 13865 bp, 13 predicted proteins | sample MGYA00581745_ERZ1740058 | MGnify/ENA primary metagenome ERZ1740058 (study PRJEB43018, sample SAMN04849742) | marine metagenome | isolation source: floating plastic debris | place: Pacific Ocean | collected 2008-08-30 | study: EMG produced TPA metagenomics... | reverse complement strand
ATCGCCGAAGCGGTGGCGCCGGGACGACCCGGGGCCGGCAAGCGCGCTTTGCTCGTCGACCATGAGGACTCGTTCGTTCACACCCTCGGCGGTTATCTTCGCGAGTGCGGCCTTGAGGTCGTCACCGTTCGCGCTCCGCTCACCCAGCAGCACCTCATGCGCTTTTCGCCGGATTTGGTGGTGATGTCGCCGGGTCCCGGCATGCCAAAGGACTTTGACTGCGCCGCTAGTATCGAGGCAGCCCGCAAGGCGGGTATGCCGATGTTTGGCGTATGCCTTGGTCTTCAGGCGCTTGTAGAGGCCGACGGCGGGACGCTGCGGCAGATGCAAACGCCGATGCACGGGAAGTCGTCGGACCTGCGGTACGACAGCGGCTCGGCGCTCTTTCAGCGGATAGACGGGCGCGTGCAGATCGGTCGCTACCACTCCATTTGCGCCGATCGGGCCAATCTGCCCAAAGGCTACCGTGTGACGGCGGAAACGGAAGACGGTGTCATCATGGCTGTCGAACACGACAACGAACCGCTGATGGCTGTGCAATTTCACCCCGAAAGCATCATGTCGCTGGGCGGTGGCGCCGGAATGACGATGCTGGAAAATGCGGTGGAGTGGCTGCTCGCGCATCCGAGCAAATCGGTCGCCGCTTAGGCCGAGCCCGGTCAGCTGACCGGGCACATCTCTCCGGAGAAGCGCCAAGTCGGGTTGTTTTGCGACATGTCGCACAGCGCCATGCGGTTGCGCCGACCCACCTGCAAACACGCCATTTGCCCGATCTCTACACGCCGGCCCTGGGTGTCGGTGCAGTAGCAGTCCGGGTAACTGAAACCCTGTTTGGGAGGCAGTGTGGTGATCGGCGTAAAGGGAGCGGGCGCGCCCGGTGTTGTAGCGCCTGCTAGGGCCGGCCCGGCCAAGAAGGTCGTCGTAGCTAAAACAAGAAACGCATACCTCATGGGTAGAAAAGTACCGGCACTGCAGCCGCTACGCAAGATTGTCTTGCAGGCCGCGCGGGCGACTTACGCTGCAATATGCGGCAATGGCCCCGCTGCGAGCATCTCGCCGAACTTATCCCGGAAACCGTCCACATCCCCTTCGGCATGCCGGTCGAGCCGGAGCGGCGTGATCGTCACGTAGTTCTGCCGCAACAGCGCTAAGTCGCAGGTCGGGTCCTCGTGCACGTCGCTGGACCGCCGAAACTGCAGCCAATGATACGCGCCGCCGCGCATGTCAAAGCGCTGCTCCACGTTCACCCCGCCGATATAACCATAGCCCGGCCGGCACACTCGGACCCCTTTGACTTCTTCAGGCGGACAGGCGGGGAAGTTGATGTTGGGGCAAACAGGCCGCGGCCAGTCGATGGTGAGGAGCCGCTCAATCAGCGGCACGGCGTAGGCCTTCGCCGTTTCCCAATGGATGGTGGGGCTTTGCAAAAACTGGCTGAGCGCCATGGATGGCACCCCCACCAACAACGCCGTCATCGCCGCGCCGACAGTGCCAGAATAGGCGATGCTGTCGGCCATGTTGCCACCGCGGTTCACCCCCGACAGCACCAAATCCGGCTTGCGGTCGAGGATATGCTCCACACCGAGCACCACGCAATCCGCGGGTGTCCCGTTGATGTAGAAACGCCGGTCGGTTTCCTCATGAATGCGCAGTGGCTCGTGCAGGCTGATCGCGTGCGACACACCTGACTGGTCGAACTCCGGCGCCACCAGCCAGACATCGTCGGTGAAGGTGCGGGCAATCTCCTCCAACAGCTTGATGCCTTCGGCGCGCGCGCCGTCATCGTTGGTAATCAAAATTCGCATTCTCGCCTCCGGCTGGTGTGACGGGCGTTACGCGTCCCTCACACCAGCTGCAAGGGCTGTTCGGCTTACGAACGCGCTGCGACAGCCGCACCGCTACCGGACGCCTCGCGCGTTGCTCCGGCGGACGCGGCCGGCGGCTTGCGCCACGGTTCTGACTTGAACCAGGCCACCACATAGGCCGTCGCGATCAGGAACAGGAAACCGCCAAGGTTCGCGACTGCCTTGTCGAGGGTCGTGCGGTCCGTGAAGTCGAGCATTGCGCCAACGAATTGGCTCAGCACCATCCCGGTCAGGAAGATCGCAAGGGATTGCTGACCGACCTTGCGCACAACGGTCACAAACAGCCCCCAGACACCACCGCCCTGCAAGTACCGCCCATTCTCACCAGCCGCGATCCAGCACAGGTAGGCGAGCGCAAGGAAGTGTGCGAACCGCAGGATCCCTTGATCGGTCTTGCCGATCAGCCCAACGTCGACCAGCCACTGAAAGGCCACCGACGCATAGTTGACGTTGGTCCAGCCCGCCGCAATCGCAGCGTCGCCCCAAATGAGCCCGAATCGCGAGCCGATCAACAGGTTGAACAGCAGCACGCCAACGGCGAGGCCAATAAGCCAGGCTTTGACGGGTGGCCGCGGCAGCCAACCGATCATCCAGAAGAACCCAAAATAGAACACGATGATCCAGCCGAACGGGTTGAAGAACCATTCCCGCTCAGCATCCGTCCGAACCTCAGCGCTAAATTCCAGCCCCGGAGAGAAGCCAAACAGCGTGAGCCAGAGGTTCTCCTGCGCGAGAAACCAGACCCCAACCACGAATGCGATGGCCGCACGCCGGTCGATCATGCCGATCGGGACCACAATCGGCATCAGCGCCAGCAACACCAAATACATCGGCAAAATGTCGAAATAGTTCGGCACATATGACAGCGTCATCAACGCTACCATGTGATTGAGTGTGTCGTCCAAGAACGGAAGAACGAAGAGCCGCTCCGTATAGTGGACGCCAGTGCCCAGTGGGATTGTATCGAAAGCAGCGAGCATCGCGACAATCACCATGAACATCGCGATGTGCGCCCAGTAAACCTGCCAGCAACGGTAGGCGACGCGCGCCGTTCCCAACCAGAACGAGCGGTAGCGGTAGACCGCGCCAAACGCGATGGCCGACGCCATGCCGGAGCAGAACACGAATTGCTCGGTGGCATCTGAGAACCCGAAGCGCGCCGGAATCCAGAGCTTCCAATCGTTCATCGGCACGTGAGCAATGAAGATGATGAACATCCCAAGGCCGCGAAAAAAGTCGAGCCGAAGGTCACGGGGCTTCTTCGCCTGCGTTGGCTTGGCCGCCGGCACGGGTGTGGGGTTCATCGCCGACCTCTTAAGCGGTTTCGGTCTGGTTCGGGTCAAACAAGGACTTAGTCTGCTCCGTCAAAATGCAAATCCGAGCGGGGACATAGACGCCGCGATGGCTGTTGGTCCGGGCGCCGAGACTCAAAACGAGGCAGCGCCAGCGGCCGGCGGCGTCACTGTCGTTGGGCCGCACTGACCGAGCCGCTTCATGGAGAAACTGTCGTAAGCGCCGCGGCGCTGAGCCCGTTCCTGAACCAGGGTCCGGGCTTGATCACACCGCCCTGCCCGCAGCGCCGCATCGATTGTGAGCCGCTCGAAAACGTCTCGCTGGGCATGGCTACCGCCGATCTTGGTCAGCGCATGCCGCGCGGCGATCAGGCCCTGGAACGCTTCGTCATGCTTTCCGCGCCGCATCGCAGCGAGCCCACCGCCGGCCACCGCGCCACAACCCGCAGCCACCGCGCCGAATTCCGAACCGTCAGCGCCTGACGCCATTCGCGCGATGAGTTGGTCCGCCGCACTGTCCCGGCCCGCCGCAAGCAGCGCCAGCAGATAGTGGAGGTCGGCAAAGGGGATGCAGCCATCGTTCATGCGCTGCTCGGCGAGACAGGCAAGCTCTTCCCAGCGCTCGCCCACGTCAACACCGTCGGCTTCGAGCCGGGCGAGCAGCGAAACCGCATTCGCGATATCGCGATAGTCGTCGGTGGATTCCCGGCGGACTTCAGTGTCATAGAGCGCAAGCACGCTGTCGTATGCGCCAAGCTCCAACTCGAACAGCGCGTAGTGCCACCACACGTGATGGCGGAATGTGGAGCAATGCGCGAAGGCGCTTTGGCGCGGCGCCAACCAAGCGCGCCCTTTTTCCGGGTGGCCGCGCATTTCATGAACGTGGGCGACGGCGTGCAGGGCCCACGCATCGTCCGGCGCAAGCTCGAGCGCGCGCGCGCCGACCCGTTCGGCGAGGGCGAGGTCCCCGACCTCCTCGCACGCGAAGGCGAAACAGCCGTGGATGTAGCCCGCATGGGGGTGGTCGTCGCCAAAGTTTGCCACCGCAAGTTCAGCAGATCGGCGCATTCCCGCCGCGTCGCCGTACAGGAAGCGAATGGCTTGCGCCATTTTCGCCGCAAAGGCATCGCCGGGGAATTCGCGCTGCACGAGGTCGAAAATTTTTGCGCTGCGCGATGGGCGGCCGGCCACCCACGATTCCAACGCACACACCATCAACCCGTCATGGCGGCTTGGCATCTCGCTCAGCGCAACGCGCGCCTCGGCGGCTAAGCCAGCCGCCTCTTGAGCCAGCTCGCGCCGGCCAAGCAGCATGAAAATCAGTCCCTTGGCGGCCAGAAGCGCCGGTGAGTGCGGCGCGAGCGCGGACGCCTTGGCCAGCCACTCAGGCGTATCGGCGGCATGGCGCAGCGTTGCACGAACCAGCCCGTCCCAAGTCGCCGTGGCACCAGCGAGGGAGGGCGGGATAGCCGCAACTGATTTCAGCATAGTGTTCTCCGCGAGAGCCGCACACTGTCGATACGTAATGCAGAGCCGTGGCCATTTTGCGCTCGGGCCTATGACAATCGCTCACACCCGCTTGATTAGACGCGATGTCCGGCTTCGTGCCCTGTGCCTATGAACGAAGGAAGATGACTGGTGGATGACCAACGTCCTCAGTGGTGGCTGGTATCTGCTGGCGCGCTCGCCATTGTCACCCTAGCCCTCTCAGGCTGGGCTGAGCGTGGCGCAACTTTGGCGCTCGCCAGTCTGGTCGGCGCTTTGGCGGGCCTCAGCCTCTACCACGCCGCATTTGGCTTCACCGCGGGTTGGCGCCGCTTCATTCGTGAACGCCGCGCGGCTGGAATCCGCGCACAGTGCCTTCTGATTGGGCTCACCACTGTCTTCGCCCTCACCATCATTCACTATGGCGACGCGGTGGGCATTCGCGCGGGCGGCTTTGTGTTTCCGTTCGGCCTGTCGGTCGCCATCGGCGCGTTCATGTTCGGCCTTGGTATGCAACTGGGCGGAGGATGTGGCTCCGGTACGCTCTTCACGGTCGGCGGCGGCTCAACACGAATGGTCGTCACGCTCGCGTTCTTCATCCTGGGTGGGCTGATCGCAACGTACCATTGGTCGTTCTGGCAGGCACTGCCGCGCCTTCCGGCCATCACGGTCGCACGCAGCCCCATCGGGCCTCCGGGTGCCATACTCCTCACCATCATGCTGCTTGCCGCGATCGCTTGGCAGGCGACGCGCATCGAGCGGCGCCGCCACGGCAGTCTCACCCACGGTGCGGCCCAAGGTTCGTTTCTCAGCGGTCCATGGTCTCCCCTTACCGGCGCGCTGGCGCTGACGGTGGTGGGGGTCCTCACCCTCCTCGTCCTCGGGCGGCCATGGGGCGTCACGTCGGGCCTGACGCTTTGGGGCGCTCAGATCGCCAACACCGTCGGTGTTCCCGTGGCCGATTGGGCGTACTGGACTAATGCCATGGGCGCCGTGGAGGCCCCGATCACCGCATCAAGCACCTCGGTCATGAACCTTGGCCTGATGGCCGGCGCATTTGTTGCTGCTGCGCTCGCCGGAAAGTTCGCGCCAAAGCTCAACCTATCGGCCCGCGACGTTGCCACCGCTGTCGCCGGCGGCCTTTTGATGGGCTACGGCGCGCGCATCGCCTTCGGCTGCAACATTGGCGCTCTCCTCGGCGGCATCGCATCGGGCAGCCTCCACGGCTGGGGTTGGCTCGTCTTTGCGGCAGGCGGCAGCGTTTTGGGCGTGCGCGTTCGCGAGGCCATCGGGATGGACCCGCCGCTCACCGCACAAAACCCCACACCGGCGCCAGCGTCTGGATGATCACCTCAATGCTGCCCCAGTCTGCCACCAAACGCCTTTGTGACTGGAGGCGCCGGTTCACCGCCCAACCTTCAGCGACACATTCTAAGGAGACATCCCAATGGCTTTCATCTCGCGAGCGCCCGCAGCGCTAGCCCTCATCGCCGCCGCAGCGCTGTCGTTCGTGCAGCCAGCCGTCGCACAGTCCGTCGTGACCGAGCGCGCAGGCTGGACCGTGATCCCAACGGACAAGGACTACCCCACCCTGCTCGACGATGCCCGGGCGGCGATCAAGGCCAACAAGATGGGCCTCGTCACCCAGGCCGGCCCCACTGAGGTCGCCAAGCAGCGCGGCGAAACCATCCCCGGCAACATGGTGCTGGGCGTGTTCCGCAACGACCTTGCAGTGACCATCATCCGCGCCGTTCCGGCGGCGATGATCGAACCGCCGGTACGCTTTATGGTGATGGAGGAGCCGGACGGAACCGCGAGCCTCTCTTACATCGCGCCGAGCACTGTCTTTGCGCCTTACGCCGATGAAGGTGGTGAAGCGCTGGCGGGCGCTGTCGCGACACTGGACGAGATCTTCGCCCAGATCGCCAACGACGCGACCAACTAGGCCATCGCAGCCCGCAGCGCCGCAAACGTTTGGCGCTGCTGGCCGTCTGCATCAAAGTTATCGGGCGAGAGCCACGTATCCATCGCGCGACCGATGGCCGGCCAATCACCATCGGTCATGCCGAACCATGCGGTGTCACGGTTCGCGCCTTTCACCACCATATGGTTGCGAAACATGCCCTCCGGCTGGAATCCAAACCGCACAGCCGCCGCTTTCGATGCCGCGTTGGCGTTATTGCACTTCCACTCGTAGCGCCGATAGCCGAGCTCTTCGAACAGGTAACGGCCCAGCAACAGCACCGCTTCCGTCGACCCTGGCGTGCGCCGCAGCCTCGGTGTGTGGATGATGTGCCCGACTTCGGCGACACCATGCCCAGGCTGGATGTTGAGAAGGCTCAAAAGCCCCACAGCGTCGCCGCTCGCATTGTCACAAACGGTGAAGAACAGCGGATCGCTGGATCGCGACTGCGCCTTCAGATGCGACAGGTAGGCGGGCAGCTCCTTGAACGGCCCATAGGGCAAGTAAGCCCACAACTCCCCATCCGGATCGCCGCTGCGGTGGGCGTCAAACATTGCTGGCCCGTGCGCCTGTGCGTCCAGCGGCTCAAGCGTCACGAAGCGCCCTGCCCGTCCCGCGCGCGCCGGCGCCTCGCAACCCGTCCAAAGCGAAAGATCGCCCATCACGCACCCATCAACCAATTCTTAACCATACCTGGAAACCATACGCGCGTGGAGGAACAGTCATGAACCTGGTCTCACGCATAGCAGCAGCACTCATCGTCACGTCTGCCATAGCGGCTCCATCGTGGGCGATTGCTCAGGCCAAAGTTCCCTTCCCGCCGATGGATGGGTTCATCGAACGGCCGGCTGACTACCAAGCGCTCCCCCTCACCCGGCCGTCAGTCGCAGAGACCGTGAGCCGAGAATGCCAGGCGCCGCATCCTGAGCTCGCCTGGGCCGCTCTGCCCCGGACCCGGCGCGAGGTGCCGCTTGCGACGATGGTCGGCCAGTTGGTCATGACGAGTTATGGGGGCGACAACGCCCGCGATGCGCAGGTTCTTGAAGCCGCCCAGGCCATCGCCCAATCCGAGATCGGCGGCGTTTTGGCGTTCCGGGACAACGTCGCCTCAGGCGCCGACATCGCAGCCATCAACTCACTGTTGGCGGGTGCCAAACCGGACCTGCCGCCCCTCATCGCCCTTGACCAGGAAGGCGGCAGGGTGGCGCGCATGCGCAGCCGCGATGGTGTGCCGACAACGCCCTCTGCTGCCAGGATCGGCCAGCGTTCGCTCACCACCGCTGTCGATGCATACACGGCCATGGCGAAGGCCCTCTCCAGCGCCGGCTTCAACGTCAACTTCGGGCCGGTCGTCGACCTCAACACCAACCCCAACAATCCCATCATCGGCGGTGTGGAGCGCAGCTACGGCGATGATCCCACCAAGGTCACTCGTTTTGGCCGTGCGTTCGTGAATGCCCACAAGGACGCCGACATGCTGTCCGCGCTCAAGCATTTTCCGGGGCACGGCAGCTCGGTCGGCGACAGCCACACCGGCCCAGTCAACATCACTGAGACTTGGACGCGCCGTGAGCTTTCACCCTTCGCGGCACTCACCGAGCGCAAGGGCGCTGACATGGTTATGGTGGGCCACCTCCTTTTGGACGCCATCGACCCCGGCCTGCCCACGTCCCTGTCGCCCAAGGCTATCAACGGATTGCTGCGGGATGCGCTGTGCTTCTCCGGGCTGGTGGTGAGCGATGACCTTTCCATGGGCGCCATCTCGCATCGCTGGTCCATCGCCCAAGCCGGTGAACTCTTTATCGCGGCGGGCGGCGACATCATCGTCTTCTCCGGCGATCCCGACGAGCGCGCCGATACGGTGAGAGCGCTCACACAGCGGATCGTTGAGCGCGCCGACACCGACCAGGAGTTTGCGGACCAGATCCGCTGGGCCTACGCCCGCGTTGTTCACAAGAAGCTCGACCTCGCAGAGGCCCGCCAACGCGACAAGCCGGGACCAGACGTGGTGGCATTCGCGGAGTAATCCCCCGGCGTCCGGCGCCGGAGCGAATCGGCTCTACCAGCGCTCCGAGCGCGCTGCGCCGGACAGTTCAGCCATGCGTCGGCGAGTTCCGCTCGCCAGGTTTTCCGGCGGCTCAGCCAGCGGAGCGATCAGGACGTCCGCAATTTCAGCACTCGCGCCGCGTAGTTGTTGATTGCGCAGCGGTGGGTGGTTCCGGCAAACGAAAAGCGCGACGTGGTCGCGCCGATTGAGCCCCACGTTGAAGTAGAGGCCCCAAAGCTCGGCGTCGCCTTGGACCGACAAGCCAGTCTCTTCCCTCGTCTCTCGAAGTGCAGCCTCACGCGCCGTCTCACCCGGGTCAACACCACCGCCTGGGAATTGCCAACGCGGCGCATAGCGCGGCTTCACAAGCAGCGTGCATCCGTCGTCGTCCACAATAAAGAGTTGGGCGCCAAGCGTCGCCGGCGGATGGATGATCCCGCGGACTCGGTGAATTAAACGCGGCAGCAGAGCGCTCATGGCCCACCGTCCGGAATGGCCAGCCCCTTGCGCGAAGGCACGCTGACATCGTGAGTGTGCAGATGGCCGACATCGTCACAATCGCCCACTTCTCAGATCTCCATCTCGGGCCGATCCCCCGCCCAAAGCCGTGGCAGCTTTTGAACAAGCGCATCTTTGGCTTCGTCAACTGGCACCGGCGGCGCCGCAGCGACGAAGGGATGGACCGGCTCGAAGCATTGGTCCGCGATGCGGCGACCATGGTCCCCGATGTCACGGTACTCACCGGCGACTTTGTGAACATCGCGCTGCCCCAAGAATTTGCCCAGGCCAGGCACTGGCTCGACGCGCGATTCGATCCAGCGCACACCATGGCCGTTCTCGGCAACCACGATGCCTACGTCCCAGGCGCGATCAATGCAGCGAGGACCACTTTCGCTGATTATCTGCGCGGCGACAACGGCGGCCCATTGCCGGTGCGACGGATCGGCGGCGCGGCACTCGTTGGCGTCAACAGCGCCGTTGCTCGGCCGCCTCACCTGTCGAGCGGACGCGTTGGACAGCAAGAGCGAGATGCGCTCCTGCACACGCTGGAACGCCTTGGCGACACCTTCAAAATCGTCTTGATTCACTACCCGCCAGATCAAGACCTCGCGCGCGGCCGCCGTGGTCTCGACGATTGCGAGGAAGTCCGGGAGGTGCTTGCCGCTGGTAATGCCAACTTGGTGTTGCATGGGCACAATCACCGGCCGTCGGCACGGACACTGACAACACGTGACGGGGAAGCGCTCATGGTTGGGGTGGAGAGTGGGTCATCGGATGGGTCGCACTACCCACCCGCAGCGTACAACATTTATCGCATCAACACCGGCGACGGCGCAGTGACGATGGAAAAGCGCACTGCAATCGCCGCGAACACGATCTCGAATGAGACGTTCAATTTTGCGCCACTCAACACAGCGTAGTCGCAGCGCTCACGAGCCCATCGCCATGGGCTTTACGCGCGGTAGTGCTGGACCTTTGTGGCGCGAAGCCCGGCCAAACCATGACGGTCGATCAAGGCGTTCCAGCTCAAAAACTCTTCGATGGTGAGCGTGTAGCGGTCACAGGCCTCGTCCATGGACAACAGCCCACCGCGCACTGCGGCGACCACTTCGGCTTTGCGGCGGATGACCCATCTCTTTGTATTGGTCGGCGGTAAATCAGCTAGTGTGAGCGGGGTCCCATCGGGGCCGATCACATAGCGGTAACGCGGCTGGACAGATTCGGTCATGGGCAACTCAACGCGGTACGCAACTCAACTGCGAAGAGTTATCCCCAACCGCGCTTAACGCCGCCTTACCGTGCTGCGCGCTTTGCGCCCGCCCGTTCGTCTTGCCGCAACGCGCCGACGCCATTAGCTACGCGGTATGGCCGAGATGAGCACCAACAGTCTGGATCTGCCGGGCAAGCCGTCCGATCACCGCGTGGTCGTGGCGATGTCAGGCGGCGTCGATTCGTCGGTCGTAGCCGCAATGCTCGCCGAAGAGGGCTTTCAGGTCGTCGGCATGACCATGCAGCTCTACGACCACGGCGCGGCCGTCTCGAAAAAGGGCGCCTGCTGCGCCGGCAGCGATATTCACGACGCAAGGGTCGTCGCCGACACCATCGGCATTCCCCACTACGTGATGAACTACGAGGATCGGTTCCGCGAGGGCGTGATTGAAGAGTTCGCGGCCGCTTACGCGCGGGGCGAAACGCCGGTCCCCTGCATCGCCTGCAACCAGACAGTCAAGTTCACCGACCTTCTGAGCGCTGCCCGCTCTCTGGGCGCATCAGCACTTGCCACAGGCCACTACGTCGCCTCTCGGATCGACGGTAACCGCCGGCGCCTCTACCGCCCACGCGATGATGCGCGGGACCAAAGCTACTTCTTGTTTGCGACCACCCGCGAGCAGCTCGAATTCGTCCGTTTCCCGCTGGGGGACCTTCCCAAAAGTGCCGTGCGCGAGGCCGCTGAACGGTATGACCTGTCGGTGGCAGGCAAAGCCGACAGCCAGGACATCTGCTTTGTCCCCCAGGGCCGCTACACCCGCATTGTGTCCGCGCTCCGGCCCGGCTCCGACGCGCCCGGTGAGATCGTCCATTTGGATGGCCGTGTCCTTGGCGAGCATCGGGGTCTCATCAACTACACCATCGGCCAGCGGCGCGGCCTCAATGTTGCTGTTGGTGAGGCGCTCTTCGTCGTCCGGCTTGAGCCTGACGCCAATCGCGTTGTCGTTGGCCCCCGCGATGCGTTGTCCACCAGCCGCATCGCCCTTCGCGACGCAAACTGGCTGGGCGACAGCCTCGACATTGGCGACAGCCAAGACGTGTGGGCGCGTGTGCGCTCCACCCGCGCCCCCGTCCCCGGCAAGGTGATCGCGCTGCCAGACGGGTTGGTAGTGGAGCTGGGGGTCCCCGAAGAGGGTGTCGCGCCGGGACAAGCCTGTGTTCTCTACAGCTCCGACCAGGCCAGGGCCGAGATTCTGGGCGGCGGTTTCATCGCCAAAACCGAGCCCACGTCGGCATCGACCCGTCGCCTCGCCGAAGCGCTCTAGCGACCCCTCAAACCGCAGGTAGGACGAAAGCCATGGCGAAACGCCCCGCGGCCGCTGTAGACGGGCAGGACGTCAAAAACGCTTACGCGCGCTGGGCCCCGGTATACGAGCTGATCGCATCGCCGACCGTCCCGGCCCGCAAGCTCGCGGCGAAGCGGGTCAATGCCATCGGCGGCCGCTTTCTGGAGGCGGGGGTCGGCTCCGGCTCGGCGCTCTCGCTGTACACCCGAAACGTGAGCCTCGTGGGCGTGGATCTCTCCCACGACATGCTGCGCATCGCGCGCAAACGCGCCGCGGCTATGCCCAACGTGGAGGCCATCATAGAAATGGACCTCATGCAGTTGGCCTTTCCCGATGGCCATTTTGACGGCGTCATCTGCATGTTCACCATCACGGCCGTGCCGGACGCCAAAGCTGTAATGGCGGAACTCGCACGCGTGACCCGACCGGGCGGCACCGTCATGATCGCGAGCCACTTCGAAGCAAACTCAGGGCCATGGAAGATCACCGATGGTATTCTGACGCCGTTCGCCAAGCGGCTTGGCTGGAACCCTTCTATGCCGCTGAACAAGGTGATGGGCGTCCCCGCACTGACGTTAGTGGAACAGACGCCCCTGCCCCCGGCCGGCCTCATCACGCTTTTGGTGTTCGAGAGACACGACTGAGCGTGTTGCGCCACACAGCCTAAAATTTCTCCAGAGAAAAATTCGCAGCAGTTCGGTATAGGATGGTGTGAGCTGACAGCGAGTCGGCGCAATTGAGACGGGAACCATCGGCGCAGCGCCATGACTCAATCCATGTTTGAGCGATACGGCGGTTTTGCTTCGGTCAGCAAGATCGTCATGACGTTTTATGACCGCCTGCTCGATGATGACGATGTCGGGGTCTACTTTGACGATATCGATCTTCCCCGTCTTGTGGACCACCAGACAAAGTTTATCGCGTCGGTCATGGGTGGCCCAGCCGCTTTCACTGACGAACATCTGCGCCGCGTGCACGCCAAACATAAGATCACCTCTGCCGATTTTGACCGCACCGCGCAGATCCTCGCCAGCGTTTTGCGAGAAGCAGGAATGGAGCCCGCCGACATCGAGGTGCTTGTTGAGGAAGTTCAGCGCTGCGCCCCCTTCATCGTAACAGAGCGGGCTTGAGCACTGTGCAGACCCTCGGACTCGATGCAAACGTGTTTCGCAGCTTGCTCGTTGAGGCGACCGGGGCTGGCCTCGCGCTGTTTTTGGAACCGGAGCTGACCTGCGCGTTTGCCAACAAGCGCTTCAGCACATGGTTTGACCGGCACCAGAGCGAGCCAGAAATCCGTGCCCAAGAGCTTTTGCCGGGGATCGACTTTGACCGCGCGATGGAGGTACTGGAAACCAACGATGTCTTCGTTGCCGAGCTATCGATCAAATTAAAACGGCGGCCGATGTCGCTGGTCGCGCGTATCCAACGGGAGACGCGCGGCGATGAGAGCTTCCTTTTGGTGGAACTGCAGAACAATACCAAGGTCAAAGAGCTCGAACACATGATCGAGTCGTATTCGGCGATGATCGAGCGTCAAAATCGTACATTGGCAAAAGAAAAAGAACGCGCCGAAAAGCTTCTGCTCAACATTATGCCACGCGCGGTCTACGACGAACTCAAAACGTTTGGTGTAACAACACCGCAGCGCTACGAAGAAGCATCGGTGCTGATGCTGGATTTCGTCGGCTTCGCGGCGCGGTCAATGGAGACCGATGCCAGCGAACTCGTCAGCGAACTGAACGACCTCTATACGAACTTCGACCGGATCGCCGAGCAGTTCGGCTGCGAACGGATCAAGACGACCGGCGATGCATATATGGCCGTGTCGGGGGTGCCGGAACCGACACCGGACCATGCGCACAATATTGCCAGGACAGCGCTTTTGTTCCGCCGGTACCTCCAGCGGCGCAATCAAAGCTCGCGTACCACGTGGGAGTTCCGCATGGGCGTCAGCACTGGTCCGGTGATCGGATCAGTCGTCGGTGTCCAACGCTACGTGTATGACATCTTCGGCGTTGCGGTGAACGTCGCTTCGCGCTGTGAGGCGATGTCAGGCCCCATGGAGATCACCATGAGCCAGAGTACGGCCGATTTGATCAGCGATGCTTTCCGCGTCGAGCCGGCGGGTGAGTTCAGCCTGAAGGGGATCGGAAGCCT
>ERZ1740058.1142-NODE-1142-length-13875-cov-18.483647_pt1 | contig 13875 bp, 13 predicted proteins | sample MGYA00581745_ERZ1740058 | MGnify/ENA primary metagenome ERZ1740058 (study PRJEB43018, sample SAMN04849742) | marine metagenome | isolation source: floating plastic debris | place: Pacific Ocean | collected 2008-08-30 | study: EMG produced TPA metagenomics... | reverse complement strand
GCAGGCGGCGGAATTGGGCTATCAGGTCTGTACCGGGGTGGAATGCGAGTATTTTCTGCTGAACGCAGACGGCAGCGGTATTGCCGATAGCCGCGATCGCCAGACCAAGCCCTGCTACGACCAGCAGGCCCTGATGCGGCAGTATGACCTGATTCGCGAAATCTGCGATGGCATGTTGGCGCTGGGCTGGGGACCGTATCAAAACGATCACGAAGATGCCAATGGCCAGTTTGAAATGAACTGGACGTTTGATAATGCTTTAGTGACCGCCGATCGCCAAGCCTTTTTTCAATACATGGTCAAAACCATTGCCGAGAAGCACGGGCTGCAGGCCACCTTTAAACCCAAGCCGTTTCCGCATCTGACGGGCAACGGCTGCCACATGCATCTCTCGGTTTGGGATGGCGATCGCCAGTCCAACCTGTTCCTCGATGATGAAGGTGAGCTGGGGCTGTCATCTCTGGGCTACCAGTTCATTGGCGGCTTGCTGCATTCCGGCCCCGCCGTCTGTGCTTTTTCGAATCCGGCGGTAAACTCTTACCGCCGCATTAACGCCCCCGTCACGACATCGGGAGCGACCTGGTCACCCAATACCCTGAGCTACAGCGGCAACAATCGCACCCATACGATTCGCATTCCCGAAGCGGGGCGTTTTGAGTTTCGCCTCGGTGACGGTGCCGCCAATCCCTACCTGCTGCCCGCTGCCGTGATCGCTGCTGGGTTAGACGGCATCACTGCCAAACGCGATCCTGGCCCCCGCTATGACAACAATGCTTATGCTGATCCGCTACCGCCGGGCACGGTTCAAACGTTGCCCCAAAGCTTGCTCGGTGCCCTGCAGCAGCTAGAGCAAAATACCGTTTTGCCCGAGAGCATGGGACAAGATTTCACGGCGTCTTATCTGAAGCTGCAGCACCAGGCTTGGGCCGAGCACATTGCTCATATGACCGATTAAAAGCTAATAACCCTGACGAGTTATCGCTTTTGGGCGATCGCCTGATCACTAATTCAGAATTCAACCGGTGGCAGACGGAGCTTCTAGCTATGGTATAGAGAGACACTTTGCCCTAACCATGCTGCAAATTACCAAGCGCACCGCCATCCCCCTGAGTGAAATCGAACTCAGCGCCGTGCGATCGCAGGGGGCCGGTGGGCAAAACGTCAACAAAGTCGCGACTGCGATTCATCTGCGGTTCGACATCAATGCCTCGTCGCTGTCGCCCTTGTATAAGGAACGGTTGCTCAAGCTCAGCGATAGTCGCATCACCAAAGACGGCATCATCATTCTCAAAGCGCAGCAGCACCGCACCCAAGAGCAAAACCGAGAAGATGCACTCAAGCGCCTGCAACAGCTGGTCAAAAGCGTCACCGTCACGCCCAAAAAGCGTAAACCCACTAAGCCCTCTAAAAGTGCTAATCGAAAGCGACTCGATCGCAAGGCCAAACGCAGCCAGACCAAGGCCTTGCGCGGCAACGTCCGAGATTAGCCGATCAAGGCTTTACCAAAATCAAAATGACTGCCAGCCCGACCGCAGTTCATCCATTGGTTATCCAGCGTTGGGCTTGGGGCTTATGTTTCGCCAAACCTCTTCAGCGCGAATTATGTCATTTGGGTCATCGAAGTATATCGCCATCATCATATGACCAGATTGAGATACTGCAAAGCAATAAAAAGCATCGGTTCGGTCGTCGTCGGAATTTTCGTTTAGACGATATGAATATCGAGATACCTGCTCTGATTTTTCAGTGATATTTGAATAACGCTTTGGCGAAGAATCAGCAATTAGATCATTGAGTCTCTTGTCAATTGACTGTTGGTTGTCGTTGCCATAAACATCGACCCAGATCGTAAATCCCGGTCGCCACAGAACCAATGAGCCATCTTCAACGCGTTGATTGAATTTGCCCGGAAGCTGAACCAACCAATCTTCGGTTAGTCGATACAGACCTTCAACAACAGGGAATTTTGGGTTGAGGTTCATTCAAATTCCTCGAAGCTTTTGTAAGCAGGATAACGGTCATACTCATCGAATCCGAAAGCCTTTTTAACCCAGTCAACTCTATGGCAAAGTTTCGGTGTAACGCGGTTGTCAAGCTTCAATTGATAGTATTCATGCAATCCAGTTTGCAAGGCAAGGAAATTATACTGGTAGTGGTGTACGCTATTGCTTGATTAATCAGTATCTTGAATTTCAAAATCCAAACTGGAGGTATTCTTTTTGTCGATGGATGATTCCCCGAATATAAGATCGTAGAAGGGGCCCAAAAGGGTAGTCGCTGCATAGTAAACCCACCGTAACGTATGTTTGTTTCGCCTTAGCAGCTCAAGGAAAAGTAAGTCTCGTTTTCGGCGACTGGGGCTGAACCAAAGATCTTTACCTTGAGCTCTAAAGATCTTTGGCATCTCTGGATCTCCCTTACAATAACCAAGCACATCATGAACTACGCTGGCTAGGTGTGTGACTCGCTCGTGTGTAATTGGGATATGCTTGGCTTCATCTGGGCCTTCTTTTGGGCGCTCACTTCCAATTATTAGCCCATCAGGAGTACCTACCCAAAACAGGTCTAACCATAAGAAATTGAACTTAGGGGAGCATCCATCCCATCGATAACCCCGATGAACAATAACTGTACAAGGAGACCTGAGAGTTAAAATTCCACGATTATCAGTGTCTACAAAAACTTTGCCAATTTCTCCAACTTCTGCGTTAAATTTCTCACGTTCTGTTGCTGTAAATAAATTAGAAAAATCACATAAATAATCTTGTTCTAGTTGGTAGAGTAATCTCTTTACTTTTGCCATCTCGTAGTTCCAGGTATTAAACGAAAATGAAGATTCAACCCTCATCAAATGACAGCTGACTAGCTTCGCTGAAATCGCGCCTAGTTAACTAAAAACTACTGCGCCAGCCTTCCTTTATGATTTTGAAGGTTGACAATTGGTTAGAGAGAAACGTTTTTCATGACATACTGAAGAAGTATAAATTTCATCAAAGACGTAGATTTGCTAAGGGATTTGATGACTTTAGATCGCATCTCAAAACGAGTGATTAGGCGGAATGATTTTGGGTGAGATCAGAGAGCTTTTAGGAATGAGAAACGTAAGCTTTGCAATTGACGACAGGAGCGTCGCGCCGATCGCTCATGGGGCATTGAGTGCGATCGCACCGTTGGCAAAGCGATTGCTCAGTGAGTGAAGATTGCTGTGGGGAGTAAAGGCTAATGCCTTGACGCATGTAGGCCTCAGCTTCTAAATCGGTCAGGTCATCCGCTAGCAACAGGCACCGTTCGGTCTCTAGGGCGTGGCGAGCTTTACGCAAGCCGGTAAGGGTTTCGCCAAACTGCCCGCCCCGGTGGGTAATCATCAGCGGCACCTGCTGCCAAATGCCGCGAAAACAGGGCGGCGCGTCTTGAGAATAGTGGTCGTGATATTGCAGAGTATAGGTGCCGTCGCCATAGCAACGCGTGCGGAACCACCGCTGAAACGGCAGCCCCAGCGTGCCTCGGGCTTCCAGCGTGTCCCACCAAGAGCGGTGCCAGCCTTCCCACGGCAGTTGCAAAATCCGCTGAATCTGATCTTCTTGAAAGCCGCCGTGCTGCAGTAGCGCGATCGCCTGCGACAAACTGACCCGCCAACCCAAAGTCTTTAACTCTGATTGGCAGCGCGTTAGCGACTGATACTCCTTGTTCGAAAACTCAGCCTCTGAGGGTGCTCCCTCGGACGGCAGACACCACAGGTGCTCATACTCAATCACGGCGTCGATGTGATCGAGTTGCTCACTGTCGGGTGGCGGCCCAATCGCGACCCGCAACTGCCCAATCTGATGCGGCAGGGCGATCGCCGGTGAACAATCGACCAGCAAAGATTGCAGCATCGCTTCGTCAGCCAGCGCCAAGGCCAACTGCACCTGGTTGCGATCGAGCCGGTCGGGATGTGCTTCGAGATGCATCAAGTCTGAAGAAATCATCTCGCTTACCTATTAGGGACTGCTTAAAACAAAGCCGCCGAGCAGATTAGCCAGCTTCTCGACGGCGGCGGAGTTAATGGCAACCTAGCGATAGCATCACGCGCTATCCCTGGCTTCTTCCCCCAGTAAACGATAGAAAATTATTTATGGGTAGGCTGGCTTAACAAACTTTGGGGCTTGTTAGAAAAACGCAACAGTGAAGGAAGCGGAAGGCATTCGGAGTTCGGAGTGCCCTACGAGAAGGGCAGAGCCCAATGAAATGGAGGGACAGGGAGTGGCGTTTTGAGTCGGCTGTGTGGCGGTTAGACTTCGGCGCAGCTCTCAATGCCGCCTTCTATCCCTCTACCCTTTACTCTCTATTCTCTACTCCGTCTGCCAGATTCACACTCCCGCCTGCCGAATTCCAAATTCACACTCCCGCCTTCCGATTAGAATTGTTGAGATAAGCGCATAGCAATGAAGGAGTTCGGACGTGGCGGATAAGTACAGTCCCGCAGCGATCGAGGAAAAGTGGCAGCAGGTTTGGGCTGAGCAAGGGCTGGATAAGACCGACGAAGACCCCAGCAAGCCCAAGTTTTATGCGCTGTCGATGTTTCCGTATCCTTCTGGCAACCTGCACATGGGGCACGTGCGCAACTACACGATCACCGATGTGATCGCGCGGGTGCGGCGCATGCAGGGCTATCGGGTGCTGCATCCGATGGGGTGGGATGCCTTTGGCTTGCCCGCCGAGAATGCCGCCATCGATCGCGGCGTCCATCCCGCTAAGTGGACGTATCAGAATATTGACCAGATGCGCCAACAGCTCCAGCAGTTGGGACTGTCCTACGATTGGGATCGCGAAGTCGCCACCTGCTCGCCCGACTATTACAAATGGACTCAGTGGAGCTTTATTCAATTTTTGAACGCCGGGTTGGCCTACCAAAAAGAAGCGGCGGTCAATTGGGATCCCATCGACCAAACCGTGCTCGCCAATGAACAGGTCGATAGCGAAGGCCGTTCTTGGCGATCGGGCGCAAAAGTTGAGCGCAAGCTGTTGCGCCAGTGGTTTTTGAAAATTACTGCCTACGCCGACGAGCTACTGCAAGATTTGGACAAGCTGCCCGGCTGGCCCGAGCGGGTGCGTCTGATGCAAGAAAACTGGATTGGCAAATCCACCGGGGCCAAGGTCACCTTCAAGACGGAGCAGGGCGATGACCTGGAGGTGTTCACCACACGGCCTGATACTTTGTGGGGCGCGACCTTTATGGTGCTGTCGCCAGAGCATCCCCTCGTCGAAAAGTTGACAACGGCTGAGCAGAAAGCCGCGATTGCCGCCTACCAAACTGAAGCAGCAGCCAAAAGCGACATCGATCGCACCGACGAAGGCAAGGAGAAAACCGGCGTCTGGACCGGCAGCTATGCCATCAACCCGGTGAATGGTGAGCAGATTCCCATCTGGATTGCCGACTATGTCTTGATGGGCTACGGCACGGGCGCAATTATGGCCGTACCTGCCCACGATGGCCGCGACTTTGCCTTTGCCCGCAAGTTTGACCTCGATGTCAAAGTCGTCGTGCAGCCGGAAGGCGAAGCGTTGGACGGCGCGACGATGACCGAAGCCTGGCCTGGCGATGGTGTGATGGTGCACTCGGGGCCGTTGGATGGGCTGCCCGCTGGAAAAGGCGAGGGGCAGAGTGTGGAGAAGGCGATCGCCTGGCTCGAAAAGGAAGGCAAAGGCGAAGGGCAAGATAATTTCCGCCTGCGGGACTGGTTGATTTCTCGCCAGCGCTATTGGGGCGTGCCGATTCCGGTGATTCACTGTCCGAGTTGTGGGGCGGTGCCCGTGCCGGATGAGCAATTACCGGTGGAATTGCCCCAAGATGTGGAATTCAGTGGTCGCGGCGCGTCCCCTCTCTCCCAGTTGGATAGCTGGGTGAATGTGCCCTGTCCCACCTGTGGCGAGGCGGCCAAGCGAGAAACCGACACGATGGATACCTTTATCGATTCATCCTGGTACTTTTTGCGGTACGTCGATGCCAACAATGAAGGGGCGATTTTTGATTCCGCCAAGGCCAACGACTGGTTGCCGGTCGATCAGTACGTCGGCGGTATCGAGCACGCGATTTTGCACTTGCTGTACTCCCGATTCTTTACCAAGGTGTTGCGCGATCGCGGCCTGATCAACGTGGATGAACCGTTCAACCGTCTGCTCACTCAAGGCATGGTGCAAGGCTTAACCTACCTTAATCCCACTAAGGGAGGAAAAGACAAATGGGTGCCCTCTGACCGGGTCGCAGATCCCGAAAATCCTCGCGATCCTGAGAGTGGTGAGCCCCTGCAAAGGCTCTACGCCACCATGTCGAAATCCAAAGGCAATGGCGTCGCTCCTAAGGATGTGATTGACAAATATGGGGCTGACACCGCTCGGATGTTCATCCTGTTCAAAGCGCCGCCGGAAAAGGATCTGGAATGGGATGATGCCGATGTCGAAGGCCAATATCGGTTTTTGAATCGGGTGTGGCGACTCGTGACCGAAGTTGCTGCGGCATCATCTAGTAGTGCTCCAGCATCAGAGACCTTATCGAAGGCCGAAAAAGACCTGCGCCGCGCCATTCACATTGCTATCAAAGAAGTCAGCGAAGATATCGAAGGCGACTATCAGTTCAACACCGCCGTGTCGGAATTGATGAAGCTCAGCAACGCCCTGACCGATGCGAAATGCACCGATTCCCCCGTCTATGTCGAGGGCATTCACACCCTGGTGAAGCTGCTAGCGCCCTTTGCCCCCCATATGGCCGAAGAACTTTGGCAGCAGTTGGGACAGACAGGCTCCATTCACCAGCAACCCTGGCCTGAACTGGATGAATCCGCCCTCGTCGCGGACGAAATCACCCTGGTCATCCAAATCATGGGTAAGACTCGCGGCACCATCGAAGTGCCTGCGAGTTCTGACAAAGCCGCATTGGAACAGTACGCCCGTGACTCTGATATTGCTCAGAAATATCTAGAGGGCAAAGAGATCAAGAAGGTGATTGTCGTCCCTGGCAAGCTGGTTAACTTCGTCGCGAAGTAATCGGTAGGAAGAAATTGGGGATGATGAAGCGCGATTACCCTCAATCTTCCATAAACTTCATTGGGATAACGACCAGCACGACCGGGCCGCCGCAAGTGATGCTCCGTATAAAAATGACCGGATCGGCGGCTCCGGTGCATGCGCTTGTTATCGCACTATTCCGTTCTGTGTCTCCGGATGAACGCCTGTAATGCCCCATACAAGTTGCTGCATCGGATCCGGCTTTCGCTTCGAGAGCTTCACATATGTAATCCCGTCCAGAAACACCGGAAGGTCAGGCTCAGACGGAGCTGATCGAAGAAGAACAGGAATTACAGGACATTTGCGACCAACAAATTGGCGAATGAATGCCTGCAATTCCATATCCTGCCAAGGGCCACGTCCATCTTTCCCAACAAATACGGCAGCGGCCTTGATCGATGCAATTTGTTCTTCAAGAACGGTTTGCCACGGTACTCCAGGACGCATTTCCCATTCGTCGAGCCACGGAAGTATGCCACGCTGCTTGAGCCGCTCACCAATTCGCTTTACCTGAGGCTTGTTTTTACTGTTATGGCACAGGAATACGTCAAACAGTTGTGATTCTCGTTTGTGACGAAGGATTGAAGTAACAGTAGCTTCTCTTAGCCCGTCAATCTCACTGGCATCACTGCTATCAAACAAGCCGCCATCAATTAGGTTTAGTAGCTGTTCGGCTTGAGCAATGTCGACGTTGATTGCTACATGTTTGTTACCCATCAGACGACTCCGTGATGGTTACGTCGTCGCCTAGATAGCTTCGCAAGACACTCAGGATTTCTTTGAGTTTGTCATCGTCAGAACTCTCAAAGCTGGCATCAATTGTGAGAGTGACTGCCACATTTTTCGAATCGGTCGCGAGGTTTTTCGGGCTGGGGTATGCAGGCACTGACTCTGGTTTATGTCGCGAGCTGAGTGCGTCCAAAAGCTTTTGTAGGTTCTCCCCATACAAATAGTCGTCGGTAAAATCAACGTACATGCGATTCATCAGCCAGTCTGGGATCGCTTCTCGCCCATGCCCTGAGCGGAGTATTGGAAGCACCCATGGCTGATTCGGAGGCTTGCTTTCCGCAACGTCTTGTATTAATGCTTGTTCGTAGCCAATGCCATCACGCCGTCTACGTTCAGCAACCTCCCGGTAACGCGGTGAGCAGATAGCGATGCAGTATTCCGCCGACTCGACGGCAGACTGAATCCTTTCGACAAAGTTGTCACCGGGTCGGAGGTCCCAAACGTCAAGGAATGTGTCAATACCACGTTCGCGAAGATCATTAGCAAGCTTGCGGACCCAATCCGAATGCTCGGTTGAGTCGTGCGAATACGATACGAATACACGGGGTGACGACAAATTAAGAGGCCTCAACGAGTAGGTGCGATAACTACTTATTATGCAGATTCTAGTCTGCATAATAAGATGACCTATAGATCACTTTGTAATGATGGCTGTGCAAGCGTTTCGATGTGATCTGATCGCATCTCTAACAGCAGTCTTATGGAGATGGCGATCGCTCCAAATTCCCCTCAGCGATCGCCCTCAACCACTGCCAATCCAATTTGCCGTCAGGCATTTTCGCCTGTTTTTGCCTTAGCAGCAGCTTTAATCTTTTGCTGAAGACCTTCAACAGTGCCAGAGTCCAATTCCTTTTCTGAGGGAACCATTTCTCGTTCGGCTAACGCCGCAGCAATCTCAGATGATGAGGCTTTTCCAAGTTCCTGCACTATCGAGCCGAACAAACGTTTTTGCTGCTGGACTTCTTCATCAGAGATTGAAGCGACCGCATAAGCGAGCGTTACCTGTCGGGTCAGCGCATAGACAATATATTGATTGAGGGAAATCCCTTCACCTTCGGCCAGGTGCGCTAATTGCTGGTGCAAAGTTTCCGGTAATCGCAGGGTTAATCGACTCATAAGTTACCTCCATTTCCGGCTAATTTGACGACGAACTCAACGGGAGTCATGACTCGCAGGCCCAGAGATGCTTCAGCGCTGCGGAAGTCACGAAGATTGGACGTAACCACTATGGCACCGGCATTCATGGCACAGTCCACCACTAAATCATCCCCTGCGTCGGGTGAAGTGGGTCTCCATGAATAGTGGATTGCCGCAAACTGGGAAAGAGCCAGCAGTTCACCAACGACAGGTTGGAGTCTCTGCCAGCGTTTTTCAGAGAGTTTACGAGATAAAACATCAACGTACTCGTAAGCAAGGGCGGTAGAAACGTAAACGGTTAATAAACCCGCTAGCCAAGCGTCGATGACTAATCCGGCAGCACCGCCCTGCTTAGTCAGACCCTCGAAGACAACGTTGGTATCAATCACAAATCGAAACGCTGAATCAGCAGCCATGACACTAGATTAGCACCACCTGTAGTGTCATGGCTACGAGAAATATGCTCAGCTTCTTCCTCATAATTATGACGAAGCGATGATCACTAACTATTGTGCGATCGCATTTCTACAAACGATCTCATGGAGAGGAGCGATCGCTTACCAAGTCACTGTTTGCAAACCCTCTATTCCTTGGAAATGAGCGTCACGTGTTGTCAAAATTAGAGCGTGTTGCAGAGCAAGAGCAGCAATCCAGAGATCATTTTCGGGTATGGGCCGCCCTGCAAGCCTCAACTTGTTTTTGACCTCACCATACTGTTGGGCGGTTTCAGCATCGCATCCCAATATAGTACTGCTGGCAATGAGTTCATCGACTCTCGATAGGTTTGCTTCAACCCGCCTTGACTTTCTGGCTCCATAACACAACTCGCCAACAGCAATGCTTGGAAGGAAGATTTCGCTGGCTTGAACAAGATTGCTTTTGACAGTTGCATCGTTGGCAAAAAGCGCAATGACGATGTTGGTATCGAGCAAGAACCTACCACTCATCAACATCTACTTGTTCGCAATCTTGCTCGATGGCCTCACGCATCAACCGAAGGTCAGCAGAAGAAATTGAACCAGCAAAACGCAATAATTGCTGCCCTGGTGTACCTCGGACTTCTGCCTGTACCAGCGATCGCACAAATGCAAGCACCTGCCTTTGCAAAGGCAGAGGCATGATTTTAAGTTGTTCAATTACTTCATCAGCGATGGAGATATTCATGTGACCCTCCTTGCTACTATCCTACATGGCTTACCCGAGAGCATTGGGAGAAAGAGGGTATGAAGCCGATAGGCGATCGCCCCAAATTCCCGCCGCGATCGCATCTCTAACAACAGTCTTATATTGAGCCTCTGCCAGATTGGTGAGCAGCAAAGCGGCTACCCTGTTTACGCCAATCGTCCCTGGTCGTTCCAATTGCCAAACAGCTTGCCCGCTGCCGTCTTCTTCAAAAAATTGCCTAAGCGGCGATCGAACTCGTCACGATTTTGCCGCATTTCTTCGATGTAACTAATCCGCACGCGAATGTACAAATCTGGAAACTGGCAAAACTGTGACCAGGCCTCTGGGGTAGCTTTGATGGCCGCTTGAATATCGTCCGCCACCTTAAAATGGAGCCGTCAGATCAGGGAGGATGGCTTGCCCTGCGGGAGTCATTAAGCCTTGGTCAATTAGCCATCGGGCTCTGGCTTTATTGAGTTCAGTCCAGTGACTGCGCGGCTTGCGCGGCGTGAATCGTTGCGCCCGCTCGACGCCAGAAGCGCGTTTTTGAATGCCGTCAATCCACCCGAAGCAAATGGCTTCGTAAACCGAGTCGAAATAGGAAACTGTGGGGTAATCGGCGCGATCGTCGAACAGCAGCCAAATTTCGCTAGCCGTATCGTGGTTTTCGGCCAGCCACGATCGCCAGGCGGTTTGGTCTATTGCGCGATAGGTCGTCGAAATCTGTATGGTTGCTGTTTGCTAAGTCGATCGCGCTGCCGCTTCAAACTCAGCCTGTCTTATTGAAATATTGCTCGTAGTATATTCGGTGCAGTCAATTGCATCGCGACAAATCAGCCTGAGAAATAATCACAGCCTTGTGCCCCAAAGCTATTAATATCGACCCAGAGAGCAGCTTGAGGGTTTATGAACGTTCAAAAGATTGCGGCATTTTCAGACGGGAATACGGGTGGCAATCCCGCCGGGGTGTTGATTGCCGAGCAGCATCCGAGTGAAGCCGAAATGCGCCAGATCGCTGCTGACGTGGGATTTTCGGAAACTGCTTTTGCGGCTTCGATGGCAGATGCCTTTCGCGTACGCTACTTTTCGCCAGAGTCAGAAGTACCCTTTTGTGGCCATGCGACGATCGCCCTCGGAGCGGCACTCGCTATGAGTGAAGGCGATGGCATCTTTAAGCTGGTGCTCAATGAAGCCGAAATCACGGTCGAAGGTCGCCAGCAGGGCGGACAAATTTCTGCCGCGCTACAATCACCGCCAACCCACAGTGCCGCTGCCCCGCCGCAGTTGGTAACGGACATCCTCACGTTGTTTGGGTACACCCCTGACGATCTCGACCCTAAGCTACCGCCCGCCTGTGCCAATGGTGGGGCCGATCATATGATTTTGGGGCTCAAAACCCGAGCGGCACTGGCCGCCATGCAGTATGACCTGGCCGCCGGTCGCGACTTGATGAATCGCGAGGCCCTGGTGACCATTACGTTGGCCTATGCCGAGACGCCGCAGCGGTTTCATACGCGCAACCCCTTTGCCTCCGGGGGCGTTTATGAAGATCCGGCGACCGGTGCGGCGACTGCCGCCTTGGGCGGCTACCTGCGCGATATCAGCTGGCCCCATGGTGGCGTGATTGATGTCGTACAGGGTGAAGATATGGGCATGCGATCGCTGCTGAGGGCCGAGATATCCCCGGTTCCCAACAGCTCGATCCGCATTTCTGGCACGGCCAGGGTGATGAATGAGTGACCTCATCGGGTCTCTAGCGCTTGTCAATAGACCGGCCAATTGCCCCGTCAGCATTCTTTGGCCTAGAGGGAGACCTCAGATCGCAGCTTTGACTGCACCCGAAGTTGCATTGAGGCCGGTGGGGCCAGGGTCAGGCCCCGTCGAGTTGGTAGCACGGGTCGCGTGTGGGGCAGCGCGAACTCAAAATCTTGCAGCAGGGTGGCGATGCCAATTTTAAGCTCCATCATGGCGAGGGCGGAGCCGATGCAGCGCCGATGGCCGCCGCCAAAGGGCAGATATTCGTGGGGGGCATACTGGCGCTCTAAAAATCGCTCGGGGCGAAACTCGCGCGGCTGAGGATACAGGTCGGGGCGTTGGTGAATGATGTAGGTGGCAGGCAAGAGCGCTGTGCCTGCAGCAAAGTCATAGCCCGCCAGGGTGATCGGTTCACGCAGCACGCGGGCAAAGGTGGTCGGGGTGATGGGATAGATCCGCAAAGCTTCTTGGCACACGGCGGTCAGGTAGGGCAGCTGCGCGATCGCCATCGGGTCAGCCTGAGGCCCCAGTGCCGCCAGTTCTGCTTGCAACTTTTGCTGCACCTCGGGCAAATAATGAATCCAGTACAGCAGCCACACCAGCGCCGAGGCGGTGGTTTCATGACCGGCTAGCAGCAGAGTGACGATCTCGTCGTGCAGTTCGGCATCGGTCATGGCCTGACCCTGTTCATCCCTGGCCAGCAGGAGCAGGGTCAAAATATCGGTCTTGGCGTGAGGGTCAACATCGGGCTGGGCCAAGTCGGCTCGGCGATCGCGAATCTCGGCATAAATCAGCTGCCGTACCCGTTTTCTCAGGGCCACAAAGCGGCCCCAAGGGCTCGCCACGCCCCAGTCTTTTCGCAATGCCGGAAAAAAGAGAAAACTCGCACTGATCGGGGTGGCAAAGAAGTCGAGCAGGGTGCCCATGAGCCGCTGCAGCTCTGCCAGTCGTGCTCCTTCGCGCCACCCAAACACCGCCTGCAAAATCACCCCTAGCGTCAGTGCCTGCATCGGCGGTCGCGCCAGCAGCGACTGGCCGGGTTGCCAATCGGCACTTACTTGGCGGGTGATGTCGCTAATCAGGTGCCCATAGGTGCGTAGGCGATCGCCATGGAAGGGCGGCATCAGTAATTTGCGCTGCCGCTGGTGAGGCGCACCGTCCAGCAGCAGAATAGAATGCTCACCCACCATCACCTGCAGCACCGCATTCGTCGGCGCCGACAGGGCCTGAGTCCCATCCAGCAGAAAAATCTCTCGCACCACCTCTGGGTCGCCGACATAAACCAGCGGGGACGAACTGTCGCCCCCAATCTGAAACATCGGGCCGTAGCGCCGCACGTTGTCGTCCATATACTGCGTGGGTCGCAAAATCAGCCGCAGAAGGCGTAGGGTGCGCCGCAGTCCCTTAGCCTTGGGGCCGTCAAGGGTTCGCTGTTGGGGGCGATCGAAGGGGGTAGCATTCTCGGCAATCTGGGTCGTCATGGCGAATGGTCGGCGGGTTGCTGAGGTTCATGTACGAGATTGCTTCGATGATAAGCCCTCTCGTTGGTGACTGGTCTCGACGCAGCGATTTAGCGAGTGGAGCAGTAGCCCCATCTAATTGCTCCAATTTCGGTTCAGCTGAGAGGACACCCATCTTGGGCTTATACCAGTTCTGCAAAATAGCGCGACAGCTTGGAGCTCTCCCATTTGTCCTATCCTTTAGGCAAAAGTCGATCACAGCTATCTCAGTAATTGTTCCTAGACGACACTTGCACAGGCGAACCTCACCGCCTGCGGCACCGCTCCTTCCCTTTGGCTACTGCTTATACATAAGTCATTCTTTAGAACAATGAGGTTAGATCCCCCTCAATCCCCCTAAAGCCCTGCGGGCATGATCGCGCGTAAAAAAAGGAGACATCCAAGTTCAAATCGGATCGAGCCCCCTTGTTTAAGCTATCCATTACGCACAAGTCGCTGTAAGGCCTATGGTGACTAAGCTTTATGG
>ERZ1740058.1141-NODE-1141-length-13890-cov-7.689917_pt1 | contig 13890 bp, 11 predicted proteins | sample MGYA00581745_ERZ1740058 | MGnify/ENA primary metagenome ERZ1740058 (study PRJEB43018, sample SAMN04849742) | marine metagenome | isolation source: floating plastic debris | place: Pacific Ocean | collected 2008-08-30 | study: EMG produced TPA metagenomics... | reverse complement strand
TGATCGGCGACTTCGACGGCGATGGCGACGGCGACCTTGCGGTATCCAACTCCGACGACGACAACGTCGGCGTGCTGCTCAACAACGGCGACGGCACGTTTGCAACGATGGCAACCTATACCGCGGGCAACCGACCCATCCCCTTGGCGATCGGGGATTTCAACAGCGATGGCAACATCGACATCGCCGCCGCAAACGACTTCGCCGACAACGTCACCATCCTGCTGAACAACGGTGATGGCACGTTCGCGGCCGTGTTCGCGTACAGCGTCGGCATCAGGCCCCTGTCTCTGGCAGTCGGCGATCTGGATGGCGACGGCAACAGCGACCTTGTGACGGCGAACTTTAGCAGCGACACCGTCAGCGTGCTGCTCGGGAGCGGCGACGGGCGGTTCGCGGACGATGTCGCGTATGGTGCCGGCCTGATGCCATTTGGTGTGGCGATCGGTGATCTTGACGGCGACGGCAACGCCGACCTCGCGGTCGCGAACGAGCAGAGCAACGATGTCAGCGTGCTGCTCAACAACGGCGACGGGACCTTCGAGCCCGATGTCGTGTACGGCGCGGGCAACCGACCCACTTCCGTGGCGATCGGCGACCTCGATGGCGACGGCGATCCCGACCTAGCCGTGACCAACGACTTCAGCGGCGACATCAGCGTGCTGCTCAACACCGGCGACGGCACCTTTGCCCCCGAGGTCCGCTACGGCGCCGGCGTCAGGCCCTTGTCGGTGGTGATCGGTGATCTCGACGCCACCGGCGGTCCCGATCTCGCCGTGACGAACTTCGAGAGTAATAGCGTCAGTGTCTTTCTGAACCAGTGCGACGCCTTTACCTGCGAAGCCGACCTCGACGGCGACGGCTTCCTCACAATCTTCGACTTCCTTGCGTTCCAGAACCTCTTCGACGCCGGCGACCCGATCGCCGACTTCGACGGCGATGGTGCATTCACCATCTTCGACTTCCTGGCCTTCCAGAACGCGTTCGACGCCGGCTGCTCGTAGCGCTGCGGCCCCGGCTGCACACGAGGCCGTCCGCCGCACGCTCGATCGCCTTGACAGCGCGGGCCATTTCTGGTACCTTGGACCAGTTCGGCACGCATGCGAGGGTGGGGGTGATGGTCGTGGGATTTGGAGTGGGTTCCGAGTCGGGCCGGAAGGCGACCAGCGGGCTGGTCGTATCCGCCTGGATGATCGTGCTGGTACTCGGATGTCCCTGGTTCGCCGGGACCACGAGGGCCCAGGAACCGTGGCTCGAGTTTGGTCGCCACCATTGGGGCGTTCGCTTGCACTCCGAGACACGCTCGGTGCTCGGCGCTCCGTTTCCTCAGCAACTTCAGATCTGGTATCCGGCGACGGCCGAAGGCACCGAGACGCCCGTGGCGACCGATGGTGCGCCCTATCCGGTGATCTTCTTCCAGCACGCCGGCGGCTCAGACTACACGTTCTATGACTACCAGTTCAGCCGCCTCGCCAGCCGGGGCATGATCGTGGTGTCGATGCGCCACGACCACGTGCCATGCTCGGTGGATTGCCATCGCGATCTGTTCAGCGTCACGATGGACCAGGTGTTCCAGGAGTGGAACACCGACCAAGGTCACTGGCTCTACCAGCGCGCCGATGTGGACCGCATCGGCCTGAGCGGGCACTCGCACGGAGCCGCATTCAACGCCGTGCTCGACCATCGACCCATGAACCCCTCGGGCGACTACGAGATCGATGCCGTGTCGCTGATCGCGCCGTGCCCGCACGTCCCGATCTCGGCATACGGAGATACGTTCGACGGCATGCCGCCGCTGCAGCTCATCTACGGCTCCAAGGACGAGTGCGGCTGCACCGGGACCGGGCAGGGCATCGCGATCTTCGAGCCCGCGCAGAAGCCGCGCCACTATGTCTACGTGATCGGCGCCAGCCATTGGTCCTTCTGTGAGGGCGGATCCGTCGGCCACGCGACCATCCCCCGAGAAGACGCCTGGCGCGCTTCGGCCGCGGCGCTGGCAGCGTTCCACGAGCACCTCTTCTTCGGCAACGACGACGCGCTGCCGTACCTGCGCAACGAGCGTCCCCTGGTGATGGGTAGCCCCGAGGTGCGATACCAGTTCCAGGAACGCACCGATCTTGCGATCGATACGTTCGAGGACACCAACGGAATGACCTTCGAGCATGGGGTGGCCATCTCGGGCGTGCCCGGGCAGACGTTCGTCAACGGCTTCCTCGGAGACACGTTTGTCGACGTCGAGGCCGGCGTGCAGCTCGTGCGCAACCAGATCCGGGAGCTCCTGCCGCCCGGTTCGGGGCCGTACGACGTCTTGTTCTATAAGGACAACAGCCTCGCAACAGACGTGTACGACCTTGCCGTCACGCGTGAGGCGGCGGCCGGCCTGTTCGACACCCTGCGCACCACGTCGGTTGATGCCGCGTTCGAGATCCTGCTGCGGTCAGGACAATGGGACCTGGTCATCTCTGCAAGGCAGGACGGGTCTCGCTCGGCAGCCGCACTGTTCGACAACGAACTGCGAGACTTCGTTTGCAGCGGTGGCAAGGCAATCCTCGCGGACTTTCGTATCGATTCGAGCTCTGCTGAGGCAACGTTCGCGTGTGCCGACTCCGGATTCGACCGGACCACCAACTGGTCCATGCTGCGGTCGACCAGCGGGCTCTTCGAGGGCACGCTGATGCTGCGCAACCCCGGCTGGGGAATCTGGACGTACGGCCTTGAGCCCGGAGACAGGTCGGTGGTGTACGCGGAGAACGAGCTGACAACGGCCTCCGGAGAACACGACCCGACGACGAGCACGCTGGGTTTCGATGTTGTGTCCGAGGGCATGGAGACGTTTCGAGAGGCGTTCATGCTCGACCCCGCCAAGGGTCTCTACCACGCGACATGGGCGCTGGAATTCGCCTGGCTTGGAGCTGGCGCGTCGTTCACGCACATGCTCACCGAGGCTGGCGGACCGGGTTTCGATGCTCGCGGATGGGCCGACCTGACCTTCCGCATCCTGCAGGTCCACAACGACCCGCTCAACCCTGAGGGCGGTACGAAGGACCTCACCATCCGACTCGCCGACATCGGTGGTAATGCTGCCGACGTTCGGCTCTCGGATGCCGTCCAGGGTGCCCTTCGTTCATCCGTTGCGCCCGCCGCGACGGTGGATCGAAAGTCGATCTTCGAAACGTATCGCTTCGCGCTCGCCGATTTCGAAGCCGCGAACCCTCAACTGGACCTCGAAGCGCTCGAGTCGATCTCGTTTGTCTGCAATGGAACGATCGCCGGGCGGTGCTTCCTGGACGACTTGTCTCTCGCCGTCCCTGCCTCCGGATGCCCGGCCGACCTCGACGGCGATGGCGCGCTGACCTTCTTCGACTTCCTCGCCTTCCAGAACCTCTTCGACGCGGGCGACGACCGCGCCGACTTCGACGGCGACGGCTCGCTCACCATCTTCGACTTCCTCGCCTTCCAGAACGCCTTCGACGCCGGGTGTCCGTAGCACATCGGCCACCCGCCCTGACACCCGCTCCCCCAGGCATCCGCAATCCCCTTGCGTTCGCGGCCCGCTTTCGGTATGCTGTGGCAAGAGGAGAGCCGAGATGCCCAAGACCTACGCCGGCGTAGCGATGGTGGCCGTCCTGACCCAGCTTGCCGCAGCCCAAACCCAGACGTGCGACCCCACCGAGATCTTTGGGCCCCAGCAGCACTACGGCGCCGGGCTCCAGGCGCGGGCCATCGCGATTGGTGACCTCGATGGCGATGGCTTTGCCGACCTCGCCGTCGCCAACTCGCTCTCGCAGGACCTCAGCGTGCTGTTCAACAATGGCGACGGCACGTTTGCGACAGAGGTCCGCTACGCCGTGCCCGGCGTGCCCAAGTTCGTAGCGATTGGCGACCTTGATGGCGACGGCAGCCTCGATGTGGTCGTGGCGGACCGATCGAACGAGGAGGCGGTCGTGCTGCTCAACGACGGCGACGGCGTCTTCTCTTCCAGCGCGCGGTACGGCGCAGGCGACTCGCCCGAAGCCGTAGCCATCGGCGATCTGGACGGCGACGGCAGCCCCGACCTTGCACTGTCCAATGAACGGTCGGACGACGCCAGCGTGCTGCTGAACAACGGCGATGGCACGTTCGCGCCACATGTGACCTACGACGTCGGGCGACGCCCTGAGGCTTTGGCGATCGGGGATCTCAACGGCGACGGCGATGCCGATCTGGTGGCCGCAAACACCGGCCGTGGCACTGGCGGCACCACCATCAGCGTGCTCCTCAACGACGGCGACGGCACATTCGCGCCCCAGGTGGTCTACGACGTCGGCAACGTGCCCACGTCGGTTGCGATCGGGGATCTCAATGGCGACGGCCACCCAGACCTCGCGGTGTCCAACGCCTTTAGTAACACGATCGGCCTGCTGCTCAACAACGGCGATGGCTCGTTCGCGGCCCAGGTGACATTCGCCACCGGGGCGGGCCCCGCTTCGGTGGCGATCGGAGACACGGACGGCGACGGCGACACCGATCTCGTGACAGCCAACTTCGTCGACAGCACCATCAGCCTGCTGCTCAATGAGGGCGATGGCACATTCGCAGCCCAAGAGCCCTACGACGTTGGCGACTCACCCGAGACCGTGGCGATGGCCGACCTGGACGACGATGGCGACATCGATCTCGCCACGGCCAACTTCTTCGGCAACGACGCGAGCGTGCTGCTCAATCGTTGTGGGCGCTTTGCCTGCGAAGCCGACATCGACGGCAACGGTGTCCTGAACGTGTTCGATTATCTCGCGTTCCTGAGCCTCTTTGCCCGGGGCGACCCCCGCGCCGACTTCGACGACGATGGCGTGCTCACAGTCTTCGACTTCCTCGCCTTCCAGAACGCGTTCGACGCCGGGTGTCCGTAGCGAGGCTTCGGGGCCCCAACGAGAGACACGCTTGCGTCGGCATCGGCTTCTCGGTATCCTGTCGATCGAAGGAGATCCGAGATGACGAAGACCCGCCCCATGTTCCGTGCGGCGGTGGCCGCGATGGCCGCCGTTCCTCTGACCGCGATGGCCCAGCCGTGTGACCCAACAGCGATCTTCGCGCCCGACGTTCGCTACGCGACCGGCGTCGTGCCCGCCGGGGCCGCGATCAGCGACTTGGACGGTGACGGCGATGCGGACCTCGCCGTGACGAGCCTGGCCGACGCAGTCGTCAACGTGTTCCTGAACAACGGCGACGGGACCTTCGCGCCCTTCGTTTCCTACGGGGTCGGGAGCGACCCGGTGATCGTGTCGGCCGGCGACCTCGACGGCGATGGCGATACCGACCTGGCCGTGACAAACCTCATGGACGACTCCGTCAGCGTCCTGCTCAACAACGGCGACGCGACGTTTGCCGCCGAGGTCCGCTATGGCACGGGCGCCGAGCCGTTCGCCGTGGCGATCGAAGACCTTGACGGCGACGGTGACGCCGACCTTGCGGTGGCCAATACCGGCTCGTTCACCGGTGGTGCGGGCAGCAACACCGTCAGCGTGCTGCTGAACAACGGCGACGGCACGTTCGCCACTGAGACACGGTTCGATACCGGTGACACCCCGTTCGCCGTGGCGAGCGGCGATCTTGACGGTGATGGCGACGTGGACCTCGTGGCGGCGAATCGAGGCGGCACGGATGTCAGCGTGCTGCTGAACAACGGCGATGGCACGTTCGCGACCGAAGTCCGCTATGGCGTGGGCAACGAGCCCACGTGGGTGGCCATCGGCGATCTCGATGGCGATGGCAACGCCGACCTGGCCGTAGCCAATAGCGCCGACCATATCGTCGCCGTGCTGCTGAACAGCGGCGCTGGTACCTTCACGACCGACGCGGTGTACGGTGTTGGTGGAACGCCCCTCACAGTCGAGATCGGTGATCTCGACGGCGACGGCTCGCCCGACCTCGCCGTGGTAAATAACGGCTTCTTTGCGGGCAATGGCGACACGGTCAGCGTGCTGCTCAACGACGGCGCCGGAGCGTTCTCGCTCGGGGCCGACTACGACGTGGGCCAATCCCCCCAATTCCTGGCGCTCGGCGACCTCGATGGCAACGGGAGCACCGACATCGTAACGAGCAATTCGCTTAGCGAGGACGCCAGCGTGCTGCTGAACCAGTGCGCTCCGTTCGTATGCGTCGCCGACCTCGACGGCGACGGCTCGCTCACGGTGTTCGACTTCCTGGTGTTCCAGAACCTGTTCGCCACCGGTGATACCTCCGCCGATCTGGACGGCGACGGCAGCCTCACGCTGCTCGACTTTCTCGCCTTCCAGAACGCCTTCGACGCCGGCTGCCCGTAGCGCCGCGGGGAATCGCCCGCATCCGAGCGCGGCGCTCGATCGAACCCGCACGTGGTTCGCGTTGGGGGATCGATCATGCTCAAAGTACCGTGTTGGTGGAGCAGGCCCGTCGCCGTAGCGGTGGTGGCCGCCATCGTTCCGGGGGCGGCGGGGCAGGCCTGCGACCCCGGTGGCATCCTCTCGCCCCAGGCGGCCTACGACGCCGGCGAGCGGCCGCAGTCGGTTGCCACGGGCGACCTCGACGGCGACGGTGATGCCGACCTGGTCGTGGTTGGCCAGGCCGCCCGCGAGGTCAGCGTGCTGTTCAACGACGGCGCGGGCGCCTTTGCGATCGATGCCCGGTATCGCGTGGATGGCTTCCCGAACATGGCGGCGGTCGGCGATGTGGACGGCGACGGCGATCCGGACATTGTGGCGGTCAGCTCGGCCACGGGCGACGTTCGCGTGCTGGTGAACGCGGGCGACGGCACGTTCACGCCGGGCGGGATCTTCGCGGTGGGCGATGCTCCGGAGTGGGTGGCCATCGGCGACCTGGACGGTGATGGCGACGGCGATGTCGTAACGGGCAACATCTTCAGTGCCGACATCAGCGTGCTGCTCAATGCCGGCGACGGCACGTTCGCGCCCGAGACGCGCTACGACCCGCGCAACGGCGTCGCGTTCGTTGCGATCGGCGATCTCGACAACGATGGCGACGCCGACGTTGTTGCCGCGACATTCCGGGCCACCGTGCTCCTGAACGCCGGCGATGGTTCGTTTGCGTTCGACGGCGTCTACGGCTCGGGATCGCAGCTGGTCGCGGTCGCAATCGGCGACCTGGACGGCGATGGTGACGCCGACGTCGTCGGCGCCAACCAGGACAGCAACAACGTCAGCGTGCTGCTCAACAACGGCGACGCGACGTTCGCGCCCGACACGCTGTACGACGTGGGTTTCTTCCCGGTATCGGTTGCGATCGATGACCTCGACGGTGACGGTGATGGCGATCTCGCGGTCGCGAACCGATTCGATGACAGCATCAGCGTGCTGGCGAACAACGGCGACGGAACGTTCGCGGAGGAGGTCCGGTTCGCCACGGCCGACTCCCCCCTCGCGGTTGTGATCGACGATGTGGACGGTGACGGCGATGGCGATGTTGTCACGGCCAATTTCATCAGCCAGGATGTCAGCGTGTTTCTCAATGCGTGCGGCCCGGCCGGCTGCCCCGCCGAGCTCGACGGCGACGGCTTGCTCACGATATTCGACTTCCTTACGTTCCAGAACCTCTTCGACGCCGGCGATCCCATCGCCGACTTTGACGGCGATGGTGCGTTCACCCTCTTCGACTTCCTGGCCTTCCAGAACGCGTTTGACGCCGGCTGCCCATAGCAGCGCGACCTATCGTGGCGTGTGGATGTGTGGCGTGCCATGTTGTCGTGTGTGAGCCTTGCGCTCGCCGCATGCGCGAGCCGGCCTGTAGATTTGGCGATTGCGCCCGGCGACGCCGTCGAGACGCCGGCGCCTCTCGCGCTCGATTCGATGGCCGTTCAGCTGGGCAACTCTCGTGAGGGGCGGCCGATCTTCGCACGGACGCATGGCAGCGGCCCGGCGCGCGTGCTCGTCATCGGCCTCATCCACGGCGACGAGCCCGAGGCGTTCGCGAGGTTCGACGACCTCTGGCTGAGGCTGGCTTCGGCGGGCTATGGCGATGCGATCTCGCTGGCCGGCATCGACACGATGAACCCCGATGGCTTCGAGCGCCGCAGCCGCGGCAACGCCCGGGGGGTCGATCTCAATCGAAACTGGCCCGCGGGCAACTTCAGGCCGTCGAGGCTGCGCGGGGCGGCTCCGTTGACCGAGCCAGAGACCGCGGCCGTGCACGACTTCATTGTTCGCTTTGAGCCCCAGGTCATCGTCGTGTTCCACTCGGCCGCCAGCGGTCCGTTCGTCGATCCCGATGGACCCGAGCCGCTGAGCCTCGAACTTGCCGACGCGTTCGTTCGATCGGCGTCGGCGGTGAACCCCGCGTGGCGCACGCGTCCGGACTTCACCAATCCGCCCGGTTCGCTCGGTACGTGGTACGGTCTGGACGAGGGCCGGGTCGTGCTGACGGTCGAGTTCCGTCCCGGTACGACGCCCGATGAAGCGCTGGCCGTCTCGACGGCGGGCACGCTGGCGGTGCTGCGCGCGCTCGCGAGGAACTAGCCCTCTTCGTCGTCGCCATACGCGCGCTCGAGCAGGATGCCGCAGCGTGCGTGCACGCGAACACGCTCCATGCGTTCGATGCCCGGGGGATGCTCGCCGGCGAGGTCCTTGAGCTCGGACTCCAACTCGGGCAGGCGTGGATCCTCCCGGGGATCGTGGTGGCCGCTCGGAGAGGCAAGCAGCACGGCCAATGCGCCACCGGGTGCGAGCAGTCGCCAGGCCTCGGCGAGATGCGTCGAGCGGACGGGGCCCTCCGCGGGTAGCCTGCGATGGACGATGGCATCGAATGCGCCGTCGAGCTCGCCAGCCAGAGCGTTGGGGGGCGTGGGCGCGTGGAGGTCGCAGGCTTCCATGGCCGTGTTGGCCGAGTTGTATCGATGCTTGGCGTACCGCACGCTGGCCGAGTCTGTCTCCAGCGCGACGAGTGCGCCCGTTGGACCCAGCCGATTGCTCAGCCACTCGCCGCCGTAACCGGTGCCGGCATGAAAGAGCAGCACGCGATCGCCCGGGCGCATCAGCGGGTCGATGATCGAGAACTCGCCGAGGTCGGCCGTGCCCATCAAGTCGGCGATCGGTCTGGTGCCGCTGACGTCGATCACCATCTTGGCTCCGCCCGAGAAACGCACGCGGAAGCGCTTGCTCAGGCCACGGGAGAGCGCGCGGCGGAGCGGCATGGGGTCCAGTTCCTCGTACCGCACACCGTTGACGACCAGCACGCGGCGGGCCCGTGTCAGTGTCGCGAACCAGCGCCATGGAGCAGGACGCGGTGCGTTCCCGGTCTCGCCGTCGCCTGACACGCGACGGCCCGCATCGTTGCGATATCCGAGCGACTTGCGGCTCATGCGAGATGGCCAAAGAGTGAGGTCTGCCTGTTGGGTTTGGCAACGGGCTGCGGAGGCTCGATCTTGGTCGGTCGCGGTTCGATGTCCACCCAGCGCGTGGGCTGATCGGGCTGGGCGATGGTCCTGGCGTAGTCAGCGCCGTCGTGCAGGTCGCCGACGATCTCGGGGCTGTTGCACTCGCGGGAGAGGTGCAGGAACACGGCGTGGTTTTCTGGCGCGATGGCCTCGGTGGCGGCCAGGCACTGCTCGTTGCTGAGGTGGCCCGCGCCGCCCATGATGCGGCGCTTCAGGAAGTCGGGACGCTCGGAGCGGATCTGCAGCCTGGGGCAGTAGTTGCTCTCGATGGCCAGCACGCCCACGCCGCTGTGAAAGTCCAGGAGGTTGTCGGGCACGGCGCCCAGGTCCGTCATGTAGGCGAGCTCGCCGGTGCCGTTTGGTCCAATGGCCTCGATCCGGAACGTCGCGACGCCTTCCGCGTCGTGGCTTGCGAGCCGGCTCGTGAACAGCGCGGTATCCACGGGCGCGAACGCGCCACGCTTGAACGTGCGGAGGCGCTTGGATTCGTGCAGGGGCGCGAGCGGTCGTTCGCCGGCGTGCGAGGCGTGCACCCAGACGCGGGCATCATCGGCAAGGCGGCTGACGACCGCGGTTGCCCATGAAGCGTAGAAGTGGTCGTGGTCGAGGTGCGTGAGCACAATGGCGGCGACGTCATCCAGCGCGCAGCCGATAGCCTCGAGCGCGGCGGCCGTGCGCTTGGGGCTGATGCCCGCGTCGATGAGCACGAGCCGCCCGTCTGTGGTCCGCAGCACCGAGCAGTTGCCGCTCGAGCCGCTGGCGAGCACGCAGAGCGCTGGGTTTTGGTTTCGCGTTGGCTGCATGACCCCTCCGTGGGCCGTGGTTTGTGCGCTGGTACTCAGGCTCGTCGGGTGTTGCGATCCGTGCCCCGGCCGATGCCGCGTTTGCTCCCCGCGATAAAGTCCGCGAGTTCCTGCACGTACGGGTCGGAAACGCCGAGCGCTTCGAGCTTCTCGAGCGCCTCCGTACGCGGCAGGCTCTTGGAAATCACGGTCCGGAAGGCGTATCGCAGGGCATCGATCGAGTCTTTGGGGACACCGTTTCGACGCAGGCCGACGAGGTTTAGCCCGTTCGTCGCATTGATCTGGTCGCAGAGGCAGAATGGGGGCACGTCCATCGCCGTCGCCACGCCACCAGAGATGATCGCCAGCTTGCCCACTCGGCAGAACTGGTGCAGCGCGGTGTTGCCGCTGAGGATGGCCTTGTCGCCTACCTCGGTGTGGCCGGCCAGCAGGGCGCTGTTCACGAGGATCACGTCGTTGCCAACGAGCGAGTCGTGGCCCACGTGGCTGGCCACCATGAGGTAGCAGCGATCGCCGATGGTCGTCGGCCGATCGTCCTTCGTCGCCGCGTGCACGGTCACGTGCTCGCGGAGGACACACCCCGAGCCGATGTTTACGCCGGGGGTTGGGTCCCCGGGTGCGAACTTGAAGTCCTGCCCCGGCATTCCGATCACGACGAAGGGGTACAGGATCGTGTTCTCGCCGATTGTCGTCGGACCCTCGATATGCACGCTGTTGATCAGTCGGACGCCATCGCCCAGCCGGACGCCCGCCCCGACGTAGCAGCGGGGCCCGATGATCACGCCCTCACCGAGCTGCGCATCGGGATCGACATGTGAAGAAGGGTGGATCTCGGCGGACTCGTGGTGGTTTGGGGATCCGGATGCCATCGGGGCATATTAGTGGCCATGGCGCTATCGTCGAGTGTGTTGGGAGCGCCTGCGCGACACTTGGACATCGTGGATCTGGGGACGGTCGGCTACGAGCGGGCCCTGGAGATCCAGCGCGAGCGGCAGGCCGAGCTGATCGAGGCCCGGGGCACGCCCGATGGTCCGATCGGCACCATCTACCTTGTCGAGCACCCGCCCGTCATCACCGTCACAAGCCGGCCGGGGGCGGCCGATCACGTGCTGGCCGATGCGAAGCGGCTGGAGGCGGCGGGCGTTGAGCTCCACGCGACTGATCGCGGCGGCGATGTGACCTACCACGGGCCCGGGCAGGTCGTGGCGTACCCCATCCTCGATCTAGAGCGATTGTCGGCTCAAGGCAAGCCGCTCGGCTTGCACGGGTACATGCGTCTGCTCGAGCAGGCGGTCATCGACACGCTCTCGCTCTGGGGCATCGTGGGTGAGCGGGATCCCTCGGCCACGGGCGTGTGGGTGGCGCCGGGCGACGCGGGCCAGCCGGCGAAGATTGCGGCGATGGGCGTCCGCGTGCGCAAGTGGGTGACCATGCACGGCCTCGCGCTCAATGTCGAGCCGGACCTGCAGCACTTCCAGTTCATCGTGCCCTGCGGGCTCGCGGGCCGACCGGTGACCAGCATGCGGGCGGTGCTCGGCGAGGCTTGCCCCAGCTTCGAGGCCGCCAAGTCTGCCGTTGGCGATGCGTTGGGTGAGCTCGTTCGCGCCGCGGCAACATCCTGAAACGTGCTCGGGAGGCCAATTGGCCTTGCATTGCCCGCACGGATGTGGTACAAGAGATGGAAGTGGTCGGGCGAGGTTCGGGCCGGGCAGGTGGTGTTCTCGAAAGGGGTGTTTTTGATGTTCCGGATCGCGTTGTTTGCGGTGATCTCGAGTGTGTTCGCGGTAGCGGGCGTGGCCCAGGCCCAAGACTGGGAGCGGTTCACCTTCGGCCCCGAGGGCGATCTGATCATCATCAGCCTGTGGATCGACGATGACGCCCCCCAATTGCAGATCACCGATGCGTTCCTCTCGGGCGACCAATTCTCCGTTCGCTTCGTTGACCGTTCGGGCACCGTCGACGAGTTCGTGTGTTCCGATCCCACCTCGGTCGGCGATGAAATTGGTGCGGACTATGACGCCGCGTTCACCGACGATCGCTGGTCGAGCGGCGAGATCTATCTCACACATCGCGGCCCGCTCTCGATGGAGATCTCCGTGACGGCCAGCCCGTTCGGGCAGGGCGGCGCGGCGTATCGCCTGATCTTCGCCGAGCCGCCGTGCCGCGTTGACCTCGACGGCGACGGCCAGCTCACGATCTTCGACTTCCTTGAGTTCCAGAACCTGTTCGACGCTGGCGACCTTGCTGCCGACTTCGATGAGGACGGCAGGCTCACGATCTTCGACTTCCTCGCATTCCAGAACGAGTTCGACGCGGGCTGCGAGTAGAGCGGGTCGGTGCTGCCGGCTCACGGGTGAACCCGAGCAGGGTGCCGCGTTCGCCGCAGCATCACGGGCGTTGGCAGGATCCGGCCGCCCACAACGCCGATAGTTCCCCTATGAGTGGAACTCCTGCCGACCTTACCCAACCGAAGCCGCCGGCGTGGGCGAAGAAGTGGCTGATCGCCGCGGGCATCTACAACCTTGTCTGGGGCGCGCTGGTCGTGCTGTTCCCGCTGGTCTGGTTCGACCTCGCGGGCATGGAAGCGCCGCGATACCCGCAGCTCTGGCAGTGCGTCGGCATGATCGTGGGTGTCTATGGAATCGGCTACCTCGCCGCGGCGCGCGATCCTTGGCGGCATTGGCCCATCGTGCTCGTTGGGCTTCTCGGCAAGATCTTCGGCCCGATTGGTTTCGCCCAGGCCGTGATCGAGGGCGCCTTCCCACCGGCGTTCGGCCTGACAATCCTGACCAACGATCTGCTGTGGTGGATCCCGTTCTCGATGATGCTGTGGGGCGCCGCCAAGAGCCAGCATGCGCCGCGTGGCGATGCGCCGGCGCTGTCAGCCGCGCTCGAGGGCGCGCAGGACCAACACGGCAAGACGCTGCGAGAGATCAGCGATGCGCGGCCCGCGCTCGCGTTGCTCGTGCGTCACAGCGGCTGCACGTTCTGCAAGGAAGCGCTCGCCGACCTTGCCCAGCAGCGCGAAGCGATCGAACGCGAGGGCCTCGCGATCGTGGTGGTGTCCATGAGCGAGCCCGAGTCGCTGGCAAAGAGTGCCTCCGTGGCGGGCCTCGGCGATGTCCACCTCGTCAGCGACCCGCAGCGCGACCTGTACCGCGCGCTCGAGCTCGGGCGCGGCACCTTTGGCCAGCTCTTCGGCCCGAGTGTCTGGTGGCGCGGAGCCATGGCCACGATGCGCGGCAACCTCGCCGGCGGGCTCGACGGCGACGGCTTCCAGATGCCGGGCGCCTTCGTGCTGCACAAGGGCGGGATCGTCCGCGCCTACCGCCACCAGACGGCGGCGGACCGGCCCGACCTTGGTGCGCTCGCTTGTGAGCGGCCGGCCTAGGCCAGCCATCTGCACATCACGAGCAACCGGCGGCGAACGCGTTCTGGTACGTCAGGAAGTCGAAGATCGTCAGGAGTCCATCACCATCGAAGTCGGCTTCGGGGCTGCCCAGCGAGAAGAGGTTCTGGAACTCCAGGAAGTCGAAGATCGTCAGCTCACAGTCGCCGTCGATGTCGGCCAGACACGTCGCCCTCAGCTCGACTGTGGTGGGTGTGTAGAACAAACGCCAACGGATGTTGCTGGTCACCGGCGGAGGCACAAACGTGTCGAACGTGCCCGTCACCGAGTTGCCG
>ERZ1740058.1137-NODE-1137-length-13924-cov-14.556421_pt1 | contig 13924 bp, 9 predicted proteins | sample MGYA00581745_ERZ1740058 | MGnify/ENA primary metagenome ERZ1740058 (study PRJEB43018, sample SAMN04849742) | marine metagenome | isolation source: floating plastic debris | place: Pacific Ocean | collected 2008-08-30 | study: EMG produced TPA metagenomics... | reverse complement strand
CTCGGGGCATTTAGTGACTTGAAAGATACCGGCATTATTAGCAAGCTCAATCATGTTGCACCGTAGCCAATGATACGGATGACGACCTTTGTCCTCCTTTTCGGAGTGCGGAGGGGAGATGAGATGGCGCGATCGCGCCACGACAGGCCCAAAAACTTCCTTAAGAAACATTGCCTGACGATGGCCCTCAGCCCTGATTCGCCAGGCCGATCAGGGTTTTAAAGGGGGCCGCTGATCTGGCAAAAGCTGAGGTGCTACAGGCATTGTGGCGATTTCAACCCGCTGCCCTAACGACCCCCAGCAAATCCGTCGCTGCCATAAAGAGGACTCCCCCAATCCAAAAACCGACATTCTGCGTCGGGGATCAATCTTCGACACCACTAATGGACGGTAAGATGGGGGTCTTGCGACTACGCGTCTGTTTGCACCTCATTAATTTATGTACTTCCGCAAGTAGCGTCCACGCTTCTGCTCTACGTTATGCTCAATCCCAACCTTGACGATATTCAACTGCATCCCGAGGAGTACGAGCGCTTTTCTCGGCACCTGATTTTGCCTGAGATTGGCCTAGAGGGCCAAAAACGCCTGAAGGCCGCAAGTGTACTCTGCATTGGCACCGGCGGCCTCGGCTCGCCGCTGCTGCTCTATCTCGCTGCCGCTGGCATTGGCCGCATCGGCATTGTCGATTTTGACATTGTTGACAAATCCAACCTGCAGCGGCAGGTCATCCACGGCACCTCGTGGGTGGGCAAGCCCAAAATCGAGTCTGCCAAAAACCGCATCCTGGAGATAAATCCCTTCTGTCAGGTCGACCTTTACGAGACTCGCATATCTTCAGAAAATGCGCTGAAGATTATGGAACCCTATGACGTGGTGGTCGATGGCACCGACAACTTCCCTACCCGCTATTTGGTCAACGACGCCTGCGTGCTGTTGAACAAACCCAACGTCTATGGCTCAATCTTCCGGTTTGAAGGGCAGGCCACGGTCTTTAACTATGAAGGTGGCCCCAACTATCGCGACCTATATCCGGAGCCGCCGCCCCCCGGCATGGTGCCCTCTTGCGCCGAGGGCGGCGTCCTGGGGATTTTGCCCGGCATGATTGGCGTCATTCAAGCTACTGAAACGGTGAAAATTGTCACCGGCAAAGGCACTACCCTCAGCGGTCGACTGCTGCTCTATAACTCGATGGACATGACCTTCCGCGAGTTGAAATTGCGTCCGAATCCGGTACGCCCCGTCATCGAGGAACTGATCGACTACGAACAGTTCTGTGGCATTCCCCAAGCCCAGGCGGCTGAGGCTGAGGAAAAAGCTGCCGTGCCGGAAATGACAGTCAAAGAGCTGAAGGCTTTGCTGGATAAGAAAGGCGATGAGGTGCTGCTGCTAGATGTGCGCAATCCCCATGAATGGGACATCGCTCAGATTCCGGGCGCAGTGCTGGTGCCCTTGCCGGATATCGAAAGCGGCGAAGGCATCGACAAGGTGAAGTCGCTGCTTAACGGCCATGAGCTCGTGGTGCACTGTCGGTCGGGTGTGCGATCGGCCAAAGCCCTCGGCATTCTTAAGGAAAGCGGCATCGAAGGTACCAACGTCGCGGGCGGCATCCTCGCCTGGAGCGAAGAAGTCGACCCCTCCGTCCCGCAGTATTAGGCACGGTCAAATTCAGCTAAAAAAGGTCACTAATTTGGTGGCCTTTTTTGTTATTGAGATGCTTCGGTTAATCGCGAGTCAGTTACATCAAAAGGAATATCCTGTATATATTCACGCAGCTTGCCTAAAACTAGATCGATGCGTGCCTCTACAAAGCGATCAAGGGCATCTTGTGGCATTTTTTCCGCCCGAACCGACTTAGCTAATTCGTTGGTGTGACAGTTTACGAGGCCGGTGGCCAGCGCCAGAGTGTGTCCATCGTGCCGTACCTCAATCCCAGTTTTGAACCGTTATATCCTGTTCTCATATCACTCCACCGTGCGATCGCCGACTTCATGACTGAGAGCCTAGCCCGCTGTGATTCTGGTGGGAATCATCTCAGTTCATAACAAAGCACCCTACTCAAGATTAAGCTTTGGTTAAACTGGAGATTCTTTAACCAAAGCTTAATCTAATGTCTCCTCAAATCCTGGTTTCGACCCTGCTCTCAGCGCTGCTCGTTGGTAGCTCGCTCGCCTCGGCTAAAGCCAGCGAGATTGATCCGGATGAAGGGTTGGTTTTGGCTCCGTCTACAACCGCCGAAACCCTCTATAGACAAGGCGTGTTGCAATATCAGAAAGGCGATCTAGAAGCCGCGATCGCCCTTTACACAAATGCTTTATCCCTTGACCCTAGCTCTGCCGAAACTTATAGCGCTCGCGCGGGTGCTTTAGGTCGGTTAGAGGATTACGAAGCCGCGATTAACGACTACAGCACGGCCATTGCCCTGGATGAGACCTTGGCTGCTGCCTATGGCGGTAGAGGGCTGGCGAGATCGCTTCAGGGAGAACTCAATGCCGGTGTTCAGGATCTCTGGATCGCCGCCCAACTCTTTCGACAGCAAGACAAAATTGACCAATACTTCGAGACCCTGGCCATTATCGAAGGCATTGCACCCTAGATTGAGTCCTTAACTTTTGTCACTGGTTCAAAGCTCCCCAATACGGCAAACTACACCCTGATCAAGTCACAGCAGATGGGGGAAGTCGTCATTTGGCAAACCCCTTAATTCTGCATTCCGCATTCCAGTGTCATTGCGATCGAGTCACTCTGCGGGAGTCTTCCAGAAGTCTCCCGCACCGTCAGGAAAATTAGCTCTGGCCCCAATTCGCGATTAAATGGGTGAGGATTCCCTCAACCGATGTAGCCTTTCCTGTGTCTGATACCAAGCCCAGCCGTTCTCTCGCCCGCATTGCCAGCATTGTCGCCGCCGCGACGCTGATTAGTAAGGTCTTTGGCCTGGTACGACAGCAGGCGATCGCGGCGGCGTTTGCGGTGGGGCCGGTGGCCGATGCCTACAACTTTGCCTATGTCATTCCAGGGTTTCTGTTGGTGTTGCTGGGGGGCATCAACGGCCCCTTTCACAGCGCCATTGTCAGCGTGGTGGCCAAGCGCGATCGCGAAGATGTGGGCGAACTGGTCGAATCCATTAGCACCTTAGTCACCGTGGTGCTCATCGGCGTCGCCCTGGCGATGGTTTTTCTGGCAGCGCCCATCATTGATTTTGTGGCCCAGGGGTTGGGCGATACCGAGCCGCTGGCCCGAGAGATCGCGATTAGTCAGCTGCAAATCATGGCCCCGATGGCGGTCTTTGCGGGCTTGATTGGCATTGGCTTTGGCACGCTGAATGCAGATGACCAATATTGGTTGCCCTCCGTCAGCCCGATGTTTTCGAGTGTGGCGGTGATTGTGGGCTTGGGGCTGCTTTACGCGGTGATCGGCGCGGATATCAGCAATCCCGACTATTTTTTGCGGGGCGGGGCGGTGCTGGCCGGCACCACGCTGTTGGGGGCGGTGATGCAGTGGCTGGTGCAGCTGCCCGCGCTGTGGCGATCGGGCTTAGGCCGGTTGCGGCTGCGCTTCAATTGGCGCGACCCCGGCGTGCGCGATGTCTTTAAGATTTTGGCTCCGGCCACGTTTTCTTCCGGCATGATGCAGATCAATGTCTTTACCGATCTGTTTTTTGCTTCCTATATTCCAGCGACAGCCGCCGCATTGGGATACGCCACCTTGCTGGTGCAAACGCCCCTGGGCATCATTTCCAACGTAATTTTGGTGCCATTCTTACCCATCTTCTCCCGGCTGACGGCCCCAGCAGACTGGCCCGAACTCAAAGAGCGCATTCGGCAAGGCCTGATGATGGCAGCCCTGACGATGCTACCGCTGGGGGCGCTGATTATGACCCTGGCGCTGCCCATCGTACAGGTGATTTACGAGCGAGGAGCCTTTGACCTGAGAGCTGCTGAGATTGTCACCTCGGTGCTGGTGGCCTATGGCTTGGGGATGTTTGTGTATCTCGCGCGGGATGTTTTGGTGCGCGTTTACTATGCCTTAGGCGACGGTCAAACGCCCTTTCGCATCAGCCTAGTCAATATTGGGTTGAATGCCGTTCTCGACTTTTTCTTTATTCGCTGGTTTGGCGCACCGGGGTTGGTGTTGGCGACGGTTGGGGTTAACATCACCTCGACGATCGCCCTGGTGGTTTTGCTCGATCGCAAACTCAACGGCCTGCCCTGGCTGCAGTGGGGCCGCACCATTTTGATGTTGAGCATGCTCAGCGGTTTGGCGGGCTTAGCCGCTTGGGGTACCCGGTTAGGCTTGGAACAAGTCTTTGGTATTGAAGGCTTTATCAACCGGCTATTACAGCTCGCGATCGCCGGGACAGCGGGAATCGCTGTGTTTAGCTTAGGCACCGTCGCCCTGCGGATTCCGGAGGCGACGCTGTTGGTCGATCGCCTCACGGCCCGCTTTAGGCGGCGTTAGGCGATTTCCACGAAACATAAACCCGACCCTGCAAGGATCGTTTTGGCTGGGAATGCCCCTAGTCAGGCGGCGTGAACACCACTTGGGGGAGTAGTCGGGTCTCGTCGGTGTCGGGCACAAAGGCCCATTCGGTCATGCCTAAAAACCGATCGCCTGGCCCAAACACCTGATAGTGCTGGCAGTTCAAGTCTGCCTCTTGGAACCGATGGGGAATCTTTTGTCCCTGCTGCCAACGCCTAGCCGCGTCTTCAGACAGCACAATTCGGGGATGGTGTTTCAGGACGATCGCCGGAGCAATGGGAGTATAGCTATCAGCTTGCAGCTGGGCTTCTAACTGGGCTAGGGAAAGGCTGCTTTCCAGGGTGAAACCACTGCTTTTTGTCCGTTCTAACCCGGCCAAGGTGCCGCCCACGCCGAGCAGGGCACCCAAATCCCGCGCAATGGAGCGAATGTAGGTGCCCGCACCGCAGGCGATATCCACGGTGAGTTCAGGAAACTCGCCCGGCTGCCAGGCGACCGGGGTAATGTGGTGCACGGTTACCGTCCGTTTGGGCACGTCAATTTCTTTGCCCCGGCGAGCCAAATCATACAGCCGCTGCCCCTGCACTTGAATGGCGCTATAGCGTGGCGGAATTTGTTCAATCGTGCCGATAAAAGTGGGCAAGGGCGCGATCGCCGCTGATTCGGTTAGCGACAGCGCCCCCGCTGAATAACAAATCTCCCCTTCGAGATCGTCGGTGGTGGTGATGACACCGAGGCGAATGACGGCTCGATAGGCTTTGTCGGGCGGCAAAAACTGCAGTAAACGGGTCGCTCGCCCGAGGGCAATCGGCAGCACGCCTGCAGCCTTGGGATCTAGGGTGCCGCCATGGCCGACCTTTTTGAGATTGAGTAAGCGTCGTACCTTAGCTACGCAATCGTGGGAGGTCCAGCCGACAGGCTTGTATAAATTGAGAAATCCGGCGATCACGGTTAGAGGTCACTGAACAATTGAACGGGAGACTCAGCATCTCACCCGAGTCGCGATCGGCCTTACCGTTAAAGGTTCGGCACTCGCGATAGCTTAGACATCCACTTTAACAAGGCAAAAAGGGATTCACGGGTCGCTGACTGGCAAGTTGCCAAGTTTCGCCTAATTTAGCGCCAGTGCGCCGCAATTTCATCCCATTCACCGCTTGCTCACAGTCTAGATTGGCGGTGAAAAGGCGCATCCATCTGACGACCGTTTCTTTTAGTATTGCCTGACAGAAGTCTCTTACCCTCGGGCTATTTCTCCCGTGAACCCTAAACCGTGAACCTCAACCCCAAGTCATCCAAGCACTACTCGCAGTTCTCAAACTGTCGTCTTCAGGGGAATCGCGCGGGATTTTGGGGTGAGATGGGTGCTATCACGCTTGCCAATAACCCCAACTGACGTTCGACATTAACACAGGGAACCCGCCATTGGTGGATCCGTTGCTGACAGTTGTGGCAAACGACGACAGGTGGCTACGATTCCACCAGTTCTGGGGCCATGAGGGCACACTAAAGACGTTCCTAGAGGATGTCTTTAGCCCTATGACTTCTCAAAATCTGACCTTAGCAATTGCTGATTTATATGCGCGGACGATCGCCACGGGCAAAATCACCCATAGCCATCGACGAGTATTATCCGAGGCGGCCAGTTCGCTTGAATTAAAAGACCACGATCGCACCGCTATTGACGGTCTGTTACGGGCCATCCATGGCGGCCAGCTCAGCGTGGTTGATGAGTAAGGCGATCGCTAGATGCCGAGCCGTTGATACACTTCATCCAAGTTGCGGAGATGGTGTTTCGGGTCAAAGCAGGCATCAAGGTCAGCGGTGGAAAGATGGGCGTTAACGCGATCGCTATTCGTCACCAAAGCCCGAAAATTGCCGCCCTCAGTATTCCAAGCCTGATGCGCTAAAGACTGTACGATTTCGTAGGCGTCTTCCCGTGTGAGGCCTTTCTCAACTAGGGACAGCAGCACCCGTTGACTAAAGACCACGCCGCCGTAAACATTCATATTGCGCTGCATGTTTTCGGGGTAAACCAGCAGCTTTTTGATCAGCTTGGTGCTTTCCACCAGCATGAAGTGAGTCAAAATGCAGGAGTCGGGCAGAATCACCCGCTCGACTGAACTGTGGGAAATATCGCGTTCATGCCACAGGGCCACGTTTTCGAGGGCGGCCATGGCATTACCGCGAATGATCCGGGCGCAGCCGGTCAACCGCTCCGAACGAATCGGGTTGCGCTTGTGGGGCATGGCGGAAGAGCCCTTCTGCCCCTTCGAGAAAAATTCCTCCACTTCCAGGACGTCGGTGCGCTGCAGGTTGCGAATCTCGACGGCGAACCGCTCCATTGACGCAGCGAGGAGGGCCAGCGCGTTCATAAACTCGGCGTGAATGTCGCGCGAGATCACCTGAGTCGAGGCCGTGTCGGGCCGCAGACCCAGCTTTTGGCAAGCTAGGGATTCAATCCTCGGGTCGATGTTAGCGTAGGTGCCCACGGCACCCGAGATTTTGCCGACGGCGATTTTTTCTTCTAAGTGGGTGAGGCGATCGCGGTGGCGCATCATTTCCGCCAGCCAGCCAGCGAGTTTAAACCCAAAGGTCAGCGGTTCGGCATGAATGCCGTGGGAGCGCCCAATCATCACCGTGTCGCGATGTTCCTGCGCCTGATAGCGAATCGCCTGAATCAGATTCTCAACGTGAATCTTGATCACCTTGAGGCTTTCCACCAGTTGCACCGACAGCGCGGTATCCAGCATGTCAGAGCTGGTCATGCCCAGGTGAATATAGCGGCCCGCTTCGCCCACGTACTCATTCACGCTGGTAAGAAAAGCGATGACATCGTGGCGCACTTCGGCTTCGATTTCGGCAATGCGCTCGGGGTTGAAATCAGCTTTGGCCTTGATCTCTTCAACGGCCTCTGCAGGAATGTAGCCCAGGTCTGCCTGTGCTTCGCAGACGGCAATTTCTACCTGCAGCCAAGTTTTGTACTTATAGAGGTCGTTCCAGAGCTCGCCCATCTCGGGCAGTGTGTAACGTTCAATCAAGGCGACCAGCAGAAAACAACCGATCCATTCTACATACCGATGCTTCTTTGCAGGGTTTTTTCTGATAATTCGACTCGTCTGCGGAGTTTGCCAGCTGGATACTCATGGCTCTGTGGGTTGCGGCTTCAGAGCATAGCGGGATAACTGCTGCAGCTGCCAGGCGGCCCAGTGAAACCCGGTCACAAGCCACAGTGAGCCGGTTGAGAGGTACAGAACCGTGGCGATCAGTCCCAGCGAGATCGCTGGCGGGATTTGGCGGCGGCGATCTCGCCAACCCCTCTGGACTGCGGGCTGTCGCCTGCGATCGCGCCACAAACAATAAAGGACGAATAGGCTCAGGCTGATCGTCGTCCAGATCACCAGCGTCACCGGCAAAACTGCTTCGGTGGGATGGGGCAGCAGCAGCACGCGAAAGCCCAGTTCTTCAAGCAGGGCGGGGGCCAAAAGGGCGCTGAGGAGCGACCTGACCGATAGGCCCGAAACGGCGCTGAGCGGCAAACGGGAATTGAGCGGCCCGAGAAAATGTTGTCCCAGATAGAGGGCGATCGCGTAGCTGCCCACACCCAGGATTAACCAGCCCAAATCGGGCCAGCGGGGCCAGCGCAGCGATTCGATCAGGCGGGAAAAGGCGGTGGGAATCACCACATAATCGCCGAACAACTCCGTCGGGGCGAGGGGCAAAATGGTTGGATCTTGGCCGCCGACTTGGTTGGTGCGCAGAAACCACAGCTCCGCCCCATGATCGAGCAAAATCGCCGCAATGCTGTCATGGGCGACACGCGGAATCACGGTGCGCCAGCTCAGCACACTGCGCAGATAAGCCACGCCCGTACCGACCCGCTCGCCAATTTCGCGATCGCGGGTATCGTCTGATCCCGTGCCAGCGACGCGATCGGCAGTCTCGTTCCAGTCGGCGCGGGCAATGCCGAGGGGCACCAACTGCTGCTGTAACCGCTGACCGAGATCAATCAGATTTTGAAACAGCTGCGTTTGCGGATCATCGGGATGATTCGCCAGCCAATCGGCCACTTCAGGAGACGCCGCCACTTGACTGCTAATTACCTGAATCGTTTCATACAGGGCCTGACTCGAATCTTGCACACAGGAGCGGGCAGGCGTCACGATGGTGGCACCGGTACCGTCACCGGTGCGGTAGCGGGCCATCATCATAAACAGCTCACGCTGGAATTCGGCAAAGGGAGTCAACGTCGTGTCACCAAACTGATAGGTGTGACTCAATGCGGGAATTTTGACCAGCACATCCGAAATGGGTCGCACCCCCAGCCAGCCGCGCTGCAGGTTGCCCGTGTACTCTGCCCACAGCGTGCGACCCGACACGATGCCTTGGGGGCCGTGAGCATAGACCTGATCGTAGATAACCTGCAGCTGCAGCTCCTGGGTGAAAGGGTCGCGAATGACGGCACCGATGCCATAGGAAAAGTGGCCAGTTACCGTGCCAGGGAGCGATCGCGACTCGGCTTGCTCGCCCCCAACACCGCCAAACAGATGCATCACCAACATCTGTTCACCCTCCTGCCAGGTCGTCAATGGGTCAAGTTCACCATCCGAGGCGATCAGCACCGACTGCGTTTGCCCTTTGCGATCGGGGGTGTCGTGCCAGTTGCCAAAGTTAATGTAATTCAGGGCCGCTTGGGGGGCGCTAATCGTCTCGTCGGGCTGCAGCTGAAACAGGCGGCGGGGGGCGATCGCCCGCACCACAAAGAGACCTTCGCGGTTCTGAGCGCCATAGAGATACCACCCCGCTGTGCCTGCAGGCGAATCGGCCAGCCCCTGCGGCGTGGATTGAAAAATGCCGTTGCGATCGGCCGGTACCTGCGGAATGTGAACTGTCTCGATCGCGCCATCAAAGTCCTGGGTGACCGGGTTGTAATGCTGCACACGCAGATAGTCGCTGGAGCAGGGCTGCTGCCCCGGACAGGCTGATGGTGCCGGATAGGCGGCGTCTGGCCCCAAAATTTTGACCAGCCCATAAAACCGTTCGGGAATTTGAATGGGAATGGCATCGATGTGAATCATCGCTGCGGCCCCCTCACCGCTGATCACTGCCGCCGGTAGCGCCACAATCATGTCGTCTTGGGGACGCGTGCCCGCTAAAGACTGCAGCGGCCCCACCTGTGACCAGCCATTGAGTCGGGTCGGGTGTATGTGACCCTGCTCAATACTGGAGATCGCCGCCGCATCAAACTCGATGCTTTGGGTGACCAACTCTAATACGGGTTGAATGTTCGGATCAGGCTGCCATTGCAGCCGTAGGCGCTGACCAATCAGCTGGGGCATCGGGCTGGTATATACCTCCAGCCAAACCCAGTCTTGATCATCAGCTTCGGCCTCGGCACGTTCGGGCAAAATGAGTCGGCCTGACCAGGTGGCAACGGGCAAATAGCCGCTGGGGGGTCGCTGCTCTGGGGGATAATCGGCAACCTCAGTCACGTTGGCCACCGCTGTCACGCTAGCGAGTGGTGGCGACGTGGGCGTGATCGCCTCGACCTTGAGCAGAAACAGGCAGGCCGCGATCGCCCAGCCTAGTAGCATTAATGCCATCAATCGCCCGTAACGACGAAGTCTGATCGACTCCACAACCCCTCTCCTGTTGTCTGATTGAGAAACTGCGATTCGTTTTGACCATAAAACTTACGCCTTCGCCCCCAGCGTCCCCGACATCTGAGGGAGGTTGCATCGGGTTCCCAAAAATTTGGGAGCTGGGGGGCAAAACCCGCTGCAACTGCGTCAGTCCTGAAAAACTCTACTGCATCCTTTATTCCCTGAATCTTGTCCACTCCTGCGACCGCGCCAAAGTGAATTTTCTGGATGTCGAGGCGGCGGCAGGATTTTCTCGATTGGCTATCGGCGACCCGTTGATTTTCGAGTATTGTGGAGTGGATTTAATCAGCATTTGTGGGGACAAGGTCGTGCAAGCAAAATCAAAGACACTTAAGACAACGGGTCGGGCGATCGCCGCCGCGATCGTCACCACGGCAGCCCTCCCGGTTGTCCAGATATTACCCAGCTTCGCCCAAACCGAGACGACCGAGGCCCCACTTCAGATTCCGGCGGCGGCCCTCGCCGAAATTCGCGAGGCCCCCTTTAGCGAGCTGTTTGTGCTTGGCGATGATCAGGCCTATGCCATTAAAGATCAAGACTACAATTCTGCTGAGCCCGACATTGGCTTTTTTAGCCTCTGGGGCGATATGCCGGCCAACGATCGCTTGGGCGTCGTGGTGAAATATTGCTTTGAAGATACTAGTCTGGCCAATGTCAGTGCCGAACTCGTTGAGATGCAACTCATGGACGGCGATACGTCCCTCGTCACCATCGATCAGGTGATTGACTCTCGCCCCGCCTACCTCAATGAAATTCGCCCGGCCCGTCAGAGCAACCTCAGCTCTTCCTTTTACTATGATCCGTTTTACGATCCCTACTACTATGCGCCGTTTCGGTTGGGCTTTTCCTACGCGCCGACCACTTACATTCCAGGTGTGGAGTGCAGCACCGGTCTCGCCTTCTTTGATTTAGCCCCGGTGCAGTCAGAGATTGCGGCACTGCCGGAGCAGACCTTGCGGGTCAGATTGCTGTTTAGCAATGGCGCGACGGAGTATTGGCGGCTCGGCGGCGGCACCGTTAGTGAACTGAAGCGGCTACCCACTATCGAAGCTTTGCCTTAGGCTCGCGTCGGGGCGAAAGGCCCTTCGCCTCTACGGAAAGAGGATCGGAAATTTAGTTTTGCCCCTCTCGGGCTACTACGTACACACATTTTGACCGTTATCCCTTTTTTCCCAGAACCTTTTCTTGGCTGGGTTTGCCGCGCTCTTGTTCGATGGCCATCCTGGCCGTCTGAGGCCGCTGAGCAAAGCCTTACAGACGTCGTTGTGGGGGCGATCGGTGAAGGTGGCAGGCTGGAAGCCTACCCGACCGGTGCTCGACGACACGGAAGCCGCTAGAAAAGTGGGTAAGAGGAAAAGCCCGAACATTAAGGGGAACAGGACTTATGTGTACTTAGTAGCCCTCTCGGGAGGGGTGCCTGAGGCGGGGTGGGTGCGATCCCAAGCACTCATGACCACTCCTCCCCGCAGCCCCTTACAGGATTAGCTCCTGTAAGGGTTTTGAATTCTACTCTGGTATCGATGGGGCAAATGTGCTCTTGTTCGATGGCCATCCTGGCCGTCCTGAACCGTTCATTACTTTTGAGCAGGCGGGTGATGGAGGCAGGCTAGGAAGCCTACCCGACCGGTTTTCTAGCCGGCTTGAGCCGATGTCACTATCGCCATTAGAAAGGCTAGAAGCATGGCCGCATCAGGTTTACAGAAAATCCCTACAAGGTTAGTCCAGGAGGGGAAATGTGATTCTGATTTGCCTCAAGCCAATTTGCGGAATTTATATAATCCTTAGGAGATTTCTGAGAAAGAATATACCGTTATGGTACGGGCGGGTTTAGCTAGAACCCTTGTGGCATCGCGACCAGGCATCCACAAAACCCGCCCCTACGGGTATCGTTTTTGGTAGAACTCTCCTTAGTTCCTAACCAACAACATCATCGGTTTTTGCCGAATGATGTTGCAACGATTCTGCCTGCGAGCATGCGTGGGAAATCCCCTATCCTCACTCATCCCTTTTTTGAAACTGCCGGGCAGTCGGCCACATACCAGCGCCAGGGCAACTCAACGCCCTGCGATAAGCCAATGCGGGTCGTTTGCACCAGTTTAGTTGCGCCGTCGGCGATCGCCTGTTGAAATGCAGTTGATCTGGGTTCTAGCCAAAGGGGCTGTCCGACATCGAAGCGGCTGCCGTTGAGGGTGCGATCAATCTGCAAAGCCCGGCAGAGTTTGCCGGGTCCCGCTGCTACGCGCTGCGGTTTTTGCCGCTGCTTTTCGTCGATCCAGGGGGGCAGGTGATCGAGTTCCAACGCTCGAATCAGCACCGCACTGGGCACCGTGTCGCGGTTGGTGACCACGTTGATGCAGTGATACATGCCGTAGATCAGGTAGACGTAGCAACAGCCGGGTGGCCCAAACATTACTTCGTTGCGAGCCGTGCGGCGACGATAGGCATGGCAGGCGGGGTCACCGGGCGTATAAGCTTCGGTTTCGACAATGACGCCGCGATAACAGCTGCCGTCCTCAAATTGCCGGACGAGACTGCAGCCAATCAGCTCCGGGGCCACGTCGGTGGCAGGACGGCCCAGCCAATCAGCGGCAATGGTGGGAACAGTGGAATGTGTCATGCTCCCTGTATAGCGAGAGTCTGCACCGGTTTGCAAGGATTAATGGGAGGCCGCATCATGGCTTCAAGCAGTGGGGAGGGTGGAAAGTAGAGGGTAGAACCGTCACGATCGCTGGCCTTCTTCACACGCATTCGGTCACAATCGTCTCTGTTCATCTCTCAGTGTCAGCAGCTTATGTGGAATGAGATTGCCCGAGAAATCAGTCGTGTGACCGAACGCCCGTTCGAGATTCAAGACCGGCGCAGTATTGGCGGTGGCAGCATTAACCAGGCCTATCGCCTTACCGACGGCGATCGCGACTTCTTTCTGAAGCTGAATCAGGCGGCGCAGTATGCCATGTTTGAGGCCGAGGCGCTGGGTCTGAAGGAAATGGCCGACAGCCAAACCATTCGCGTGCCCCGCCCAATTTGCTGGGGCGTTGTGGACGGTTCGTCCTACATCGTGATGGAATATCTGCCACTGGGCAACAGCAGTCGCGATGCCTGGTATCAGATGGGGCAGCAGTTGGCAGCAATGCATCGGGTGGTCAGCGATCGCGGGTTTGGCTGGCACCGCGACAACACCATCGGTGACATGCCACAAAAAAATTCGTGGACGGCGGATTGGGCGACGTTTTATGGCGAGTATCGGCTGCGTTATCAGTTCCAGCTTGCTAACCGGCGAGGCAATTTTTCTCGTCAGGCAGAACTGCTGGCCGCGCTCCCCTCACTGCTGGCTGGACATGAGGCGCTGCCCTCGTTGGTGCATGGCGACCTATGGTCGGGCAACGCCTCGGTAACAGTGGATGGCACGCCGGTGATTTTAGACCCGGCGACCTATTATGGCGATCGCGAAGTCGATATCGCCATGACCGAAATGTTTGGCGGCTTTCCTAACGCTTTTTACGAGGGCTACAACGCCGCCTATCCGCTCACAGCAGGTTATGAAAAGCGCAAAATTCTCTACAACCTCTATCACGTTCTCAATCACTTCAATCTCTTTGGTGGCAGCTACGGCAGCCAAGCCCAAAGCATGATGGATCGTCTATTACGGTAAGCGGCTGGCCGAGTTGACTGACAAAACTCTTGCCTCCCTCATTATGATGCAGCGTATTGTTCCAGAATCGACGTTGCTATCGCAAGTCGCAGTTTGATCAGGTTACTCCAAATGACTGAAATCACCCTCTGATCGG
>ERZ1740058.1136-NODE-1136-length-13926-cov-14.405522_pt1 | contig 13926 bp, 14 predicted proteins | sample MGYA00581745_ERZ1740058 | MGnify/ENA primary metagenome ERZ1740058 (study PRJEB43018, sample SAMN04849742) | marine metagenome | isolation source: floating plastic debris | place: Pacific Ocean | collected 2008-08-30 | study: EMG produced TPA metagenomics... | reverse complement strand
ACAAACGGGCCGATGCTCGACGAGGTGGCGATGATGGCAATCAACGCCAGGGATTCTAGCCGCGACGCAATGCCAAACCCTGCCACGGTCGAAGCGCCATACACCGCCAAAAAGCTGGTGATGACGCCGACTGAGATGGGGCTGATCATACTAGCGGCAGCGGCGGGCAGCCCCACGGTTAAAATGTCGCGCCAGCACCACAGGGTTTCCTTGAGATCGGGGATCTGACTGGAGAGCAGCTTTTCTTGAAAGCGGAGTATCAGCAAGGAGGCCACCAGAGCGATCGCCCGCGCAATCACCGTGGCCAGTGCCGCTCCCTGCAGTTCTAATCGCGGAAAGCCGAAGGCACCCGTAATCAACAGCGGATCAAGCAGGATGTTCGTCCCCGCTGAGAGGGTCATGATGATGCTGGGGGTTAACGTGTTACCCGCCGCCCGAATGGCACTGTTGCCCACCATCGGCACCACCAAAAACACCATGCCGAAATACCAAATCCGCATGTATTCGTGAATGTAGGGCATGACCTCTGGCCCCGCCCCCAGTGCCCGAAATAGCGGCTCGATAGTGAACAGCCCGACGACCACAAAGAGGACGACTGCCGTGAGGGCCAGGGTGAGACTGTTGGTTGTAAAGCGCTGCACCCGGCGCATGTCACCTTCGCCGATCGCCCGCGCAATCACCGATGACGTGCCGATACCCAGGCCAAAGGCCAAATTGCCCAAAGTCATCACGACGGGAAAGGTAAAGCTCATGGCGGCGAGTTGGGCCGTACCAAGCTGGCCGACAAAATACGTATCCACCAGGTTGAAGGTAATCAGAGCAAAGATGCCCCACACCATCGGCAGAGTCAGCTTGACCAGCTGCTTGCCCACGGGCCCTTCGGTTAATCGCTGCGCCATAGATTGAGTCCTGATGGGGATGGTTCTCAGCGGACGTCGGGGTTAATTCCGGTGCGCTATTGCTGAGCATAGCCCACTCAAGCAATGCCAAAAATGCCTCAGCTGACCAAATCGACCTCAGCGATGCGGGCGAGCGTGACAGTCTGCGAACGGCGTCCTCCACCCCAGAAGTGACGCTACCCTGTCAGATTGACCGTTCCCTTGCTCCTCTATAAACCAGCAAGATCCTGCTGGAAAAATTCGCGATCGCCCACCCTGGGCTCTGTCTGACAACGGTTGCGCAACTTCTCAAACTTGGTATGGTTCTATTGCTTGTTAGAGGCTTCAGTACCTAATCGTGAGTAGAGAAGAGTATCAAAACGAATCGAGGAGTAAGGTTATAGCCTTGTTATCAAAAAGCACAGGAGAATTATTTGTGCAGGATAGAGTCACGTACAGAGGAAAAGGGAGTAAATTGATTCGTAGGCTTACGTACCATGCAATCTTCACGTACGACGATCCGATATTTTGTGGAATTGAAGAAGTGCCACTGCGAGGTGGATATTTTCAGACCGATGATGGACGCGCTGAGGTAACCCAGCTAATAGGCCGTTTTGAAAACCAAGAAGAGCGTGATAGTTGGGTGCGAGAAAATTTTCAAAGCATTGCTGAATAGGACACACAATAAACGTAAGTCCGTGTACATGTAGAGCGTTAATAGCTAGCCTTTATGAAACAACTCAGACGTCTCTTGATTGCCGTAGTTTGCATGGCGATGCTGTGCCTCGCCGCCGCTGAACTATATGCCCCCACGCCAGCGGCAGCCACCGCCCCGATTCCGGGCTTGGTACCGTTTCAAAGCGATTTTTCAGTTGCTGAAACCGGCGATCGCCTCGAAGCGGCCCTCGCTGAGCGCGATCTCAACGTCTTTGCCCGCATCGATCACGCCGCCAATGCCGCCTCGGTCGAGCTAGAGTTGCGCGATACCGAACTGGTCATCTTTGGCAATCCGAATGTGGGCACCCAGCTGATGCAGTGCAACCAATCGGCAGCGATCGATTTGCCGCAAAAAATGCTGATCTGGGAGGATGAAACGGGTCAAACCTGGTTGGCGTACAACAGTCCCATTTATCTGATGGAACGCCATGCTTTAAGCGCCTGTGAGCCCGTCATCAATCGCATCGGCGAAGTGTTAGAAGGTATCGCCCAGCAGACCATTCAGGCATCGTAATCACGATAGGGGCATCGTTCAGTGAGGACGGCACGGGCAGTCCTCAAGGTATATGGACCGGCGATAGCGGCCCAAAATCCCTCACGGGAGAGGTGTCAAAGGCAGGGTGGGTATGGGTTATCTATGCTCAGTGTTGATCAACCCACCCTTCAGCCCTTCCCAGGCAAGGAAATATCGGGCTTCGGCTTTAACTCGAACTGACCATCACGGCGATCGCAAAAGCCGACAGATTTTCCACCACGATGACTGTGGCCTCGGGCGACATCGACTGCAGTATTGGTATTGGCAACCAGAACAGCAGATACCAAAATCCCCCAGATGCGGCTCAGCAGATGCAGGCTACCGGTCACATCATGGGGGATTGGTGGGTGGGTTATCGAGAGCACGCTTGCCCTGCTTTACCCATCGGTGGTGTCAGCCTGGTACTGGGCGACATAGGCCGCGATCGCATCGGCTGTGATTTGTGACATCGGTCGGCCTTCTTTGGCGACCGCAACTTTTAAGAGGTCATAGGTATCGGCATAGACCCCAATGCGATGGCGCTGGTCTTTTTTGCGCGGCTGGTAGGTGGCCGGGTCGTAGTCGGCGGTGAATTTGCGCAGGGCATCAAAGCCGACGCGATCGCAAAAATCACCAAAGCTTTCACCCGTTCGCCGCTGATCGCGGAAAAAGACAAACAGCGGTTCTAAGAAGGTTTCCAGCTCATCAACATGCAGCCGTTCCGTAAACGTGCGCGCCAACCGCGTTTGATTGGGGCAGCCCGCGAGCCAAATCTGGTAACTTTCGGGGGCGCTACCGACAAAGCCGAGTTCGGCCATATAAGGGCGAGCACACCCATTCGGACAGCCCGTCATGCGAATGACAAAGTGCTCATCGGGCAGGCCGACTTTCGTCAGAAGCGATCGCACTCGGCCCAAGATGTCGGGGATCACTCGCTCTGATTCGGTCACGGCGAGACCGCACATCGGCAGGGCCGGGCAGGCCATGGCATGGCGCACCAGCGGATCAATGTCTTGCGGTTGCGTGACGCCGTGACTATCCAGAATTTCTTGGATGGTGTCTTTGTCTTGGGGCTCAATTTCGTAGAGCACTACGCTTTGATTGGCCGTAATCCGCATCGGCACCGCAAAGCGTTCCACAATGGCACGCAGCGCGCTTCTCAGCTTCAGGGTGCCGTTGTCATAAATGCGACCGTTATCGACATTGACGCCGACAAACCAGTTGCCATCGCCCTGTTCATGCCAGCCCAGGTAATCTTCAAACTTCCAGGCGGGCAGCACTTTAAATGGTTTCAGGGGCTTGCCGAAATACTGCTCAAGCTGCTGCCGAAACTTCTCAACGCCCCAGTCATGCAGCAGATACTTCATGCGGGCATGGCGACGATTGTAGCGATCGCCATAATCGCGCTGGGTGGCCACAATCGCTTTGACGGCGTCGAAGACATCGGCTTTATCCACATAGCCAATTTCATCTGCCACGCGGGCAAAAGTCTCTTCTTTATTGTGGGTGCGGCCCATGCCGCCCCCAGCCAGAATGTTGAAGCCTTGTAGCTCACCCGCTTTATTCGTCATGACCACCAGGGTGATGTCCTGAGTGTAGGCATCGACCGAGTTATCGCCGGGCACCGTCACCGCGATCTTAAATTTGCGCGGCATGTAGTGGGTGCCGTAGATCGGCTCCTCACTGTCATGCATCAGGGTGCCGTTGCCGTTGCGCTGGCGGGCCGCCACCACATCGGGGTGCTCTTCGGCGGTGACGGCCTTTTCGCCATCGAGCCAAATTTCGTAGTAGGCCCCGGTTTGGGGGCGTAGCAGATCAGCAATTTGATCGGCGTAGTCCCGCGCCACCAGATACTCAGGCTTATGCTTAAAGGGGGCTGGCGGGGCCATCACATTACGGTTGAGGTCGCCACAGGCGCCCAGCGTCGAGCCGAGATTGCGAATGATCGTGGCGATCGTCGCCTGCAAATTTTCCTTCAAAATGCCGTGCAGCTGAATGCCCTGCCGGGTCGTCGCCCGCAGGTTGCCATAGCCGTAGCGATCGCTCAGATCATCGAGCGCCAAATACAGCTCCGGCGGAATAAAGCCCCCCGGATTCCGCGTCCGCAACATCATGCGGTAGTCCTTTTCCTGACCTTTGACGCGATTATCCCGGTTGTCTTGCTGATAAGACCCGTGGAACTTGAGGATTTGAATCGCCGGGTCAGTAAAGTGAGTCGTATCTTGATGCAGCTCAGTGACCAGCGGCTCTCGCAGAAAGTTGCTGCGCTCTTTGATGCCTTCTACTTTAGAGACTTTTTGACCAGCGGCAGCTTGAGAAGACGAGTTGGAACGGATCGGAGTCTGAACCATAGGACGCAGGGAATGGAATGTATGGATAGAGAGGGTCTGAATCACCCTGGCAGCTCGTAAGCTAACCGATAGCCAGCGGCTATTAACGGGATTGTCCGGTAACCCGGTCGGGATTTGGGTGAATCATGCTGATTTTAACACTGGATCCCCGACAAAATTACTGGGCAGCGCTAGATTGTCACGATCGCTCATCTAGTCAGTAACCCGGATGCTGGTTTTGTTGCTCCGCTCTCGATTCCCGCTGGCTAGTGGCACCAAACGGTGAACCCAAAGGTTGATTGGATGGCGATGCGGTGACTCCTGTTGGGTTTAGCGAACCCTCATCGACCAACTTTATTAAGATTAGCGAAAAGCGCTGACCTCATTTTTCGGCTGCGCGAAAATTTACAACCGAGGTTGCAGCGGTGGTGCATCCGACCGATTGACCGTTAGATAATATCCATTTTGAGAGATCGGACTTCCGATGCAATTCTGGAAACGCCGGGGAGCCGAGGGGCAGGGGAACCAGGTTTGTCGCCTGGCCTCAGCGAATCGAGATAATGCCCCTGCTCAGCGAGCGGATTCCCTCTGTCACCTTGGCAGCACCGTGGAGCAGCGGGGCGACGCTCCCGTGCTGATGGTCAAAAAAATATTGAGAAGCCGAAATCCTGAGTCGGACGGGCTAGGCACCCATCACGCCGATGGCGGACCTACTTCAGTAAAAAGTGAGTCATGATGAAGGGCTCTTTGGCATCAATCCTCAGGGTGGTGGCATTGTGCGTGTTGAGGGTAATGCCCTGGATGGGATATTTGGGGTCGGTGGCGCTCTGCTCAACCGGTGTCGAAGGCAGCGTGATCGTATTGACCAGGGCTCGGCAATGTCCTTGATCATCTAACAAAGACAGGGTGACGGGGCGACTGCTGATCAACCCAATTTCGATTTCGGTCACGGCCTCGCCCACACTGATCTTGAGGCTATGTTCATGGGAGGCGGGCATCAGAGCGATCGATCGATCTGATGCGTGAAACTGAGGATTAGAAGGCCGCACCGCGATCGCGGATTCAAACCACACCTGATAAGCGGCAAACTGGCGATCGACCCATTCAAAATTATTGAGTGCCTTGATGGGCAAACAGCGCCATGGCTGTGCTGGCGCTGCCTGGGGCACCCGAGCGGCGGGCCAAACTGATGACGTCAGCGAATCAATTTCTTGAACTAGCATAGGCTTTAGAACCGGCAGGCATCCCGTGGTCTCCCTATGGTCTACATCCACCACTTGAGCGATCTCGTAGAAAGCACGGACACCTTGTGACAGTTGTGAGGCTGGCATAATTTTAGATCCAATCCTGCAGCAATAACAGACACGGTGCGGCTTCTGGCCCAGCTTAGCTCATCCTGCCTTTACAGTGAGTTGATGCCGCGTGAAGTCGCTTTGTCTTTTCTTTACAAAGTCTTGGGCGAGTCTCCGGAGGGTTTTGAGAAAGTTTTTTGCCAAGCCCCAGTTACCTTAGGCTTGGCCAGTTTGGCAACTGTCAGCCACGGCCTCTGCAGGAATGTTGACGTAGCTGCCAAAAAGTTTCAAAGTTTCGACGCAGTCTTGCACCGCTGCCAGTGTTTCTTGAGTGTGTTCTGAAGCGAGGCTAGCCTCTAGATCTAAGAAGAAGAGATATTCCCCCAGGGAACGCTTGGTCGGTCGCGACTCAATGCGGCTTAAGTTGATGTTGGCCTTCGCAAAAATCTCCAGGGGACGTAGCAGGGCGCCCGGCTCATTTGTCGGCAGGCTAAATGCCAGTGAAGTGTAATTGCCCTGCCGTGAGTCTGACTGACTCAGCACCCAAAACTTGGTGCAATTGTCGGGCCGGTCGTTAATGCCCTGGGCCAGTACGGGCACTTGATAAAGACTGGCGGCCCAGGCCGAGGCGATCGCCGCTGTGGTGGGCGAGTCTTCGAGATGCTGCAGCGACTCTGTGGTGGAGCGAGTGGGAACGAGCGTTGCCAGGGGACAGTGGTGGCTAATCCACTGCTGACACTGGCCTAATGCCTGAGGGTGAGAATAAATCGTCTGAATGGTTTCAACCTGCTCGGCATGGCTAATCAGCGCATGGCGAATCGGCAAGATCAAAGCCTGTTGAATTTGCAAGGTATCGAGCTGCCACAGGGTATCGAGCGTGATGGCAACACTGCCTTCGATCGAATTTTCGACGGGCACGATGGCTAACGTCGTGGTCTGGTCATCAGCGGCTTGAATGGTCTGCAAAATGCTGGGATAGGCCTGTAGCTGGCTATCGTTGCCCAACCACGACTGATAGGTCAAAGCGGCCTGTTCTGAGTACGTTCCCTGAGGGCCAAGATGGGCGATCGCTGCTGACATAGTCTAAAAATTACACTTTCTAAGGGGGCCACTAAGGCCATTAGAGTACAGTAATTTTCAGTTTGAAGATTTCGCTGGCATCGCAGGGGAGATCTCGCACTATCCCTGGGACCGGACGGTAGTCAAATCGGCCCACTGGACTCATGGAGAGGGTTGATTCATCGCTGTAGACAAGAATGCTGACAAAGGCTAACGGTCGTCGTCAGCTGGAGGTAGCACCTCAACCGTCACCTCGACTGCTTCATCGGTGCGATCGCTGCTGGGTGTCACCTCGACGGCATTTACTTCAACGGTGCCCTCTGGCGTAAAGCGGGCAAAGCCCTCGCGACTGACCTGGAGCGGTGTCTGGCAGTTGGGGCAAATTGTCTGAGCCTTGTTCAACCCTGTGAGCGGTGTATCACATACGGGGCAGGCCCCCTCGATCAGGTTGCGGCTCAGCCACCAGCGAAACCCAATAAACGCCAAAATGGGCGTCACGATCACCAATCCCACCAGCACAAAGATCGATTTCACAATCCATCCGAGGCCCACGGCACCCAGCAACCAAGCGATCGCGATAACCGTCAGCCAACAGCCCAGCCCGGAAAAATTAATTCTGTAATTATTAGATCCTTGTGGATACACGCCAGTGCCCTCATGCCACGTTATGCGTCTGATGTACACGCTACCCGACCTCATCGCCATTGCCTGTCTTGCCATTGCTAGACGGGCGCATCGCGTTCTGTCGATGACTCTAGACTAAGCCACATTTCTGCCCAATAGGCGGTGTGATGTCCGAACGTAAACTGCGATCGCTGTGGGGTAAGGGGGAGGGTGAAGAGTTGGAAATTCGGAATTTTAAGTTCGGAGTTCGGAATTGGGAAGTCGGAGTTAAGAGTTCGGCCTTATTAGGAGTCGGGAATTGGGAGTTCGACGTATCCTGCGGAACGGGTAGAGCTCTACGGAGTGCGGAATTTTAAGTTCGGAGTTTTGAGTGCTCTGGGAGAAGGGCAGAGACCGACAGAGTTTGGCATACCCTGCGGTAAGGGCAGAATCCTACGGACTTTTGAATATCCTTTGGAAAGAGCGAAGCTTTGCGGAATTAGGCATAAAGCATAGGAAGATGAAGATGCTTTCTTCCCGAATTCCACCTTCTGAATGCCGCCTGCGCATTTCCGCCTTCTAATATTCCACCTGCCAAATTCCACAAGTTACACTTCATTACTAACCTAACGGCTTCTCTGCTGCCGGGCGGCGATCGCGCTCAGTGTTGAGTAAATTAGGGAAAACACACTCCCCAGAGACTTTTATTAATGGCGGCTGACGCATCCATTCAAACCAGTAACGTGCCCTGGCAAGTACGGCAGGGAGGCAAAAACCTGTCGGAATGGATTCAGCTGCAGTTGTCGCGACAACAACCGCGCGAGTCAGAGCCCTTCGACTTGGACTTGCCCGTCTGGATTGCCGAACTGATATTGTGGCTCGTGATCGCAGGGGCGATCGTGTGGGTGGCTTGGGTTTTGGTGCAGGCACTGGAGCGTTATCTGGCCTACCGCCAGGGGCGGCAGCCTCAGGCTCAGGTGTATACCGTGCCTCAGGTGCGCGATCGCAGTGCCGCTGATTGGCTGCGTCAGGCTCAACAGTTTGAACGCGAAGGGGACTGGCGAGCGGCCTGTCGCGCTCTGTATATGGCGGCTCTGCAAGTGTTGGCTGATCGGGATTGGGTGCCTCACTTGCCGAGTCGCACTGACGGTGAGTATTTGCAGGCCGTGCAGCCCTTGTCGCGACCGCGACCGCTGCAGCTCTTGATTCGCACCCATGAGCGATCGCTGTTTGGCGGCGATCGCTTGACTGCCGAAAATGTACAGCGGTGCCGCCGGGCCTATGAGGAGCTGGACAAACGATGACCCGGACTCTGCTCGCTAACCGCTACGTCCGGTTGGCCCTGGTGGCCTTGGTGCTGCTCTGTGGTTTATTGGTACTGCTGGCCCCGGCGACGGGCCTCAAAACCAGCGGCTCTACCTACAGTCGCGCGCCCGAGGGCTATTTGGCGTGGTTTGACTATATGGCCTCTCAGGGCACGCCAGTGCAGCGCTGGCGACGTCCCATCCCTGAGCTACTAGAGCAGCCCACGACAGCGCCGCAAACACTACTGCGCGTCTATCCGGGCCTCACCAATGTCTATCAAACTGGCTATGACGCTTGGATCGATGACTGGCTCAGCGCCGGTAACACGCTCATTGACGTCGGGCTAGAGGCGGCGATTACGGAAGCTCCGTTCACGACGCAACAGCCGAGTCCATTTGGGGCGGTCACCATCAAAACCCGCCGCCGCACTGATTTACCCATCAACAGCGATCGCAATTTGCTGGGCGATAGCTATGGCGCGATCGTTTGGCAACGCCCCGCCAATGACCAACCAGGCAAGTCTTTGGTGGTTCATACCCCTCACCTGGCGGCCAATGCCTACCTCGACGCCCCCGGCAACTATGCTTTTTTGGCCGATCTGGCCACTCAGGGTGGCGGCAACATCTGGGTGGATGAATACCTGCATGGGTTCAAAGATGCCGATGTCGTGGTCGCCGAAACCGTCAATAACTGGGGCGCTTATCTGGCGCGCACCCCGGTGAAGATCGCGGCCATTCAAATCGCGATTTTGCTGGGCATCTTTTTGCTGGCGCAAAATCGCCGGTTAGGCAACTTAGCGACGGTTAAAGCCGCTGAGGTCGATAATAGCCAGGCCTATATCGAGGCCCTGGCAGCGGTGTTGCGCAAAGCTGAGAGCACCTCATTTCTAATTGATATGATTGCCAAGGCTGAGCGATCGACCCTGCAAAAGTCCCTCGGGTTCAACGAGGCCACGACCAGCGAGGCCGCTCTCAAAGCCGCCTGGACTGAACAAACAGGACAATCGGGCCAGGGCTTAAACCCGCTCACCCAGCCGCCCAAAGCGGCCAGACCGACCAGTGAAGCCACCCTTAAAGCTTGGCTAGCGCAGCTCCAGCGCATCCGCCAAACGCCCATTCGCTAGTCTGACCGCGTACAATCAATTGTCTCAATCAAGGCCACCCCAATGAATGAACTACAAGGGCACATCCGACAAATTGGCCAAACCCTGGGCCAAGTGGTGGTGGGTCAGGCCGGGCTGATCGACCAGTTGCTCGTGGCGCTGCTGTCTGGCGGGCACGTCATCTTAGAAGGGGTCCCCGGCACGGGTAAGACCCTCATGGTTAAGGTGCTGGCGCAGCTCATTCAAGCTGAGTTTTGTCGCATTCAGCTGACCCCTGATATCTTGCCGTCCGATATTTTGGGCACCAACGTATTTGACCTCAACACGCGCGACTTTACCCTCAAAAAAGGGCCGATTTTTACGCAAGTGCTGCTGGCCGATGAGGTGAACCGCACCCCACCCAAAACCCAAGCCGCCCTGCTCGAAGCGATGGAAGAGCAGCAGGTCACCTTGGATGGCACGGGCCACCGCCTCCCTGATTTGTTCTGGGTGATCGCGACGCAAAACTCGCTGGAATTTGAGGGCACTTATCCATTACCTGAAGCGCAGCTCGATCGCTTTTTGTTCAAGCTGGTGGTCAACTACCCCGATCCCCAGGCCGAAAAGCAAATGCTGAAAAATACGCAGTCAGGTTTTGAGGCCCGGCGCGTCAATATTCAAAACCTCAAACCGCTGATCGAAGACACGGCGATTTTGGCGGCACGTCAGGCGGTCAAACAGCTCAAGGTGGAGGAAAATATTCTCGACTATCTCCTAGCCCTGACCCACAAGACGCGCCAGTCGGCAGATCTGTCGCTGGGGGCCTCGCCGCGATCGTCGGTGAGTTGGCTGCAAGCCAGCAAAGCTCACGCCTGGCTGCATGGCCAAGACTATGTCACCCCCGACAACGTCAAAGCGGTGGCCGCTCCGCTGCTGCGCCACCGCTTAATTTTGGGAGCCGAAGCCCAACTCGACGGCCTCACCACTGACAAGGTCATCAACACGTTACTAAAGCAAGTTGCCGTACCCCGATGAGAACATCTTTTGTTGATTAACTGCGCCAGCCTTCAATTGTGGCGACCACCACCCTGGCATAAGCATTATCAAGGAATTCTGAGATAGCCGCTTTGCCTCCGGAGGTCAATGCCGCCAGCAAGCGATCTCGTACAGGTTTAGGTGTTCCTCCTGTGATGTACATTTGCTTTTCTTCTTGGTTCGCCTGGGGATTAACTTTTTCTAGTCGTTTCAGAGATGCTTCGAGTTCTCTAAGATCCTGTCGCAGCTGTTGTTTTTCTGGATCAGAAATATGAGATCTAGAATTGTTTGAAATGTTAATATTTGAGCCAGTATTGATCCCAGTGTTTATGAATGAGCCTGAAATGTTTCCGCCGCCAGTATTGATCGAACGATCTGATGAATAACCCATGATGCACTCCTAAAATGAATGTTTCTGCCTGTCAGTAACTATTTGAACCTTGGTTTATGCCCGTGTTAAGCAAGCTATTTATTAAATCACCTCCTCCTGTATTGATGGAATTATCAAAGGTGTTGTGAACAACATCTCCTCCAATATTTATTGTGAGATACCACCCGCTTAATGGGTTCTCGATGACCGCACGTAATGTATGTGCAGCCTTCTCAAGCGAGTTTGAGTTACTATCCTTGAAAAACCTCACAGATCCCGAGTTGAGCTCCATGATTAGAAAATAGATATAACTTCCCTTTTTAGGCTTATTGTCGGAGTAAAAGAAAATTCCTGCAACAACAATCAATCCTCCTGTTAGTTTTGTTGTTGGATCTGACGATAAAGCTGAAATGAGCGCGCCAAAAGCTATCCACAGAAATATAAAAAATTCAGATGTATTGTTTTTCTTGTTGCGCTTCCATTTTCGAACTGTTATGCGGGAAATATTAGCAATTTGAAGGACGGTATTCCCGAAAGTGATTGTATTATTCCTGACTTGAATGAATTCAGTAGATTCGAGGTTTAGATTGATGTCTTCTTCTGAAAATTCAACTTGAGGTATGGGCATTGGCGCTGGACATTTTGATATGATGTAGATGCTTTTGACTTCGTTTTCTGTAGCTGAGTTATCTCAGAAAACTTCTTTTCTGACTCGCTAGTTTGATTTCAAAGCAGAAAATGATTTCTGCAATTTATTGCCAGCTTTAATGTCTCCAAATAAACTTGATTTAAGTTTAGGGGAGAGAACAAATAAGGAAAATACCGTTTTTTTCAGGTTTCTTCAGGGCTCAGTTCAGATTTATGGGGGCAAATGTCAAGACTTCTAGATTTATGGAGGATATGCTTATGGAGAGTGCAACTCGTCTGAGATTGAGAAAACCTATTTCGTTCACGTTGCTGGCTTGCCCTATGACGCTATCGGCCAATCGCGATGACTCCAACGCTTAAGTTCTATGGCCTGCTGGCCACCGGGGGCATCGTGTCAACGGCCCTCAATGCCCTGGCTCCAACAGAAAATATCTTCTCGTTTCCCCTAGAGGGGATGCTGGTGTTTGACGGCGTCATGCTGCTGGCGATGCTGGTGGATTGGGCACAGGTGAATGGTCGGCAGCGGGCGATCGCCACGCGTACTAAACTCCCTCGCCTTTCGATCGGTCGCGATAACCCGGTCATGATTGCCGTATCCGCTCCCAAAGCGGCGGCAAAACTGCAAATTTTCGATCGCTACCCCGCCGACTTTGACGAAGTACCGATGCCGTTGACGGTCGATCTGCCCGCCAAGACCACCCAAGAAATCACCTATCAGGTGTTGCCCACTCAGCGCGGTGAATATCAGTGGGGTGACCTGCAGTTACGGCAGCGGGGGCCTTGGGGCTTGGCCTGGCGCAGTTGGACGGTGCCCGCCGCGCAAACCGTGGCCGTGTATCCCGATTTGATTGGGTTGCGATCGCTCTCGATCAAGCTCGCCATTCAATCAACGGGCAACATGCGCCAGCGTAAACGCATCGGCATCGGCACCGAATTTGCTGAACTGCGCGAATATGCGATCGGCGATGACCCGCGCTTCATTGACTGGAAAGCCACCGCCCGCCGCAGCACCCCCCTGATTCGGGTACTAGAGCCCGAGCGAGAACAGTCGCTAATCATCCTGCTCGATCGCGGGCGCTTGATGACTGCCAATGTGAAAGGGCTGTCGCGGTTTGATTGGGGCTTGAACGCGACCCTATCGCTGGCCTTAGCGGGTCTGCACCGGGGCGATCGCGTCGGTGTTGGGGTGTTTGACCGCACCCTGAGCACTTGGGTGCCGCCCACCGGTGGTCGTGCCCACCTACAGCACCTGCTCGAAAAGCTCACCCCCCTGCAGCCGGAATTGCTGGAGTCTGATTATCTAGGCGCGATGACCACCGTAGCGACCCAACAGTTTCGCCGGGCCTTGGTGGTTGTCATCACCGATATTGTGGATCAAACCGCGTCGGCAGAGCTGCTGACTGCCCTCACCCGGCTCAAGGCGCGACATCTGCCCTTTTGTGTCACTCTGCGCGATCCGCAAGTGGATGATCAGGCCCATGCCTTTGCGGATGATGTGACGGGAGCCTACAGCCGGGCCGTTGCCCTCGATCTGCTCGCCCAGCGTCAGGCGGCCTTTGCCCGTCTCAAGCAGAGTGGCGTGCTGGTGTTGGATGCACCTGCGGATAAAATTTCGGAACCGCTGGTCGAAGATTATCTACGCATCAAAGCCAGAAATCGCCTTTAGGGTTGGTCATGCAAATTTCTTAGCGGATTGCAATCAGCAATCCATTTCTTTGTGGTGGAAGTCCGGGCGAATATTCGCGATCGCCCCCAAACAACGCAGACGATTAAATACATCCCCCCTACAGCGACAAAACGACAAAAACTCGGGGAGTCGTTGTGCCACTCCCCTAGTTTGATGGGTCAATGTTTCATTTATGTCGGGAGCCATCAGGCTCAGACCGTGTTGTCTACACTACTGGGTTGGCTACGGCGTCCTTATCTAGATTTTCACGGCGGAGCTCATCGAAATTGACGGCATCCTTATCCAGGTTCTCGCGGCGCAGCTCATCAAAATCAACGCCTTTCACTTGCAGCTCAACCACGGCGTCAGAGTCAAGGTTCTCGCGGCGCAGATCATCAAAGTTGACAGAATCGTTATCAAGCATCTAT
>ERZ1740058.1135-NODE-1135-length-13947-cov-6.516988_pt1 | contig 13947 bp, 12 predicted proteins | sample MGYA00581745_ERZ1740058 | MGnify/ENA primary metagenome ERZ1740058 (study PRJEB43018, sample SAMN04849742) | marine metagenome | isolation source: floating plastic debris | place: Pacific Ocean | collected 2008-08-30 | study: EMG produced TPA metagenomics... | reverse complement strand
TGAGGTCCCAAGAAATAAAAAAGTCGGAAGAATAAATCTTCCGACCATGACTGGTCGTTTGAGCCCTTTTTTAAACTTATTTTTTGCAACTTTATTGCGAATACTATCAGACGTCAAACGTTGTAGCAAGTATATCACTACTAAATCTAAGCAGACAGACATATTAGGAATTATTAGTGCTGGACTACGCATTGTGCACTGTCTGTTGGTTCCTTTACTAATAGTTTACGGAGTTTCATCAGAGGGTTTGAGTAGCAATTGGGAGCATCTGGATTGGGGATTTATCATTTTGAGCGGACTAGCTGTTATCCTGTCCACTCGCCACGAGAAGAATCAGCGATTAGCTTTTCTCATGTCCTGGTATTCACTTTTTCCCTTTTGCTTCACGACCTTTAGATACCAGCCTTTTATCTTTCGGTAGCCTCTTCAATAGGGCTAGCCACGCTACATCTGTTACATTTCAGAGGAAAAGAGCATAAACAATTTTCAACTGCCTGATAGACAAATACTTAAACCAAATACTGCTATTACTTAGCATCTTTGTAGATCTTACCTTCTTTCTTTACAAACACTACCTTCTCCATTGTACCAATATTTTCTAACGGATCATCAACTACCTTAATAATGTCTGCCAATTTGTCGGCTTCAAGCGATCCTAACTGATTATCTACACCTAATATTTCAGCGGTAATCATCGTGGCTGACTATATTACCTCCATTGGCCCCGGATTGCCCATTAAGTCTTTTCGCAGCCCGTTCGTTAGATCAGCATAACCACTGGTGGTGCCTAGTAAGTTTCCCAAAATAAAAATTCTGGAGCCATCAATATAACTCGCATTAATAGCTTTTTAGCAAGATATTTGCCCCATTTCCACCTACATCAAGCACAGTAGTAAAACCCGCCATCAGGGTTACTTCTGTGTAGGGTATTGCGGCTAGTACCACATCGGTTTCGTTCGTCCGAAAGCTTTTAGAATAATTATCCTTACTGCTTTGGCTCTGAATATGAACGTACATATTTGTCAGTCCAGGAGTCACAGTCCGGTTCTTCAGATCAATTGCTATTCGTCCATCGCCAGGCACCAGATAACCAACTTCTACCAAACTAATATGATCGTCTTCAACTGTAATAGTTACGCGAAGTTGATCACTCTTTTCGTCTATCAGACAGCCACAATGAAGGTAAGTAGTTGAGCGTATACAATGTTTCCAAATAATGATACTTCATAAAAGGCAATTGGTTAGTGTAGTAATTACCTCCTTCATCCAATCTAACGGTATAACAAGAATAAGATAACAGAATATATATTACTATAATTTGAATTAATTTAATTAAAAAGTAATTTTGAGTGATTTTGAAAATAAATTTTCTTACTAATGATCAAAAATACCCTCAGCCTCTGGCTGCTCAATCTGTTGTTTATTTCCAGTTTCGCGGCCACTCCTCCAGAAATAAAATTTGGAAAAGTGAGTAAGGAAGAACTCAGTATGCAGTATACGACCATCGATAGTAGCGCGTCTGCGGTAGTGCTGGCCGATTTTGGCCGTACCAAAATTGACTATGCCCCTAACAAAGGATTCCAATTGGTTTTCACGCGCCACCGTAGAATTAAAGTATTTACCGCTAGCGGCTACGATCAGGCCGATGTAGCAATTCCGCTATACCACGATGGTAGTGATCGGGAATCTATTTCGCAAATAAAAGGCTACACCTATAATCTGGAAAATGGAAAGGTGGTAAAGACGAAGCTTAAGAGTGAAGGAAAATTCTTAGAAGAATATGATGAGAATTTTCATATCTACAAATTTACCCTGCCCAATGTAAAAGAAGGTTCAGTATTGGAGTACTCTTATCGTATCACGTCTGATTTTCTATTCAATTTACAGGATTGGGAGTTTCAGGCGGATATCCCGACGATCTGGAGCGAATACGAAGTGGAAATCCCGGAATACTTTGTATACAAACCCCTGGCACAAGGATACTATCCATTTGCGATTAACGAGCAAACTAATGCCAGCGGCTCGTTCAATATTATTTATCGTACCCAAAGTGGCAGAGACCCCCTAAACTCATCATCGGCGAAACAGGAGACTCGACAAGAAAGAGTAGATTACCGTGCTACCAACTTTCATTGGGCCGCTCAAAATGTGCCCGCTTTGATTGAAGAGCCGTTCGTCACTACGATGGAAGACTACCGGATGAAAATGGAGATGGAGCTTTCCAGCATCCAGTTTCCGGGCGAACCCTACAAAAACTTCACTACCAGTTGGGAAGAAATAGATGAACAACTACTCGAAAGTGACTACTTTGGCAATGTTATCAAGCGAACTGGTGGGATTCAAACGCAGGTAGCCTCCCTCGTAGCCAATGCCAGCACTGAGACTGAAAAAATAACCAGAATCTACCGTTACATTCAGCAAAATATTCGCTGGAACCAGTACAGCCGTAAGTATGCTGATCAGTTACCCCGTAAAACCATGGAAGAAAAATCCGGTAACTCAGCCGACATTAACTTACTGCTAGTTGCCATGCTTCGAGAAGCCGGAATTTCCGCCCATCCGGTTGTGCTGAGCACCCGCTCGCACGGTATGCTGCGTAAATCATTTCCCATGCTGAAGCAGTTTAACTACGTGGTTGCGATGGCTACTACCAGCGAAGGAAGTCTATTGATGGACCCTACCGATTCCACCTGCCCTCCCGGTACGCTTCCTATCCGTTGCCTGAATCAAGAAGGCCGAATTGTAACTAAAGAACCCGGAAACAAATGGGTGAGTCTGACTCCCACCAAAAGCTCTACGGAGACCACAATGGCAACCCTCACGCTGGTAGACGGCACATTATCGGGCAATATCAGTAGTTCCCGGTCCGGATACAATGCCATGCGATTTCGACGAAATGTACTGAAAGAAAGCGGAGTAGATGGGTATCTAGCCAAGCTGAAGGAAAACAGACACGCTTGGCAAATAAAAGACTACGAAGTAGGATCGTTGGAAGTTATTGGTAAACCTTTGAAAGAAACCTACGAGGTTACCCTTAATGAAGCTGCTCAGCAGGCCGGGGATATGATTTACTTGCAACCCATTTTTATGGGTAGAATGGACGAAAACCCCTTTAAGTCGGAACAGCGAGTGTACCCCGTAGATTATCCTTATCCGGATAAGGAATTGTTTATGCTTAGCCTTACCATACCCGATGGCTATCAGGTAGACGAGGTACCCGAAGATATGATGATTGCGTTGCCGGAAAAGGCCGGTCGTTACAGCTTCACTACCAAGCAAATGGGTAATACCCTGCAGGTAGTGTCACGTCTGCATATCGACCGGGTGAAGTTCTACGCCCAGGAATATCCTTATCTTCGGGAGTTCTTCAATATGATTGTAGCGAAGCAGCAGGAGCAAATTGTACTGAAACGTAATTAATACTGCTAGAAAATGAAGATAAAATATAAGTTCTACCAAAGTATCTCCCGGACGTACCTGCTTGGTACGCTCGCGCTAATGACTCTGGCTGGTGGTCAGCAGTTGAAAGCAGCTGATGACTACCGAATTTCTTCTATCCCGGAGAAACTACTTGAGCAAGCGGATGCAGTAGTAAGAAAGAGTGAGAAAACACTGTCTATTCGGGGAAAAGATAAGGGAACCTACCGAGTGCATCAGGCCGTGACGGTGCTCAATACCAATGGTGATAAGTACGCATTTTTTGCAGTATGGTATAATCCTCAGCGAAAAGTAAAAAGCATTGATTGTACCGTGTATGACGCTCGAGGGCAGGTCGTCAAGAAAGTAAAGAATAAAGATATTGAAGACGTAAGTGCAATCTCTTCCTTCTCCATTTACGAAGATGACCGGGTTAAATACTACGATTACGATGCCTCTAGCTATCCGTATACCGTGGAGTATTCCTACGAAATAGAATTTGACGGTTTCCTGAGTTACCCCGACTGGAATCCCGTCACTGGATTTCGGTTAGCGGTAGAACAGTCGGTGCTTCAGGTAAACACCCCTACCGACTTACCATTACGTTACAAAATTCAGCGAACCGACGAACCAATTGTTACTACCGAAGGTGATTTAAATTGGTACCGTTGGAAGCTGACTGAGCAGCCGGCTTACGAAAAAGAAGAGTTTATGCCCGATTTGGATGAACTCACTCCGCAAGTTTTTCTGGCTCCGGCAGAATTTGCCTACGAGGGATTTGTCGGTAACCAAAGTAGCTGGCAGGAAATCGGAGCCTGGATCAATACGCTGAATCAAGGTAGAGACCAGCTTCCACAAACTACCCAGCAGGAAATAAAGCAGCGGGTTGAAAACTTAAGCGATACTTCCGCTATTATTCAATCTCTGTATGAGTACATGCAATCAAAAACCCGCTACGTGAGCATCCAATTGGGCATTGGCGGTTACCAGCCATTTAAAGCAGCTGAAGTAGACCGCCTGGGATACGGAGATTGTAAGGCGCTGTCTAACTATATGAAGTCCATTCTGGCAGTGGTCGGCATTGACTCCCGCTACACGCTGGTAAATGCTGGCCCCCGCGCTGATAAGGTGACTACAGATTTTCCTAGTCTAAAATTTAACCATGCAATTTTAGGGGTACCGCTTTCTAAAGACACTATTTGGCTAGAATGTACTAGTCAGACCAATCCGTTTGGCCATTTGGGTGATTTTACGGATAACTGTAATGTGCTAATGGTAGATGAAACCGGAGGACGTATGGTAAAGACATCAGCTTATTCCTCAGAGGATAATCAACAAATCTCAAATGCTCGCATGAAACTGGACGAACAAGGAAATGGATTACTGACCGTTCAGACTCTGTATTCGGGGCAATTGTACGATGATATCGCCTATATTGCCCGGCTCAACGATACTGAGCAGAAGCAAGCCGCTTACGAACAGGTTAGTATTCCCAATTTCCGACTGGAGCAGTTTGATTATACCTTAGAAAAGGGGAGAATTCCGCGGGCTAAAGAGTCTATGAGTATCAAGCTTGACCGATACGCTAGCGTTAGCGGAAAACGATGGTTCTTTTCTCCTAACGTAATGAGTAGATTGGAAAGCCTCCCGGCCAACACTGAAGGGCGTAAGTATCCGGTGGTATTGCGGTACACCTACACTAAGGTAGATACTACTATTATTGAATTTCCGGAGAATTTATATCCTGAGTTTGTACCCGAGCCTACTGAGATACACTCAGAATTCGGAAAGTACCGAAGCGAACACAAAGTAGAGCAGGGAAATATTCTGTATATCCGCATGCTCCAGAGAAACAAAGGAACGTTTCCATCTGAATCTTATTCGGAATTACTGAAATTCTACGAGGAAGTATCTAAAGCAGATCGCCAGCAGTTTGTACTGCGAAAAAATACCTAAATTGATGAGTGATGACTAATGTTTGATGATCAGGCATTAGTCATTCTATCTCTTAAACTAGTACCGGATCTTCGTCAGGCTTTCTTAACGGGCCATCAATGGGTAAAATTACCCCCGGAGGCAGATCTAATTCAGGAGCATCCCACTCTACAGGCAGACCTCCGTCATTGTTAGAGCTGTTAGATCGCTCATCTCGAATAATTTTAAGTAACACTAGTGTGAGGGCTAGTAGGAAAAGAAAAAACAGAATGATGTAGTCGAGGGTCATAGTCAAATCTTATTATCTGAATAACTAACGAAAATTATTGATGCTTATTGACTTTACAGTTGCTAAGCTTCAGCGAGGAAAGTATCAAAAACTGAACCTATTTTTTTGAGTTAATTTCAATCTAGGAAAGAAGGATTAACTGAGAACGATAGTTTCCCTCAAGTACTTTTATTTCAGTACTTTTTTGGCAAGTGGCGAGCAAATAGTACATGGAGTGAAACAGGAAATTATGCTGATGCTCTTCTTCGAAGACCGAAGGGAATAATAGCAAACGGGTTTGTTTAATCAAAATGAATCTACATTTTTGTAACCTTTCGAAAAGTATTTAGAACCAATTTATATTATGGAAATTCAAGGAAAACTTATTGAACTCTCGGATACCACACAAGTGACAGATACCTTCCGAAAACGCGAATTTGTGGTGGAATATGCCGATAATCCGCAGTACCCCGAATTCGTTAAATTTGAGTGTATTCAGGATCGCTGTGATCTATTGAATAATTTTCAGGTAGGCCAGGAACTAACCGTTAGCTTCAACCTGAAGGGGCGAAAGTGGGTTGATCCCCAGGGGAATACAAAGTACTTCAATTCCTTACAGGCCTGGCGTATTCAGCCGGCCGCATCTGAGACTGCACCACCACCCAGTACTCCATCCAATGCTTCCGAATCTGCTTCTAGGGGTAGCGACAACCTACTTTCGGCTAGTGACGAGGAGGATGATCTACCATTCTAGAAGCTACGTTGGTGAATAATTCGGACAGTACGTATTTAACTTCTCCTCCCAATTGGAAAGTACTCCATCAGTTATGCAAAATTCACGCTCCTTCAGGAAATGAAGTAAGTCTAAAGAACTTCATCCTGGAGTACGTGACGCAACATCAGAATAAATGGCGAGTGCAGCCTAAAATCGTACAGGGCGCAGCATTTCAAGACTGCCTGTTGCTAGTATTCGGAAAACCGCGTACGGCCATTTTTGCCCATATGGATTCTATTGGGTTTACCGTTCGTTACGAAGATCAATTGGTGCCCATTGGTAGCCCCAGGGCTGAAGTAGGAGATACACTTGTTGGTGAAGACCACCTGGGGCCAATTGAATGTAGGTTGAATTTTACGGAGGAAAAGGAAGACAAACCCAAGCGGGCTCGCTACGAATTTGGCCGAGCTATTGCTCGGGGCACCGAATTGGTTTTTGCCTGCAACTTCCGGCAAACCGAAGAATATCTGCAGAGTTGCTACCTGGACAACCGCTTGGGAGTATACAATTTGCTGAAAATGGCCGAAACGCTGGAGAACGGTATACTAGTATTCAGTTGTTGGGAAGAACACGGCGGAGGCTCCGTGCCCTACTTAGCTAACTATATTTTTGAAAACCATAATGTTTCTCAATGTTTGATTTCCGACGTAACCTGGGTTACTGATGGTATCTATCACGGGGATGGAGCAGCAGTTTCGCTGCGTGATCGTAATATTCCTCGCCGGTCGTTTGTTAACCGAATAGTTGAGTTAGCCGAGCAGTCGGGCATACCTTATCAGTTAGAAGTAGAAGGTAGTGGCTCTAGCGACGGCCGCGAACTCCAAACCTCTCTCTATCCCTTTGACTGGTGTTTTATAGGGGCTCCCGTCGCCGATGCTCACACTCCTCACGAGAAAGTCCACCAGCTAGACGCTATTGCTATGTTCGCTTTACATCACTACCTCATCGATCATTTGTAAGCTACCTACCTCATGCGCGTTAAAGACCTTGACTTCAACATTTACCTAACTCAAGAAAAAATTCAGCAAGAACTAGTTCGGTTGGCTGCCGCCATTAACCAAGATTTTGCCGACAAAGAACCCATCTTTGTTGCGGTGCTCAACGGTGCTTTCATATTTATGGCTGACTTGGCTCGCCATGTCACCATTCCTTCGGAGATTACTTTTGTTAAGATAAAGTCGTACGAGCAGTTGCAATCTACTGGCGAACATCGGGAGTTTATTGGCCTGGAAGTACCTATTCGCGACCGCCACGTAATTATTGTTGAAGACATTGTTGACTCGGGAAACACTATCAAGTTTTTGTTAGAAAAGTTTGAGGAGCAGTATCCACATAGCATTTCTATCGTTACGCTGCTATTCAAGCCCGACGCACTACGCCACCCGCTAGATTTACCTTACGTGGGCTTCCGTATTCCAAACGATTTTGTCGTAGGCTACGGACTCGACTACGACGGATTTGGCCGCAATCTGCCCGATATTTATAAAATCGCTGACTAGGACCTTTACTTCCTGCTGACACTTTCTAAGCAGCAACCAATACCAGGTTAATCGGGGAATGCTAAGAAAAATTTCCGTTTCCGAACCTTGTATCGTAAACTTGCCTTTTCATGTATAGACTGAACTGTAAAAATTTATGCTGAATATCGTACTATTTGGCCCTCCGGGTGCCGGTAAAGGGACTCAGAGCCAGAAACTGATTGAAGAATTTCAACTAACCCATATTTCAACCGGTGACTTATTTCGAAAGCATCTGGGCGAAGGAACCGAATTAGGTAAACGAGCTCAAGCCTTTATGGATGAAGGCCGTTTAGTGCCTGATCAGTTAGTGATTGATATGGTGGATGAGAAGCTACAAGCTGAGAATAATTCTCACGGTATTATCTTCGACGGATTTCCTCGTACCATTACCCAGGCGAAAGCGCTAGATGATCTACTTAATCAAAAAAATACTCCTATTACCGGTATGATTGCTCTTTCCGTTCCCGATGAGGAACTAATAAACCGTATAGTAGAGCGAGGTAAAACCTCGGGACGGGTTGACGATCAGGATGAAGCTAAAATTGCTACTCGTTTGCAGGTTTATAAATCAGAAACGCTACCAGTTGCCAATTACTACGAGGCCCAGGAGCGCTACGAATCAATTGATGGGGTTGGCAGCATTGATGACATCTATGACCGAATTAAGGAAGCCCTTCAAAAGCTACAAGAGAAGAATTGAGAAGTCCGACGACTGAAGTGGGAAGTGAGGAACGGGAAAACCGAAGCGAGAAGCTGGAAGAAACTAAATGTTAGAGGCGACTGCCAGTGACCAATGACAGTTAGCAACTAACAACAGCGCCATCGAACTACTGAATACCCATGTCCTCTCCTAATTTCATCGATTATGTAAAGTTATATACCCGTTCGGGAAAAGGTGGCGCGGGATCATCGCACTTCCGCCGAGAAAAGTTTGTGCCGAAAGGCGGTCCCGACGGCGGTGATGGTGGCCGGGGCGGACATATCATTCTACGGGGTAATACTCAACTCTGGACCCTGCTGCACCTGAAGTACCGAAAGCACATTATGGCTAAGAACGGTGAAGGTGGTGGTCCTTCCCGCAAGTCAGGAGCTCAGGGTGAAGACGTGATACTGGAAGTTCCCCTGGGTACCATTGCGCGGCTGGACGAAACGGGAGAACGAGTAGCGGAAATAACAGAAGATGGGCAGGAAGTGATTATTCTGGAAGGAGGGCGAGGCGGATTGGGGAACGACCACTTCAAATCATCCACCAATCAGTCGCCTCATTACGCTCAACCAGGTGAACCTAGTAAGGAAGCCTGGTTTATTCTGGAGCTTAAGGTGCTGGCTGATGTTGGTCTGATCGGCTTTCCCAATGCGGGTAAGTCTACCTTACTTTCGGTTATTTCAGCCGCTAAGCCTGAAATAGCTGACTATCCTTTTACTACACTCACTCCTAATTTAGGAGTAGTGCAGTACCGTGATTTTCAATCGTTTGTCGTAGCCGATATTCCGGGGATTATTGAAGGTGCTGCTGAAGGGAAAGGGTTGGGCACGCGATTTCTCCGCCATATTGAACGCAATTCTATTTTACTGTTCGTCATTCCGGCTGATACCAATAATATTAATCAAGAGTATCAGACGTTATTGAACGAACTTCAGGCCTACAATCCGGAGATGCTAGATAAAAAGAGGTTACTAGCTATCTCCAAAGCTGATTTACTTGACAGTGAATTAGAAGATGCCATCCGTGCTGAACTTACCATTCCTATTCCTTACCTCTTCATCTCTTCTGTGCAACAGTATCAACTACCAGAACTGAAAAATCTTATCTGGCAAACCCTGCACTCCTAAAATCTGTCAATCTGTCATAATTCGTAGCTTGGCAAAAAAGTTGCCACTGTTTGAACGTTCTTGAACCAAAAGTTTTTAACGATGGTAAATAAAGAGGACCAAAACCAGCAAGATTCTATGACTGAAGATAAAACCAGAAACGAAGACGTTGAACAAGATATTCCGGAAAACTCTTCTAACGGTTCTGAGCAAAGAACTACCCCCTTTGATGAATCAGAACCAGACGTAGCCGAAGAGACAGTTTCCGAAGATGAAGAAATCAATCAGGCTGAAAGCAGCGATACTGCCTTAGCCGAAGCCAAAGATAAATACCTACGCTTATTCGCTGAGTTCGAGAACTTTCGTCGGCGTACCGCCAAGGAACGACTTGACCTTATTAAAACCGCCAGCGAGGATATTGTATCTGCCCTACTTCCGGTAGTAGACGATTTTGAACGTTCGCTAGAGATATTTAAGGAGAACGAGGCGGTAGCTCCCATGTACGAGGGCATTCAACTGGTGTATCAGAAAATGCTGAAGATACTAGAGCAGAAGGGCTTAACCCGTATGAATGTGGCTCAGGGCAGTGAGTTTGATAGTGAATACCACGAAGCCGTAGTGCAAACCCCCGCTCCTAGTGAAGAATTGAAGGGGAAGGTAGTGGATGTAATCGAGAGCGGGTATTTTCTTGGCGAGAAAGTGCTCCGTTACGCAAAAGTTGTGATTGGATCTTAACATTATGGCAAAAAGAGACTACTACGAAATTTTAGGAGTATCCCGCAATGCTTCTCCGGAAGAGATTAAAAAAGCCTATCGCAAAACGGCTATCAAATTTCACCCGGACAAAAATCCGGATAACCCGGAAGCAGAAGACCAATTTAAAGAAGCTGCGGAAGCTTACGAGGTGTTAGGCGATGCCGAAAAACGACAGCGATACGACCAATTCGGGCATGATGGGGTACGTGGCGGTGCCGGAGGCTTCGGTGGAGGCGGTATCTCGATAGACGACTTCTTCTCTCAGTTTGGGGATATTTTCGGCGGTAGTGGTAGTCCGTTTGAGAGCTTTTTTGGCGGGGGGCGTTCTTCGCGACAACGCCGGGGTTCCAACCTGCGCATTAAGCTCAAACTATCTCTGGACGAGATTGCTCACGGAGTTGAAAAGAAGATTAAAGTAAAACGCTACAGTACCTGCGATGCCTGCGGAGGTAATGGGGCAAAAAATGGTACTGCTCTACGAACTTGCCCTACCTGTAACGGCACCGGCCAAATCCGTAAGGTGGTAAATACCATGTTGGGTCAGATGGTATCAACCAACACTTGTCCGAACTGTAACGGTGAAGGAAAACTAGTTGATCAGCGCTGTGAAAACTGTAACGGCGAAGGCCGAATCCTGAATGAGGAAGTAATCACCGTGAAGATACCCGAAGGAGTGGGTGAAGGTATGCAACTTTCCATGTCGGGCAAAGGCAACGTACCTAAACGTGGGGGAGTACCAGGCGACTTACTAATTGTAATTGAAGAGAAAGAAGATGAAGAACTAAAGCGCGATGGCACCAATATCGTGTACGACTTGCACATTAGCTTTATGGATGCAGCCCTGGGTACTTCGGTAGAAGTTCCTACTATTGATGGTAAAGTGAAGATAAAAATAGATTCAGGCACCCAAAGTGGTAAGATTCTGCGTCTACGGGGCAAAGGTATTCAAGACATCAATGGATACGGCAAGGGCGACCAGCTTATTCACGTCAATATCTGGACTCCGAAGAACCTAACTTCTGAGGAGAAACGTACCCTGGAAAGCTTACGAGAATCTCCTAATTTTCAGCCTCAACCCGGAAAGGGTGATAAGAGCTTCTTTGAACGAATGAAAGAGTTCTTCTAGCAAAAATTTCATTAAAGTGGTGGTTTAGGTATTGCCACTTTTTTATTTGTTGGGGGTTTTTATCCTTAACCTTACATTTCTTCGCTAACAATCAGGGATTTATAACTTTTTTCGTTGACTATCGTACTAAGTCAACATGAGAATAGTTGCCTTATTGGTTGCATCCGTAATTGGGTATGCGACAGAAAGCTACGCGCAGGAGAAGAAGCACTACCACATTTCTCCGGTAGATGCTCAGAAAAAGGTTAATCTCAACGTAAACGCCGCTTCAGTCAATTGCCGTATCAATTCAACCTACAATACGCACGTTGTAAGTGTGTATGGCTACCCCCAATCCCGTGAATTTCACCCGGTATCGCAAACCGAGATTCAGGACAATATTCAGCAAGTTACACTTGACTTTGAGGACGGTAGTTCGCAAGATTTAAGCACAAATATCTCTACGCGGGTGTTCGGTGGCTTCTCCGAAAAGAGTGATCCGAATACTAAACCCTGGTATATCTATCTTTCTAAAAGTATTCCCTATGACCTTTCGCTGAACTACGGAATAGGGAGCTCTACCGTAGATCTTTCAGGCTTAGCGGTAGAAAATCTAAAAGTCAACACTGGGAGCGCGGCAGTTCGGATTGGCTACGCGGCTAATAAGCCTAATGAAGTATCTATGGATACTTTTTACACCAGTGTCGATATGGGAGTGCTTCAACTAGATCATCTTAACTTGTCGAGGGCTAAGGAAGTAATCGCTGATGTAGGCTTTGGTAAATTAATGATGCATTTTTCCGATAATCTGGCTGAGCAGAGCCGAATCAGGGCCAGTATTGGAGCCGGAACGTTGCAAGTTACTTTTGATGCTATTGATAATCCGGTTATTGTGGAAGTTCCCGACTCACCTTTGTGCCGGATAAAGATGCCTCATAATTTCCGCAAGATACGCGCCAATACTTTTGTTAATGAATTCTATCAGGAAGATGCCGATAATCTTCTCTCCTTCAATATTGATGTATCGGTTGGTAACGTAGAATTTATCACCACTGGCGACTAATATACTATCAGGCTAATTTTCTGAGCTTCAGTACCAAATCAGTTTTGGTACTAAATAGCTTTTCTTCTAACCCAACCGGATAGCTATGAGGATTGATAAATCGTTTAACCCCAGTGGGTAGCTCGGCCAGACTTTGGAAAGTAGTCTGCCGAATATCCTTTATATCCGGCGACTCGTACATTGCTTCCCCGTTTTTGAAGATAGGAACCAGTAATTCCTCAAACTCAGTATTATTCGAGTGAATAATCTTCCGGCGGGTAATATCCATCGGGTCAATAATCTTATGCTTATGGTCTAACGACTGCAAGGTATCGTATAGCATGTCGGCTACTAATTGCTTCTTTCCATTTTTTTGGGTAAAAAACCTTCTTACCTGCTGAATACCCGGATTATTTATTTTGATAGCCTGCTCCGAAAGTTTCACTTTATACTTCCATTCGCCCCCCTCCCGCAATGCTGCTAACTTATATACTGCCCCTAGGGCAGGTTGATCGTAAGCCGTCACCAGTTTAGTGCCAATACCCCAAACATCAATTTGTGCGTCTTGGGTACGCAAGCTACTTATAATATTCTCGTCCAGATCGTTACTAGCCACAATTCTGGTATTGGTAAATCCCGCCTCGTCTAATAACCGGCGGGCCTCAATACTGAAGTAAGCCAAATCGCCCGAATCAATGCGTACTCCCAGCAAATCCCTTCCTTTCTCTTGCAGCATCTTACCTACCTCTATCGCTTTCTTCACCCCTTCAATGGTGTCATAGGTATCTACCAGCAGAATGCAATTATTCGGCATGGCTTCGGCATAGGCCTTAAAAGCACTTAGTTCATCATCAAAGGCCATAATCCAACTGTGGGCGTGAGTACCGCTCACCGGAATGCCAAATAGTTTACCTGCCAGTACATTAGAAGTAGAAGTACAGCCACCGATATATGCAGCCCGACTAGCCGCAATAGCTCCATCAATACCCTGAGCTCTACGCAACCCAAATTCCAATACCGGCTCTCCTTTAGACGCTACGTGAATGCGAGCCGCTTTGGTGGCGATCAGTGTCTGATAATTAATAATATTTAGTAGGGGCGACTCAATAAGCTGGCACTGAAGGATAGGACCCTTTACCCGAATGAGCGGCTCATGGGGGAAAACAGCATTACCTTCCGGAATAGCGTCTACATCACAGGTAAATTTTAACTCCTTCAGGTAGGTTAGAAACTTAGAATCAAACAGCGGTTTACCATCTTGGCCTTCAATAGTAGAAAGGTAGCTTAGGTCGGTATCGGTAAACCGAAAGCTCTTAC
>ERZ1740058.1134-NODE-1134-length-13953-cov-10.089150_pt1 | contig 13953 bp, 12 predicted proteins | sample MGYA00581745_ERZ1740058 | MGnify/ENA primary metagenome ERZ1740058 (study PRJEB43018, sample SAMN04849742) | marine metagenome | isolation source: floating plastic debris | place: Pacific Ocean | collected 2008-08-30 | study: EMG produced TPA metagenomics... | reverse complement strand
GGACGGTTTGGAGCAGCTTGTGGGGTGTGCCGGATATAGTTACAGCGCGGTGCGTCATGCGCTGGCGATCTTGCGCAAAGATGCCGCCGACGGCGAGGCGGCTCCTGAGGCGGACGGGCAATGAAGTACACCGGCCGCTCGATGCCACGCCAGGACGTGGCGTCGCTGGTGACAGGCGTTGCGCGTTTTGTGGCCGATCAGCGGCTAGCCGACAGCCTGTTTGTGCGCTTTGTGCGCTCCCCAGCCGCCCATGGCGAGATCCGCTCCATCGACACCAGCGCGGTGGCGGGCAATCCGGATGTGGTCGCCATTTGGACGGCGGATGATGTGAAGGTGCCGCCTATGCCGGTGCGGGTGGCACCCACCGACACGCTCGATCCGTTCCGCCAGCCGGTGCTGGCCGGTCCCCGGGTCCGCTTTGTGGGCGAGGCTGTGGCGGCGGTGTTTGCGACCAGCGCGGCGGCGGCGACGGACGCGGCGGAGGCCATCGTTGTGGATGTGGCGACCGCTGAGCCGTCACTCGATCCGTTGGCGGAGCGTGGCCGGGCGCTCGATGAGTTGCGCACCATGGATGCGGCGGTGGTGCGCAAGGGCTTTGGCGACCTGCACCCCTCGTTTGACCGGGCGGCGAAGGTCATTGAGCTGACGCTTTCGCTGGCGCGCGACAGTGGCGCGGTGATGACGCCGCGGGGGGCGGCGGCGAGTTATGACCCGGGTCGCGGGCAGCTTGATGTGTGGACGCCGGCGCGGGACCGGGCGTTTTGGCGCGGGGCGGTGGCGCGGGCGCTGGGATTGACGCTTGGGCAGGTGAGACTGGCGGCGCCGGCACTGGGAGCGGACTTTGGCGTGCAGGCCGATATGGCGCCGGAGGAGATGCTGGTGGCAGCCGCGGCGGTGCGCTTTGGCCGCGCGGTGCGCTGGGAAGAGGACTATTTGGAGCACGCGCTGGCGGCGCCTCAGGGGCGGGGCTGCCAGGCGCGGGTGCGGGCAGCGGTGCGCGCTGACGGCACGCCGCGGGCGCTGGATGTGGAGTTCTGGCTGGATCAAGGCGCTTATGTTCGGCCGGACGGTTTGCAGCGGGCCGAGATGGTTGCGGCGTTGATGCCATCCTGCATGGCGCTGGAGGCGTTTCGCGCCATCGGGCACGTGCGCATGACCCACAAGGTGCCGGCGGGCACGCTGCGGGGCGGCGGCGGCGTGGAGGCCGCGTTTGTGGCGGAGCGGACCCTGACCGCGTGCGCCGAAGCCGTTCGGGCCGACACCTTGGACGCCCGCCGTGCCGCGCTGCCGCTGCCGGTGGAGGCGCCCTCGCCGACCGGGCTTACGCTGTCGGGCACGCCGTTTGGGCTGGATAGTGCGCGGCTTTCCGACTTGATGCGGGTGGCCGAGCAGCGGTTTGACTTTCCGCTGATGCGGCGGCGGACCAAGAGCTGGCGGGTGAGCGGGCAGCTTGCCGGGTTCGGAACCGCGATGTTTGCGGACGTGTCGGGGCTGGGTCCGGGCGAGATGGTCACGGTGACGGTGGATCCCACCGGGATCGTGGAGATTGCGTTGCAAAATGGGGCAACGCCACAGGGGGCGACGTCGCTGGCGCAGGTAGCTGCGGACATTTTGGGTGTCGAGTATCAGAGCGTTGTGGTGCGGCTGGAGGAGCGCGCGGCGCAACGGGCGAGTTCAGTGCAGGGTATGACGGCTGTTGCGGCGGCTGCGGTGATGGAAGCAGCGGAAGAGCTACGCCAGCAGCTCCTCGACAAAGCGGCGGCGATGGCGGGGATGGATCGCGCGCGGGTGACGATCCAGGCGGGGCGCGTGCGCGAGGCGGATCGCAACTTTGGCGGCACACTGGAGCTCGCAGCGCTGGCGGCGGCGTGCTACGACGCGGGCGAACCGCTGACCGCGACGCGGCAGCTTGCGCCGGGCGGTGTCATGACGCCGACAGGCTATTGCGGGGCGCTTGCGACGGTGGACGTGGCGACCGGCGTGATTGCGGTACCGAAGCTGTTTATCGCCGTGGAGTGCGGCAACGCGATCAATCCGGAGGAGATCCGCCGCCAAGTGGTGGACGGTGCTGCGATGGGCCTATCGAGTGCGCTGTTTACCCAGCGGCAGGTGGGTCCGACGGGCGATCCCATTGGCTTAACGTTCCAGGAGTATTGTGCGCCGGCGCTGTCGGAGATGGCGGAGGTGGAGGTTATGGTGTGCGATGACGCGCCAAGCCCACTCTCGCCGCTGGGGGCGAAGGGTGTGGGCCGAATGGGCGTGATCGGTGTCGGGCCGGCTGTGGCTGCGGCAGTGGATGCCGCCTTGGAGGCGCCCGGCTTCGCCGCCGCGCTTCCGATCACACCCTCGGCGGTGCGCTCGCTCCTGCGAAGCCGCGCCACCGAAGCTGTTGTTGAGGTCAGCTGACCCGGCTTAGATCAGGGCGATAAGATTGGCCGCTGTGGTTCCGGTGGCGGGCACCTGACGGGTGTGGACCGGCAGTACCGTTCCCGCGGCGAGCCCGACGAAGGTGACCGAAGAGCCCGCGGCCGTGGTGATGGTCATGTCGCCGGCGGATCCGATGTAGATCGCGCGCGCGAGGCTGGGCAGGTCGACGCCATCGGCCGGAACGATGGCGAAGGCGTCAATGGCGGGGGTGGTGCCGCCCTGGGGAATGGCGGTGAGTTGGCTCTGCGACATCGGCTACTCCTTTTCAAAGCTCACGTCGGGGTCGGTGTTTTGACGCGGCAAGGATAAGCCGGAGCCGGCGCGCGGGGATAAGGTGGCGATCCGCGTCCAGCGATGTGGTGGGCTGGCGAGCGGGTCAGCGTGCGAAGCGGTTGACTGCGTAGGGCGACAGCGACGTGAACGGTGTGCCGCCTGTCATGGCTTCGGCGAGCAGGCGGCCGGTGGCTGGGCCCAGCGTAAAGCCTAGGTGTTGGTGGCCAAAGTTGGCCCAAAGGCCCGGTGCGCCATCGACGGGGCCGATCATCGGCAGAAGATCGGGAAGGCAGGGGCGTGCGCCGCGCCAGGGCGGCGTGGCGGGGGTGTTGTCGAGGGGGAATAAGCCCTCTGCGACCGGCATTGCGGCGCTGAGCTGGGCGCTGCCGCTGGGCGCGTCGCGGTGGGTGAATTCCGCGCCGGTGGTGATGCGGATGCCGCGGCGCTGGGGGGCGAGCACGATGCCGTTGCCTTCGTCCACCACGAGGTGGTTGAGGACGGCGTTGCCGGCGGCTTGGCGGTGTGTGTGATAGCCGCGCTTCACGAAGAGTGGGACTTTGATGCCGTGGGCGGCGAGGAGGTCGGCGCTCCATGGGCCGAGGGCGATGACGACGTCCTTGGCGCTAAAGGGGCCTTCCGCGGTCGTGACGGTCCAGCGCTCGCCGGTGCGTGTGAGGGTGCGGGCATCGCCTTGGAGGAGCGTGCCGCCGGCTGCGGTGACGTGGGCGGCGTAGGCTTCGCCGAGATCGGCCGGGTCGGGGACGCTGTGGGGCTCCAGATAGTGGATCGCGCCGACAAGGTCCGTGGTGAGGTGGGGCTCGGCCTCGGCGAGTTCGGCGGCGGATAGGCGCTCGGTGGGGATGTCGAACTCCTGCGCGACCTTCTCCGCCTCCGCGCTGGCGCCGTCGAGGTCGGCGGGGTCGCGGAAAATGCGCAGATAGCCGCCGGGGCGCAGGAGGTGGGAGACGCCGGCGTGCTCGGCGAGGCTTTTGTGCTCGGGCAGCGCCGCCTTGATGAGCGGGACCATGGCGTCGGTGGTGCGGCGGATGGCGCTTGGCGTGCCGTTGCGGAAGAACGCGAACCAGCGGCGGGCATGGCTGGGGAGCGCGGTGAGGTCGACCCGCGCATCGTTGCGGGTGCCGGCGAGGACGCCAAAGATCACGCGCGCGGAGTGGGGAAAGGTGTAGGGCACCACCGCTTCGGCTTGGATGAGGCCGGCGTTGCCGAACGAGGTTTCGCCCGCCGGTGCGCCGCGGTCCACCAGCGCGACGGATGCGCCGCGGGAGACAAGATGCGCTGCGGTGCCGATGCCGACCATGCCGGCGCCCAGAACGATGACATCCTTGGTGATCATGAGCGTTAGCCTTGGGTTGGTGGCGCGGTTGCGTCAACGCTTGTGGCGGCGCCGGGAGAACGGCATCGTGGCGCCGCAGTTGGAGACAAGAAGCCCATGGGCAAGACGCACACCACATCGGCGGATGAGCGCAACGAAACGCTGAAGCTTTACGTGAACGGCAAGATCGTGCCGCGGGCGGAGGCGGTGGTGTCGATCTACGATTCAGGCTTCATGCTGGGCGATGGGCTTTGGGAGGGCATCCGCCTTCACGATGGCGTCTGGGCCTTTTTGGACCTGCATCTGGATCGGCTGTTTGAGGCATCGCTCGCGCTTGATCTTGATTTGGGGCTCGACCGCGCGGGGTTTGCCCGCGCGCTGGAGGAGACCGCGGCCGCCAACGGGATGGTCACCGATTGCCATGCGCGGCTGATGGTGACGCGGGGGCTGAAGTCGGCGCCGTTTCAGCATCCGAGCTTTTCGCGTTCAGGCCCGACGGTGGCGATCATCATGGAGCATTCGGTGCCCTCGATCCCGCGGCCGATCCAATTGGCGAGCGTTGCGCACCATCGCGGTTTGCCGCTGACGCAGGATGCGAAGCTGAATTCGCACTCGAAGCTGAACTGCATCATTGCCTGCATCGCGGCCGAGAAGGCTGGCGCGGATGAGGGGCTGATGTTCGACCCGTTTGGGTTTGTGAACACCACCAACTCCTGCAACTTTTTCATTGTGCGCAAGGGGGCGGTTTGGACCTCCACAGGCGATTACTGCATGAACGGGATTACCCGGCAGCACGTGATTGATCTGTGCCGGGAGAACGACATTCCCGTGTTTGAGCGGAACTATTCTCTGGTCGACACTTATGGGGCGGACGAGGCCTTTATGACCGGCTCGTTCGGTGGGCTGACACCAGTGGGCGGGATCGATCAGCGGCAGTTGCCCACTGCGCCTGGGCCTGTGACGCAGCGGCTATCGGCGCTCTATCGCGATCTCATTGCGCGGCATGTGACCGAGCAGAAGGCCATGGCCCCTGCCCTGGCGAGCGGCTAAGATCGCGCCAAACGGCGGTCCGGAGAGGCTGCCATGACGGAGGAAATAGAGAATGCTTGCCATGCTTCGTGGCGCCGTGTTGGCGCTGGTGCTTATCGCGTTGTCGCCGCTTCCGGCGCTGGCGGCGGACGACATCAAAGTTGGGATTTTGCGGCTGACGTCGCACTCGCCCTCGATCATTGCCAAAGCCAAAGGTTACTTCGCCGATGAGGGCCTGAACGTTGAGTTTGTGCCCTTCCAGGCGGCGCAGGCGATGGCGGTGGGGATTGCCTCGCGCGACATCGACTTTGGGATGACCGCGATTTCGGGCGGGCTTGTGAACCTTGCCGACAAGGGCGCAATCAAGGTCATCGGTGGCGCGCTGATGGAGACCGACGATGCGCAGGGGCAGAAGATTCTCGCCTCTAAAGCTGCCTACGATGCCGGACTGACAACGCCGGCCGCGCTGGCGGGCAAGCGCTACGGCGTGACGACGGCGGGCTCCAGCTTCCACTACATGGCGCACAAGATTGCCGACGGTGAGGGCGTTGACCGCAGCGACGTGCGCATGGTGCCGCTGCAAAAGGTGCCGGCGATCATTGCCTCGTTGAAGTCTGGCCAGATCGATGCGTGGTCCATTGTGCCCAACATCGGGAACGCATTGGCGCGGGGCGATAGCGTTGTCGCGATTGGCGATGTCTCTGATTATATTCCGAATTATCAGGTGACGGCGGTGTTCACTTCCACCGCCAACGTGGAAGACAACCCGGATCTGGTGAAGCGGTTCCTGGCGGCGCTGTCCAAAGGGATCGACGATTACAACGCGGCGCTGGTGGATAAGACCATGAGCGAAGAGGACACCCGCGCCATCGTCGAGATGATCCACGAGTATGTTTATGCCGACACGCCGATTGATAAGGCGGACCCGCGCATCCGGGCGTTTGGGATGCGCATTAATCCGGGTGCGGCGCTGAACGTGGAAAGCGTTGAGGATCAGCTGAACTGGTTCAAGTCCGAAGGCCTCGTGCCGGACAGCGTAACGATGGACGATCTGGTGGATACCTCGTTCGTCGATCAGCCCAGCTGATGCGGCTTTCCGTCGAGGGGGTTGGCCATGCCTATGGCGGGACGACCGTCCTCGACGGGATCGATCTTGCCATTGCGCCCGGCGAAATCGTTGCGGTGGTGGGGCCGTCGGGGTGTGGGAAGTCCACCCTGTTGCGGCTGATTGGGGGGCTTGAGCGGCCCACCGTTGGCGGCGTGTTTATCGAGGGCGATGCGCCGGCGGGGTCGCTCAATCCGATTACGACGGTGTTTCAGGACTTTGCGCTGCTGCCGTGGCGGACGGCGGCGGGCAACGTGGCGCTGGCGCTGGAGGACCACCGGCTAACCCGGGCGGAGCGGGACGAGATTGTCGCCGATGTGCTGGCGCGAACGAAGCTGACCGACTTTGCCGGCGCTTGGCCGCGGCAGTTGTCGGGCGGAATGAAGCAGCGGGTGGCGATTGCGCGGGCGCTCGCGGTGCGGCCGGCGGTGATGCTGATGGATGAGCCGCTGTCGGCGCTCGATGCGCAGACGCGCGAGCTGCTGCTGGATGATCTCCGCGATCTTTGGGTGCGCGAGCGGTTTTCGGCCGTTTATGTGACGCACAATTTGGCGGAGGCCGTGCAGTTAGGGCACCGGGTGATGGTGCTGTCTCGGCGGCCGGGGCGGATCCGTGAGGTGGTGGAGATTGACGTGCCCCTCCCCGATCGACCAGCGCGTGCGGCCGAGCTTGAGCCGATGCAGCGGCAGCTCTGGCAGATGATGCGCGATGAGGCGATGGCGGCGGACCGGGAGCTGACCGATGCCGCCTGACATGGCTCCTGACGCGGCCGTGGAGGCGCGTACGCCCCCCGCGGCGGCTGAGGCCAAAGGGCGGCGGCCTGTGCCGTTTCGCGGCGGCACGTTTCGCCCGCGCGCGATCCCGTTTGCGGCGCCGCTGGTGTTTTTGGTGCTGATCGGGCTTTGGGAGCTTGGCTCACGCTCGGGCCTCATTAGCCCCATCGCGCTGCCGGCGCCGTCCGAGGCGATTGCGGCGATGGGAGACCTCATCGAAACGGGGATGCTGTGGCGGCACCTGGAGGCGAGCCTGTCGCGGCTCGTCATGGGGTGGACCATCGGGACGGTCGCCGGGATTGTTTTGGGGCTGGCGATTGGGCTCTTTTCGCTGGCGCGGGCGGGATTGTCGCCGGTGGTGTCGGCGCTGTTTCCGATCCCCAAAATCGCGCTGCTGCCGCTCTTCATCATCTGGTTTGGGATTGGTGAGGGCTCGAAGGTAGCGACGATTGTGTTTGGCACCTTCTTTCCGACCGTGATCGCGACCTATGGGGGCGTTGATAGCGTGGACCGGACGCTCATCCGGATGGGGCAGTCGTTTGCGCTGTCGCCGCTGTCGATTGTGCGCAAGATCATTTTGCCCGGGGCGTTGCCGGCGATTTTGTCGGGGGCGCGGATTTCGGCGTCCATTGCGATTATTTTGTTGGTGGCGGCCGAGATGATCGGCGCTGAGTATGGAATTGGCGCCTACATTTTGCTGGCGGGGTCGCTGTTTGCGCTCGATCAGCTGATTGCCGGGGTGGCGATGCTCTCGATCATTGGGCTGACGGTGGCGTGGCTGATTGGGCGGGCAGAACGGGCGCTGCTCGACTGGCGCACTTAAGCGATAGCTGAATAACTGTCCGCACATGACAGCGCGCCGCTCGCGGGGTATCCGGGGCGGTGGGCGGGCGCTGGGGTTCGCGTTCCGTCCTGCGTGCGGGGAGAGTGCGATGGCGCAGAGCAAACGCGGGCGTTTGGTGCGCAGGCTGCGGCGGGCGCTGCCACTCATTTTTATCGCGCTCAGCGGTGTGGTTGTGGGCGTGGCGATCAAGGTCGCCGATCCTGGGCCGCTTCGTCAGGTGCGCAACATCGTGTTTGACGAGTTTCAGCGCCTCAACCCGCGCAGTTTCGACGCTGAGATGCCGGTGCGGGTGCTGGCGATTGATGACGAATCGCTGGCGCGGCATGGGCAGTGGCCCTGGCCGAGGCACAAGATCGGCGAGCTCACGAACCGGCTGACCGAGATGGGCGCGGCGGCGATTGGGTTCGATATTTTGTGGGCCGAGCCTGACCGCATGTCGCCGGAATTTGTCGCGGAGTTGCTCCCGCAAGGGCCGGACCGGTCGGCGCTGATTGCCGAGCTTGAGAAGACGCCGCGCAGCGATGATGTGCTGGCCGAGGCGCTGATGAATTCGCCGTCGGTGGTGGGGACTGTGCTGCGAACCACCGCGCGGCCGGGGCTTGAGGACGCAACCGCCGCCACGGCGGAGTTTGCCGAGGCAAAGGCTGGGTTTGCGTTTGCCGGTGACGATCCCCGGCCCTTTGTGCCGCAGTTTCCGGCGGAGAGCCCACCGCTCCCTGTTCTCGCGCAGTCGGCGGCGGGGATCGGCGCGCTCAACTGGCTCGCGGACCGGGACCAGGTAGTGCGGGATGTGCCGCTGGTGCTGTTGAAGGAAGACGGTTCGTTCGTTCCTGGGCTGGTGGCAGAGTCACTGCGGGTGGCGCAGGGCGCGTCGTCCTTTGTGATCCGCGCGTCGAACGCGAGCGGGAACACGGCGTTTGGGGCTCAGACAGGCATCAACGCTGTGCGGATCGGGGCGTTTACAGTGCCGACGACGCCGAGCGGCGCGGTGAAGGTGCACTTTTCTCCGATGACGGCGGAGCGATACATCCCCGCATGGTGGGTGCTTGAGGGCGTCGTTGATCCTGCCGAGGTGGAGGGGCGCATCATTTTGATGGGCGCGACGGCGCCGGGGCTTTTGGATATTCGCGCGACGCCCATCGATGGGGCGATCCCAGGCGTCGATATTCATGCCCAGCTGATCGAGCACATCGTGTCGGGGGCGGAGCTGATCCGGCCGGATTGGGCGTTGGGACTGGAGATTGTGGTGTTTGCCGGGCTGGTGCTGATCTTTGTGATCGCGGCGGCGTTGCTGAGTCCGCTGCACAGCTTGGCCTTTGGTGTGCTGACGTTGGGCGGGCTGTTTTATGGCAGCTACCGGTTGTTCACTGATTACGGGCTGTTGGTGGATCCTTCGTTTGTGACGATTGCGTCGGGGCTGGTGCTGCTGGCGACGACGGGGTGGGTGGCGGCCGATGAGGCCTCGCAGCGGCGCTGGGTGCGCAGCGCATTCGGCCGCTATGTGGCGCCGGACTTGGTGGGCGATTTGGCCAACAACCCGGACCGGCTGGCGCTGGGCGGTGAGATCCGGCCAATGACGCTGCTGTTCACCGACATGCGCAACTTTACGACCATTTCGGAGGGGATGGACGCGCAGTCGCTGACCACCTTCATCAACGACTTTCTGACCCCTCTGACGGACACGATCCTGGAGGCTCGGGGGACGATCGATAAGTACATGGGCGATGCGATCATGGCGTTTTGGAATGCGCCGCTGGATGATCCGAAGCACGCGGCGAATGGCTGTGAGGCGGCGCTCAACATGCTGATTACGCTTGAGAAGTTTAACGCTGACAATGAGGGGCGTTACCCGAAAACGGCGATTGGGATTGGGCTGAATACCGGCGAGTGCTGCGTTGGGAACTTGGGATCGAGCCAGCGGTTCGACTATTCGGTGGTGGGCGATGATGTGAACGTCGCGTCCCGCCTGGAGGGGCAGACCAAGACCTATGGGCTGCCGATCCTGACCGGGCCGCGGACCACCGAGGAGGCGGCGGCGGAGGGGTATATCTTCATTCCCGTCGACATAGTGAAGGTGAAGGGCAAGGACATTGCCATTGACCTGTCGTGCTTGGTGGGGGGGCCGAACCATCCTGTGGCGCCGGCGCTCGATGCGGTTCGGCCGGTGGTGAGCGAGATGGTCGAGGCGTACCGGGCTGACGATCTGGAGACTGCGCGGGGGGCGTTGGGTCGGCTTGCGGAAGCTGCTGTGCCGGAGCTTGAGGGGATGGTGGCACTTTACCAGGAGCGGCTAGCGGCACCGGTGGCGGCAGCTGCCGAGTGAGGCTGTTGTGACGGTTTGGCGGCCGGCTTCGGCGATCCGGGTGAAGGCGATTGGGCTGGCGTGGCACGAGGGTCGGCTGCTCGCCGCCGAGGTTCTGGATGACCGGGGGCAGGTGAAAGGAGTTCGCCCGCTGGGCGGTTCTGTGGAGTTCGGCGAGCGGTGGCAGGACGCGCTGGCGCGGGAGTTTGCCGAAGAGCTGGGGCTCGCCGTCACTATAGAGCGCGAGGCTGGCGCTCTTGAGAATATTTATACGCACGAGGGTTTTGTCGGCCACGAGGTGATTTTCGTGGCGGATGTTTTGCTGCCTGCAGGGACCATCCAAAGGCGGGAGGAGATCCGGTTTAGCGAGCATGATGGCGTGCCGTACGTGGCACGCTGGTTTGATGTTTCGCTGTTGGATCAGCCGGGTGAGCCTGCGCTTTATCCGGAGGGGTTGCGCGAGCTTTTGGCGCCGTAGCTGCTCTGTCGGGCTTACGCTTCTCCGGTGACGCCGGCGGCGTTGGCGTGGAGGTGGGCGACGAGCTGCGGGTCGAGCTTCAGGCGGGCGGCGAGCATGGCGAGATAGCCTTGTTCGGCGGGGCCTGCGGTGTCGATCACGAGGAGCGACGCGGCGTAGATTTCGGCGGCGCGCTCGGGCGTGGTGCCACTGGCGGCGACTGCACCGACGTCCAACGGTTTGGCGAGCTCTTCCTGGATGAAGGCGCTTTGGCTGGCGTCGAGTTCGACGGCGCCGAGTTGCTCGACGATTTTGGCGCGCTCGTTGTCGTCGATGTGGCCGTCGGCTTTGGCGGCCGCGATCATGGCGCGGATGAGGGCGAGGCTGAGGTCCTCTTGCTCCGACTCAGCGTCCGGCAGGAAGGGCGTACCCTGCGGTGAGGGGAGCTGAGCCGGCGATGTGGCGTGGGCCGCCGCCGGCGACTTGTTGGCCTGGTAGTCGCGGAAGGCTTTGTAAGCGAGGCCGCCGACGAGGGCGATGCCGCCGACTTTGAGCGCGGTGCCGGCGATTTTGCGGGGCTTTTTGCCGCCGAGGAGGAGGCCAGCGAGGCCGCCGGCTGCGGCGCCGGTGATGAGGCCGCCTTTGCCTGACAGCATGCTCGACAGGTCGAAGTTGCCGGCGGCTTGCCGCACGGCATCCACTGTCCCGCCCGCTCCACCACCTGCGCCGCCGCCCGACAGGATCGAGGAGAGCTGGCCAGCAACACCGCCCTGCCCGTCACCGGCGCCCTGCCCCGGCTCGCCGGCGGAGGCTTGGCCGCTGCCTTGGTTCAAAAACATGTCCAAGAGCGATTTCGCGTTGTTCATCGGGGTCCCTCTCCTGCCCGTGAGGCAGCCGCGTTGGCCGGCCGCAGTGGTGCAGCTGGGAGGTGCGTATTCCTGTGCCGCGCTGCAACACCGATATTGGGGCTGCTGCCTTGAGCGGCCATGGTCGGCTGTCCAAACTTTTCGTAAGGCGCGCGCTGCCAGCGGACGAGGTGTTGGCAGTTGGGGTCGGCGTCCCGGGGACCAGCGGTGGGGCTGGCCAGCTGGGGTTCGGCGATCACAATTTCCGCCAAAACGGCGCGTTTGCTTGACACACAGACTGGAAGCTTTCCAGGGTGGGCGTGCGGCGCTGCGATGGTTTGAAGGAATGGCATTGATTTTTCTGCCTTATTTTTCCCCCCTGCGCTGCGGCGACGCCTTGAGCGCGCCGGTTTATCGCGCGTGAGCCTGGCCGCCTTTATCGTTGAGGCTGTTCGCGTTTATGCGCTGATCGGGCTTTGCTTGGCGGCGATTTTCCTTGTGATTGGGATCGGGCGGATCACGCCGGACGCCCGGGGGGCGTATGTGTTTCGTCCCCTCCTCATTCCTGGCGTTGTGCTGTTGTGGCCGGTGGTGCTGCTGCGCTGGACTGCGATCGAGCGCGGGGCTGAAGGCGGGCAAGCGCCTTACCTGCCGCCGCGACGGGCGCAAGGGTTCGTGGCGCTTGGGATGGCAGCGCTCGTGGTGGCGGTGGTGGCGATGGTGTTTGCCATGCGCAGTGAGCCGCCGGTGGAACGCGCGCCGGTGCTTCTGGAGGCGCCGCAAACCGCCACAGGTGAGCCATGAGCGTCAAGTTCGTTCCGGTTCAGTGGACCATCAACAAGTGGCTCTATGATGCCGTGCTGATCGCGCTGGTGGCCATCTACATCTGGATGTTCATTCGGGTCGGCAACGCTGCTGCGGACGTGACGCGGCCGGTGGACGGGGCGACGGTGCGCATGCGTGCGTTTGGGACATGCGCGTTCTTTATGCTGAGCTTTATCCTGGCTATTGGACCGTTGGCGCGGCTCGATAAGCGCTGGCTGCCGCTTCTTTATAATCGCCGGCACTTCGGGGTGATCACGGCGGTGGTGGCGGCGACGCACGCTTCGTTCGTGATGGGCTGGTACTATGCGTTTAGTCCGACCGATGCCTATGAGGCGCTGCTCATTTCCAACCTTGCCTATAACACGCTTGTGGGCTTTCCGTTTGAGGCGCTTGGGATTTTTGCGCTTCTGATCCTCGTCATCCTGGCAGCGACAAGTCATGACTTTTGGCTTTGGTTTCTGACGCCGCCGGTTTGGAAGGCGCTGCACCTGTCGATTTACGCCGCGTACGCTGCCGTGGTGGGGCATGTGGCGCTCGGCTACTTGCAGGACGTCAAAAGCCCGGTCTTTCCGCTGATGTTTGCCGCCTGTGCGCTGGGCGTTGCGGGGCTTCATGCGGCGGCGTGGTGGGCGAGCCGCGACGGGCGCGTGGAGGCAGGCGAATGGGTGCGGGTGGCGCCGGCTGGCGACATTCCCGATCAGCGCGCGGTCATCGTGGCGCTTGGCGGAGATGAGCGGGCGGCGGTGTTTCGCGATGGGATCAGCGTGTCGGCAGTCTCCAACGCGTGCGCGCACCAGAATGGGCCGCTCGGCGAAGGGCGGATCGTGGATGGATGCATCACCTGCCCCTGGCACGGCTTCCAGTATCGCATGCAGGACGGCTGCTCGCCGGCGCCGTTTACCGAGAAGATCCCGACCTACCGGCTGAAGCTTGAGGATGGCGTCGTGTTCATCGACCGACGGGCCAATCCGCCTGGGACGCCGGTGGCGCCGCTGGTGCTGGAGGGGGCGCCATGAAGAGTGACGCGCCGTTTTTCATCGGCTTTCTGCGCCCGCCGGAGGGATTGCGCCTGTTTTTGGTGCTGGTGGCGCTGGCCTCGCTGGTGGGGTTTGGGGCTGGGGCGTACTTCGCGGCGGCGACGCAGAACGACCCTGGGGATGGGCGGTTTCGCTTTGACCTGGGGCGGCAGACGCTGACCGGGGTTTTGGAGGCGCGGCCTTATCCGATGCTGCACATACTCCATGGCGAGCATGGGACGGCGGGTCGCTCGATCCTGTTGTCGGGCGTTGGCAAGCGCGGGGTTATTGGGCGCGCGGCGCCGCTCGACGGACAGCTGGTGACGGCGAGCGGTGTGCTTTTGACCCGCGGCGACATCTTCATGCTTCAGGTGCGCGGGGCCGATGACGGGCTTGTGGCGGCGGAGGGGGATGGCGCCGTGCCTGCCGCTGAGCTGCTGGGAAAGTGGCGACTGACGGGCGAGATTTGCGACGGCAAATGCTACAACGGCGCGATGCGGCCGGGGACCGGGCTTGCTCACAAGGCATGCGCGAATTTGTGCATTGCCGGCGGTGTACCGCCGGTTCTTGTGACCACCGGGACTGTTGAAGGGACCGACTATTTTGCGCTGGGGAGCGCTGATGGCGGTCCGATCCCGGATTGGGTGCTCAACTATACCGCCGGCGTTGTGACGCTTGACGGGGTGGTGGAGCGGCGGGGGGACCTTGCCGTGTTTCTTGCCGA
>ERZ1740058.1133-NODE-1133-length-13968-cov-8.416373_pt1 | contig 13968 bp, 11 predicted proteins | sample MGYA00581745_ERZ1740058 | MGnify/ENA primary metagenome ERZ1740058 (study PRJEB43018, sample SAMN04849742) | marine metagenome | isolation source: floating plastic debris | place: Pacific Ocean | collected 2008-08-30 | study: EMG produced TPA metagenomics... | reverse complement strand
TCACTCTATTCTCTGGAAAGCCTCATTCTCTACTTTCACAGCCTGAGTAGTTACGATTTTTTATAAATTGATTGCGCTGAAAATGAGTCGATGTAAAGCATTTCAAAGAACCTCCACAAGTCACTCAGAGATCTACTTTTGAGACTATAATTACAGGCGATTACGTTGTTCTTTTTACATCAGTCGCTGGGTTGTCAGTCGCCGGATAAGACCTATTGTGGAGTCTATAAAAAAGGGAAGGCAATGTATAGTAGTTGCTGATATCGTATTGTTTAAGTAGATTCCTTAGACTCAAATAAGAAAATTGTTAGGTTCTTAGGTTAAATTCAGACAGCTACCGAATACGTCAACAAAATAGACAGATAAAAATCACTTGTGGGTTTACTAGGGCAGCTGCTGCCGCCCCTTGCAGTTCAAAGCTTAGGAGAATCAGTGAAGTTTCAAGTTAAAAAAGCAGAATTCAAAGATGCTGAATTGATTGGACCGTTATTCGATGCATATAGGGTGTTTTATAAAAAAGAGAGTGATATTGCCTTAGCTACAGACTTTATTGCATCTCGTTTGAAGAATAACGAGTCCACGATTTATTATGCGGTAACTGACAATCATGAATTTATTGGTTTTGTTCAGTTATATCCAACATTTTCTTCCTTGTCCGCTAAGCGTTCTTGGATATTAAATGATCTATATGTAAATCAGCACGCAAGAGGGCTTGGAGTAGCTAGGCAATTAATGCAAGCTGCGAATAAACTTGCACTAGAAACCAATGCTAATGGCATTGCCCTAGAAACGGCTCCAGATAACGAGAGTGCTCAAGCTTTATACAGATCACTGGGGTACAAGCTAGAAAGCGAATATTTGCATTATTTCTTAAGTATGTAGGCGCTGTATCAAGCTCATTTAGCGTCTGTCAGAGTAACAATACGGCAACAAGCATAAAGTTTGAACAGTGTAGAAGTTTTATCAGTAATAAAAGGATTTTATTGTGATGCACATTGAACAAGCAAAACCTAAAAAAACATCTTCCGTTTTATCTTATGACGGTATTGAAATTCCCTATCGTGTTTATGGAGATGCTTCAAAAACCGTCTTATTGATTCATGGATGGTGTTGCGATTAGACAATCTGGGGGGCGCAGGTTCGCTCACTGATGGAGTCTTATACGGTCGTGACCTTTGATCTGGGTCGCATGGGAAGGCAGGGAAGCGTTCCGGCGAATGGCCCATGACAGCATATGTGAACGATGCCGTTAAGGTAATTGAAGCTGTAAATAGTCCATCTTGGGTGTTCATAGGACATTCCCTTGGCGGTACGCTTGCCGTAATGCTAGCAGCACAGATGCCTCATAAAACAGCAGGTGTAGTTTGTATCGATTCTTTTAAGCGTCCCGATCGAGTGCTTCCAGAAAGCGATAAAACAACGATGCTGGATTTTCTAGCTGCGGATTGGGAAAATAACGTAAAGACATGGTTGGTTGATGCTGCCTTTACGCCCAAAACTCCGCCATTGATTATTGAATATATTGAAGAAGCGCTGTCAAAAGCCGATCCCGAAATGGCAGTTGAAAGCTTTCGTGATCTTTTATCCTATAGTCAAGTCGATCTTTTAAACGCCATTGAGCATATCCCATTAGTACTGTTTAATGGTGCGCCACCTGCGCCGGGAAAAGACTTTTTCAGTCAGTTTCATAAGAATTACAGACTGATCGAATTTGAGGACACAGGTCATTTCGTAATGCTTGAACAGTCTGAAAGTTTTAACAAAAACATCCATCAAACCTTGCTAGAAATTTTGAGCCAGCATAAAAATGGAGAGCCCCTCCCTAGCTAGGTAATCTAATGACATCTGTGATCGCATCTATCAGTTCCTACACTTTCTCAAGATTTTTCAATATAATCTACCGTTGAGTGCAAGCCTATGGTACGGAGCTAAATCAATGTTACCACCCGTATCTCAAGCCAATCAACGATTCGTGGAGGTATACTAAGGTCAAAGGAGTCTGGAAGTATCTCTATCTCCAAGCAAACGCTAAGAGGGTCTAGGGCCATGAAAATAATTCGCAACGGTCTGAGCCAAGATGCGGACAGAGAAGACATCATGAAACAGCTCTTATGCATCAACAAAATATTATGAAATAAGTCTTTTCTTCTCTAAAAACTGTACATTTTCTCTATGCCAGCGTCCAGCCACATTTCTATTCAACAATTCATTCAGCAAGTTTCTTATATTCCTACCCAAAATAGTCGATTAGACGGATGGGAGGATATTATCTTACTAAAATATGTACTTGAACCTGGAGAGGTATATGTACCAGAGCTGTCAGAACATCTTTTGTTCGTGAGCTTGCTGCCCAAAATTCAGTACAAGAATCTAAATGATCGACGGCCAAAGAAGCAGACTTTGCGTCAAGGTGATGTTACTATCACCCCTGCTGGCTTTTCACAGCATTGGCAATGGCTCACTTCTTTCTCTGCCATCAATTTGTTTATTCCAAAACTGCTGGTTGCAGAAATAAGTAAAGACCTAGTCAAAGGTGATCCAGAATCTGTTCGTTTGATCGAACTCAAAGCAACTGCTGTGCCCTTCTTGTCAACGATCGCTATAGAGTTACTTTCGGAGCTAGAAGCAGGCGAGCCCTTTGGGAAACCATACATTGACTCGCTAACGCGCAGCCTTGTCATGGCTTTGATTATATACTATTCAACAGCAAAGACGAGAGATCAGCGAGTCTTCTCTAAACCTGATAACACCTATGTACGTTGTGCGATCGATTTTATTCAAGATCATTTGAGTGAGGATCTACGGTTGACTAGAATAGCCTCAGCTTGTGGTATTAGCATCAATCATTTGTGCACTGTATTCAAGCAATCTGTGGGACAGTCAGTTCACCAGTATGTTATTCAACAAAGAATTGAAAAAGCCAAAGTTCTGCTGAAGAACAGAAAAAAATCTATAGTAGAAATTTCTCAAGAAACAGGGTTTTCTAACCAAGCTCACTTTACCAACAGCTTTCGTAAATACTGTAGAATTACGCCCAGCCAGTACCGTAAGGAGCTCGAATAATAGAAGATAAATTTCGACTGGAAATGGTCGAATTGTTATTTTAGTCGGTCGTATCGTTCACGGGCTTCAACAATTTCAGGAAAGTGTTCTCTAGACCAGCTACCAAGCAATAGCAATGGCTCAATCAGACTTTTCCCTATGGGGCTCAAGGCATATTCTACTCTTTCTGGGACTCCTGAAAGTATTCTTCTCGTGACTAATCCATGGCGTTCTAGCTTTCGCAAGGTCTGAGTAAGCACCTTTTGGGAAATACCTTCAATATGTTGCTGCACCTCGCTATAGCGCCGAGGTCGATAGGCCAGGCAGTATAGGACTATGACGCACTATTTATTCGCAACTACATTTAATACTTGTTGTGTTGGGCAGTTGAGCGTGAATTTTTCTGGGTCTGGAAAATGACTGAGCATTTCTTTTATATACTTAACAGCGCTGATAGGCGTTCCCCGTAAAAGTAACGGATGAGCGGCCAGCGCACCAAATGGTACCTTATTGCGTTTGCTTGACTGCTGTTTTAGGCTTGTGCCATTACCACTTTCCCTGAGGAATATAGAAAGTATGGCAGAAGCCGCGATTGATTTATTCACACCCGTGCAGTTAGGACCGTACACTCTAAAAAATCGTATGGTTATGGCTCCAATGACTCGGCTGCGAGCCGTTGATACGATACCGACTAAGCTGATGGCAGAGTATTATGCTCAAAGGGCTTCGGCAGGTTTGATTGTCACGGAGTGCACCATGATTTCACCTCTTAGCAATGGATATATGAATTGCCCCGGCATTTTTAGTGCGCAGCAGGTATCGTCATGGAAATCAATCACTAAGGCAGTTCATTCTGAAGGAGGTAGGATCTTCTTACAGATATGGCACTGTGGACGGGTAGCCCATCCAGCGTTGCTAGGTGGTGAAATGCCCGTGGGGGCAAGTGAGATCGCAGCCGCTGGTACACTTCACACACCAGAAGGGAAAAAAACGCTGGAAGCGCCTCGTCTGCTGGAAACGGACGAAATTCCTGTTATTGTCAACCAGTTTCGCAATGCTGCACTCAATGCCCTAGAAGCTGGATTTGATGGCATTGAGTTGCATGGTGCCTTTGGATATTTAATCGACCAATTCTTGCAAGATGGCTCTAACCAAAGAACAGATCGCTACGGTGGATCTATTGAAAATCGCTGTCGTTTTCTTTTAGAAATTGTTGAGGCAGTTTGCCAAGTTTGCCAGAGTGATCGAGTGGGTATCAAACTCTCTCCGAGTAACACTTTCTACGGTATGTGTGACTCAGATGCGATCGCCACTTTTAGCCATGTCATCAAAGCCTTAATACCCTTCAATCTGGCCTATATTCACCTGATGGAACCCACCGAAAACGACTTGGCAAAGGTCAAAGTGATTCCTTCGGTGACCACAACATTTCGACCGCTTTATCCAGGTACTGTGATTACCAACGGTGAGTATGACAAAACCAAGGGCAACCAGTCCCTTGAGGCAGGCACCGCCGATCTCGTCTCTTTTGGACGACCTTTCATTGCCAATCCTGATTTACCTGCGCGATATGCTGCCAACGCTGAGCTAAATCCGCCCGATTTTTCAACGTTTTACGGTCTTGGCGATCAAAATTTAGATAAGGGTTACACGGACTATCCCGTACTCAGCAAGAATCATTAGTCATAATGCGAATCAATAGTGCGTAGCAAAAAATCACCCTGATATTTCGGGCAGATCCTCTGAGATTCTGTTGCAATAAATAGTTTCGCTTCGAGGAATGCGTAGCTTTTCCTTGGGACTCTGAAGGGGCACTATTAACTTAATACGTACTAGGCTAAACGAGACACTTTTCTTGGAAGAAATCCTGTCTGGTTAGGCTATGCGCTCTCAATTACCCCTGTGAGCGATCACCAACTTTCGATCCGTTGTCGCATCGTTTCTCTGTATTCTGCAACCGACTGTTTGTGCTGATGAAGATGGAAGTGGCTGTGTATTGGTTCAAAGGCTGACAGAAAGCGCTGCGCTTGGCCCATTGATTTAAATCGGCCTATTCGAATCTGTCAGAACTGGGTAGCCAGATAGGGATGAAACGTCATCGATGCGATCGCTTCCACTGGCAATTTTGCTTAAGCCGCCTTGAATAACGTCTCTAATTTTTCAACCCCTTTCAGACAACGCAGCCTTCGCTCAGCAAGACACACGACTTCTGACATGCGCGACCATACGCTTATTGAAGGTGCACCGACATGACTTGCACCAGAACATGTTGTAGCCTAGATTGGTCTTCCGCTGGAGTGGTGAGACACGAGTCGATAAGATGCTCAAAATCTCACCTTACCTACGTCTAAAACGCGCCTACTTCACACAAAGAATTAAGCCTGAATAGTTACAACACAACTAAGTAAATCCTATTTTTTTTGATTCTGGCTTAGAGTCAGTCCTAGAGCTTCTCTCTGCCTATAATTTCTTATCTCTTGATTTCTTTTGAGCCGACAATCTTGTATTAACCCCATCAAAGCAGGAATCACCGTCGGCGTTAAGAAAGTAGATAAAGCCAGTCCCCCAGTTAGAACAATCCCCAATCCCTGATAAAGCTCTGCGCCTTTTCCCGGAAGGGCTGCTAGAGGAAGCATTCCCAGCACACTTGTTCCTGCGGACATAAAAATAGGACGTAAGCGATCGCCTACCGCGCGATACAAAGAGGCATCGTATCCCATCCGTTCCGCTTGCAGCTGCAAGGCGCGATCAACTAAGAGAATTGCATTATTAACAACAACTCCCGTGAGAATAACAAAGCCCAAACCGGTAATCATATCCAAAGGAATAACAACACCAGGAATAGCATTCACAATCACGAGAGACAACAACGCACCTGTCATGCCCATGGGCACGGTTGCCATAATTAACAGCGGGTAGATAAAGGAACGATACAGAGCAACGAGCAGTAAGTAGGTAATGACTAACGAGAGTAAAAAGGTAGACCCTAGCTGAAAGAGGGTTTCGGCTAAAACGTCCGCCGAGCCTGCTAATTCCACCCGTATACCAGACGGTAATTCCTGGCGTAAAGGTTCGAGAATCTCTCTTTCAGTGCGATCAATTAGTTCACCTAATGGGGCTTCCCTAGCGACAGAAGCTGTCAGGGTCACAGAACGCTCTAAATCAACGTGATTGATGGCATCTGCGCCCGTAGTTTCCAATACCTGAGCCACATCAGCTAGCTGAACGCTTTGATTATTACCACTGTAAATCGCCAGCTGACGCAGCTGTTCGGGGGTTTCTACAAAGGTGTCTTGCAGCTCTACTGAAACATTTAGCTCTCTTTTTCCATCGACAAATTCTGAGGCGCGTAAGCCCCCCAAAGCGGCCTGTACCACCTCACCAACTTCACCTTCGGACAATCCAACTTCTGCCAACCGTTCGCGGTTGGGGATTACCTGTAATTCTGGTGCACCTGTCACAAAATTAGAGCGAACATTTTCAATGCCTGATAGTTCATCTATTTGCTGGTTCAGCTGTTGTTGCAAGGCATCTAGGTCTTCTAAGCTGTCACCGATGATTTGCACTTCAAATTCTTTGCCAGGATTCTCGAAGATGGAGGCCCGTATGGGAACAAGAAAGCGATAGCCAGGAAAATCATTAGATCTAGATCTCAGGAGATCAACTAAATTGCTGAGGTTACGGCCTGTCGCCTCCTCAGGTTTTACAAAGCCGCCAATGAACCTATCGCTTGATCGATGAATAGACACCGTATGCATGACTTCTGGCTGCGAGCTAATAAAATCTCTCGGGGCTTGAGAAAGCTCAATGCCTTCAGGAATACTGGTTCCCGGAAAGGGCTCGGCTAACCAGATAATCATATTGCGATTGCCCTCTGGCAAATAGTCAGCAGGCGGCAATAGCTGAAAGCTAACCAGTAATAAAATGACGGGAAGTCCTAGCACCAGCAGACGACGGTTTAACCTGCCGCTACCAATTGACCACTGCACTGTTCTTAAAATAAATCGCTCTAGTCTGCCTTGGAAGTAGCGAAATACAGACGATGTTTGAGCGACAGCGCGTTCTAATCTGTTTCCGCCTCGATAGTCTCCTTCTGATAGCATTTGCTCGGCTTCAGAGCGTTGAAGGAAGAGTCCTGCCAGCATTGGAATCAGGGTTAAGGCCGCGAATAGAGAAAACAGTACTGAAGCAGAAAGAGCGATGCCAATATCAAAGAACAGCTGTCCGGCTTCTCCTGTAACTAATACGATGGGCGCAAACACAACGACAGTCGTCAAAGTAGACGCCAGCATCGCACCCCCGACTTCTTGTGTGCCGTCAATTGCAGCTTTCATGGGCGTTTTACCCTGCTGCATATGGGTAAAGACGTTTTCTAAAACAACAATGGCATTATCTACCACCATCCCTACAGCAAAAGCCAATCCCGCCAAGCTAATGACATTTAGGGTGCGACCTAACAAAAAGAAGATAATAAAGACCGTAATGAGCGTTGTGGGAATTGCGATCGCAATCACGCCCACCGTTCGCAATGACCCTAAGAACAGCAGCAATACCAGCGCTGCCAGAACCGCCCCAATAATTAGATTACTCTGGACAAAAGAAATCGACTCATTAATATAGTTATTTTCATCATAAACAATCTCAAAACCAATCCCTTCGCCTTCACGGTCAAATCTCGCTTCCAATTCAACCAAGGCTTCTCTGATACCTGCGGAAATCTCGGGTACGTTTCCACCGACCTGTCGAACAATTCCAGTCGCTACCGCCGGTTCATTATTTGAAATTAGGGCGCGATCTTGAATAGCCCTCCCCATCCGAGCTTCGGCCACATCCCCGAGATAAACCGTCCCCGAGTCATCCCGGCGTAGCACAAATCCCTCTAGCTGCTTTACATCTTCAATTCGACTGACCGTCCGCACCCGGTACTCTCTTCGCCCCAATACCAGAGGCCCGCCTCGAACATCACGATTGTTATTGCGCAGGGTTGTCGCCACATCTCCAATGGTAAGGTCGCGATCGGCTAAGGCTTTCGGGTCGACAATGACGTCAACTTCTTTACCTCTCCCTCCCGATATAAAAAACTGAACCCCGCCTAGCCCCTGACGATAGCGAGGCACAATCACTTCGTCCACTAAGTCCCGGTAGTGATAATCGTCGGCAGTAAAGCCCTCCTTGGGCACTAAAACAACCCACATCATCGCATCGCTGCTACCGCTGACGACTTCTACATTAGACTCGTCGGCTTCTGCGGGTAAGGCTTCGACCTGTTGTAACTTATTAAGCACATCGACTAGGGCGCGATCAATATTGCTCCCCCATTCAAATTCAGCACTAATGGTACTCACGCCTGAACCACTGGTGCTGGTAATCTCCTGTATGCCTTGAACCTCTTCGAGCCTTTCTTCAATAGGGCGAGTCACCAAGTCTTCTACTTCTGCGGGAGAAGCGCCTAGATAGGGCGTTGTGATACTGATTTCGGGGCGATCGCCTCCTGGCTGCAATTCCAGCGGTAGGTGGAACAGCGCAAGAATGCCAAAAAGTGCTAACAGGCAAAATAAAACGCCTGTACCGTGCCGCCATCGAACGGCGGTTTTAATTAAACTCATTGTATTAGGCTCATGGTATTAAAGTGCTCGTGGTTGATGTTTGCTGTAGCCGCTCCATGGCAGTTCTATAGCCGTTAGTTTTTCGAAAGATAGCCTAATTGACGACCTGCACCGCAGCATTATCTGTCAAACCATCTCCACCTCTGACGACAACGTTCTGTCCTTCTCTTAGTTCAGAACTCGCAATAACCACTTCTTGTCCCAAGTCCGCAGATATCTCAACTTCCAGTTCTTGTACCTGATCATTATCAACAACAAATAGTAGCCAGTCGTCTCCTCGTCTGGTCAGCGCATCACGAGACACCACAAAGGCGTCTGTGCTTGCAACCGGCATGGCTAAACTTGCCTGTATTGCCATGCCTGGCAGTAATCTTGGCGGTGGATTATCTAAGCTGACCCTAACTAGCTGCCGCCGCGAGGCTGTGTCGGCTGTTGGCACAACGGCAGTAATCTCTGTATTCTGCTGCCAGGTTGGCAACGCTCTAGCGTTGAGTGTGACCCGCATTCCTGGAGCGACCTGTCCACTTAAGCTTTCTGGAACTTCTAAAAAGATGTCTAAAGAGCGATCGCTAACAACAGTTATAACAGGATCGCTAACTTCGACATAATCACCCGGATCGACATCTCTCGACTGAACTATCCCCGGAGAAACAGCTCTAATCTCTGTGCGCTGTATTCCCAACTGCGTTTGTTCGACAACTGCACTAGCCGCATCAACCAAAGCCTGCTGAGCATCTATTTCTTCTTGGGTCGCGCCTGCCTGTGCCTCGGCTAATACCGCCTCAACGCGAAATCTTTCGCTTCTAGCAGCATCAGCCTCGGTTCTTGCTTCAATTAAATCTCTCTGAGATAGGGCGCCTCTTTCAGTCAAGCCCGATACTCGTTCTAAATTATCTTTTGCTTCTAGCTCGCGGGCGATCGCTGACTCCACTTCTGCGTCTCTTTGAGCGATTATTTCGGGGCGAGTACCCACCTGCAACCGTGCTAAATTGCTTCTCTCCTGGGCAAGTCTCGCTCTCGCTTCAGCCAAAGCCAGCCTGGAATCAGCATCGTCAAGCACGGCGACTGTCATGCCTGGCGTCACGCGATCGCCTTCACTCACTAGAACACTCTGCACCGTCCCATCTAGCTGCGGACTCAACGTGGCCTGCTCGCCTGCCTCCACTTGTCCTAACAGCCTTACCTGCCTGTTTCCGCTACCTGATGTCAAAGCCATCGTTTCAACAGATCTAGGCGGTGGAGCCGGTGCGTCAGCTTCGTCTGTTGGTACAGAGCTAGCTGTAAACACCTGCCATAAAATGACACCACCGCCTACCAGCAAGATCGCGAGTAGCCATACAGGTAATTTCTTTCTCTTCTGTTGTTTATCTAGCGCTGATTCTGATTCTGGAGACTGTTGAGATGGAATATCAGCAGATGTCATAGCTTTAATTTTTACCGTCTAATCGCAAAACTAAAAGATTAAGGAATTAAGAGAGCCTCATTAGTATTCACCGCGCCCGCTCCGGTTTCAGTGGCTCCGCCAATCACATAAATTTGGTTGCCAATTGCCCCTGCGGCCATTCCATGACGCGGTGTTGGCATATCTGGCAGCGCAGTCCACTGATCTAACGCTGGATCGTAAACCCATGCTTCAGCAATCACCGCTTGTTCTGGTACCCACTGCTCGCCGCCAAAAACGTACAGTTTGCCATCCACAGCGGTAGCCGTTATCCCCCCTGCGACTTTGGGGAGCGGGGCAAGTGTCTCCCAACGTTCTGCGGCAGGATCATACACCTCAAGGCTCGCCACATTGACGTTCGCATACTCGCCGTTCTCTTGCGCTGTAAACTGACGCCCGCCAACAACATACATTTTTCCATCAATCACCGCCGCCGCGTGACTATTTCGGGCCGTCGGCGCATTAGGCGCAGACGACCATTCCCCTGTCGTAGGATCAAAAACTAACAGGCTGGCCGTATCAAAATGATCGTTAAAATCTGCCGACTCAGGCGTCCCTTTAAAGCGGCCACCCACCACATAGATTTTCTCATCTATGACTACAGCCGTATGTTCACCGCGCGGCTGTGGCAAAGGCGTACTTTCAGCCCATTTCTCTGTATTGAAGTTGTAAACAAATACGGTGCTTTGCGCCTCCCAGCCAGGAAATCCGCCTACGAATCCGCCTATCCCATAAAGTTGTTCTCCAACGATAGAGACCGCAACATGATGCCGTGCGTCTGGTAAAGGGGTTAGCTCAGTCCAGGTGTCTTCAGCAGCATCGTATTCCAGAAAGCTGTCTGAAACACTTCGTGCGCTTTCAAACAGGCCGCCCAGAGTGTATATTCTGTTGCCTCTGATATCAGTATAAATTTCTTGTACTTCTGCGGGGAGGGGAGAAGCCTCTTGCCACTGAAAATCTGTCTGGCGGACCGCTAACGTTGTTGCCAAAAGTCCAGCTAAGGCAAAAACTGCTATTTTGATGACTTTGTGCTCCATGAATGTGTGCTGCGTGAAAATTAGAGTCTGCATCGCGGACTTTGTACCGTGAACTAGACTCAGTCTCCTGAGCGATACGTCTGAATAGATTCACAGTAGCGATAGAAACTAGACTAATAAATACATAGACCTCGAAGTTTATTGCCTAATCCTCCAAGTTGAAATTTTATGCGTCCTCTATAATGCTGAGTAGATTCTGATTGCAACACGATTGAATAAATCGATATGACAGGTCCAGCCATCAACACAGCCAGCCACACAGTCAGCCACCAGACCGCACTCACAAATCAATGGCAAGAATTAACGTCGCTGCTCACTCGCCACACAGAAGGCAAAGGAGATGGGTTCCATCAAACTGCGATCGCCCAGATGATATTACAACGGGCATCTTCAGTACCGACCTCAATACATAGTGTTTTTAACCCTTTCTTTGCCGTTCTGGTTCAAGGCAAAAAAAAAGTACTGCTAGGGAAGGAAATCTATTCTTATCGTGTGGGCCATTGTCTTGTTGCTTCAGTAGATTTACCACTAAGCGCATTTGTTACGGAGGCCACACCTGACAAACCTTATTTAGGATTTAAGGTCAATATAGACCCTCGTCAACTCTGCGATCTAGCCATTAAAGCAGGTCCAGCTAAGCCCCAACAAGAGAATGACGTTAGAGGTTTATTTGTTGGCCCAATCGACAGGCCGTTACTCGACTGCGCGCTCAGACTGGCAAGACTTTTGGACACCCCACAAGATATTGAAGTCCTCTCTCCGCTCATCATGCGTGAACTCTACTACCGCCTTTTGACAGGTGCCCAGGGTACGGCAGTTCGCCAAATCACCACCTCCGGTAGTAATATGCAGCGAATTTCTAGGGTTATAGAACAACTCAAAGCTGACCTAGCACGACCCATGAAAATTGAGACGCTGGCAAGACAGGCAGAGATGTCCATCTCTTCTTTTCATCATCATTTCAAAGCGGTGACGTCCATGAGCCCGCTGCAATACCAAAAACAATTAAGACTCCTCGAAGCCCGTCGTCTGATGCTTGCAGAAAACGCTAATGCGTCTAATGCGGCCTATCAGGTAGGATATGACAGCCCTTCACAATTTAGTCGAGAGTATTCTCGAATGTTTGGCGCACCACCCATTCGAGATGTGGAACAGCTACGGACAGCTTGAATGTAAAGTCTATATCCCGAAGGCGCCTTTCATGATACGCATTAAGCGAATTCGCTTTACTCTAATGTGTTGGGCTGGTATCGATTGAACCAGCGCTGCGTGACAACTGCGAAGTCTCTAGGATCTATGGGTAAAAGCCATTGCTTAAGACGAACAGACAAGGGAAGCGTCAATTTCATATCAGCGAGCAGCTCATCAATATGATGAATTGAAAACGGAATAATGTTTGTTCCTTTTGAATGCTTACCTTCTGTAAACTGCTGAATCCATTCCAATCGCAAATCCACTAGCTGGTTCTGATGTGCCTGCGCGGGTAGGCTCAGACTGTTGTTCATTACGCTAGCAATCCACAGTGCGCCAATCTCGCAGTTGAGCTGACTAAAAAACGAAGAGTTATAGCCATTAAAGGCAAGGTTAGGAATACCCACAGGAACCATCAAACGATATAGACGAAAATTTCCATCAGCATCTGTAATCTGTTGATTGAGTGCTTCAGAGAAAAAGGGAACGCTTTGAGTCCAGCCTGTGCCGCAAATGATGGTATCTACCGGAATGCGAATTCGCTCATCAGTGCGATCGCCACTCGACACACTCAATTCCGCAACAGATTCCGCCCCTGATTGCTGCTCCGCTGACGGAACAATACGCAGCACAGCCGAGTTCGGCTTCACCTGTATCCGACCGCTCGCAACGCTCCTATAAAAACCGTCTGTTGCCAAACTAACAGTACTTCTGGCAATCGTCTCAAACGGTTTCTTCGGAATCAAATTGAGCTTTTTGAGCTGAAGCTGCTTCGTAATAATCCGCTGAACCTGCGCTAGCATCGTGTTTCTTATCGGCTGACCGACACCGTGCAAAAACTTCTCAAATCCTTTTATCTTTCTATATTTGAACAAACCTTCACCTAAGCGCGTTAGCAGAAGATACTTATAGTTCAAAACATTCATGAGCTTTTTCGGCACTTTCCAGATTAGCTCTCTGGCAACAACCGTAGTGCTAGCCGCAACGGTAGACGCTGCTTGAGCCACATCACAGGCCGACTTACCATAGCCAATCACCAGTACATGCTTGCCCTGAACCGAATGAACTACCCCGCCGCAAGCGGACGGGGTATCAAACTTAAAAGAGCATTAGCTGATCATCCCGATGCAGCTTCAGATACTCTTTGCCCTGTCCCTGAACGTACTTCGCTATCATCCCTTCATCTCCATGTTTGCCCACCGTACTGGCAAAGTATCCGTCGCTCCAAAACTCTCCGCCCCATAGCTGCTTCTTAACCTGCGGGCAACGCTTAAATATCTCTCTCGCTGTCAGACTTTTGATCATCGTCACCAGCTTTGTCACGCTGTATGTCGGCACCGACTGCACTAAGAAATGGACGTGGTCTTTGTCTACTCCAATCTCTATAAACTTAATCTCGTATCGCTTCTCTATTTCCAGGCAAACTTCTCGCAGTTCTGCATCGACCTGCTCATCTAATACGGCACGCCGATACTTCGCTGGAAACACTAGGTGATAGAGCAAAACGCTTACGTTGTGGCTTTTGTGGATGTACTCACTCATCCTGCCATTTTACGCCGCAGAGCGGCGGGGAATGTACCCGTAGAGATTCAAATCCCTCGCGCCAGTGTTGTTGTTCATGCCGAGGATGGCGATGTTCTCACTGCCAGCG
>ERZ1740058.1132-NODE-1132-length-13970-cov-6.949766_pt1 | contig 13970 bp, 9 predicted proteins | sample MGYA00581745_ERZ1740058 | MGnify/ENA primary metagenome ERZ1740058 (study PRJEB43018, sample SAMN04849742) | marine metagenome | isolation source: floating plastic debris | place: Pacific Ocean | collected 2008-08-30 | study: EMG produced TPA metagenomics... | reverse complement strand
AGTAGGAAAGTAGGAAAGTAGGAAAGTAGGAAAGTAGGAAAGTAGGAAAGTAGGAAAGTAGGATAGGAGACTAGACTACCAGTATGGTTGGTGCATTTCTGCTTACAGGTTGTCAGAGTACTCTTTACACTTTACGGAAAAGCATAAACGGATATGGGAGTAATTCAGTGAGCAGTTATGATCTCACGCTCAACTCTACATCAGCCTAATCACGGATGAGAGCTTCAGTCAAAGCCAATAAAAAACCCACAGCGGAAAAGCTGTGGGTTTTGGTAACTCAAGAAATAGTAACTTATCGCTTGATGATTTGTTGAGTTTTTACTTGTTCACTGTTACGGATACTTAGCATATAAATTCCAGCGGCTTGCTCAGCTAAATCTATACTTTGCTGAGTTTGCGACAGCTCGCCTTGGTAAACAATTTTACCGTAGATATCGGTAATTGTTACTTGGCTATCTTTCAATTCATCACCGTGCTGCAAGAAGAATATCCCATCAGTAGGATTAGGATATACCTTTAATGTACTAAATGTTTGGTTATCGTTACCTAATAGGTCTTCAGCTCCTTCTTTCTCTAGTGATCCTCGGCGGGCTACTTGATTTGGATCAATAACTGTAATTTCTATGGGATCACTCACATTATTACCTTCATCTTCCTCAGCAGAAATATTACTGTTATCTGCCCTGGCAAATAAGTAATACGTACCTGGTGTCTTGTTTATAGTAATTTGATATAGGTATATTGCTGAGTTGCCAGGATCAAGACTAAGGGTAGTATTTCTACGAACAAGAAGCTGATCAGCGATATCAAACACATTATCATCGGAAATAAAGAAGTCATTAGCTATAAAATCGGTACTTGATACTGCCCCTTGATTCCCGACCTCATAGGTGAGGGTAACATCATCTCCTCCCGAGTTGATCGTCGTTTTGTTTGATGTCAGACTTTCTACTACCCAATCAGGGTAACCAACGTAGATTTCCATAGCGTACACGTTATTATCTTCGTTGAGTTCATTTACTTGTAGAAGCTCATCTGCAACTAATAGCACGTAGTATGTCCCGGTATCGCTTGGTGCATTAATGTTGACAGAATGTGACAAGGATCTTGTCTCTCCGTCAAGTCCACCCACGTAATCTCTGGTTATATAGCTATCGGAAGCGTCATACGTGCTATCAGTAGATAGGTAAAAGCCGGTGGAGCTGTTCACGCTTATACTTGCTGAATTGGTAATATCATAAGAGACTGTAATCTGAGTACCCGTAACAACACTATCCTGACTGGGCGAAGCATTCTCGATGAGCAAATCAGGCTGCGTTACCGTGATTTCTACCGGCCGGGAGATATTATTAGTTTCATTGGTCTCGTTTACACTGTTATATATATCTGCCTCAGCAAACAAGTAATAGGTACCCGGACCACGGGGTATTGTAATACTAGCTGAAGTACTTCGGGTCCCCCCTGCCGCGATCACATCTACGTAGCGGTCAGTCAGAACCTGATCGTTATCGTCTAGTACATTATCATCAGAAAGATAAAGACGAACGTAACTAAACCGAGCGCCCCCCGCTCCATTATTAGCTACCGAAAGAGTAATGGTGTTACGTTGCCCATTTAAGATAGTGTTATTGCTGAAGCTAGTGCTAATTTCTGACATTACCAGATCAGTAGGCTTCAGTGGCTTAATAGTCACTGGTGTAGAGATCACATTATCTAACTCATTAGATTCACCCACTTCGCTGAAGAAATCCATTACCGCTAGTATGTTGTATGCTCCGGGAGAAACTTCTCGGGAAAATGTAAAATTAGAGTTAGCTTCACGCGACCCCAGTGAATTGATAGCACCTAGCGATCGCTGGCTTAAGTAGGTATCATCGTTACTAAATACCTCATCTTTGGATAGGTAAAATCTAACCCGGTTATTTCTTGCATCACCGTTACCTATGTTGAAAATTTTAGTTGAAAGCTCTACTCTATCACCCAGCCCTATTACGCGGGTATTAACTTCTATTTTACGCGCTGTGAGATTAGGGAGTGCTCGGTTCTTGCGTACTAGAAGCGTAATAACCTCTTCGTTATCATCTTCATTAGACTCTGATCGCCAGTTGTAGCCATCAGCCTTTGTTTCTAGGCTGTAAAGGCCAGGTTCAATGTCACCCGGAATATTGAATATTACGCTACTGGTTCTCGACTGCCCGGCTGACATACTATTTATAGACGAATTACGATCAATGATAACTTCGTCTCCTTTCATCAGTCGGTAAACTGTTCTGGTGCTACTGATACGACCACCCCCAACATTAGTGGTATTCGCCCTCAGCGTGACCGACTCTCCTTGCTTTACGGTTACGTTCTCTGTTTCATTATTTGCTGTGTACGAGCTAAGGATCAGATTTGGCTGAGGGTCTACTGGTTCAGCTGTTTGCTGTACAGTTAGCGATACTTCGTCAGACTCATTATTTCTTTCATTGGACTCAGCGACCGCCCCATTGTTATCAGCAACTACTTTCACGGTATAAACCCCAGAAGATAGGTTATCATCAATAGTGATCCCTGTTAAATATGACTCAGACGAGTTCGCTTCTATACTACCTATACCTACAGGTGCACTTTGTCTTAGTACACCATTGCTATACAGCCCGATTTCAACAAACGATGCCTCTGCATCAGCCGAGCCAATATTAAATACTCTATACGTAACATTTAGCGTTTCACCCGAAGTACGTCGAGATCGAGCTAGCTTCACCCCCCGAACCACTAAGTCAGGTTGGTCAGTCGCCTCTAGCAGCGTGATAGGCATGGCTACCAAATTATCACTGGTAGTAGTTTCAGTATCTTCCACATCGTCCACTGCTACATTTACCAGAAAATAGTAGCCACCAGTAGCCATCGAAGTAGGAATATCTAATGGAATTCTGTCATAGACAGCATCATTGCCACTTGCTAATGCTGTCTGACTACTTACATCTAACCTCTGGTCATCGCCACTAAGCTGCTGATCTTTGGAGAGATAGTAACTTACAGTAAGCCCATTTTCTACATTTCCTTTTCCAACGTTAACTATTCTGAATGAGACAATAGCTTGCTGTCCCAGTTCTACACGCGATTTGGTAAGCTTCTCGCGGGTAATCTTCAGATTGGGCTTTTCTCTTCGCTGGGCTTCAGCGGGCAGTGCCCCTATAATGACACTGCACAGGGCTAATGCCGAGGCAAGTTTGCTTACGATCTGCCTTGATGGTAAAAGTTTTCTGATACGCATTGATTTAAATTATTGTGATAGATAATAAACTCTCGTTATACAATCACAAAGAAAATAAATACTTTATATACGAATAGTTTAATTAATAATGATTAATTACATAGCTAGATCTTGCTAAAATTTGCATGTATATCCACTGGGCAAGAGGCAAATGGAGATAAAAAAAGCGTGTCTAGCTTAGCTAAACACGCTTTTTTTTAGAGATAGGGTAGATTATTCATCTACGCGCTTACCAACTCCGTAGTTGAAATCATATACAAATGATTGACCTGGTTTTAGGGTCTGATCGACATTGCCAGAAGCAGCCTGCTGAGCGTCTTGTCTATTAGCATTGATTAGGTATCCTGAACCTCGGCTAATTTCAGTAGCATTACCAGCAGTAATTTCACCGTCAGCGTCGATATCGGCAAATGGTACCATGTACGAAGCACCTGATCCCATACCATCTACTATTGAGGTAATAGTTATCATTAAATCAGCGGCAGGGTCATAGCCTGAACCGCCATTGTCTATGATGATGTTATCAACTTCGCCATCGCTGTTTACATTAGCAATGATCTCAGCTTGTTCACGCTCCATAGGCACCACTTCACTAATTTCAATAGCTGAACCTTGAATAGTCTTCAACTCAGCATTATTGATTAGTGTAATGACTCCATCAACAATCTCTAGTCCATTAACCGTGCTAAGATCGTACTCGTCAATGCTAACTGATTGAGCTAAGTCATTGTTAGCAGTACTACCTACATTCATATCATCAAATGTAGTTTGTAGAATATTAACTGTAGGCTTGAAGGTGTATCCAGAACCACCGTCAGCAATAGCCAGTTGGTACGTACCTTGGTACTTCACACGGAATGTAGCCGCAGTAGAAGGTGCAACAGCTGTTTGCCCGCCATTATCTATTAACGTTGTAGAAACTGCAGGTAAAGCAGCAGAACTAAAAGTAGCATCACCAGTATTCTCTAAACGGTCGAAGCTCACAATTCTTCCATCCTCTACGTTGAAGATCGCCCGAGCATTATCAGTATTATCATCGTCAGGATTTAGAACTAGTTCTATCTCTCCGTCGTCATCACTTACGTCATCAGCGTCGCCTTGTCCGTTTAAGTATCCAGCTCCACCACTCATTACTTCTACATCGAAATTACCACCACCACCAAAAGATAGAGTCGTACTTATTGGAGTTGCAGTGATTTCTAAGCCAGTACCCGCTGCCGGAGGGGCAGGAATGGTAGCAACAATACCAGCATCAGTAGGGATACCTGAGTTAGTCACGCCCGTTCCAAATAATACATCTACGGTATCAACTGCACCATCGCGTACAAGAACTTGACGTGCCTCGAAATTGTCAAACTCAATATCAATAGGTAATCCGTTTCCTTCGTTACCAAGACCGGCAGGAACAATTAACCGATAGGTTCCATCTTCACCTACAGTAGCAGGAGCAATGCTGTTTTCGTAAGCGATTGAACGAATACCCCCCGCTTCACCTGTGTATATGTAGTCACCTGAAAAGTTTCCGTCGTTCACATCAATGTATCCGCGTACAGTAGCTCCTACTGCTAATTCTGGTGTGTCGTTCAACAAGTTGGTCTCAACCTCTACTTTTCCAGTTACTACCGCTGCACCGTTAGCCTCAGTAGTAGGGAAGATGTAGATAGGAGTACTCGCGTTACGTACTGTAGCTGACTCAAAGTTGTCAGGAGTAATATCAGCAGTAAATACCGCAGTGGTAAAGTTCGGAGATTCTACTCGTACAGTCACCAATCCGATACGCATGTCATCAAAGAATGCTAATCCTTCTGTACCAGTATTAACAGTTACGGTGTCACCATTTTGGATAGCTGTTACTGTTGCTGAAGGAGAAAGTGATTCAGTACGGGCATTGCTAGTAACCTCAGTACCATCAAATACCTGAACAGTGTAGTGGATAATTCCACCAACTCTCTCTAATGAATCTCTGGTTTTCTCGTAATTGATTAAATTTTCTTGCTGAAGTGCTAAGGCATCTTCTTCAGTAAATTCGTCTTCGCATGAGGTTAAAGCGAGTCCGAGTGCGCCTACTCCTAAGAGTAAAGAGAGAACTTTTTTCATGGTTTGAATTAAAATTAAGAGTTAAAATAGATTTGTTAAGGAATATTTAGATTATTAAAAGCCGATTCCGATTGAGAACATAAATGAGTTAGAACGAATGTCATTCGCGCTTTCCAGCAAATTGTTAGGATCGTACCCGTTGTTGATAGGGTTGATACCGTAGCGGTAGCGTACATCAAAAATCAGCAATACCGATTCGGTGGGTACTTCTGCCCCTAGACCAACAAGTGCTCCATATTGCATAGATTGAAATTCTGACCGAACATTGTTAGTGCCACTACCTGTAGCGCGGGTTTCACCTACTTCAAACGTCACGTCCTGGCGTTGCATAGCGGCAAAGTTATAGCCCACTGAGCCACCCACAATAAGCTGAGGCTTAATCCAGCCCAATGGTAAACCAGCTTTCAATAATACGGGAAACTCTACGTTGTGCAACGTAACGTTGCCAGTAGTAGTAATTAGAGACCCATCCACTATGGATTCCTTTAGCTCCATGCGGGTACCGCCTTGTTGCATGTAAAGGAGTTCAGCAGATACACTAAGTTGATCAACGATTGGGTAAGAAACAAACCCTCCGGCTGCTACTCCAGTAACATTACCCGTATGCTGACGTCCGGAAATAATTCCTTCGTAAAACCCGCTGGAAGTTAACCCAATTTTAGGTCCATACGTTAATCCACCTTCAGTGCTGGTGTCGTTGTCCTGAGAAAAGCCAGATGATATTCCGAAGCTGGCAACCAATGGTAGTACCACCACGAGGCGCTGTACTTTGCGCAATATGTGGTCAATCTTTTTCATCATGCAAGTCAAATTTTTTTGTTTGTGTTTAAAGAACTTACTGAACAAATGCAGTTCTTTTTCTGCGATTCGGGGCAAAACAAGCTATTTTTTTGGCTAACTACATTGGAGACTAAGGGTATTTCTTACACACGTGGCAAATCTGCAATACCCTCGAGTATAACTGGTTTTAAGCGACAAATAATAGTTGAAACGAAAAAATGGCAATAAGATGTAAATGCAATTAGGCGCGTAATGGCAAGATTACAATCGAAATAGTTATAATTTTAACTAAATTAGTATAATTATCACTAATGCTTTAACTCTTTAATTTTGAAAGACTCAGAAGTGGATTACCAAAGTACTTATGTACTTTTTCTTTTAATCTCGCATTTTCCTCAAAATAACCCCTTTATGAGTCAGAAAAATAGCTCTTTGGGCATTTTGATAGGTTTTAGGTCAATTTTTAATAGATATTCTAATACAAATAATATGTTGAACTTTGTAAAGTTGTCCGCAGATTGAGGTGTACTGAAAACAGTTAACTTAACTTTACGATAACGGAAATACTTTACCCACCGGTAAATAAGAACGTACATATCTAGCCCATAAAAAATGACTAAACAATGGGGACGAATGCAACTCATTGATAATAACCTCGGTCCGTGAGCCCCCAGATGCAGTAACGAGTTAAAAGTATGATAAGACACTCTGAGCAAACAGCACAAATATGTGGACCTAAATCATATTTAATTTACTGGGCAGAGATGGGAAGTTGCATTAAAAATTTTAGGGTGGAAGTACCTTATAAAAGACATAAGGATATACTTATTGTATTTCGAAAAGAAAGATATTGCAGGATATGATTTTGCTAGTGCTATTCGGTGTCATCTTTTTTCTCTCAGGGTGTAGTTCAACAGTGACTTTTTATGGGCAAAGCGTGGACGAATACGTAAGCAAACCCAGTAACAACTACGACCTTTTTCCAGCCGCAATTCAGCAAAGATGGCAGTTGGTCAGCATCAATGATAATCCCGCACCCTTTGGTTTAGTAATTTCAGAAAAAAACCTTTTCCTCTACTTCACCACCAATCAAGTAGGAAAAGACAAATACCAGTACGGCGGTAAAGTGATGCAGAGTTTCTGGGGAGAATATGCTTTTGACGAAGAAGGTTTTATTGAAATTCTGGTGATGAAGGGTAATGAGGGATCTTTATCAGGCAGTGCCGGGAAATTAGAAAGATTGTTCGAGCGTATCGTGATCAATGCTAAAATCTACGAAATTACCGGAAATACTTTGCGGTTGTATTCGCACGAAGATGTGCTGGAGTTTGTCGTACCTCCGTCAGGAACCTCTCGCTAGTTTTTCTTTTTGCCTGTAGATTCTTTGTTAAAAAATCCCCACCCAGTGTAAATATCCAGGTGGGGTTATGTAGTGAATGCTAATGAGGCATGATTGTAATTTTGATTACATTTTCCGTAGCCGGAATATGAAAATCAGGGTGGCGCTCAAATGCCGACCGTATCTCATTAACCGAGTCATGGGGACCGACATCGACGTTACCAGCTCCTTGGGCTAATACTTGGTTTGGCCCGGTTCCGGGGGCAGTGTCTTCTTCAGTACCTGCATCGTAGAGCGCCAGATACTCGGTTACATCGCCGTACATAGGTTCATCTCCATCAAATAGTGGCAGCCCTAGACCATCAAAGCCGTAAAACCAGTCATTAGACTGCACAAACATGGTCTCAATTTGCAAATAGTAGCCGGGTAGCGCTTCCACTTCAAACATGGCTGGCTCACCGGGTAAGATAGGACCGTTCGGCCCTTCAATAATCCCGCTCATACCAATGCGAGGAGAATCGGCTAATTGTTCAGCTTTTACCATAGGTAGACCATCTTCGGCAATTAGCTCAGTACCCTCATCGGCGGGTTTTCCTTCGGCAAATACCGTGCGAGCTCCGGCAGGGGTTTTGTACAGGGCAAATACTCCCGGTGAAAGCGGAATTAGCCCATTGGCGCGGTCAGTATCCAGAGTTCCAGGTTCGGATAGGTTCTCAATTTTTACAATGAACTTAGTAGGTTCTTCTTGGTCTTGAATATCTTCCAGAATTTCGTGAATTAGTTCGCGGCATCCGAAAGTGCTACCGAGTAGCAGTGCTAGTCCAAGTAGCTTAATAGTTCTGAATAGTGCCATAGCATTAGGGGTTAGGTGATAAAAATTAGTGTAAACCTAATGTAGAGGCTAGGGAGCAAAGCAGGTGTTGGTTTGCCGACATTTACCGAAAAAGAGATATTCTTTAAACACTGAGGTTCGTCCAATCTCTTTGGGTTTGTAAAGTATTGAAACAAAAAAAGTGGACTCAATAAGTCCACTTACGAATAATTTAGGATACAGCAGTTAGTCTCTTATTCCGAATCTGTTAGTTCAGTTTTATTCATTTTTACGACCGACTGGTCAATGAGTTCTTCCATTAGGCCAAAGAAGTCTTTCTTGTAACGGCGATATTCGGTTGCAAAAGCCGAAAGGTGGCTGCTTAAACCGCCAAACTTCTGTTGGTATTCGTCTAAATTGAAAGATTCGTTTTCTTCTAGTTGATGAGCAAGGTACTTGGCGTGGCGGCGGGATTGCTGTTTAAACTGGTCAAGTAGTTCGCCGTCGTAGTAGATAAGGAGGTTTTGGAAGTGGCTTAGCCTCTGTTTTTGCTCTACCGAGAGGCAATTGCTGGTGTAGGTGTCGAGCATTTTCTGGAAGAATTTCATCTCCTGCTTCCACAATGATACCTCCGACTGCCATTCCAGGCTGTTGTGGTACATCTCCTCGACATTGCGTTCCATAGTCATCTGCTGTGACTCTGACATGATCTGATCCATAAGCGTATAATTTATGTGAGAAAAAAGTTAAGGCGGGTAAGAATAGATAGTCCGAAAAGGTATGCATGAACGTTGCGTTTGGGACTCTGATAAATATAGCAGAAAACCCGCAATGATAAAAGGGAAACAGCTACGAATACGTAGCTGTAGTCAGTATTTTTGCCGTCCACGTGTGAGGCATTTACTTGCACTTGGTAAGTATCTTCTAGAGTAGTGAAGTCTGCCAATACTTCCAAAGTGAAAAATTCCCACCAACCAAAGTTTTCTAATAGTACAAAACTCTTTCGGAATTATACTTCCCATTAGCGAGATTCTTTTAGCATGTTCAGCCACTGCTCTTTGAAAGCGTTATGTTCTTCTAGAGTTCCGGTTTCATCTTCATTGGCTGAGTCAAATATTTCCACTAAATCTGTATTCTCATACTTCTTTGGCTTCATCTCGTGTAGGTAGCACTTCGTTCCGTTGGACATTTGGGCGGACATTCCAGATGGCCAGCAGTTTGGCCTCGTTCCTTGGATCAAGAGTTTAATCCCAAGTTTTTCAGTCTGTTCTCTGATTCTTGTTAGGGCATTAAAAGCATCTGTTGAAATGACTGAATAAGACTTGCTGTTTATGTCTATTCTGAGTTTTGAGTTAGGTTGTTCAACTGGTTCAAGAACCGCAATAGCGCTATGTCTGGCACCGGCGTTGTCGATAGTCTCAAATCTATAGGTTTTGATTTTAATGGGGTTTTCTTTTGGATTGACAATGGCTAAAATTATTAAGAGTATTAAGATTCCAAGTCCTGAAATAACCGTTACTGTAATTAGAAAAGTATAGACGTGGTTTGGAAAAGCCGAATAGTCTACTTCTAAAATCAACACCAGGCTGAAAAACAGAAATGCTACGCATATTCCTAGAGCAACTTTAAGAATTAGGACTCTCTTTTTCACGGTGGGGGATTCACGCCAATACTAGAATAAGTACTAGCTTTAGTCTCTGAAAATGGTATACAGAAAATATAATCACCGATCAGGTTCATTCATATTTTTCTGCGGCTTTTCCACCGTGGCTTCTACCATATCTTCGCTTTGGTTATTCCAGATGTACCGATCAAACCACTCCCAGTTGTGCCACATGGCTGCCAACCGTTCGCGAGGTTTATTGATTCCGTGACCAAAGCCCTTGTAAACAATCAACTTGGTATCTACGCCTACATCCTGCAACCCCTGGTATAGTTTATAGGCGTTAGGAATAGGTACACGCTTGTCATTTTCCCCGTGCTGGATTAAGGTGGGAGTAGTGGCATGTTGAATATTCGTCATGGGGGAGGTTTTAGCATAAATCTCCGGGTCCTCCCAGGGAGTAGCTTGCAGATACTGCCGAGTAAACGGATGGATGTCGGTGTTTACGTAGTAAGTAGTCCAGTCGGAAATACCGGCCCCCACACTAATTGCTTTGAAACGCTTGGTGTTGGTAGCGAGAAAGGCTGAGATATAGCCGCCCTGACTCCAGCCCATAGCGGCCATTCGGGTGGTATCAATCAGATTTTGCTCCGCTAGATAATCCACTCCTGACATCACATCCCACATATCGCCCACTCCCAGGTTACGAACGTTCAGGGAACGAAACTCTTCGCCATAACCGGCCGAACCGCGGTAGTTAGGGCGCAAAACTAAGGCCCCTTTCTCTAACCACTGGTTTACGGGATACACGTACGACAGCACCGGGGTAGGAGTATCTATGCCGGTAGGCCCTCCGTGAATAACTACCATCAGCGGGTACTGCCGGGCAGGATCGTAGTTGGTGGGTTTGTGCAAAACTCCTTCAATGGTAGTACCATCCTGGCTTTCCCATTGGATTACTTCGCTAGAGCCAATTTTCAGATCTTCTATCTGTTGGGTCATGTTAGAAACCGCAACGGGTTGCCATTCTCGGGTGTTCGTCTTGTAAATCTCGGTTAACTGGGTAGCAGAGCGTCCTTGCAACGCCAGATTTTCACCGTTCTGGGAGAAACTAAGTGCGTAGACATTATCAGGATACTCCATAACCGTTTTAGACTTCCCGGTTTTAGGATTAATCTCGTAGTCGTACTGATCAGTTTGCTGACGGGCTAGGGCGTACATTCCCTGAGGAGTCCAGTGTAAGCCAAATACTTCTTCGTCAATATCGGCAGCTAAAGGCTGAGGTTCCCCTTGTCCATCGGCAGCAATTTTCAGAATCAATCCGTTTTTGTAAAAGTTAGAAACAGTATCGCCTCCACTAGACTGGTACACAATCCACTGCCCATCGGGCGACCAAACCGGGTTTCCATCATATCCGGGATTATCTACCAGGGTGTTAGAACTTTTGCTATTAACATCAATAATCTCAATATCGGCGGAAAAGAAGGATAACAATTGCGACGTTTTTTGGCGCTGAAAGGCAATCTGCTGGCCATTGGGCGACCAGGAAAAACTGCTTACTGAGAAACTGTCGCCCTTGGTAAGCTGCTCTGGTTGGGGAGACTGTATACAATCTTCATTTTCGGTAGAATCGTTCGCACAAGGCATCTCTTCGGGGCGGGGCCACATATCAGGTTCTACCGTCAGCACCCAAAGGTGGCGCTGGTCGTATTCTTCATCCTCTACGGCGAACTCGCCGAACCGTTCTTTTCGATCCTGTTCTTCTTCTTTATTTTTGTCGGCTTTCGTAAAGGCAATACGCAGTTCTGTAGGCGACCAGGCAAAATTCTGGATACCACCTTCCACCGATGTAATCTGCTGGGCCTCGCCTCCGGCCGTCCGTATCATGTATACCTGGTTTTCTCCGTCGCGGTCGGCCAGAAAGGCTAACCATTCGTTATCATGAGACCACTGAGGACTAGTGCTGCTTCCCTTTTTGGTGTAGGTGAGCTGAAAGGGCTGATGCCCTTCTTTATATAGCCAAATCTCATTGTCGTAGCGGTTTTCCTTCCAATCGGTGCTGCGTACCTGATAGGCCACCATACTACCATCGGGAGAAATCTGAGGATTGTAAGCACTTCGCAGTGAAAGTACCTCCTCAAAGCGCCGGGTAGCTTCCTTGGATTGCCCGAAAGAAAAAGTAAATACCAGGCTAATCAGAAAAAAAGTAAGTATGAAACTCCTCATAACCTATTGGATTAATGTAGAAAAGAAAACTATAAGTTGAGTACAAAGTCCGAAAAATCCAAATTCCTGATTAAGCTAATTCTGAACTAGCTGTTCCTGACTTAGTATCTATCAAATTTGAGTAGTAAACTGTCACTTTATCACTCCTAGGTAGGGTATATGTAAGTTTTTTCGTACTTTAGAAAGCTGGAATAGTGAGAAAAGAGGATTTTTAATCTTTTTGGCTTACTATAACTAGAAAACGCAACCTTGAGCTACGAAATGTATCGCTAACCTTTGGATGTTTTTGATGCTTTGCTACTATACTAACCTATTCTGCCGCCTTAGTTTACTTATTTTTTTCAGTGTTCTTGTACCAGCTACGGCTCTGGCTCAGACTGATACATTGGTGCAGCACCGAATATGGGTAAAGCTAAAAGAGGCTATGCCTGGGAGTGCATTATTATCTGGGCAGATAAACACTGGTAAGGCATCTTTTGACCAACTCACCAAAGATTGTAGTGCAATCAGCATGAGGCGTATATTTTCGCCAACCTCAAATTTTGAGAAAGCGCACGAAGACTACGGGTTACATTTATGGTATGAGGTTGCATTTGCGGATACGCTGTCTACGTCAGTACAGCAATTGGCAACGTTGTTTTGTAAAGAAAACTCGGTAATTACCGCTGAAGCAATTCCAGTGCGAACACTTTATGCTGCTGAACCTGATACGCTCAACCAAGCCACTAAGCCGAGCGATCCCCGGTACGAAGACCAATGGCACTTTGCGAATACCGGACAGAGTGGAGGCACTGCCGGAGCGGATATTAATCTAGCATCAGCCTGGACATTAGCTAGTGGCGACCAGAATGTAATTGTGGCGGTGATAGATGGCGGTATTGATACCGAGCATGAAGATTTACAACAGGCTATGTGGGTAAATCAAGCCGAAAAAGCAGGTGCATTTGGTATAGACGATGATGGCAATGGCTACGTAGATGATGTGTACGGATTTGATTTTAGTGCTAAACGAGGGAGAGTATACCCTGACCGTCACGGTACACATGTAGCTGGCACGGTGGGTGCGGTAACGAACAATAACATTGGGGTGGCAGGAGTAGCCGGTGGAAACGGTAAGGAACAAGGGGTTCGTTTAATGAGCTGTGCGGTATTCAACCAGGCAGGACAGGGCGGCTTTGCTGAAGCGTTTGTGTACGCAGCAGACAATGGGGCGGTAATTGCGCAAAATAGCTGGGGAGGAGGAGGAAAAAGCCAAGTATTGGAAGATGCTATTAATTACTTCGTCGCTCGGGCCGGTTACGATAACACTGACGAAAAGTTCGATCAGAACATCCAAACTGGACCTATGGCGGGCGGTATTGTGGTATTCGCCGCTGGGAACAATCAGACAAAACAGGCGAAAGCAGCCTACCCGGCTTCATTAGAGTCGGTAACGGCAGTAACCTCGCTGGATCATAACGACGTAAAGTCGGATTTTGCCAATTACGGCGATTGGGTAGACATTGCAGCACCAGGATCAGAGGTATTAAGCACACTTCCCGGAGATGGTTATGGCTATCTCTCAGGAACGTCTATGGCCTCTCCGCATGTGTCGGGTGTGGCAGCCTTAGTAGTTTCCCGATTTCAGAAACAGGGCTTTACTAATCAGCGCTTACATCGAGTGCTCCTGACAAATGCAGATAACGTTGATGCAGTAAACCGATCTTATCGTGAAGAGTTAGGGGCGGGTAGGGTAAATGCCTATCGGGCAGTTTCTTCCGATACTGAAAAGCCGCCTGCTCCAATTGCCGATCTTACTTCGTTAGGTGCTACTTTTTCCTCCGCTAGTTTAGCCTGGAACGCGGTGGGAGCGGAC
>ERZ1740058.1131-NODE-1131-length-13985-cov-9.777100_pt1 | contig 13985 bp, 10 predicted proteins | sample MGYA00581745_ERZ1740058 | MGnify/ENA primary metagenome ERZ1740058 (study PRJEB43018, sample SAMN04849742) | marine metagenome | isolation source: floating plastic debris | place: Pacific Ocean | collected 2008-08-30 | study: EMG produced TPA metagenomics... | reverse complement strand
GGCGACCATGTTAGGCTTTGCCATGAGTTATCAGTGGTACGACAGCGACGATACGGTCTTTGATCCCGCCAAAGAGAGGCGGCGCTGGCTGCCGCTCTGGCGCCCGCGCAATGTTGCGCGCCTCATCCGCAGCGCACTGACGAGCTTTAAGCCCCGCGGCGACGTCGGTTTTCATGCCGCACGGCGGCTCGACACGGCCGAGCGGCGCGGCCTGCAGCTTGCCATCATGTGCCGAACGCTGGCGTTCGCTGCGGCGCTTTTTTGGTATGTGCTCGCGTTTTCGCTCTCCGGTTTCGCCGTTCCCATCATCGGCGTATCGGTCCTGTTCGGCCTGACCGCGCTCGGCGTTGCCCACTTCATGGTGATCGGCACACGGTTCGACAGCGAGGCGCTGCGCTACGTCACGCTCGGCGCCGATGTGATCATGCTGTCGCTGATTTTCGCGTTCGTCCCCGTCGATGCCGACGCCGACGCGCCGCAGATCTACGCCTTCCGCAACATGGGCATTTATCTCTACTTCCCATTCGTAGCGCTCGCGTCGCTCAGCTTGTCGGCACGGCTCACCATGTGGGTCGGCACAGTGGCGTCGGTCGGCTACCTGGCGGCCTTCTTCTACGTCACCTCGACGATGGAAAACCCCATATCATGGAGCGCGATTCCCGCCGACGCCAACCGGGAGGAGTTCGACGCGGTGTTCTTATCGCCGGACTTCATCGCCCGCGGCTCACGGATGGGCGAAGCGTTGATGCTGTTCGGCACCACCTGCATTATTGCGTTGGCGGTGTCGCGGGCGCGAGCGATTTTCTTTGCGCAGATTCGAGCAGAAGAAGCGCGCGAAGCCGAGCGGGAAAAGCGGGCCGCCATTTCCCGCCAACTTGGCCGGTTTGTGCCGTCGAGCATTGCTGAGCGGCTTATCGCTGACCCGTCGGGGCTTGAGCCGCAGGTACGCCACGGGGCGGTGCTGGTGCTCGATATCGTCAATTTCACATCGTACGCTGAGGGGCGCGATCCGGCGCGGGTGATTGCCGATCTCAACCGGTTTTTGTCCTCGTGCGCAGAGCGGGTGAGCTTGTCCGGTGGTGTCGTGATCCAGTTCACTGGCGATGGATTGCTGGTGACCCTCAACACACCCATCGATGTGTCAGAGCCAGAAAGAGTTGCTCTTTCGCTCTGTGCTCGACTGGTGGCGTGCGCGGAAGAATTCGGGATCCGTGTCCGGGTCGGGGTTTCGGCTGGAGAGATAGCGTCCGGGGCGGTGGGGTCGGACGAGCGGCAGGCCTTCACGGTCTACGGCGAAACCGTCAACCGTGCCGCGCGCTTGGAAGAGCTTGCCAAAAAGCTCGGCGTATCGGTCCTGACCGACAGTGTCGTCGCCGCCGCGGTGCCTGATGTGCAAATGGCCTCTATGGGCGAACACGAACTCCACGGCTTCAGCGCACCGGTGAAGGTCTACTGTACGCCGCTCGGCTGAGCACCAATGCTAGGTGACCGCGGCGCGGACCTTCGCCGAGACCCACTCGCTGAGCACAACAGTTGCCAGAATGACGATGAATATCACCGTCACCTGCGGCCATGCGAGGACGTTGAGCGAGGCCTGAAGTTGCAGGCCTATGCCGCCCGCGCCTACCAGTCCGAGGATGGTGGACTCGCGAATGTTGATGTCCCAGCGGAACACCGAGATGCCGAAAAAGGCCGGCAGAATCTGCGGGACGATGGCCTGGTCGATGATTTGCGCGCCGCTCGCCCCTGTGGCTTTGACGGCGTCCACCTGCCCCTCGTCGATCTCCTCGATGGCTTCGTACAGAAGTTTGGCGATGAAGCCGATGGACCTCAGCCCAATGGCGATGATCCCGGCGAGCAGCCCAGGGCCAATGATGGACACGAGCAAGAGCGCCCAGATTAGTGAGTTGATGGAGCGGGACGCCACGATGATGAGGAGTGCCAGGGGGCGAACCAGAGTGGTGCTAGGCGTTGTGTTGCGCGCGGCGAGAAACGCCACAGGAACGGCGATGATGATCCCGAGCAGCGTTCCGAGCGTGGCGATGTTGATGGTGTCCCACAGCGGCACCCAAAGCTGGTTCAGGTAAGACCAGCGCGGCGGCATCATCCGCGAGCCGATATCCGCGGCCTGGGCCGGGGCATCGAGAACGAAGAACCAGATCGTGTCCTTCGTCATCACCTGCCAGCAGAACACAAAGAGTGCGACCAGCGCGAGCCAGCCGGCCCACAGCGCCAGGCGCGCCCGCGGCGTGCGGTACTGCCAAACCTTGCGGGGAGGGGATGCGTCGACGGCGCTCATTGGACGCGCTTTCGAATGATGGACGACGCGTACTCCGACACCATCACGATCAGGATGATGACGATCAGGATCGCGCCAGCCGAGTCGTACTCGTACCGGTCGATGGCGGTGTTGAGCGTCGCCCCGATGCCGCCAGCGCCAACGATGCCGATCACGGCCGACTCGCGAAAGTTGATGTCGAGCCGGTAAAGCGACAGCCCGATGAGGCGCGGCATCACCTGTGGCTGAACGGCGTAGTTGATCACCTGCCACCAGCCGGCGCCCGTGGCGCGCACCGCTTCCACCTGGCGGGCATCGATGTCCTCAATGTCCTCTGCAAGGAGCTTGGACAAAAAGCCGATGGTCGCGAACGACAGCGTCACAAACCCGGCAAACGGGCCAAACCCAAACATCGCCACAAACAGGATCGCGATGATGACTTCCTGGAACGAACGAGACACGGCGATGATCGCCCGGCACGTCAGGTAGATCGCCGGCGGAGCAACGTTGCGCGCCGCACCAATTCCGATGGGAACCGAGATGATGATGCCCACCACAGTGGACGTCACCGTCATGGTCAGGCTTTCGATGAGGCCGTTGCGGATATCGGTCCAGCGGGACGAAAAGTCGGGGACCAAAAAGCCTTCAATGAAGCGCCACCCGCGGTCGAGCCCTTCCATGATCCGCGGAATGTTCACCTCGACCGACGCGCTCGCGAGCACGAGGTAAGCGAGGAAGCCGATGTAAATTGTGTAGCGCCACGCCGCGCTCTGGATGAGGACGGGCGGGCGGCGCCATGCGCGGGCGCGCTCGCGGGCCGAGAGGGTCGCGGCGGCAGACATTAGCGGCTTGCGACGAGCGCGATGTCGGGCGAAGCTTGGTCGTCGTCGTCCTCATCCTCGTCCGACGCGCGGCGCATTTGCGCCCAGTCTTCCTCGCCGTAGATCGTCGTCAGCGCCTCGGTATCGAGCGCGTCAGGCGGACCGTCGAACACAACGCGGCCAGCGTTGAGGCCAACAATCCGGTCCGTAAACCCTTGAGCCAAAACCACGTCGTGAATGTTGATGATCGCCGGCAGGGAGCGCTCACGGCAGATCTCGGCAATGAGGCGCATAATCCGGCGCGACGTTTTGGGATCCAACGAAGCGGTTGGCTCGTCCACCAGCAAAAGGTCAGGGTCCTGCTCCAGCGCACGGGCGATACCGACGCGCTGGCGTTGGCCGCCCGACAACGCATCAGCGCGCTTGGTGGCGTGGTCAGAAAGGCCAACGCGGTCGAGAAGCGTGAACGCCTTCTCGATGTCCTCGATGGGGTACTTGCGCGTGAAGGAGCGCCAAAACGGGACATAACCGAGACGCCCCGACAGGACGTTCTCCATCACCGAGAGGCGCTCGACGAGGGCGTATTCTTGAAAGATCATGCCAATACGGCGCCGAGTGCGCTTCAGCCCGCTGCGCGACAGCCCGGTGATCTCTTGGTCTTTGAGGAAAATCTTGCCCGACGTGGGTTCCACCAGCCGGTTAATGCAACGGATCAGGGTCGATTTGCCGGCGCCCGACGGTCCAATGAGACCCAGAATTTGACCTGCAGGCACCTCAAGGTCGACTTCAGCCAGCGCCTTGTCGCCGGTGCGATAGGTCTTGGTGAGCTTTTCGGTTCTCAGCATGCGCTTTGCCCTGATGTTCCGGACAGGGCGGCGCGATCCCCACAGCCCATCTGACCCTCAAACTAACAAGGGGTGGGGCAACGCCCACCCCCAATCACGATTTAACGCAAAGTTACTGGCACTCGTAGGAGACGCCGTTGGCCTCATCGATGGTGCGGATCACGGACCAGTCGTCCTGGAAGGTGATGGGGATGAACTGATCCTCACCGTTCTTGCCAAACTCTTCAGCAAGCGCGGTGCCTTCCCAGTCGAACGAGAAGAACGCCTCCTGGATCTTCTCCTGAAGCTCAGGCGTCAGGTTATAGACCATGCCGTAGCCAGTGGTCGGGAAGGTCTGCGAGGTGAACAGGACTTCCACTTGATCGGGCTCGATCACGCCGCGCTCGATCATGCGCGCCTTCACCGAGTTGGCGATGGTGGCGACTTCATAGTCCTTGTTGGCAACGCCCAGGATCGAGTTGTCGTGCTTGCCGGAAAACTCGACATCGTAGTCCTCGCCCGACACCATGCCGAACTCAGCCTTCATAAGCGCGGTCGGCGCTTTGAAACCGGAGTTGGAGGTCTGCGAGGTGTGGGTCAGCGTGCGGCCCTTGATGTCCTCCACCGAGCGGACTTCGGAGCCCGGGTAGGTGATGACTTCCATCTCGTAGCCGTAGGATCCATCAGCGCCAGCCATCATGGCAAACGGGCGGAAGCCCGCGCACGCAACGGCGATGGGGTTGGAGCCGGTGTTGAAGCCGGCCACGTGCAGGCGGCCAGCGCGCATGGCTTCCAGCTGCGCAGCGTTCGACTGCACCGGGAAGAACTGGACGTTTTTGCCCGTCAGCTCTTCCATGTGCTCCAAGAAGCCCGCCCACACGTCACGGTAGACGGCGGGGTCCTCAACGGGCGTATAGGCGAAGATGAGGGTGCTGGGGTCGATCTGCTCAGACGGATCGGTGGGGATGTCGGCGATCAGGTCACCGTCGGCATCCGTAAAGCGATCGTCGAGTTTGAACTCGGCAAGGGCCGGGGTGGCGATGAGGGCAACGCTCGCGGCGGCCGCGATCAGTGTGGCTTTCAAGCCCATGGAAGATCCTCTCTCAACACAGTTTGCGCCGCTGGCGGGGCCAGCAGCTCGTTTCTTGGTGTCTCTTACAAACGTGCATGACAGCTCTGTGACAGCCGCGCTAGCGCTGATTTCATCGGCTGCCGTCTTTTGCGCCAAGTGCGCTGGAGGCAGGGCGCACTAGGCGCGCTTGGTTGGAACGGCGGGGCGCTTGGCCCCGCCAAAACCCAGCGTAATAGCCTGGACTACGCTGTCTTCGCAGCAGCCATCTTCGGCTCGAGGGCGGCCAGTGTCTCGCTGAACTTGCCGATAATTTCCTCAATGTTCGCCTCATTGAGGATCAGTGGCGGGCTCATGGCGATGGCATCGTTCATCATGGCACGCACGATAAGCCCGTTCTCAAGCGCCTGGGACTGGAACGCCTTGCCAATCCCTGCGGCAGGATCAAACCGACGCTTGGTCGCTTTGTCGGCCGACAGCTCCACAGCGGCAATCAAACCGACGCCCCGCACCTCGCCGACCCACGGATGGTCCGCAAAGGTCTCCCGGAGGCGCCGCTGGAACGTCTCACCAATCCGCGCGGAGTTCGCGGTAAGACCCTCACGCTCCATGATGGCAAGGTTCGCGTTGGCGGCCGCACACGCGATGGGGTGCGCGGTGTAGGTGTAGCCGTGCCCGAAGACACCGAGGTACTCCGAGTCCTCGAGGATAGTGTTCCACACTTCCTCGCCTACCAGCACCGCCGACAGCGGCTGGTAGCCGGACGTGATGCCCTTGGCGACTGAAACCATGTCGGGCTCGATCCCGAAGTACTGCGAGCCAAAATCGGTGCCGAGACGCCCGAAACCGCAAATCACCTCGTCGGCGATAAAGAGGATGTCGTTCTTGCGCAGCACCTCCTGAACGCGCGGCAAATACCCCTCCGGCGGTACAACGACCCCGCCAGCGCCCATAACGGGCTCGGCGATAAAGGCCGCGATGGTGTCGGCGCCTTCTCGCTCGATGGTGGCTTCAAGCTCAGCGATCAGCCGGTCGCAGAACGCCGCCTCGCTCTCGCCAACCTCGGCCTCATGGTAGAAGTGCGGGCAGCGCACACGCACCACCTGCGGCAGCGGCAAGTCAAACGCGTTGTGGACCGGAGGAAGACCCGTGAGCGAGCCAGCCGCAACGGTCACGCCGTGGTAGGCGCGGTCGCGCGAAATGATCTTCTTCTTCTTCGGGCGGCCCTTCAGGTTGTTGTAATACCAGACAAGCTTGACCTGCGTGTCGTTCGCGTCGGAGCCCGAGCAGCCAAACAGAACGCGCGCCATGTTGCCCGGCGCCATGCGCTTCACAGTGTCGGCGGTGAACACGCCAGGCTCTGTGCCCATGGAAGCAAACGAATGGTAGTAGGGCAGCTTCGCGGCCTGCTCGGTGATCGCTTCCACAATCTCGTTGCGGCCATAACCAACGTTCACGCACCACAAGCCGGCCAGCGCATCGATGTGCTGGTTGCCGCGGTTATCTTCCAGGTGAACGCCCCGAGCGCCCGTAATGATGCGCGGGCCGGTGGCCATATGCGCCTTCGGCTGGGTGAACGGGTGGAAAATGTTCTCTTTGTCGAGTTCTTCGACCGACTGGTTGTGGGTGGGGCTCAGATCCATCGCACGCTCCCGCATTGCCAGCGATCCCGCGCGCTGGACACTTCGAACTGCGGCGCACCCTATGGTTTTTTATGCCGCCTCACCACCCCGCTCACTGGGACCGTGCGTCTCGCCCCACTCTTTTAGCGCGGAAAGTGCCGGGCCGAGCGCTGCACCCTTGTGGGTGAGCGTGTACTCAACGCGCGGCGGCACCTCCGGATAGCTTGTGCGGATCAAGATGCCGTCCGCCTCAAGGTCCCGCAGCGCTTTGGTGAGCACACGTTGTGACACTGTCCCGCACGCACGTTGGAGGGCACTGAAGCGCAGTGGACCGGGCAGAAGATGCCACACGATAAGACCCTTCCACTTGTGAGCGATGATTTCGAGGGCCGCCTCAACGGGGCAGCCACCCGAGCAGTCGTAGCGCTCAAAGCGGGTGACTGAGCCGTCAGAGCTTTGTGCCGGAGTGATCCCATTAGTATCCATTTGGTGCCTTACGGTGTGGATGCGCCGTTCTTGTGTGGTTTCACGACAATACCAGCTCCCGAGGGAACAAACACTCACCAACGGAAGCCGAAAACATGCTGACCATTGTCGCGCACATCTACGCTGAACCTGGCCACTCCGAATTTGTGGCAGCTGAGTTGCAGAAATTGGTGCCGATCACCCGGGCTGAGGCGGGCTGCCGGCAGTACGATCTGCATCGCGACAACGACAACCCCGACCACTTCATGTTCTACGAAAACTGGGACAGCCGGGACCTTTGGCAGACGCACATGGCTGCGCCGCACCTCGCCAACTACATGGCGGCCACCGAAGGAAAGGTGGCCCGGTTCGATTTGTTCGAAATGACCCTGGTTTAGAACGGGGCGGACCTGCGCTCAGCGCGTGACCCGTTCGGGCCACGTGCAACACGCCAAGACACACCCCTTCACGGCTGCGTCAAAGGCCGTGTCTGCCCCTTACGATCCTGTCACACAGCAGCGATCTGAGGGCGGCACAAGGAGGGTCCCATGACCGACATCGCACTGAAATCAAAAGCGCCTTTCCTGCCGCTGCCGAAACTGTTGACCGATCCGATGGGCCTCGGGCTGACCGTCGGAGCCGGCGTTGTCGCAACCATAGCGTTCGATCTTTTCGGCCAGTGGCTGGCACCGACGCTGGGCTACTCCCGCCTCGCCCCCGCACCGCTCGCCGCGCAAGTCCTGCAGATGGTGTTTGGCCCGTTTGAAGCAGCTCGGGCTGCAGGGAACTGGATGCACTGGTTCACAGGCGTCGTTGCCTACGCGTTCGGCTATGTGCTGGTTGCATTGCCGCTGGCGCGCAAAATCATGCCGGCGATCCCGGTTTTCGTTGTGGCAACGGTCTATGGTGCCGTTCTGTGGGTCTTCGCGCTCTACGTCATGGCCCACTTGGTCGCCGGAAACCCCGCTTTCCTGGGCTTTGGCCAGCTCACCTGGGTCGCCCTCGTTGGGCACATCGTCTACGCCTGGGCTTTGGCAGCGGTGCTCGCGCTGCGGGGTCGCTAATCCCACCCCGGCGGGGTTGAACCTTTTTGGTTACGCGCTCGTTGAACCACTAAGCGAGTTCAACCGCGCACAGGGATTTCATGTTGAAGAGCGCACCGCAGGCCGCCCAGAAGGCCAGCGACACGGCGAGCGATGAAGCGTTAATCGCGCAGATGGCGAAGGACCGCGTCGCCATCGAGGCGGTCTCCCCCGAGATCGACGGCGGCAGGTTTGCCGCCAAATCCATTGTCGGTCACCCGGTCCGCCTGGAGGCCGACGTGTTCGGCGAAGGCCACGACATGGTCAGCGCTGCCATCTGGTTCCGCAAAGCCGGCGACACGGACTGGCGGGAAGCGCCTCTTCACCAGCTCCAGAACGACCGGTGGGCCGGCACCTTTATACCCGACGAGGTTGGACCGTTTGAATACACCGTTGTCGCGTGGCGCAACGTTTGGGGCATGTGGCGCTCCGAGGTCAGCAAAAAGCACGCAGCCGGCGTGTCCATCGCGCTGGAGCTGGAGGAGGGCGCCAGGCTCCTAGCCGATGCCGCAACCTCCAACCGCGGCACCAAGGAGGAGCGCAACGCACTCGCCGCCCTCGCCAAAACGATGGCCGGCGCTGACGATGCGGCGCGCTTCTCTGCGATGATGACGGACGAAACCGCAGCGCTCGTGGCGCGGGCAGGGCGCCGGCAGAACGTTTCGCTCTATCACCGCGTGCTGCGTCTCACGGTGGACCGCCGGAAGGCTGCGTTCTCGGCCTGGTACGAGATGCTGCCGCGCTCCCAATCCGGCGATGTCCATCGTCATGGAACCTTCGACGACGTGATCGCCAAGCTGCCTTACGTGCAGTCGCTCGGCTTTGACGTTCTCTATTTCCCGCCGATCCATCCCATCGGGCTCACCAACCGCAAGGGCAAAAACAACTCCCTCACAGCGGAGCCCGGGGACGTGGGCAGCCCCTACGCCATCGGCTCAGAGGATGGCGGCCACATGGCGCTCCATCCGCAGCTTGGCGATTTCGACGATTTCAAACGTTTGGTGGCCGCGGCGCATAAGCACGGGCTCGAAATCGCTCTCGATTACGCGCTCAACTGTTCGCCCGACCACCCCTGGATCAAACAGCACCACGATTGGTTCGAGTGGCGGCCCGACGGCTCGATCCGCTACGCCGAGAACCCGCCAAAGAAGTACGAGGACATCGTCAACGTTCGCTTTTACGACGGCGACGATCCCATCCCCGCCGTCTGGATCGAGCAGCGCGAAGTGTTCCGGTTCTGGATCAAGCACGGGGTGAAGATCTTCCGGATCGACAACCCGCACACCAAGGCGTTCGCGTTTTGGGAGTGGGTGATCGCCGACATCAACCGCGATCATCCGGACGTTTTGTTCCTCTCAGAAGCGTTCACGCGGCCCAAAGTGATGCAGCGGCTGGCAAAGCTTGGATTCCACCAATCCTATTCGTACTTTACGTGGCGCAATACGAAGGCCGAGTTCGCGCAATACTTGCAAGAGCTGACGCAAACCGATCAACGCCACTCCATGCGGGTGAATTTCTTCGTCAACACGCCCGACATCAATCCGTACTATCTGCAAAGCGGCAGCCGCGCGGCGCACCAAGCCCGGCTTGTCTTGGCCGCGACGACCACCGGAAACTATGGCGTCTACAACGGGTTTGAGATTTGCGAAGCAACGCCCATCCCTGGCAAAGAAGAATATCTCAACTCAGAAAAGTACGAGCTGAAGGCTTGGGATTTTGACCGACCCGGGAACATCAAGGCCGACATTCAGCTCATGAACCGCCTGCGCCATGCGCACCCGGCCCTGCAAGCGCCGCACAACATCGCGTTCTACAACATGTGGAACGACAACATTCTCTACTATGGCCGCTACACGGATGACCGGTCGTCATTCTTGCTGTTTGCGGTCAACCTTGATCCCAACCAAGGTCAGGGTGCCAACTTCGAAGTGCCGCTGTGGGAGCTTGGGCTCCCGGATAATGCGAGCATCGAAGTTCATGATCTAGTGTCAGACTACAGCTTTGTTTGGCATGGCAAAATCCAACAAGTTTACATCGATCCGGCGCAGCGGCCCTATTTCATTTGGAAGCTGGTCACGCCGAGAGGAGCCCAATAATGGACGCTACTGCACCGGCCGTGCCGGCCGAAGCAGAGGCCGCTGGCATCGACCCAGCGGTCACCGATTGGTACAAAGACGCCATCATCTACCAGCTTCACATCAAGGCTTATCTTGATGCTGACAATAATGGCTACGGCGACTTCGCCGGCCTCTTACGCAAGCTCGACTATGTGCAGCAACTCGGCGTGACGGCGATTTGGCTTTTGCCATTCTACCCGTCCCCCCTGCGCGACGATGGCTACGATATCGCAGACTACACAACGACCAACACCCAATATGGCGACGTCGAAACTTTCGCGCGCGTAGTCGAGGAAGCGCACAAGCGCGGCATCCGTGTGATCACCGAGCTCGTCATCAACCACACCTCCGACCAGCATCCATGGTTTCAGCGAGCACGCACGGCGCCCAAGGACTCGCCTGAGCGGGACTACTATGTCTGGTCCGATACCGACGAAAAGTATGAGCTGACGCGGATCATCTTTCTCGACACCGAAAAGTCGAACTGGACCTGGGACCCAGTGGCGCAGCAATACTTCTGGCACCGGTTCTACAGCCACCAGCCCGATCTCAACTTCGACAATCCTGAAGTCTTGAGCGAAGTCATCGGCGTGATGAACCAGTGGCTCGATATGGGCGTGGATGGCCTGCGGCTCGACGCGATCCCCTACCTTGTCGAGCGCGACGGCACCAACAACGAAAACTTGCCCGAAACGCACGACGTCCTAAAGAAGATCAGGGCAGCGCTCGACGAGAAATACGAAGGGCGGATGCTCCTCGCCGAAGCCAACCAATGGCCGGAAGACACGCGGCCATACTTTGGCGAAGGCGATGAATGCCACATGGGCTTTCACTTCCCGCTGATGCCGCGGATGTACATGGCGCTGGCCCAAGAAGATCGGCACCCCATCACCGACATCATCCGCCAGACACCGGAAATCCCCGACGACTGCCAGTGGGCGATCTTCTTGCGCAACCACGACGAGCTCACCCTCGAAATGGTCACCGAAGAAGAGCGCGATTACCTTTGGAAGACTTACGCGGGCGACAAGCGTGCGCGGATTAACCTTGGTATTCGCCGCCGCCTGGCGCCGCTCATGCAGAACGACCGGCGCAAAATCGAACTGATGAACGCCTTCCTGCTGTCGATGCCCGGCACGCCGGTCATCTACTACGGCGACGAGATCGGCATGGGCGACAACTATTATTTGGGCGATCGCGATGGCGTGCGCACACCCATGCAGTGGTCGGCGGACCGCAACGCCGGCTTCTCCCGCGCCAACCCACAGCAGCTCTACCTGCCACCGATCATGGACCCCGTCTACGGCTATCAGGCCGTCAACGTGGAGGCCCAGGAAGACGATCCGTCCAGCCTACTAAACTGGATGCGGCGCATCATCATGGTGCGCAAGCAGCACAAAGCATTCGGCCGCGGATCGATGACCTTCATCTATCCGCTCAACCGCAAGATCATCGCCTACGTGCGCGAATTCGAAGACGAAGTGATTTTGTGCGTGGCGAACCTGTCGCGCAGCGCCCAAGCGGTGGAACTCGACCTGTCAGCCTACCGCACCATGGTGCCGGTGGAGCTGGCCGGCCGCACGCCGTTCCCGCCCATCGGCGACCTGCCCTACATGCTGACGCTGCCAGCCTACGGTTTCTTTTGGTTCGTGCTCGCAGGCCCCGAAGAGGCGCCGCTGTGGCACGCCCCGATCCCCGAACCCCTGCCCGATTTTGTCACGCTCACCACCCGCCACGGCCTCATCGCCGATGCCTTAACCGGCCGCGAACGCAGCCAACTTGAGGGCACCACGCTCCCCCAATGGCTGCCGCTCCAACGCTGGTTTGCGGCCAAGGACGAGCGCATTTCCAAGGTCGAACTGGAACCCTTGGCCGCCCTCGACGATGCAGGCCGCTACGCGCTCACCGCACTCAAAGTGTCGGTGGGATCGGGCGAACAACGCTATTTCGTCCCCATGAGTGTGCGGTGGGGCGAGGAGCACTTGCGCCCCGGTGCCCCCAAACTCTCCTACACGCTCGCTAAAACCCGGTCCGGCCCCAAGGTCGGTGCCCTCATCGACGGCACCTACGACGAAACCTTGGCGGCGGAGCTCATCAGCCTCATGCAAGCGGGCGCGGTGAAGACAGGTGTCGACTACACGGTGCGCTTCGAGGGGTCGCCCGAACTCATCGACTTTGAAGAACTCGCCGCTCCGCGCCCGCTGGGCGTGGAGCAGTCCAACGTCTCCATCGCGTTCGGCGAACAGGTGATCCTCAAGGTCTACCGCCGCCTCCGGCTCGGCGAGCAGCCCGACGTGGAAATCGCCCGCCATCTCACCGATGTCTCCCCGTTCGAACAAACGCCGGCACTTCTCGGCACCATCACGCTGGAAGGCGAGGAAAACGCGATCCTCGCCGCCGCCTTCAAGTTCGTGCCCAACCAAGGCGACGCCTGGGCCGCCGTACTCGGCGCCTTGGTGCGTTACATGGAGGGCGCGGACGCGCTCGAGCAAGAAACCGGCGGCGGCACCGAAGAGGACATCATCCTCACCTTCCCGCTGGAAATCGGCGAGCTTGCCGGCCGCCGCACCGCCGAAATGCACCTCGCCCTTGCCAAGCCCGGTGGCGGCCCTGCGTTCGATCCGGAGCCCATCAGCGCCGACGATCTGACCACCTGGGCCGACGACGCCATCGCGGAGGCCGACACCGTGCTCAAGCGCCTCGCCGTGGCAAAGGCCGATCTCAACGAAGCCGCCGCAGGCCTCGCCGACGCCGTCATGGCGGCACGCGGCGAGATCGTCCGCCGCTACGAGGCGGTGAAGGCCATGGCGCCGTCGGGGTCGAAAACCCGCATCCACGGCGACTATCACCTAGGCCAAGTCATTGTCGCACAATCGGATTTGGTGATCATCGACTTTGAAGGTGAGCCCTCCCGCTCGCTGGAAGAGCGGCGGCGCAAATCGACACCGCTGCGGGACGTGGCAGGCATGCTGCGCTCGTTCGACTATGCGGCCGCCATGGCGCTTGCAGAGTGGCGCGACACCCACGATGTGAATGCCACCGAAGCGAGCCAGAAGGCGAGCGCTTGGCACGACCGCACGCGCCGGCAATTCTTGTCCACCTACCTTGATGTGATCGGTGAGACGGAGCAGGGCGGACCGCTGACGGCCGCGCTGCTCGACCTCTTTGTCCTGCACAAGGCGGTCTACGAAATCGGCTACGAGCTCGCCAACCGGCCCACTTGGGTGGCGATCCCGCTGCAAGGCGTCCTCGACGTTCTGGCGGATGAGCGCGGTGTTTCAGCGTGGGCCATGCCCAGCGAGGAATGAGTGTGAGTACTACGATCAGCGACGACTTGCTGCCGCAAGCAGCGGACGCGATTGCCAAAGGACAGCATGCCGACCCCTTTTCAGTCCTCGGCATGCACGGGACGCCCGCGCGCTTTGTGGCGCGCACCTTCGCCCCCCACGCCGATAGCGCTGTCCTGTGCGACGCCACCGGCAACGCGGTGGCGGAGGCGGAAAAGATCCACCACGACGGCCTCTTTTCCGTCGTTCTGGAAGGCCGCGACCTGTTCGAGCACCGCTGGCGCTACCGGGCCGGCCGGCACGAATGGCTCGCCGACGACCCATACCGCTTCGGCACCATCCTGGGCGATCTCGACATCTACCTCATCGCCGAGGGCCGCCACCGGCGCCTCTACGATGTGTTCGGCGCCCATCCCCGCA
>ERZ1740058.1129-NODE-1129-length-13998-cov-8.397117_pt1 | contig 13998 bp, 6 predicted proteins | sample MGYA00581745_ERZ1740058 | MGnify/ENA primary metagenome ERZ1740058 (study PRJEB43018, sample SAMN04849742) | marine metagenome | isolation source: floating plastic debris | place: Pacific Ocean | collected 2008-08-30 | study: EMG produced TPA metagenomics... | reverse complement strand
GCACAGTTCCAGAAACGACGGCAACACTCCAAGTATCAGAGAAGATATCTAAAGGGTGTTGGGGTGATCCGATAAGTCTTCCGAGAACCTGATCTAAATTATTGGTGTGGGCAGTTACGCCAAAGGTTCCTTCATCGGTCCCTTCAACGAGAAAGCCAAAGGACGAGATGGTGGCGGCTTCTCCTGATTCCGCACTGTAAATTAACGGATAAGGGCTGCCGCTACTAGCAGAACCACTGATTCCGATCAGAGCAGAGCTGAGGTGTTTAACCTTAAGGTTGTAGGCGTCATTCTGACTGTCACACTCTACAAAATAACCCGAACGAGATAAGAAGTAGAAGCGAGAGTCATCGGTCGGGTGATTGGCAAGGCGAGTCACGCAGTTAGTGCGCCCAGAATGGGGAACAGCGTAGCCCTGACTGATGACCCGACTCGTGGCAAAACTACTGGTATCAATTACATAAAGGCAAGATTTGTCATCGGCATTAGGAGCATCTTGGTCAAGATAACCCCACTTAAACGGATATTTACAGGCCACATACAGGCGGGCATCGTCGGGTCGCAATAGCAGTTGGTAAGGCATCGACCCTACCGCCACTGGGGTATCGTTCAGTGGAGTTTCAATAAACCCTTTGAGGAAATTGATCGCCACCTGGCAGCCCACTTTAAGGGGGATTTTCTGGTTTTTATAAGTGTAATTTCCTAAGAGCTGAAAGGCCTTGTATTTATCTTTGCCGTGGTAGGTCAGCATTTGCGTCACCAGGGCATTTTCATCCTCAGTCGACCAGCGCCAGTTCTTGAAGGCTTGGTCGGCGGCATCATTTTTGATCGCGATAATGCTAGCCAGGGTCAGCTGCAGCGCCGCATTCTGATCAGCACTGGATTGGTCATCAGCCCTGGATTGCTGTACATAATCGGCAAAGGTCGTCCAGCGGGTAGCGATCGGATTATTTGTATTCAGCATGTAGTTAAACAACAAACCCAGGCCCGTGGTTTCCCGTGGCTCCAGATCTGTCAGGTCGTGCTGTCCGGCTTTTTGCCACAGCCCCAGCAGCTTTTGGGCCGACATCATCGCCACCTGAATGGCCAACCCCTTCATCAACATGGGTACGCCCTTGTTCATCAGCCAGCGCCCGAGACCGCGCAAAAAAGTCTTTGTTAATCCTTCGGGGACATCGACATCGGTATCTACGTCAATATCGACATCAATATCCACATCGATATCCACATCAATATCCACATCGATATCCACATCAATGTCCACGTCAACCACAGCAATGAAGTCCACATCAATGTCAATATCGATATCCACATCAATGTCTGTGTCAATATCGGTATCCACGTCCACGTCGATATCCACATCCACATCGGTGTCTACATTGATTGGCTCAATGTCATCGCCAACATCGGTGGCAGGGTTGGCCTCCTCCCCCTGGCTGTCGGCCCATTTGCGAATGCCCCCTTCCAAATCACTGCGGTTATTGGTTAGCCAGCTGATGCCGTCAGTGGTGCCCGACAGGGCCGACTTGGCCATGTCAAACATCATGTAGTAGCCCACTATCTTAAAGCCGATATAGGCCAGGTCGTAAGAAATGATCCACCAGGGAAGCGAAGGCTTTTCGTAAGGCTGAGCAATGACTTGAGTGCCGTTGAGGGTGCCCACATAGCAGCAGACAATTTTCTCGGGCTTCTTTTCCCAGGTGAGATCGCGCACAACGCCGGTCATCGACAGCCCAGCTTGTTTAGTCGCTTGGGGTGAAGTCAATTGACTGCGAGCCTGGGTCAGGGTGAGCGGGCCACCAGTGCCTACTGGGTTATATTTGGCGGTGCCGTCATGGATAATAACGTGCCCAATGGGGTCAGTCGGTAGAATGAAGGGCGACTTGCTCCCGTTAGATTTAGGGGCATAAACATAGTAAGTCCCCGGAAACGCATACAGCGTGTAAGTTGCCCAGTAGCTTACTAGGTTAAATAAGCCCATAGTCACCCCAGGAAACCCGTTTGCGGATAGATAGGTCGTAACCTTATCTTCGAGTTCTAGAGCGCCAGTGTTTAAAACTAAATCATGGAACTGTAGCGCCAACGGCTCGAAGGGTTTTGACATGATCTGCTTATAGAGCTCAAATGCCTTCTGGCAGTGCGCTAAGTCGTCATCAGAGGCCACTACCGAAGTCTTGTCCCGATGGACAATACCCTGTGCAATAGGAAACTGATCGCTGACCCGGGTCACCGCAATGCGACCACGGGAGTGATTAATGGTAAAGTCACCGGATTGGTTACTCGCCACTGACCCTAGATTTTGATAGACCGGCATGTAGTCATCGGAAGATTTGGAAGGAGGACTCGTGATTCTTTTAGCGGTAATCAAAAAAGCTAAGACCGGTTCACTACAGTGATTAGTGACCGTAAACTTTGTAGAGTGTGCCATGTTGAGAAAAAGTCCTTGCAGACTAGGCCGTATAGTTTTAAGTCAGGCGGATGCTCTCGTTTTGTAGAGGAGAGAGCCTAACTGACAAAAGTTCTTCAGGCAGGTTAGGTTACATCACATTCATCACAACCATGACAGGAATGCCTTCCGTAACCTACAGAAGAATGCAATTTTCAAGAGTATTCCTAATTAGCAGAGGCGAGAACATTTGAATTCTTAAATTCCTCTGCTGAACTGACAGAGCCAGCCAGGTAAGATTTCTGGTTTCTTGATGGAATTGATGCCAGCTTTTAGTCAACCATTAGAAACCAGAAATCTCCAACATTCTTATCTGCCTATCAATTTAATGTCCGAGCTTTCCTTGGAGTCTCAAAGTTACTCTTCAAAAAAATCTTCTTCAATTTCATTTTCTAAATCGTCAGCAAATTTAACACTAGTCTCCTCTTGTGTTTTTAAGCCCTTCAAGTTTTCTATGGTTTCAAGATCTAGCTCAGATTCGAACTCCTTAACAGCGGCAGCAATATTGTTTCTTACCGAAGTTAGGGCGTCCTTGATATCGGGGAGATTATCCTTGAAAGTATCCCAATTTTCCTCCTTTAAATTTTCCTTTATTTCTAAGATTGTGTCAGCAGCAGCTTCCAAGTCCGATGAATTCATATTCTTAAACTGATCTAACTGCCTTTCTTGGCACGCTACAGCCTGTTCGTAGCACCCTTTAAGCTTAGTTTTCGTGTCTCTGATCAGGCCCTTTTGCTGTTCTTCTGCCACCGTATGCTCTTTTGTGGAATCGTAACCAGACCTGGCTTTGTCATAAGCTTCATTTTCCTTCATCGCGGCAATTAAGGCATCGGTTGCGCTTTTAGCCCCATCATTAAAATCTTGAACCCTGGTATCGGCGTCTGGCCTTCCTTGCTTTGCAACTTTTATGGCAAAAACAATTGCCCCCACAACAAGCCCGAGCCCAGCCACTAGGCCGGCTGTCAGGCCAATTGTTTTACTCCAGTCCTTAGCAGACTTAGGACTGTAAAACTGTTTCCAGTCAGTCGAAAATTTTCTTATAGAAGCAGCCATTACTGGCGAATCACTTGCCTCAATAGTGCCAACGGCAATAACTTGAGATTGATTGATGGCTCCGATCAAAACGGGCCAGGCAGTGTTGTCATCATCATTGTCTGTAAAGTTGCTTTTTGGGCCATAGCTAAAAAATAGGTTGACTGGAAGATCTGCCTCATTTTTACTATTCACTAAAGAGCCATTAACTAGCACTAAAGGAATCGGATTGCCTTCAACAGGGTGATAGATAATCTCGTAGCCACCGTCGCAATCATGTACGTCTGCGGGGGTAGGTGCACTTGGGTTTTTAGTGAATACAATCTTGCCCGCAGCGAGTAGTCCTTCACTGGCGTCAGCATCAGAGTTGACTTGAGCCACCTCATAGCTAAAGTGATCTTGAAAGTTAGCCCAGGCAAAGGCGTAGTAGAGGCAGTAGCTCTGCACCGCAACAAAGCTTTCTAAGGTGCACTTTGAGTATTTTTTGGATTTCTGAAAAAAGGCATTGATGCGGCTTTCGGCATTGGTGGAGTCTTTTGTGCAGTCATCTATCAGCTTGATAAAGCTGAGTCCGGGTTCCAAGCCTGGAAAAGTTGAAACGGTCTGGTAAAACTTCAGCGCCTGCTGCATGCTTTCGGCTTCTGCCGTAGCAATAGTGAGGTCGGCGTAATATTGGCCGACGCCATCGGTACATTTGGCTGAAGGTTGGCTGCTGCAGTCGAGGGGCACCACTGCCATCCAATTGGCCACAGGAAAGAGGTCTTTGGCCCGCATAGCAATCAGGTTGTAGGCGGCCTGACCAGACTGGTCTAGAGTGACGGAACCCTGCCCCTGCCCGGCAATGACTGATGAGACAGTGGTCAGCTGCTGAGCATAGGTAGTTAAGCCCGATTTGGGGTCATCTTTGACGCTGGCCACCACAATTGGTTCAGCCGTTGAGTTGGTAGCGGTCAGAGTTGAATTGAACGTGCTGTTTGCTGTTTTAGACATGATTGATTGTCTCCTCGTTTAGGTATACAAAGTGCAAGTAAAAACTGTGGTAGATAGCAAGCCCTTGCCCTAGTGAAAAAGCTAGAAAGTGCCTTCAAAGGGGAATGTTCAGAATTTTTGTGTAAATCCCGTTTTTGGAAGGAATAAAATAAGGGTTTCAGCCTTGTTAGACATGGTTTGCTGAACACTCCCGTTTAAAGACTGGGCATTTTCGCTCTTAAAAAAGCATTTTTATCGCTAATCTCCAAAAACAGGAATTTCATCTTCTACTTCATAGAGCTCTATTTTTTCGTTTAAATCATTTATATTTTTCTCCAATTCACTGCACACTTCGCCGATAGTCTCAACTTCCTGATAGACTTTTTCATTAGCCAATTTAAGCTGGGGAAGTTCTGACTCAAATCCTCCGGCAATATCACTAAACTTGTCGGTAATGCTTCTTTGCTTTTTTAGTAAGTCAGACACACTTTTGATGTCTGCAAGCTCAGACTTAGCTTCATTGATGTCCTGCTGCATGCTCTCAAGGGTGGAACTATTCGAGTTGCCATAAAACTTATCGAGAGCTGCTTGATAACCATCGATTAGTGCTTTGTAATTAGCCTTCTGTGCCTCAAGCCTTAAGGAATCTAGTTGTTTGCCAGCCTCATTACAAGCATTAGAGAGTTTTTCAGGCTTTAATTTCTCATTGCTGATGCCAAGGTTATCTGCTGTCGCACCTATACTCTCAGCGACAATCTTGGTTAATGCTTTGGTGACTTCTTTTTCAAACGCCTCTTTTTCTGTAGCTGTTTTTCCCTTTTTCGATTTTGATCTTATGAATTTTACGGCTCCGTAGGAAATACCAATCAGCCCTGCTATTGAACTTACAAGGGCTAAAGATCTCCAGAGAATCTGCGACCATTTTGCGTCATAAACATTCCACCAAGGAATCCCTTTAGATGGGGGTTGACTTGAGGAAATATCAAGGGGCATTGCTACGATAGCTTGATTGCCAACCTTGCCCGTTAAAATTGGCATAGGTTGATTATCAGCTGCATTTAGAGTCAGATCACTCTTCAGCTTAAAACTACCTAGCAAAACAATAGTCGAAAGGTCTGAACCTTCCTTCTGCACAAACTGGCCTTTGTGGATCTTCAAAGGGATTTTTTCTGATTTCTGTAGGCTGCTATAATCAATGCTATAGCCTGCATTACGATCTCCTAAATTGGCTGATTTTGTCTTGTTAAATGTGATAGTTCCGATCTTTTTTAGCACTGCTTCAGCATCGGATTCAGTATCGTTCTGTAGATAAACATGATAGACATAAGACTCCTTAAAATCAGCCCAAACAGTGGCATAGTTGTGAGCAAATGATATGACAGTCGCTAGGGAATCAAAAGTGCACAGGTTGTAAGGCTCATCGCAGTTTGCAAAAAGGCTATTAATTTTTTGTTCAGCCTTATCTGCTTGAATTTGTCCATCAGCCACATTTTCTAGAATTTTGACCAGCTTTTTGATTTCAATAGTATTGGGATATCCTGTCATGGCCTGATAGAAGGCAAGAGAACTTCTCATGATTTTTTCGTCATTTGAAGTCACCGACAGATTTTTAAAATGGCAGTCATAGCCCTGACATTCTTCTGTTGTATTTCCTTCACAAGAAGAGGGTACTGCTAAGGTTTGCTTTACAGGAAATAAATCAGCAGTTCTCATCGTAATGAGATCAATAGTTAAATCTTCGAGTTGCGAGGAATCTTTTTGGTCAAGGATCACGTTGATATCGGTATTGGATTTAGGGCTAATTGTTGAGCTACTGCCAATTGACAATAATGCTTTGAGCATCAGTGCATAATCGTCATTTAAAAAATCCGCATTCTCTTTAGGCACTAAGTTCTCTGGCACCTGAGCCAGCATAATTGCCTGGTCAGTTTGGTTGATGACCGTTAGTTCTGGATTGCAATTCTTGTACGGTGTATTGACCATGATTAGATCCTTGTTTCATTGGTTACCGTGTGTCGGATTTGGTAAATGCTTTTCGGACCAAACCTGGGGTGAATGAGTCGTTGTTGGCACTGGAGGGCATTGAAATCACCTCTGACAGATGGCTCCGCCCTCGAAGGAGCAGTGGCTTCTTGGAGGCGACCTTAGAATAACTACGCTTATGAGTGCTAGTGCAGCGTCAATATTCAAAATGTGGGCTGTATGCAGGTTGGGTAGAGTGCAGTGAAACCTGACAGCGACAAGGGTTTTGTTGGGTTACGCTAAAGCTAACCCAACTGACAAAAAAAGATTGACAGACCACTCAGGTGCTTAGCTGCAATTTGGGCAGGGACGAGTCGAACTTGCAAACACAAACAATTTAGAAAAAAGAGACCTATTCAGAGCGGATTAGCCTATCCCAGCCCTCCTAGAAGAGGATTGATGTCTCCCTCTTCTAGGACTAAAACAGGTCTAAAGGTCAAAGATCTCAGCCTCGTACCCTTCAGCATCGGGCGTTTCGCCCTCTTCTACAGCATCGCCTTCCTTCTCTGCAGCCTCACTAGCCTCTTTGAGAACATCTTGAAACTCCTGTGAAGCTTTAACCTCAGCCTGGGTTTCCTTGGCGATATTGTTGTCTATGTCTGTTACTGCCCCTTTGACGGTGGTTTGGGCGTCTGTGAGGTCAGCTTTAACCCCTTCAAATTTTCCACTCGAAACTGCATCAGCAAGATTTTCGTTACAGCTGTCGAGGCTGTCTTGAGCATCCTCTAAATCAGGATCGTTGCAGTAGTCAAGGGTATCAAGATCGTTTTGAACTTCTTTGCCTGCTGCTTTGAGGCCATCACCGGTAATTTCGTTAGTGCATTTGATCTGTGCTGCTTTTGCCGTCTCTTGAGCCTGTGGCAAGGCGGTTTCGTCAGGGATCTGAACAGGTTCCTCGGTGACTGGGTCTTCTCCCAGCTCTCTTGCCTGCTTTTCAAGCAGGGCTTTGGCTCGAGCGTCGTCGACCAGGCCACGAGCTTTTACTGCGGCCTCTTGTTCAGGGGTCAGATCTTTGCCATCGTTTTCAAGGTCCTTTACATCTTTAGTCCTTTTAGACTTGCCACCTATTTTCTGCGTGAGAAAGTCTACAGCCATCCATAGCCCCACACCTAACATGAAAATGTGTATGAGGCTTTTCAAAGTTAGATTCTGGAAGAAATTTCCAAAGAATTTTTTGTATCTCTGGGCATCTTTATCCCATCTATCTTGAGGGCGTATGGGTACGCCAATGACCTGGGTGTTGCCTACCTTCCCTACCAGGGCAGGGGACATGGCAAAGTCTGTTGGGTCGCCCGTAAAAATACTCTTAAGAGCCCAACATCCCTGCAAAGCAATGTTAGAAATATCGCTTTGTTGGTCAGCAAATTGACCATACTTAAAGTAGAGAGGCGTGGTGTTGCCACCCCCATCTTTGGCAAATCCATCCTTAGAAAAAACAATTGTCCACCCGCTCTGAGAGTCTGTCGTATCCATCGGAAAACTATTTTTGTGATCTTTGAATGCCACAACTCCAAAGCACGTAGCTGGGCTCGCTTGTCCTCGTCCACCCGTACTGGTGTCGCCTCCCATATTTGCTGGAGAATACAGCCAGTAGGAGTAGGTGTCGTGGGCAGGGACAATTCTGTCTGAGTTGTAGGGAACGTGGGTCTGAGGCGGCACCCAGTTACTCGCGAACGCAGTCATATAGGTGCTCGCTAGCAGATAGAGATCCCATGTCAGCTCAGTAAAGTCCTTCGTTCCCTTAAAGAATTTGAGAAAGGCTTCATCTTTTTCGTCAGGGCTGCTATCGGTTGACGATTTGAGGGTTTCAGCGAACGCCTTTGCCATCTTAGAAGTTGGATAAGCGCTGATTTGTTGTATAAACTGAATCGCCTTGGCGGCTAATTTGGCATCCTCATCTGTAACCGTAATGGGATTAGTCGTGTAGGGGTAAGGTTTAGGAACGTCATCATTGATCTTTTCAAACTGTTGTTTGATAGGAAACAGGGTACAGGGATCGGCCAAAATTAGCGTGAAACGAGGTGATGGAAATGTCCGGGTTTTGTGAGTCACAGAATTGGTGTGGGTTACCATTCTGCATAGCGTCACGGTGTCTTGCTCGCCGTTCGCCAGAAACTTTTTGCCACTATCAAAGGGCACCACTCGCAGTCTTTCGTGATAATCGAATAACACCCCATCTCCGTCTTCTGTATAAGCATCTAAGACGATTAGTTTTTTGCTTGAGTTGTTGATGACGGTGACCTTTCGGTTATATTTTGCCGAATCATCTGATTCATCACTAAAATTTGCTGTCGTATCGGTACGTAGATTTACCATTGAATTTCTCCATTTCTGTGAACAGTGGTTTCGGTTGGCCTGGCCATTAGTAAGATGCAAAAAACTCCTTTAAAAACTGAAGTTTACTAGCAGCTTGACTTGATCCGATGTTTCCGGAGGGAAGATGTTTTGCCCCTAGGTGCAGAGCATTGAAACAAGCCAGGATTTATATTTCAATAACTTCTTCCGGTTCTATTGGACTTTCTTCTTGCTCATATTCTATTGCTTCCTTTTCACCTATGGCAGCTGCTTCCTCAAGGAGATCCGTCATATCTTTCGTGTTTTCGATGAATTCTTTGTCGGCTTTCGAAAGAGCGTTTGAGACGTCATTTTTTGCTGCCTCAATGTTGATTTTGACGGACTCTACTGCGTCTCTAATTTCAGGTAATTTCGGCTTTAGGGAGTTCCAATCTTTGGCATCCTTAATCATTTCTTTTATGTCGTCTATTCCTGCTTGAGCTTCTTCCAAACCAGGACTATTCTGATGCTTTCCTATTGTGTCAAGAACCTCTTGTTGGCGTTCAACAAGCCCTTTATAGGTTTGCTTGACCCTTTCTGCCAAGTACTCCTTTCCTTCTTTTCCTGCATATACCGCATCGTCATATTGTCCCGATTCAAGAACAGAATCATTCTCAATGGGAATATCGGTTTGGCTCAGGCGTTCTGCAGTTCGGTCATACTCTCTTTTGATTGCTGCTGCCACCCTGTCTTGAACCTCCAGTTTGACCTCCTTATATTTGCAATATTCTCTGACCACGAAATAAATTATGCCAGCAGTGGCAGCGAGCCCAACAGCGACTCCTGCTAATATCCCAGCGAGCTTGGCTCCATCCACTGCTGTCTTCGGAGTAAACAATTTTTTGGCACTGGCTTTAAAATCGTCTAGATTAGGAAACCTACCGACGGAAAGTGGCCTTGCTGCGGTCTGGGTTTGGTCAAATGTGGCCGTCGGTACCCCGACGGCTAAGACCTTGACTTGATTGGCGGAACCCACTAAAACGGGCCAGGCTTTTTTGTCCGTGTCTAAGCCGGTAAAATCGCTCTTGAGTTGATAGGTCAGCAGTAAGGCAACATCAGGGTTGGTGGTGCTTTCAGTGCTATATAAAATACCGTCAACCAGCGCTAGGGGCACCGCGTCACCTGCAACGGGTTGATACAAAATCTCAAAGCCGCCGTCGCGATCGTTAATATCGGCTGGGTTGGGGGCATCAGCCTTTTTGGTAAAAAAGATCGTGCCCTGATCAATCAGAGCCTCATCAGCATTGGGGTCGTTGGCGGGTTGAAAAACTGCATAGGCAAAGCTTTCTTGCAGGTTAGCCCAAGCAAAGGCGTAGTAGCGGAAATAGGTACTCGCGGCAATGTAATTTTGCAGGGTGCATTTTTCGTAGCCTTTAGTTTGTTTGAAAAAGGCGTTGATGGCACTTTCCGCATTTTTTGGGTCCGACCTGTGGTCGCTCAACAACTGAATAAAGTTGAGGGCCATGTCGGTACCTGGATAGGCCGTGATTGCCTGGTGAAAGTAGAAGGCTTGCTTCGTGCCGGCGAATTCGGCCTCATTGATGCTGAAGGTGGCATAGTATTGGCTGATGCCGCCAGTGCATTTAGGCGAGGGTTGGCGGTCACACTCGACCGGCATTACCGCCATCCGGTTGGCGACGGGAAAGAGGTCTTTGGCCCGCATGCCAATCAGGTTGTAGTCGGTTTGATTGGGCTGGTTGAGAGTGATAGTGCCCTGTCCTTGCGGATCAATCACGGCTGAGACAGCAGTCAACTGTTCCGCATAAGCATCAAGGCCAGAGTCGAGGTCATCTTTAACGCTGGCTAAGACAATTGCCTCAGCGGTTGAGTTCGTAACAGTCAAAGTTTGGTTGAGGGTATCGGTAGCAAGTGTGGCCATAGTAAAGGGCTCCTTTGTAAGTTGATAGGCTGCTCAGGCAGTGATTTTGTAGAAATATTTCTCAGGAATAAGGGGTTGAATTCTCTTGAGAAAATCCTGCAAACATCGGTTGCCAAATCAGATCTGGGATAAGAATCGTCGGCTTCATTTTTAGATCGAACTCCCTCAGCCTCGCTGCTATCGCAGCGAGAAACTGGAGTTTTCTCTTAGCCTCTTTCTAATGAAAAGGGGTATCGCAGATAAGAAGACTTAGTCGGATATAGCTATCCAGTTTCGGTTGTGAACTGGCTGAAATATCTTCTCTGATGCTTTTTCTGCATAAACAAAAGATCATTCAATCGATATTCGACAGAGATATATCCTTAGATGATCTTTAAATAGTTCTGCCAGTAATTCCTTCGCTAGAATTCTCTTGTCGATATAAACAAGCTATCATTTAAATCTGATTTTTGGAGATTTCTAATGTCAACTTAGTGGTGAACTTAAGAATCGAATTAACTGAAAAATATACAAATTAAAATCCAGTAATTCTTGATAGCGAAATTGTAAATCTGGCAGGGCAAAAACACTCTTAAAATCACTCACTCAAGCCAAGGTTCTTCTATTAGATTAACCTTGGCTTGAATATTTCAAGAAACACAATCTTGGCAACTTAGATGCCAGCTTAAAGACTGCCTTGAAGGTATGGATTTGTGTGGTAGAGGTCACCCATATTGATCGCGGCAGGGCTTCAAATGTCCACCTTGCCGTGGTGATCTACGGGATTTTCTGGTTGACCGCACGTAGATCAGATGGCGCTTAAGGCACCTTCGCGCGATCGCGAAAGCTCACTGATGGAACATGAGCAGCGGCATCAGCTACTGCTCACCTACAGCAATACTTTGCCTACAATTGCAGAACTTATGGCGAAAAGTAAATTCTGCAATTGTCTGACAGTTACCAGCTTAGATAAGTCAATGTCTGCGCTCGCTTCAAAGCAAGCTCACTCAGCGCATTGAACGTTAGGTAGAGAGTCCCTAGATATTGTCAAAGAAGATTGTTCAGCAAACCCAAACTTTCAGATATCTTGTATCTAGCAGAAAAGCAGTGACGATGTTGAGCATCCGCACTTTTGATCAGTTCGGACGGTAAATACAAGCCTTATTATCGGTAGACAAGTCAAAAGTGCGTTGTTGGTAGATGCGATTGGAACAATGGTAGAGCGCGTTTAGCTGTCGCTGGACTTTTTGATTCAAAAGCGATTCACACTGGCGGATAATAGCAATGACTGTAAATACACCGTTAGATTTGGCAGTTGCAACCCTTCACCTGGACAAAGCGGAGTTTTATCGTGTCGACAACTATCACCCGATAGTGCAATCAGGGCCAGTAGATTTGGACTGAGCTCTTGCGACCTTAGGCTGACAGTCTAAAAGACTGCGTTGTAAGACAGGAAAGAGCCAAATGGTTCATTTAGAATCTCCATGAATTCCGTATCGCATTTGCTATCTCTATTATCCAAACTTGAACTTCAGATTAGTTGAGGAAATTTGAGGATTCAGATTGGGGAAATTTGAGGATTCAAGTTAAGAATAGTGGCGGATGGCGATCGCCGCCAGAGAATATCTCAGACGAGTTGACCAACACAATCTGTGTGCTAACCGACCCAGCCAGCCCCTTTCCTTTTGGGGGATAGATTGAATTGCGGACAAAGCAGACGACAAACCACCAAACTCGGAGAGTGGACATCTCACCTGCAGTTGTCAACTACGCTTCATCTCTTGATTCAGCAACGCCGCAAATCATCAAGGCCAGCGGAGTTTGAGTTCACATGGCCTGTTGCAGCTGCGTTAGCCAATACTGGTTAAACTGGCGACGACTTGCCACCTGGGGGCAATTCATCAATGACAACCAATCTTTTCAAATCTTCGATCTCCTGTCGAAGTTGCCTATTTTGGTCTGCCAAGGTTTGCTGCAGATGTCGAAGTTGCCTATTCTGGTCTGCTAAGGTCTGCTGCAGATGGTGAATCTTGAGTTGATTTTCTATCCGAGCGAGTACCTCAACCACTTTAAACGGCTTCGTCACATAGCCAGCCCCTCCCACTGAAAAAGCCCTCACTTTATTCCAAGCTTCGTCGAGGGCGCTCACGAAGATGACTGGAATTGCTTGGGTTGCTGGGTCGGCTTTAAGACATTGACAAACCGTGTACCCGTCCATGTCAGGCATATGAATATCCAGCAAAATTAAATCAGGTTGGTTGTCCTTTGCTGTCTGTAGAGCAACACGGCCATTAATCGCCTGTTGGACTTCATACCCCTGTTCATCGAGCAAGTCTGATAAGAGCCGTAGATTTTTAGGCTGATCGTCCACCAGCAAGATGTTCGCTGGCGAGCCAAGATCATTCAGGAGCAGTGAGGGAGGACTTAGGGCAGTGTCTTGGAGAACCTGAGCTGCCAGTGCAGGACGAGCCTGGACAGCAACAGCAGACAGCGACGGTTTAGAGGGAGAGAATGCTGAATCAGAGGGAGGAGAATCGCTCATTTTTCTTTCCAGCAACGAACGGATGTTGGATTTAGTCGTTTTTTCTCCCAAAATTTTAGACAGCAGACGCCAAAGCTTAGGGGCTACGTCTTGACTCACATAATTTTTGGAGTAGCCACACTGTGCTGCTAGCTGTTCATAGGTCTTGCGTTCGCTGCGGGAGTCAAAAGTCGCGAGTAAAATACTACGCTGTAGCTCGCTGCAATAAATTCCAGTGTCTTGATAGATTAGGGCTTCAGCAAACTCTAGAATGCCATGAACTTTGTTATCCATAAGGTTTATTTTTGCTACGGTCGGTACTAGGTGTCAGAACTGATTACTCGAGAGCATCACGAACCGTCGAGCAGTCGACAAACTCAAATAGCGTTGTGCTATCGGCGTTATGCAGAAGCCCTCATTATCATTCTGAAAACATCCAAGTTCGCCTTAACCAAGCCACCAGCCTGGGCTATCCTTTGCATCTTTGCCAGAACTGTTAAGGACTAACTTGCAAATAAGCCCCCCATAAACCGAGTTTCGACTCCGCCCAACTCTTGAAATGCGTAGGTTGAGCGGAGTCGAAACCGGATTTGCCGGTACTTTATTTGGGCGCGGTTCCCTTATCGCTCTGAACACAGAATGGGCGTTAACCCGATATCCTGCACCGATACCATCGGCATTAAATGGGTGACGAGCGAGTATCCACCTCAGCCGAGGCAACCCAATCTCCCGATTGCACCTGCCAGAGCTGGGCATAGACGCCGGCACTGAGCAACAACTGCTCATGGGTGCCAGACTCGACCAGTTGGCCTTTAT
>ERZ1740058.1128-NODE-1128-length-14071-cov-9.498716_pt1 | contig 14071 bp, 6 predicted proteins | sample MGYA00581745_ERZ1740058 | MGnify/ENA primary metagenome ERZ1740058 (study PRJEB43018, sample SAMN04849742) | marine metagenome | isolation source: floating plastic debris | place: Pacific Ocean | collected 2008-08-30 | study: EMG produced TPA metagenomics... | reverse complement strand
TGTGCCCCCGAGGAACGAAATGGAAGGCAAACTAGTTGAGATTTTTCAAGAGGTGCTCAAAAGAGAATGCATAGGAGTGTATGATAATTTTTATGACCTTGGAGGGGATTCCATAAAAAGTATTCAAATAGTATCTAGATTAAAACAAAAAAGATTCCAACTAAAGGTCGAAGATGTATTAAGAACACCAGTTATATATGAGCTTGCTAGGAAAATAACCCCAATCTCAAAAATTATTGACCAAAGGGAAGCAATTGGACAAGGACCATTAACAGCTATTCAGAAAAGATTCTTCCAACAACCATTGTTGCCCAATAAAAACCACTTCAACCAATCGGTCATGTTGAAGAGCGAAAATCCAATTGATATAGAAATATTGCGTAAATCGCTTAATAAGTTAACGCATCACCACGATGCCCTAAGAATGATCTACCGTAAGGCAGGGGGTAAATGGATGCAACAATATCAAAAAATAAATAATACTGAATATTTTACCCTAGAGCTTCATGACCTCACGAAGGCAATCAAAACTGCGGACAAAAAAATTACCGTTTTAAGTGATCGACTACAGGCAAGTATAAACATCAGGAAAGGACCGCTTTTGAAAGTTGCGGTTTTAAAAAAACAGCGAGGAGACCTAATCTTGATTGTAATTCATCACCTTGTTGTGGACGGGGTATCCTGGAGAATACTATTGGAAGACCTAAGTACACTGTATAAAGGATTCTCTCAAAACCAAGAAGTTAACCTCCCCCTAAAAACACATTCTTTCGTTGAGTGGGTCAATGTCTTACAACAATATGCTAAAAGTCAAAAATTAAAGCAAGAACACGCCTATTGGAAAAAAATATTAAATGAGAGTAGTGATCTAATTCAGATACCAAAGCGAAAGGAAATCCATAAAGTCGCATATAGAAAGAAGTCCTTTGCTCTTAGAAAGGAAACAACAGAATTATTGCAAACAAAATGCCATAGTCGTTTTAATACAGAGATAAATGATATACTCCTTTCGGCACTATCCGTAGCAATTGATGAAACATTCCAAATCCAAAAAGTACTTATAGACCTCGAGGGGCACGGGAGGGAGCAGATTGTGGAAAATATAGATATTACAAGGACTATAGGTTGGTTCACCAGCCTATATCCTGTCCTATTGGATATATCTAATGCTAAAGAAAATCCCATAAGCGCTCTAATTCAGACAAAAGAGAACCTGAGAAAAATACCTAATAAAGGTATCGGGTATGGAATCTTAAAATATTTGGGGGAAGGATTTGAAAAAAATGCCAATAGTAGTATTGTTTTCAATTACCTAGGTGACTTCGGATCCACTGCTGGATTGCAAAACAAAACTGAACGGGGAATATTCAAATATTCGAATCAATATGAAGGTAAAAGCATTGCGGCTGAAAACGACAATCTAGAGACTAAATTGAGTATGTCAGGAATTTTGGTGATGGAACAACTGCAAATAAGTATAACCTACGATAACGGTGTTTATGAAGAGAAACTCATCGAAAAACTCTCCAAAAACTTTGAAACAGCCTTAAACGATATAATTCGACAACTTAGTCAACAGTCAAGGACATTCTTAACACCTAGCGATCTTACTTACAAAAATATCTCAATTGAAAAACTGTTCCAGCTTAACAAAAACCATGACCTACAAGATATATATAGGTTATCCCCATTACAGGAAGGCATCTACTATCACTGGCTATCAAATAATGACAAGTCAATATATTTTGGTCAAAAAAACTTTAGACTCTACATCCGAAACGCAACTATCGAAAAAATCAAAAAAAGTTATGAAGCGGTAATCCAAAGACATGATATTCTTAGAACAGAGTTTTCTGTGGAAGATACGAATGAATTGATTCAGATTGTTTGGAAAAATGTAGAAAGCAGCTTTAAATTCATTGATCTGGCAAAACGCAAACTATCAAAAAAACAGGTAGGAAAATATGTTGATTCTTATAAGAAAGAAGACATATCAACAGGATTCCGACTGAACGAAAAATCACTGATAAGGCTCGCACTGATACATCTGGGGAATGATACCTACGAATTTATCTGGAGTACACATCATATTATTATGGACGGATGGTGCATAAGCATACTGATCAATGAATTCTTTCAGATACTGACCGCTTTAAACAATGGCTATGGTAAAGTACTTCCAAAGGCAACTCCCTACGTAGAATATATCAAATGGCTGGAAAATATCGATAAAAAACAATCTTTAGATTATTGGAAGGGTTACCTAAAAGGTTATAATCAAAAAGCTATTATACCTTTTAAATCAAAAAATATAACGGACACCAAATATAAACCTGCCAATGAAAAAATAGAAATACAGGCTGACTATCTTCTTAAATTAAGAAATGTTGCCAAAACAAATAAAACAACAGAAAATAACCTCATTCAGAGTGTATGGGGATACTTACTCTCTAAATACAACAACACAAACGATGTTGTTTTTGGGAGGGTAGTATCAGGAAGACCACCTCAAATAAAAGGAATCGAGGATATGGTTGGTCTGTTCATCAATACGATTCCTTTAAGAATAAAGTACCCTGATCAGTGTACTGTTACCCAGCTATTGAAATTACAACAGGAAAAATCCATAGATGGACTCGAACACCATTATATAAGTTTATCGGAAGTACAGGGACAAAGCCAATTAGGGAAAAACTTGATAGATCACATATTTATATTTGAGAACTATGCTATTCAGGAAAACCAACAGACACAAGAAAATCAAATAGAGATTTTACAGGCAAATAGCTTTGAACAAGATCATTATGACTTTAGTGTACAGGTAAACCCAGGACAAGATAAAATGTCAGTGGTATTTAAGTACAACCAAAATGTATACTATCAAAAAGAAATACAGCAGATAGTTATTCACTTCCAAAATATATTGGATAAGTTTGTTAACGATTCAGATACTATAATACAAGACATAGTATATACTTCCGACGAACAACGCCACGAACTGCTGCACACTTTCAATGATACTCTTGTCGACTACCCTAGAGGTAAAGCAATAATGAACTTGTTTGAGGAACAGGTAACGGAAACTCCCGACAACATTGCACTGGTTTTCGGAGAGAACCAACTCACATATAAGGAACTAAACGAAAAGGCCAACCAGTTCGCCAATTTCCTGATTCAGAAACACTCCCCAAAGCCCGAACAGCTCATCGCGGTACAGCTCGAAAGGAATCAATGGATTATTGTGGCCATTCTCGCAGTTTTCAAGACAGGGGCAGCATATATACCTATTGACCCAGGATATCCCGAGGAACGTGTCCAGTACATGTTGGAGGATAGCGGGGCTATAGCCATTATCGACCAAGGCCTGTTGGAGGCATTCATGGATCAAAAAGACGAGTATGCAAAGGACAATATCCCGAACATAGCCACTCAGAAAAACTTAGCTTATGTTATATATACATCTGGGTCAACTGGGAAACCTAAGGGAGTTATGGTGGAACAACAAGGAATGATCAACCACCTTTTTTCCAAAATCAATGAATTGGACATGAGCGCTAAAAGTAGATTGGCGCATACTGCACCTTTTACATTTGATATCTCGATATGGCAAATGTTGGCACCTTTATTATGTGGTGGGATGACCATCCTATATGATAACAAGACAATTTTGGATGTAGAGAAATTAATATCTCATTTTAACAAAGATTCAATAACCATAACAGAGACCGTTCCTTCCTACCTATATTCCCTGTTGGAATCAAGAACCGTTGATAGCGAAAATTTTAAATCATTGAAATATATGATAGTCAATGGAGAAGTCCTACAGCCTTCACTTTTGAAAAAATGGTTTGATATTTTTCCTAAGATAAAAGTGATAAATGCATATGGTGCGACAGAAGCTTCTGATGATATATGTCATTATCATATGGAGGGTGATCGGCAATGGGCTACAGTCCCAATCGGTAAGCCTATCCAGAATATGTATATCTATATTGTGGATAGGGATATGCAATTGTGTCCAATAGGAGTGGGCGGGGAATTGTGCACAGGTGGTGTGGGGGTATCTCGCGGCTACCTTAACCGAGAGGAACTTACATCCAAGTGTTTTATAGCAAACCCTTTTGGAGAAGGTCTTCTCTACCTTACGGGTGACATTGCACGCTGGCTTCCTGATGGGAATTTAGAATTTTTGGGCCGCAAGGATGACCAGGTCAAAATAAGGGGACACCGTATCGAAATTGGGGAGATAGAGAACGCCATACTACAATTAGAGAATACGGAGCAATGTGTAGTAATTCCTAGGGATGTTTCCGACGGGAATAAAACCCTAATCGCGTACTATACCTGTGGGGAATCATTTGACAAAGACAATATAAGGGCGAGTCTGAAAAAAAAGCTTCCCTCGTACATGTTACCCCAATACTTCGTCAACCTTGAGGAAATGCCCTTGACACCAAATGGGAAGATCAACAAAAAAGCCCTCCCCGATCCACGGAAAATGGAACTAGCAGGCGAAACTCAGTATGTGCCCCCGAGGAACGAATTGGAAAGACAGCTTGTTGAAATATTTCAAGATGTAATAGGCCATGAAAAAATAAGTGTGCTTGATGATTTCTTTGAACTAGGAGGTAATAGTATAATGGCAATCATAATTATTGCACGTATTAATAAAGCACTAAATTCAGAAATAAGTATTAGTCTATTATTTGAAAATTCAAATGTTTCAAAACTGGCTGAAAAAATATCGATAAATAGTTTTCCCAAGGAAAGAATTTTAGTTCCAATACAAGAACGTGGAACTCAGCAAGCCCTATACCTTGCGCCACCTGTAAGTGGCACCGTTGACTGTTATATTCAATTAGCAAAGCAATTAGGCGAATCTCAACCCCTCTATGCATTTCAATGTCCAGGATTATATGGACAACTACCAATTTCAGAATCTTTAGAAAAACTTGCTTCTACATTTGTGATAGAATTACAAAAATTAGACCCATTTGGTCCCTATCGGCTTGGTGGGTATTCTTTGGGGGGAGTAATAGCTTATGAAATGGCATTGCAACTTCAATCAAAAGGCTTCAAGGTAGAAGAATTAATAGTATTTGATAGTTCACTCTTAGCAAGAAAAACCAATGATGTAAATGTAAATCAAGACCAAGTCTTTAAAGAATTTGTTTTTAGCACTTTGAATCTTTTATTTGGACAAAATATAGTCATACCTAAGTCATTACTTGAAGGTAAATCCAGAAAAAAACAATTGGATGAGCTATGTCAATTTGCAAGAAACTCAAAATTTAGAATAAATGATGGTGAGTTAAGAGGACGTTTAGAAGTTGCTTTTTGCAATGAAAATTATACCTACGAACCAAAAGAGGAAGAATTTCTTGATGCAAACATTGTTTTATTTCGGGCTATGTATGATACTAAATTTAAAGTTTTAGGTCATGAAATGCCAAAGGAGCCAAATGATTCTAGTGATTTAAAAGATTACGGCTGGAAAAATTATACAAAAAAGAAAGTAATAGTACACCAAATACCCTGCACTCACACAACAATGTTTGAAAAAAATTACTTAGAAAAAATTTCAAAGCTAATAATGGAAACATCAGAGTTATCATTATGACAAATTTTTAGAAATCAATGTCGATATTGAGTCAAATAATACTTTCAAAAGTAGAGCTACTAGTGCTTAAACCATATCTTTTATATCCTATGAAGCAAAAATCAATTCCTTTGAGCCGTATGGGATTAATTAAGGAACGATAAAGAGTCATACTAACATTATACCAATGAAACTGGAACCTTTTCAGTTTTTGGACAGAATGGAAAAAGCAACATCCGATATCTTAATAAGACGTAGGTGCTAAACCTAGCCCAAACAATGAATGATAGACCAGTCCCTCAGATTGAATAGTAGATAATTTAATATTGAAATACATCTTTCCTTTTAAAGAAGATAATAAGGGCACAGCAGAGTAAGATTAATTTACGATGAGACTTATGTCTCTTGACATTGTTCATACTAATATTGCCCAAAATCGTGAAAATCATTCTTTTTTAAAATCTTCATGTAATCATCAACTACAATTCAAATGCATGAATCGTAATACGCTAATAAAAAAAATATCTCTGTATGCTGTTTTAGGAATAATATCCGGTCTGGCGGGCTTCAAATTTATTATGTTGGTTAATGAAGTAATTGGTCTACAAATAAGAAAAGAAATGCCAATTGAGCATAACTTTGTCCTATTGTTTTTAGTCGTAATAACTTCTTTTTTTATTTCTCGAAGACTTCTTTCTCAAGGAATTATAGAGCTTGCACAACGCGTATTCTGGAGTATTAGGGAAGATATTATTACGGCAATTATTAGGGCGCCTTATCTTCGAGTTCGTGAATTAAAAACAGAATTGTATTCTGCTCTAACTAAGGATGTCAATAATCTAACGGAAGCATCGCTTGTCATAGTAAGTACCCTCAGTTCGTTTGTTCTAGTTATAGCTTGCCTAATCTATCTAGGTTATTTGTCGCTGGAACTTTTTATTATTAGTCTTATCTGTATTGGGATTGGGGTTGTGATTTATTTCAAAAATTCTAAAATCAGCAATTCACAATTTATTAAAGTAAGAAATTTAGAACAGGATTTTATGAGGGGATTCAATAGTATTTTGGAGGGAAATAAGGAGATTAAAATTAATAAGAAAAAAGGGGAAGACGTTCTTGAATTGAGCATATTGCCCATAATGTATGAAGGGGAAAAACGAAATGTGAACGCTTATATAGGTTATCTAAATAGTCATCTAACCAGCCACTTGCTTTTTTATGTTTTAATAACAGTTATTTTATTAGTACTTAATAATTTTTTTTTAGTCGAGTTGGGAACTATAGTCAGTTTTGTTTTTGCCCTGCTATATTTATTGGGACCAATTGTAAATATTATGGTCAGCATACCTGTATTCAATCGAGCATTAATCTCATATAACAAACTGAAAGATTTAAAAAGTAAATTAGAAACGAAGACTTCATTTGGAAATAGCAATTTAAAGGTTTTAGAAAATGCCCACAACTTCACACTATTGAAATTCGAGGGTTTTCAATATTCGTATCCAGATGGATCATTCACAGTGGGACCAATAAACTTAGATATAAAAGCAAATGAAATTGTTTTCATTTATGGTGGTAACGGATCAGGGAAAACGACATTGATAGACATGATACTTGCTCTTCGACTCCCTCAAAAAGGATTTTTGACCATTGGAAGTGAAAAAGTAGAAGGTAATGACCTAAAAATGACACGCAATTTATTCTCACCTGTTTTTAGTGACTTCTACTTATTTGAAGAATTTTATGGGATTGATATTATTGATGAAAAAAGAGTTAAAAGATTATTGGAGTTATTTGAAATTAGCCATAAAGTTTCACTGAATCATAAAAAAATATCTACTACAAACCTTTCAACTGGACAAAGAAAAAGATTAGCCCTCATTGCCGCAATCTTAGAAAATCGGCCCATCCTAATATTAGATGAATGGGCAGCGGATCAGGACCCATACTTTAGAAAAAAATTCTACACAGAGATTATTCACAAAATAGTAAAGGAAGAAAATAAAACAATTATTGCAATCACACATGATGATTATTACTTCCAAGAAGCGGATAGGCTTTATAAAATGGATTATGGAAAATTACTAGCTGTAACCTGTTCTTTGTAAATGACTTAATTCTAAATGGTAATTCCCTTAATATATTTAATATTCCATTCTACTTTTATTTGGCTTCAAATTTCAAAAACGGATTTTCAATAAATCTTCTTCCTAAGACCTAACTATGACTATTATTGCTTTTCCTTATGCTGGGGGAAATAGGTATTCTTATGACTTTTTAAAGCCTTATTTAAATGGGGACATTGAGATAGAGGTTTTTGAAAATCGAGGGCGCGGAAAGAGAATTTTAGAAGAACCATTAGAATCTGTCGATGCAATAATTGAGGATTTATGGATTAGCATGACACCTCTAATTAGAAAGAAAAAAACTTATTGTCTATACGGACACAGTATGGGAGCTTTAATAGCCTTATTAGTTTGCCATAAAATACAAGAAAATGGTTTGGATAAACCTATGAGGCTTGTAGTATCGGGGAAAAAGTCTCCAAGGCTCCAAGAAGAAAAGAAAATATGGAAATATCCAAGTCAGGAATTTTGGGAAGAATTAATCCTATTAGGAGGGATTCACAAAGAAATTGAAGACGAAATACAACTTAGGGATTTTTTTGAACCTATTATTAAAGCTGATATAAAAGCAATTGAGGAATACTCATTCACTAAAAGTAAACAACTAGATATCCCTATTGATGTTCTATACGGAGACGAAGAATTGGAAAATGAAAATGATTTTCTTGACTGGAATAAAGAAACTACCAATATTGTTAATTTTTATCCTTTTACAGGAAATCATTTTTTTATAAATGGACATGCCCAAAGTGTTGCAAACCATTTTATTCGAAAATTATAGGGAACTGTGTTCAGAGCATTCAATTGAATCGAATGCTTTATTGGTCCTTAAAACCTCATATCGAACTCCATTGACAAAGAAAAGATGGGGTGCCCTCCAAGATATTCTTTCTAGTAGCTTAAAAAGCGACGTTAATAGGATTAAAATTTGGGAGGACAGACATAATTCACTTTTTGGAAAATTGTTGGTTTTCGTTGGATATTACATATTCATGAGAAAAGATTTGAGCTTCAATAGATATAAACAAGATAAAAATGGTAAACCTTATCTAAATGACTCATCTGTTAATTTCAACATCTCACATTCTGGAAAAACAGTTGTATGCGCCATGTTTCCAGCCAATATCAAAATCGGCGCGGATATTGAAGTTATGAAGAAAATTAATATCAACGACCTAAAGGATTTCTTTCATCCGAATGAAAATTCAATAATATATAAGAACAATAGTATCGAAGAATTTTACAAGTACTGGACAAGAAAAGAAGCCTTGGTCAAAGCAATTGGAAAAGGTCTTTTGTTACCTATCCAAAATTTGGATACTACACAAAAAATAATAAATCAATATAATGAAAATTACTTTTTGAAATCTTATAAGTTCAATGATCACTTTTGTTCATTGTCTTATAATACTTATTTAAATAAAATAGATTGGATTGAAGTCAAATTTTAATATTAAAAGTAAAAGCTAACGAGTCTTATTATAAAAAGAATAAGACTGTAAACGGTCAGTTTTGCTATGTACAAAAACAGAATCTATTAGGTTAATACTCAGTTGAAAACCTTTCTAATCTCCTAGGTCTTCTAAATATTTTAGTGGTCAATTTTGGCGTAAATGCTGTATTTAATTCCCTTTGTTTGAGGCTTTTTGAAATTCTTTGTACTTGAATTATGCCTTGGAATCCCTAAAGAACAAATAAAAATCACTCAACCATAAAAAAATGAATCGCAATAATTTATTGATTCAACTTAAAAAAACTATTGAGAGTCATCAAGGAATAATTAGGAATTTACAAAAAGAAGAATCTGAAGATGAGTTTGATTCTATAATATATTCTGCATTGGAAGGCTTTAACAAAATAGTCTTGACCAATATCAGTCAAATAATTAAGAATTTCCTTTTTGTCAAAAAAATTGAAGTAGAAAAATTGATAGAACACCTCAGAAATTCTTGTAACAATCAATTTGATCTACTAACTGTAGAAAGGGAAATTGAAGACGGATTTGACAATAAGTTTGGTACGATTACAGGTGTAATAAAAGAACAGTACTTGTTAAATGAAATAATTTCATTAGAGAGATTTGAAAATTCTGCGCGATATCATCCCACCCCTGTAAAGTCTATGCGTTTAGCTCTTCATTCTCTTAAACAAGACAACGTAAATTATAGTAAATCCATATTTATTGACGTTGGTTCAGGAATGGGACGTAACTTACTAATAGCATCAGAATATCAATTTCAAGAAATAATAGGAATAGAGATTTCGAAAGAGCTTCATAAAATAGCAAAAAAGAATATAGTTGTCTATGAAAATGAAAATCAGAAATGCAAAAATATTAACACATATTGCATGGATATACTGGATTTTGCTATTCCTACTTGTGAATGTATAGTTCTATATTTTTGGGAGCCATTTGGTCAAGTTGTGTTCAACAAATTTTATCAAAAAATACTTGAGTCAATCTGCACAGAGAAACAAAAAATAGTTCTTGTATTTTTAGGTAATGTTTTTTCAATAGTTAAGGAATCTAAAGAGTTTAGTTTAATTAAAACCATCGAGACTCCTGACAAGGTTAGCGAAAAAGATTTCTTTTCCTTATCCTATTTTTCTAATTAACTTCATAAATCCTGAAGGCTTCCCTGTTTTAGCACTGGATTTGTCTCTCTCTTTGAAAATCTTTGAACCCCAGCAAAAGTATTTTAAGTCTTAACCATTTAATAGAATAGGTAAGACATTAGCACATGATGCACTTCCCCTTGGATAACGGGCTAGAACTAAAAGATAAATGAAATACAACTGAAGGGGCTAAATGATTTATGAACTACATCAAGGCATAATAACCTTTTTAATCTTCGAGCCTAAGTATAAATATATAAGGTGTTTAAATCATTCCGATTCAAGATTCCACTTATTTATTTCTCCTGATAAACCTGAAAGAACAGTTATCTAAATTATAAGAACAAATGCCATTTAGCCACTAATTTTATTAAATTAACCGATAAGAAAAATTAGTAGGACTTCTTGTTGGCCGCCTGATTTTTGGAGTTATCACATATCTAAAACCAGAACCTTCAAGGTTTACTTTTTATGGATGTAATCAATGATTTTGTTTCTGCCGCTTTACCTTATACAGAGTGGCCGATGTTTCTATTGCTAATTTGTGGCGGTTTATTTTTAGTTCTTTACTCTAAATTTTTACCATATCGTTATTTTGGTCATGCCATAGCTATTACAGCCGGTAAATATGATAATAAAGGTGCCAAGGGCGATGTTAGTTCCTTTCAAGCACTTTCTGCTACCGTCGCGGCCACGGTTGGTCTTGGTAATATTTCTGGAGTCGCAATAGCCATTCACAACGGTGGTCCCGGAGTAATTTTTTGGATTTGGATAACCGCTTTACTAGGTATGTGTATCAAGTTTTATTCTTGTAGTCTTTCAATAATGTTTCGTGGCACCGATAAAGAAGAGAATATTCAAGGAGGACCTATGTACTATATTGCCAAAGGGTTAGGGCCAAAAGCAAAACCTTTGGCTGTCTTCTTTGCTATTTGTGGGCTTTTTGGCTTTTTGGGAATATTCAGTGCCAACCAGTTTACTGAAACTTTCATGAGTGTTGTACGACCTTCAAATACTCTTATGGAAATGACAGATGCGAATTGGAAATTAAGTATTGGAATTCTTTTAGCCATAATAACGTCTTTTGTAATATTCGGGGGATTGACCAAAATTGTTAAGGTTGCCTCCACTATGGTGCCATTTATGGTTGCTATTTATTTAATAGCAGTGGGATTGGTTATGGCAATGAATACCTCTGAAATTTTACCAGCGCTAAAACTAATTATTACTGAAGCGTGGAATTTCAAAACAATGGTTACGGGCGGCTTTTGGGGTTTGGTCATTATCGGTGTTAGGAGAGCTATGTTCTCGAATGAAGCTGGATTAGGAAGTGCACCCATGTACCATGGTCAATCAAAAACGGACAACCCCATAAAAGAAGGTTTAGTTGCCATGCTAGGCCCCTTTATCGATACAATTTTGGTTTGTACACTTACAGCAATAGTCGTTATTTTAAGTGGTGCTTATTTAGAGGACGTGAACGGTATCGTTATGACTTTGTTAGCTTTTGAGACGTCCCTATTTGGATATGGCGATGACCTTTTAATGATTATTGTGACTACTTTTGCTTTATCTACACTTTTTACATATTCATATTACGGGGTAAAATGTCTTTCATATTTGACAAACACCAAAATTGGAAATTTATATAATTGGTATTTTGTAATTACCATTGTTTTTGCGTCCGTTGTCTCTTTAGAAGTTGTCAATAAAATAATTGATTTGGCGTATGCACTCATGGTTATTCCCAATATGATTGCTGTATTGTTATTAGCACCAAAAGTAAATACCGCTGCCAAAGAATATTTCGAAAATCTAAAAATTGCTAAAAAAAATCAGGTGTAGCCTATGTGCCTTTAATAACATAAAAAATCTTGCCATTTGAAAATCCCATACACTGTGCTCTATATGGCAGCTTTAAATAATTGTCTCTCAAATCAAGAGATGTTCTGCTATTCATGTAATAAAAAATGTTCTGAAAACAGGTTTCAAAGTGCTAAGCAACACTTAAAGTTTAGAAATTAAGGTAAAAACTTCAAGTACGTTTATATATAAGGCCTACAATAACAGAATCCACAAGAGTATTTAGAAGAATTTTCAAAGGGGTATGACCCTTTTTAAGCACAATTTTGCTTAATTCAACAGATGTACGAAAACAGGTAAGTAATATGAGCCTTTGATTCTAGTTGTCATCGGCCTATTTTTTGGAGTTATTTTCTTGTCAATGGATTTGCCGAAGTTTAATTTGAGTGGTCTTTTTGGGTAGATTTGTTTTACGAGGTTACCAAAGCATTAACTTCATCCAAAATTTCATTATCAAAATCCTTCAAATAAGTTTCTGTAGTTTTAATAGAACTATGACCAAAAGCCTCACTAATAAGTTCCGTTGAGATTCCCATGTATTTAGCTATTGTAGCCCATGAATGCCTTATGGAATAGGTGGTGAAACTACCTTCAATCCCAACATCATTGGCAATTATCTTTAGTCTCTCGTTCATTCTCCTTCTTTGGGATTTGTATTTTTGAAAGTGTTTTGTGCTACCGTCATAGTTTGTTGGAAACAAGTAATCATTAGGTTTTTTGTTTTTTAGGTAATATTCTAGGATGGACCACAAGTCGTCTGTTATTTTAATTGAAAAAGGTCTTCCGGTTTTACTCCTACCGTAACTTAGTCGGTCACCCATAATGTCTCTTACTTTTATTTTTACCATATCCACAAAGTTCATCCCCCTGCAATAGAACATAATAAGAGTATAGTTTTTGGCGTGCCACATGGTAGATTCAAAGGGGTAGTCGAGTTCTTTAATGCCCATAATCTTATCTTTTACAATTGCTCTTTTTCGAGTTCGAATGGTTTTAGGCATTTTATAGAGTTTAAAGGCGTTTTTAATAGGAGAAAATTGATCTTCTTCAATGGCAGAGTTATAAATAGCTCTTATTCCTCGTAACTGAATAGATACTGTGTTGGATGAATTGCCCTTTTTTAAATGATAAGCTTCAAAATTCTTTAAAAAGGTTAGGTTAATATTATAAAGTCTGAGATCATTGCCACTATTGTATTTTATTAGTGAGTTGATACAGGACTCATACCAGGATGCAGTCCCTGGTCTATTAGCAGCAAGTTTCCTTTCAATTATGACCTGCCCCCATTCTTTTAGAGTAATCTGATTTTCAGCCTTTCTTTTTATTTCGGATTTTAGGTTGTAATCCCAGCTCTCCTTGATAAGCTGTACTAATTGACTAACATCGATTTTGCTTATGCTTTGACCAAGTTCTCGAACATTTTTTTTTGCTATATATAGTTTATCTTCTAATTCAGAGTTGATTTCATTAAGCCGGATCTTTTTATTTATAGAGGCCGATTTTCTAAGAATCTGATTTCCTTCATCCCAACCTTGAACAGTTGTATAATACCCTGTTTTAATAAAGCGAGCTTTTTGGTGAAAAACTCTTAGTGATATCGGGTAGGTTCGATTTAATCTTTTGGAGCTTTCCCTGGTGTCTAAGGTCATCTTTAATTGTGCCATCTTACTATTTTTCTACAAATAAGTTACGGCAAAAACTGCACACTTTCTGCACACTTTTTTAACCTGCCATATGATTTCAAATGAAATCAAAAAACAATAAAATATTGATTATCAATTAAATGAAGTTTTTTTTCTTGATGTTTGAATGTGAAATTTTCGACTGTCACGCAGGGGGTCGCGGGTTCGAGTCCCGTCCAGACCGC
>ERZ1740058.1127-NODE-1127-length-14074-cov-6.587488_pt1 | contig 14074 bp, 12 predicted proteins | sample MGYA00581745_ERZ1740058 | MGnify/ENA primary metagenome ERZ1740058 (study PRJEB43018, sample SAMN04849742) | marine metagenome | isolation source: floating plastic debris | place: Pacific Ocean | collected 2008-08-30 | study: EMG produced TPA metagenomics... | reverse complement strand
TGCAATGTGCAATGTGCAATGTGCAATGTGCAATGTGCAATGTGCAATGTGCAATGTGCAATATAGAACACGCTTACTTGCTCAGAAGGTTACATCAATTGCTCATTGCGGCCGTCGCTCGGTTCAATGTTCATTGCTAATTGATTAAAGTCCAGCATCAGAGATATAACCGCGTAGGGCATTTACATCTTTTTGCATGACGGTAATAGTCTGTTTTACCTTTTCTGCTTCGGATAGAGAATCGTCTTCTTCGGGCATCTCATATTCAAAGTGCAGGGAGATGGGAGCCTGTATCTGTAATTCTTTCACTTTCTGGAAAAAGGCTGGGAAGTCAACCATTCCCTCTCCCAGTGGAGTGTTGTACACTTTCCACTTGCCATCAATCTTTTCCCACCTAAAGTCCTTAATGACTAGGGTGTTTATATGGGGGTGGATATACTGTAACCCCAGAGGCCAGGCTAATCCGCCTTCTACCGTAGCGTGGCGAATATCGTACTGGCTACCCAGATTGGGATGGTCAATCTCCCGAAGCATGTAGGCTATATCCCAAATGGGAGCACCCACGTACCGTACCCCGGCATGGTTCTGATACCCGCCGTACATCCCGTATTTTTCGTTCAGTTTGGCTAATGCTGCCAGCTTTTTCTGAAACTCAGGAATCACCGTTACCACATCGTCCCCATCCTGGTAACGAAGCCAATTAGTACGGTAATACTGAATCCCTTGCTCACTGGCAGCTTTTAGCACTGTCTCATTAACAGACTCCTGAGCATTAATAATAGCAGTAGTCATCAACTTGGCAGTTAAACCCGCATCTTTAATGGCTTTCACGGCTCGAGGTAAGTCAGTTTTCACATTTTCCGGTAACACATGTCCTCGAGGTCTCACTGCCAAATCTACTCCATCAAAACCAACCTCAGCGGATACCTCAGCCATTTCCGGATAATCTAAAAACTGAAGATGTTTGGAAAATACGTGGATGGTCATTGAATCCTCTTCAGGAAGATTCATCGCCGATTTAGCTTTGGATTCTGTAGGAGAAATCAAGCCACTGCTGAGAGCACCACCGGCCAATGCCATTGTATTTAAAAAGCTTCGGCGATCGTAATGTTGGTTTTCCATAGTCTAGGTATGTATTGATAAATCCTAAGATACGAAAAATGGGATAGAACAGACTACCCCTTCTTTGTACAGGAAATTCAAATCATAAGGTCTAGTACCCAGAATTTTGCGGCGACAAATTAGGGTTACGATCTAGCTCATCCTGAGGTAGTGGGAAATAATAATCCCGGTTAGCGTCGAAGTTTTCATGAGGCTCCAGAGAGTTTGGGCCAGTGAACACTTCGGGACCAATCTGCCATCGTTTTATGTCATACCACCGCTTATACTCGAACGCAAGTTCTAACCGTCTCTCTTCTCTCACTACCTGAGTAAGATCTTCGGCCACAGTTACATCAGACGGAAAGTCAGTCATAGTCCCATTCCAGTTTCTTGCTCGTGCCCGTATCTGATTAATGTAGCCAACGGCTTCATTATTTCTTCCCAGATTGATCGCTGCTTCGGCCGCAATCAATAGTATTTCAGCGTAGCGGAAAGCTGAGTAATTATTATCTGATGTACCTGTGTCGCCTCGGTGATTGCCTCCTAACCTAAAGTATTTTCCAATATGAGGGCGAGGCTAACCATGATTCGGGGCAAAGTCTTCGTAACCAACTGGCTGAGTTAGCTCAGCGTCTGCAAAAGCTGAATCGATGAAGCTAACTTTCCTCCGATAATCGCGTTCGTCCCAAGTTTCAAACACCGTAAATGCAGGAACGCTCACACTCCAGCCGCCTCTGGTATTTGGCAAAAATACCCCTCGTATTCCCGTTATCGGCCCCATCCAATCCTGGTTTTGATTATTGTTTCCAGTAGTATTTGCTAGGAAATCAACCATGAAAATATGCTCGGCTAACCCATCGGCATTAAAGCCATCGTAAAGTTCAGCAAAGTCTTCCATTAGATCGTACTCGAATCGGTCTTTATTGTCAATAACAAATTTGGCTTCATCATAAGCCTCCTGGTTATTGCCTAATGTCAAATGTACAGATGCCAGATACGATGCTGCAGTACCAGCAGTAGGCCGAGACCTTGCCCCACTAGCATGGGTATCTACTCCATTAGCTTTGGCAAATTCTAAATCAGCAATAATTCGTTGATACACCTCAGCTTCCGGAGTTTTAGCTATATCCTTTACTTCATCGGGATTGGTGATGGTAAAATCGATATAAGGAATATCACCGAACACCCGAACTAGATGATAGTAGACAAATGCCCGAATAAAGGTCGCCTCGGCTTTAAGAGCCATTACGTTGCTATCATCAGTACCAACAATATTAGCACCCTCTATAGCTGCATTCGCGGTGCCGATAATCCGATAGGCTTCCGGCCAGAATGCCGTAATCATGCCATTGTTGGAGTCCATATTAAAGTCGTTCACCTGCTGCCTTCTACCCGGAGTATTGCGGTCTCCGATATCACACATATCACTTCTAAGCTGAAGGCTTAGCACAAGTTTTCGTCCGTAAAATTGCTCCGAGGCAATATCAGCGTAAGTACCCATAACGGCAGTTTCCACATCAGAAGCAGTTTTGAAAAATGCTTCGGGAGCCAGCAACCCAATCGGCTCTTCGGCTAGGTCAGTACAACTGAAAAAGATGACTAACAAGCCTATCACAAATGATTTATTGATAATATATTTCATTGTATTCTAATTTTATCTAAGCTGAGATTTGTTAAAACCCTAGATTAATTCCGAAAGTGTACGACTTAGCATTCGGGTAGCTAGCGTAATCTAGTCCAAGGTTTCTATTACTATTAGTAGCCCCACTAGTTCGATAATTCACTTCTGGATCATAGCCTTCGTAGTCGGTAAATGTGAGTAGATTTTGGGCACTAATGTACACGCGTAGTTTTCGGATATTTAGTCTATCCAAAACTGCCTTGGGTATATTATATCCTAACGCCAAGTTTTTAAGCCGAATAAAGCTCCCGTCTTGAATCCATCGAGTTGAAGCCCTGCGACTGCGTCCTCCATTAGCTTTAGGAACATCTGTATCAGTGTTGGTGGGTGTCCATCGGTCTAGTGCTGCGGTGGTAGCGTTATTTCGTCCGGCCAACAGATCAAGTTCTAATAATGTATAACTAAAGATATCATTCCCTTGTGAAGCTTGGAAGAATACATTTAGATCAAACCCTTTCCAGCTAAAGTCATTATTCCACCCCCAGATAAAATCTGGCTGAGGATTGCCCATAACGGTACGGTCATCATTATTGAGTTGTCCGTCGGGCACACCTGTCAAATCTCCATTTTCATCTCGAGTACCGTCAATATCTCGAAATTTCTCACCACCTGCTTCTTGCTCAAATCCACCACCCTCGATAAAGTCCTCACCTTCCTGGTAAACACCATCATAAATAAATCCGTAGAATATACCTACTGGCTCTCCTTCCCGTAAGATTTGCGTGTCTCCTAGTCCAACCAAATGGCCAGGCCCGGAACGATACAGTATGTCATTTCCATCGGGCAATTCAAGAATTTTATTGCGGTTGACTGAAACATTAAAGCCCATATCCCAGGAGAATTCACCCACTAGGTTTCTTGAATTAAGGGTGAATTCAAATCCCCTATTCTCAACTTTTCCAATATTCTTCAACTGACTAGTGTATCCAGAGTACTCAGGCAACGGCAGCCTAAACAATAGATCGCTGGTCACCATTCTGTAGTAATCCATATTCACGTTGACCCGATCTTGAAAAAGTCCGATATCCACTCCAATATCTAGTTGAGCAGTTGATTCCCATGAAAGGTTCTCATTGGCTACATTATCAATAGTGATTGCATTTACTGGTGCTCCATTTTCAACGGCCAGTACTTGTGTAGCCCGGAAAGCGGCTAAAGTTTGGTACGGGTTAATTGCCCGATTACCAGTCAATCCGTAACTCACTCGCCATTTCCAGAAGCTAATGGGTTCTATATTTTGCATAAAGCCTTCGTCACCCATATTCCAGGCAAATGCTCCCGAAGGAAAGAATGCCCATTTGTTGTTGTCGCTGAAGACCGAAGAGCCATCGTAACGAGCGTTAAGGGTTATCAGATATTTATCATTTAAGGAATAATTAACCCGACCGTACCAAGAAGCTAGCTCCCATTCTGAAAATCTAGAGTCCGGACGTTGAAAGGCTGAGCCAGCTCCTAGATTCCAATATAGTCCAGCATCAGTAGGAAAGCTCTGGCTACGACCACCCCAGCCTTCGTTTCGGGATATTTGATAAGAATAGCCACCCATCACTGTCAGGTTATGAGTTCCAAAATCTTTGGAATAGGTAAGGTAGTTTTCATTCAGTAACAATGAATTTTTTGATCCGTTTACTCTTCCATCACCACCAACGCCTACTCCGCCTTGTAGTGTGGTAGGAGTGTATTCGCCAGTCCGTCCATTATTGGAGCTAACCCCTAAAGTTGTTCTGAAACTTAGGTCATCAAAGATTTCATATTCAGCAAAGAGATTACCCTGAAACCGATCAGTAACATTTTCATCCACGAACTCCGTAGCTATCGCCACTGCATTATCGTGAGCATCACTAAGTCTAGCAATAGTATAATCCCCGTTTGCATCGCGGATGGGTTGATCAGGCCCAAACTTGAAAGCTGCGGCTACTACCCCAGAACTATTAGCACCACCGGAGCCTTCTTGGGTTCGGGCTCCGTTTTGCTGACTTCTTTGGGCAAATAGGTTTAAACCAACTTTAAATTTCTCGGCAGCCTGAATCTCAATATTACTAGTTATGGAATATCGTCGGAAACCAGAGTTTATGATGATACCTTCTTGGTCAAAATAGGTTCCTGACAAATAGTAGTTTACATTGTCAGTACCCCCTGATATGCCTAGCTGATAGTTTTGAATGTTTCCAGTCTGGAACATCTCATCTTGCCAGTCAGTATTACCATCCAAAGCAGTAAAATCAGGATTAGTATCCTGAATATACTCAGTAAACTGCTGCTTGTTTAGTAAGTCTAACCGATTAATCTCATTTTGCAATGAGTAAGAAGCATTAAAATCAATCTTAGCTTGACCCTGGCTACCTCGTTTAGTAGTAACCATAATGACACCATTCGCTCCCCTAGAACCGTAGATAGCCGTAGCCGAAGCATCTTTTAAGACTTCGATGGACTCAATATCTTCTGGGGGTGGCAAAGCAGCTCCCACAAAGCCATCTACCACATAAATAGGGTCGCTACTAGCATTGATGGAAGTACCTCCTCGCACTCGCACTTTAAAAGAAGCACCTGGTTCACCATTATTAGCGGTAATCTGCACCCCAGCCGCGCGCCCTTGCAATGCTTGTACTGCTCCGATAGCAGGATAGGCAGTCAACTCTTCGGCTTTCACTGATGATACTGAACCAGTTAAGTCACTTTTTTTAACTGCCCCGTACCCGACTACAACAACCTCTTCCAATGCCTGGATATCAGGACTAAGAGAAAGATTAACAATATTTCTCCCATTGATCTGAACTTCTTCAGAAAGATAGCCTACCGAAGAGAACACTAAAGTAGTGATATCATCCCCCACCGTCAGTCGATAGTTCCCATCAATATCCGTAACGGTACCAGTAGTAGTACCCTTAGCAAGCACATTCACTCCGGGTAGTGGTTCATCATTTTCCAAGTCAGTTACTGTACCTCTGATAGTTTGCTCCACAGCAGCTATTGGTTGCAACTCCCAGTAGCTTTCAATAGCTGACAGCAGGCTTCCAGTACCCTTCTTTTCTTCTGATGGTTCACTTGTTAAGTCGAGTGGAACCAAGGAAGGAAGTTGACTCTCTTTGAAGATCACGTAGTAGTTATCCTTCAGTTTCTCGAACGAAAGCTGATGGGGTACCAATACTTTTTGAAGTACCTCTTCAACGTCGCTCTCCTTCACTTGAACGGTTTTCATGTTCACCTCTTTTCCCTGTACCAGAGATGTTTTGTAATTCAAGTAAACTTCGTAATTCTCCTGCACAGATTGCAGTACGGTTTGAAGTGGTTTCCATTGATCATTTTGGGATGACCTGTACGTAGCAGCGGAAGCAATGGTTTGAGCATTCGCGGTGCTCAAACCAACGCCAAAGATGAGTAGAATGCACCCTACCCACCCTGATAGTAATTGATTTTTCATAGATATAGGTATTGTATTTGACATAACTATTCGGGCTAAACCTTATTCATTGATCAGGATTTTTTTCTCATGGATTTCCAATGAGATAGATTTTTTTAGTGTATGAAAAAGCACCTCTAAGTCATCAGCCGGAAACGTCCCATTGAAAGTCTCTAAGCGGATATCCTGATTTTTAAATTCAACTTGATATCCGTAGCGATCTTGCAGTAGCTGAGCAATTTCATATAGCGGAGTTTCATGAAAAATGAGTTGGTTGTCTTTCCAGGCGATATATTCGTAGGGGTTCACCTGTTTCAACTGAAGCTGCTTGGTTTGTTGGTTTAATGTTACCATCTCGCCAGGAGATAAGGAAAGATTCGTCTGGTCATCTTCCCTAGGTTGCACTTCTACCTTACCTTCGTCTAGCACTACCTGTTCTTTACGGCTGTCCACTACGAAACGAGTTCCTAAAACTCGAACGGTGAGATTAGGAGTGTGCACTTTAAAGTCTTCCAGTTGCTCCGTATACGCATCTTTCTGTTTAACTACCTGAAAATAAGCTTCTCCCTCTAACCATACTTCGCGCGGCACTTCATGGGCGGAGTAGCGGATAGATGAGTTAGCATTTAAAAGTACTTCGGTGCCATCAGGAAGCGTAAGCTCCCGAGTCTCGCCGTATTGAGTTGCTATAATAATTTCAGATTTGGAGTTCGGACGGAGTAGTACCAGTGCAAGTAGTACCCCCACGAGTAAAGAAGCAGCAATGCCAATTGGTCGCCATTTGATTAAGTATTGTTTAGGTGGATGTCTATCATACGAAATGGTGCGACCTTGACTATGGGCTGAGAGTTTTTCTCGTAGCTGCTCTTTTTCTCGAATAGGAAATGAGACCTTATCGGTCTTCAGTACTAGTAATAATTCTCTCGCTTGGCTAAGTTCATTGACTCGAAGCGGATTTTGGTCTAACCATTGCTGCCAATAAGTTTCCAACTCGGGATTGGGGTAGTATACCCAGGCCACGAATTTGTCATTGGCTAGTAGATCAGAAGACGAAAAAGAAGGTTGGTTCACTTGGATAGTTTCTTAGAGAAAGGAGTCTGGTGACAAAACTACACCACTAACCAAGAGAAAATTTTTCACTTTTTTAGTTTTAGCAAAAAAAAGCAAACTAAATTACTGGATTGGCAGAAAATAAAGCGTTTTACAGAAAATTTAAAAACAAAAATCCCAGAATGGATAGCATTGCACCTAACATGAGCTGCTGCTTAGTGGATAACGCAACTCGTAGTTTTGCCAGAGCCTTATAAGTGAGGTTCTGAGCCGAACGTATATCAATCTTCATTATACCAGCTATTTCCTCAAAAGAGAAGCTATTGTAGTAGCGAAGATAGATTACCTCTCGCTGCCTTTCGGGAAGAGAAGCAATTGCTTTCTGCAAATGGTTCTTACTTTCATGAGCAGCTTCTTCAGTAACCCACCGAAATTCAGAAGAGTCTACCAACTCCATATTTCTGTATTCTTGGCGAGAAACAGGTTTGTTTAATGAGCAGGCTATTCGTCGTCTTAATGCTCTAAAGAGATAAAACTTGATAGAGTCGGTTGGTCCCAAATATTGACGCCGGTCCCACAAGTCCAGAAAAAGATCGTGTAAACAGTCCAGTAGCAACTCCCGGTCAGAAGTAAACTTGGCTCCGTACTGATAAAGTATATCCGAAAATTGCTCGTAAATGGCAAGATAAGCCGATTGCTGTCCTTCCCTAAGCTGGTTCCATAGCTGAGTATCGGGTAAAAAATGAGCGGGTGTGGACGAATGACTCAAAGTTTTATAGGTCTGTTGTTTATCAATTTAGCAAAATCTGATCTGAGAAGTATTATCAATTTTGCTGATTTTTTCCGACAATGCAAATCTTCCCAAGCTAGTATCAAGATAAACTGGTCTATTTTTCTAAACATCTTCTACGAAAGAGCGGAGCTATGTGCGAGAATTTAGCCCTGAGAAATTAACTTCGTCTGAACCCAAAAAATGCTCACTAAACCAGATGAATCCTCATACACAAGACTCTGTCGTATTCGCACAAGGATTAAATATATTCACTACTAATAAGCCGTAGAATTTAATCCCGTGGTAAAATAACCTATCTTGCGATATTCTTTATTATACCTATCACAGTTATGAAGCAACACTTAACCTGTCTATTGACCCTGCTATTTCTTTCAGCCTGCGATATCAATATTAATACCGCTCAGGAAGAACCCATAGAAACCCAGACTATCTCACAAAGCATTGACGCCAATGGCGCTGAATCCGTTTCCACCTCTATTGAAATGAAGGCGGGTAAACTCATAGTGACTGGCGGTGCCAAGCAATTGATGGACGCGGATTTTGTGTACAATTACGAATCCTGGGAACCAGAAATCACCTACGAAACTGAGGGTGAAACCGGCTTTTTGACCATTGAGCAACCCAAAATGAAGAACATCAATATTAACTTTGATGGCGACCAAGAGGTAAATGAGTGGACAGTCAAACTGAACGACAACATTCTTCAGGACTTATCATGCAACTTGGGAGCGGGAGAAACGAACCTCGACCTACGAGGGCTAGCGCTGAATAGTGTAGATATTAACGCTGGAGTGGGCGAACACAACATTAATTTGCAAAACTGCTCGTTACCCGAACTAGAGATCAATGCCGGAGTAGGCGAAGTATCGGTAGACCTTAGCGGTGAGTGGCGTAACGACCTTAACGCTGATATAAAAGGTGGCATTGGCGAACTTAATCTATCACTACCGGGCACAGTAGGCATTCGGTTGAAGGTTGCTGGAGGACTAGGCGAAGTGGATGTACCCAATAACTTCAAGAAGGATGGCCGCACGTATACCAACGACCTCTATGAAAGTGCCGAACATCGTCTGGAGTTTGATATTAAAGCGGGATTAGGCAGTATTAATGTAGAAGTTGAAGAGTTTATTTAACCTCCGCCTTACTTTAGCTACTTGTCAGTCGTATTCACTCACTTGTGAATAGTACTCACCCATTTACCTTCTAATTTAGGCTAAATATTCACTTTTGGCAGGGTATCTTTAGTCCGTAAAAGTTACACAAATGAGAAGGAAATATGTCATCATAAGTGCCGTAGGCGCACTATTATTGATCTACTATTTTTTACGTCTGTATACGCTAAACCACCTACCGCTTCAAATTACCAGAGATCGGATGGAAACTCTTCTTCGACAGGGAGAAATACAGGATGCTGTATTCTTGCACAAGAAAAATACGCTATTGATCACCCTAACTTCTGAAGCTGTCAATAACCCAGCTCACCAGAATACTCTGAAGCAACGAAGCTTTCCTCTTGACTATATTGGTCCTCACTATTATGTAAAAAGACCCTACGCTATTATCTCGGCTGAGCAATTTGCTACCCTTATGAAGGCAAGCCCCAATAGTGAGACGCTGAATTACAGAGTCATACATAGTCCCACGTTTAAGTACCCCGTATCGCTTTCCGAAATTAAGATCAAGTCCTTATTTTCTCTCTTATTTTACAGTAGCTTTTTTCTCGGTAAAATTGCTTTTTTCTTAGGCGGTCTCTACGCGCTTTTTCTCTTGATTCAACGTCTACGACGACCTGAGCCACTTGTGATAAATATGAGTGGAAAGAAAGCTACATCGCAGCTGGAGAAAGAATCAGGTTATTTCCCAGTTAAATTACCAACAAAAACTATCTTTAGGCCCTTGGGTGAGATTACCTGCTTTTATGCTCAGGATAATCACGTTTATCTGTACGATATTGAGGGCAAAGAGCATTTAGTAGAATACACGCTAGCGGAGCTGGAACAAAAGCTACCCACTCAATTCACCCGAGTTCACCGCTCTACTATTATAAATAGTCACCTCATTCAGGAGATTAAAAAGCAGCCCGGTAGCCGCTTTGCCATAAAAATGCGGGATGCTCAACAAAAAGAGGTCATCACCGGCCAAAGCTACGCTGCCCCCGTAAAGCAGCTGTTTGAGATTTAGGAGTATAGTCCCCCGTCTATAGTCCACGGTCGACAGCATCAATTAATAGTCTTCCGTTATTAGTACGCTGTTCACTATTGGTCTCCTGACAGCGTAGAGGGCCCTCTCCAGCCCGCCGCCTCGGCCTTCCCACTCACCACCCTAATCAATCATCTGTGGACTATGGACTGTCAACTGTGGACTACCATGTTGACTGTCAATGAAAATCGCCCTAACTTGCCGAATTGTCTTTCGTGAAAAGTTATGGAATCGCAACCATTCTACAAGTCTACCCTGGAGCCTACCTCCGTCTGGAATAAACTAACCGGAAAACGATCTGAGAAAAACGCTATCGTCGAGATTAACAATCTGCTGGCCGAGAAGCCACTGATGGAGGTGAAAGCTGAAGATATTCAGACTGTTCTCAAACCCTATCAGCTTAATCTATTTACCGATTTTACCGATGGTTCACTGCGAGAGTTGTACCAGACTTATCTACGCTATTGCTTTGAAGATAATCATTTGGATGAAGAAGAAATTGGGCGGCTTAAACACTTGAAACGGCTGCTTGGGTTAAAAGAGGAGGATGTTGATCTAGTGCATCATCGTGTTTGTCAGGAAGTGTACGAACGGGAACTGGAAACTGCTCTGGAAGATCATCGTCTTGATAAAAAAGAGTTGAAGTTTCTGGAGAATCTACGGACTAAACTGCAACTCCCTCCGGCGGTGGCTACCCGGCTGCATCAGCACAAAGCCCAAGCCATCATTTTCCAGTTTATCAAAGGAGTCATTGCCGACGAACGACTATCGCCCGATGAAGAAGTCGAGTTACAAGCTTTGACTGAAAACTTGCAGGTAGCCCCTACCCTAGATGAATCTACCCAACGTCAGCTTACTACCTATCGTTTACTCTGGCAGGTAGAAAACGGAGAGCTACCCGCCATTCACGTTCCCATAGCTTTGGAAAAGGGGGAGGTATGCCACTATCTTACCAGTAGCACGTGGATTGAGGAGCCCGCCAATCCCAAACAAAAACCCGGAAAAAAGCCCCTGTCTAGTAAACTGCTAGAAGGCACCTACTGGAAAGTAGAGGAAGGAACAATACTTCCTGCCAATACCCAAACCGATGCACCAACGGGTAAGCTCTACCTCACCAACCAGCGGATGATATTAAGAGGTAATGAGCAAGAGAAGTATGTTCATTTAGATAGCATCACTGATTTTCAGCCTCACAGTGATGGTATTGCCATCTTCAAAAACAAGGGGAAAACTTTGCTACTAGCTCTAAGAGATGATGCTGAAGTATTTTCTATACTCTTAGGAAGAGTTTTACGAGATAGATAAGAGATTCTTCTAAACTAACATTTCCGAGGTTTTAGCAGAAATTTGATGTTCCTTGGCTCGTAAATACTTTTATTAATAATTTCTTAATAAAACAGAGTAAAGGCAGTCGCTTCAATTTTACGTACTTTGCTGAGAATTGTAGGACGCAGCCATGAGCCAGGATTAGACCGATAAGTTGTTGTTCCAAGCCGTTAAAAGCGGTAACGAGAGTGCTTTTGAAATTTTATTTAAGCTCTGTTATTCCTTGCTATGCCGTCAGGCTTTCTTTATTACTAAAGATAAAATGGCTGCCGAAGAGGTCGTGAGTAACTTACTATTTAAAGTTTGGATAAAGCGCGAAACGATCGACATTCATACCACCGTTGGGGACTACTTCTTTCTATCAGTGCGAATTGCTCGCGAACTTTTGCGAGAGTTGATCATGGACGAGCATCGTAGGTATACCCTACTACGAACTAACAAGTGGCTTGAACGTACGGCGCTTTATAATACCCACGGAGGGAAGTTCGTAGCTGAAAAAGATCGCTTATTTCCAATTCCACCAGTGGTGATCGATGCAAACCTAACACAGGATATGCCTAATAACCCCAGCTATAACTAAGCTTTAGATAATCGATTTTCTCATCCTGGCTGTTCGATTCAGCAGTGGATCGGATGGCTATAATTCATAACCATGAAAAGTTTACTGCTTGCCGTACTTATTCTTTCTGCCGCACTCCAAACATTTAGTCAACCCACCAAGCCTGACTTTTCCTTCATCTTTATGACGGACATCCACTACCAAACAAAAAGGGGGGCCGATGAAGCGTTCCAGATTGCCATTGATACCGCTAACCAGCTAGAGGCAGACTTTGTCCTGACTGGGGGGGATCTGGTGTATGATGTATTAAGAGGTAATTTTGAAAAATCAGAAGCCTTATTTAATGGGTATAAAGGAGCTATCAAAGGGCTTAATATGCCAATCTATCACTGTATTGGCAATCATGAGTTATTTGCGATTTATGAAGAAAGCCCGGAAGACTCAACTCACGTGGATTACCGATACGGAATGTTTGAGCGCCATTTTGGAGACAGTTATTACTCTTTCGATCATAAGGGCTGGCACTTTATGGTACTTAACACCCTTGATGTAAAAGGTAAACGATACATCGGCCTGGTCAATGATGAAGAGATCGAGTGGATAAAGAACGATCTATCGAAGGTCGATAAAAATACACCCATTGCAATCGCGATGCATATTCCGCTTGTTTGTACTTATAAACAGATTTACCCAAAAAATCCACCTACGGAAGTACCCAATGAATTGTGGGTACATAACCGAAAGGAGGTGCTGGACTTATTTAAAGACCATAATCTTCGGCTGGCTCTGCAAGGGCATATGCACTGGATTGAAGACCTGAATATACAGGGTAGAACTCGATTCATTACCGGAGGTTCAATAGCAGGTCGTCCGAGTTGGAGAAGAGCAGATGATCGTGAAGATGGTGTCTATTACGATGAAGAAGGCTTTATGCTCATTAAGGTCAAAGGCGAGCAAATCGATTGGAAGTACATTGATATCGGATGGGAAGCTAAAGCGGAAGGGTATTAACAGATGCAAACTTAACGAGTTATTGATGGTCTATGGTAGAGTAGTTATAGCTGATAGGTTCACATTTTATTTGCTCAAACTGTCGAATTAAATCTTAACTACTACAAGTAAGTTAACTATAAAGAATGAGTTTGCCCCCTATCTATCAAGGCCTTACTCGCCGCCTAATGAGTTGAGTTTATCCTATTAATCTAGTATTCTTAACAGAAAAGTAACCTCAAAGGGGTAGTACTTTCCGCTATTTTTCTTTTCTTCGAAACTACGATAGACTGGAAATTTGATGCGGGATACGGTAACAGATGAGGCCCTACTGGATTTGATTGCCAGCCACGATGAGCGGGCACTAGAGGTATTGCACCAACGCTACTACCAACGACTTTGTGGCTTTGCGCTTAGCATCGTAAAAACGGTTCCTCTCACCGAAGAGGTCGTATCCGATGTATTTCTTCAACTCTGGCTCAAACGATCCGAGCTTACTGTTCGTACCAAACTGAAATCCTATCTATTTACGGCGGTGCGTAATCAAGCGATTAACATCTTAAGAAAAGAGCGTGATGCTCACGAAGATATTGATAGCATTTCACCATCCCAAACCCCGCTAGCAAATTCAGTGGCGAGTAGTTTAGAGTACAAGGAGCTACAGCAGGAGATTGACCAGTTGATTAACACCCTACCCGAGCAACGGCAAATCATTTTCCGGCTCAATCGGTTTGACGGACTCCGTTACAAAGAAATCGCTGAAGTTCTTAGTATCTCCCCCAGCACCGTACAAAACCAGATGGTAGCCGCCGTGAAGCAATTAGCCGAACAATATCCCAAAATGTCCGCCCGCTGGGAGTCAGCCCTTACTTGGCTTCTTTTGTTTGGTTAAGGGTAGAGGGTGAAGGAACCTTATAACCTGTCTATGCCTGAAATAGGTTGACCGAATTTGCGGTATAAACCTAGCGTTAAAAA
>ERZ1740058.1126-NODE-1126-length-14074-cov-8.768386_pt1 | contig 14074 bp, 13 predicted proteins | sample MGYA00581745_ERZ1740058 | MGnify/ENA primary metagenome ERZ1740058 (study PRJEB43018, sample SAMN04849742) | marine metagenome | isolation source: floating plastic debris | place: Pacific Ocean | collected 2008-08-30 | study: EMG produced TPA metagenomics... | reverse complement strand
CCGGAGACAAAACCCCTACAGGATTAGCTCCTGGGAGGGGCTCACGGGGTGGGTTGACCGCGAGTGCTTGAGATTGAACCCACCCCGCCCGCCCTGCGGGCACCCCTCCCGAGAGGGGAAAAATTGACGCATTATTAAACTCCCGATCCTAGGAACTAAAAAACGTCAGTTCGGGTTAGGGAAAACCCCGTGACTTTCCCCTCCTGGGAGGGGCTGATGGGGTGGGTGGATCGCCAGTTAGCGCCACTGACGGCACCCACCCCGCCTTTGGCACCCCTCCCGAGAGGGGATTGGAGGCTCAATCGGCGGGTAAAAGCGTTACTTATTCTTATCCCGAACTCAGGTTAAAAACTGTTCCCTATTCCCTCTTTCCCACTCTTCTGTGCCAAAACGATCGCGGCCAAATTCAGCAGCGCCTGGCGATCGCCTGCAGCCAATTTTTCACCAAACTCGATCCGCTGACAGACATCGGGAAGCTGAATTTCGACGGCTTTTGCCAGGGCTGATTCAAACTGGGGAATCTGGTTCAAGAGGAGCGCATCCAGAAGTCCTTGGCTGGCGGCTAGGAGAAGGGCAATTTGTTGGGGCACCGTCAGCAGATAATACTGGGGTTGGCTGAGGACGGCGCGGATGCGACGGCCCCGTACCAAGAGTTGCTGCGTCGCGTCATCCAGACGGGTGCTGAAACGGGCAAAGGATTCGAGCTCTTGGAATTGGGAGTAGGCCAACCGCAGATCGCCAGCAACGGCTCGGTAGGCCGGGAGTTGAGCGTTGCCACCCACCCGAGAAACGGAGCGGCCTACATCCACAGCGGGCAGAATACCTTTTTGAAAGAGGGCAGGCGTCAGGTAAATTTGGCCATCGGTAATCGATACCAGGTTGGTGGGAATGTAGGCCGATAAGTTACCTGCTTCGGTTTCCACAATTGGCAGGGCCGTGAGGGAGCCGCCGCCTAGTTCCGGGCGTAGGCAGGTGGCCCGTTCCAGTAAGCGCGCATGGATGTAGAAAATATCGCCAGGGAAGGCTTCACGACCGGGCGGGCGACGGAGCAGCAGCGACAGTTCTCGGTAGGCGCGGGCATGATGGATCAGGTCATCGTAGACAATCAATACGTCACGGCCCTGCTCCATAAAGTATTCGGCCATAGTGGTCGCCGCATAGGGGGTGATGTACTGCAAGCCGGGGGTATCTTCGCCGTTGGCCACGACGACGACGCAGTAATCCATGGCCTCCTGACGACGCAAATCGGCAATCAGTTTGGCCACAGCATCGCTGCGCTGACCGATCGCGCAGTAGATACAGATAACGTCTTTGTCTTTTTGGTTGAGGATCGTGTCGAAGGCGATCGCGGTTTTGCCCGTCTGGCGATCGCCCAAAATCAACTGTCGCTGGCCGCGACCAATGGGCACGAGCGCATCGATGACTTTAATGCCTGTCTGTAAAGGCACGGTCACCGGCACCCGATCCATAATGGCTGGCGCTGGCCGTTCGATCGATCGCCGTTCGAGAATCGGGATCGGCTCGTCGGTATCTAAAGGCCGTCCAGTGGCGTCAATCACGCGGCCTAACAAACCTTCCCCCACAGGCGCATCCAGTACCCGCCCGGTGCGCTGCACCTCGCTGCCTGACTTGAGTTCGGCCTGATTATCGAGAAGCACCAGACCCACCTCATCCACATCCAGATTAAAGGCGAGACCGATAGAACCATCGGCAAATCGAACGCACTCCTGCGATCTCACGTGAGGTAGCCCCGTGGCTCGGGCGATGCCGTTGCCGACAAAGGTGAGGGTGCCAATCTCCTGGCAGGTGAGCGTGAGCGCACTGTGCTGTGCAGCTTGGGCAAAGCGTTCCAGGGTGTCGGTTAGCAACGGTGTGAGCAGGTCTGATGACATGGGATGAGTAGGAAGGAGGGGATGGAGAGATGGGGAGAGATCTTAAACTGTCTGATCTACCCCCTGCTCCCTGGCTCCCCTAGCACTCTGATCCTTGATAAGGTCAGACGAACTGGCACTACTGTTCTCTAGCGTGAGGGCTAGGATCTGCTCTAGGTTGCTCAGGTAGGCGGCTAAGTTCCAGTCGAGTTTGTAACCGGGGATGCGTAACTCGATGCCACAGCCGAGGTCAGCATTGGTTTCAAAGGTGAGGGTGACGGGGTGAGGAGCGGCGGCCTGCACGGCATCGGCGATCGCTCTTTGCCTGTCTTCTGCTAAGGGCAAGCTGCTGCGAATGATGACGGGCGCACCATCGGCTAGAGCCAATGCCTGTTGTAGCTCCTGTTGCTCGGGCGCTGGGAGCTGCCGCAGGCGAGTTAGGAACAGTTTAACGGCTTGTTCTTCTAGATCAGCATCGGCTAAGTCAGTGAGCACTTGGCGAACGGTTTGGGCAAGCTGATAGGCAGTCTGCTGACGAAACCGCCGCAGAACGCCCGTCTTTTCTTGGTCCAGCGCCTGATACCAACGAGTTTTGGCCTGACTGACTTCGTCTTTGGCTTGGGCCAGCAGGGTCAGCCGTTCGTCTTGCAGGTGCGATCGCAACTCCGCCAACCGCTGGTCGCGGTGAGCAGCAAAATCCTGCTGCATTTGCCGCAGTCGGTCGGCTTCTTGTTGAGCCACCGCTTCTTGTTGAGCCGCTTGCTCTAGTTGGTGGGCGATCGTCTGCTCGCGTTGCGTCATCGCCCGAGTAATCGGACCGTAGAGAAAATGTTGCAGCAGCGCCACCAAAATCAAAAAGTTGACGATCTGCGCCAGCACCATAAACGGATCGATCAGCATGGATGACTATCCTCCTGCCTGAGCGGTGATGTAAGCCCAAAACGGGTTCGCGAAAATCAAAATTAGGGTGATGACGAAACAGTAAATCGCCGTTGATTCCACCAAGGCCATACCCACAAATAAAGTGCGGGTAATGGTGTTGGCTTCATCAGGTTGTTGGGCCAGAGCGCTGAGGGCTTGGGCTAAGGCGCGTCCTTCTCCCAATGCTGGTGCGATCGAACCGATGGCAATGGTGAGGCCCGCGATCGCGATTGAAACCATACCAATAAGTGCCACATTATCCATGAAAAACCTCCGTCTTTAAAGTGCTCGGATTGAGTGAGAGTCGGGAATAGGGAACAGGGGACAGGGAACAGTGAATGGTTTTTAGTTCTTGGTTTTTGGTCCTTAGCTCTCGGTCATGGGGCATCGGCAACACGGAATTCAAAATTCAAAACTCAAACATCTCACCTACTCCACCTCCCCACCTGCACTTACTTCACCCACTCTCCATCCTCCCATCACCCTCCAACTCCCCTGGCGACGCCTCCGCAGTCTGCACCTCGGTGGCCGCTGCAATGAACACCATCGCCAGCACCGCAAAAATGTAGGCTTGAATCAGCCCTGTAAGCAGGCCCAACATCTGCATCACCACTGGAAAGAGTAGGGGAGCAATAGAAAGCAGAATGGCGACAATCATGGTGCCGCTCATGACGTTGCCAAACAGCCGCACTGCTAGGGAAATGATGCGGGAGATGTCGCTGATGAGATTAAACGGCAACATGATGGGCGTGGGCTCAACATATTGCTTTAAGTACGATCGCCAGCCCTGTCGCCGAATGCCAAATAGCGGTACCGCAACGAACACGCAGATAGCAAGGGCGGCGGTGGTTGAGAGGGAGCCCGTCGGCGGCTGATAACCGGGCAAGATACTCAGCAGGTTAGAAGCGGCAATGAAAATGAACAGCGTACCGACAAAAGGCAGGTAGGGTTGAGGTTCCTGGTCACTAATGTCACGAATTTGCTGACGAATGCCTAGCACCAGCACTTCCAACAGATTTTGACCCGGCGAGATCTGAGTGGAGGCTGACAACTTGCGCGTTACCCACCAGGAAATGAGCGTCAGCAATGCCATCACAAACCAGGTGAAAACCAGGGTGGCATTGAGGGTTAGGGGGCCGAGTTGAATAGGGATTTGATCGGGGGTGAGGTTCATGGGAGTAGGAGGGAGGGGGAAGTGGAGTAGATGGAGAGCGGGGGAGATAGGGGGGATGGGGAGGATATATGAATTTTGAATTCTTCTGATTCCTAACTGCTGACGGTTAGCGATCGCTCTACTCTGGCTAACAGACTGGTAATCAAGAGTGTGCGGCTGAGCCAAACGCCGCAACTGAGGAACAGAACGGTGGGGCGAGGGGGTGTTGCACGAGCCAAGCGCCGCCGCCGAGTAAGATTTCCAGGCGGATCAACCAGCTCAGGCCCATGCTGAGAAAGGGGCGACGCCATCGAGGCAACCGCTGCAGGGTGAACCACAGCCCGCCAAAGTAGAGGCCGCCGAGGCAGAGACCAGCGAGCAGCAATGCAATCGCACTCATGCCCATTGCCTCCGGGTTTGCCAGCGATTAAGCAGGGGCCGCAACCAGAGGGGGGCGATCGCGCTAGTGAGCAATAAGGTCATCACCAACGTTCCAAAGGGGTGTTCAATCACGCTGACTCTCCTTGGTGACCCAGTACCAGGCATTCCAACAGCCGAGGGCGACCCCCACGGCCAGCAACATCAGCGTCCAGGAATATTGGCTCGCGACTTGGCGATCGATCCACACGCCCAACGCCACCCCCATCAGCGTCGGCAACGCGACGGCCCACCCCACCATGCCAAACATCCCCAGGGCAAACCACACTTGTTTGCGAGTCTGGCGCGCTTTGAGTTTGCGCCGGGCTTTTTCACTAATGTTGTCAATAAAAGAGTGAGGATCGGGTGGACGCGGGGTTGACATTTAAAACCCCTCCGCAGAGAGTGCGGTGAATTGACGAGCCAGACTGGCTTCCATCCGGGTAATGGCGGTACGAGCCTGACGCTCCTGCTCATCAAGGGCGTAAAACTGCTGTTCGACTTCTCGCTTCAGAGCATTTAGTTGGCTGCCCTGAAAAGCGTTGCGGGTCGAAATCAACACCTCTGGCCCACATTTGACCAAAATGCCGCCGTCAATTGCGATGAAGATTTCGTCGCCTTCAGAAGTCTGCAAGGTCAAAATCCCCGGCACCAGTGCGGCCAGAAAATCAATGTGGTGAGGCAACAGGCAGAACACGCCATTTTCCGCCTCGGCAATGACTTTAGTAACAGCCTGGTTTAGGAGAACGTGGGTGGGGAGGAGGAGTTTGAGATGCATGGGAGGGTGGGGAGTGGGGGAGGTGGGGAGGAGCAGGGGCGAGGCATTCTCGAAGAAACCTTCGTAATTGCCCGCAACGCTACATCGGGAATGCCTCGTCCGTACGGGGAAGGGGAGGTGAAGTAAGTGGAGTGGATGTGGTGATTGAGTTTTGAATTCCGTGTTACTGATTGCCTATTGCCGAGAACTCAAGCCCAAGAACTAAAAACCAAGAACCAAGAACTCAAAACTATTTCCTATCCCCTGTTCCCTACCCCCTCTGGAACGCGTCCGATCATATACAGTTCGGCTTCCGGAACGTTGGCGAATTCATCATTGAGGATGCGATCGCACCCCTCTAGGGCCTGATTTAGAGGTACGAATTGACCAGGGGTGCCAATAAACTTTTCAGTGGTGAAGAAGGGCTGGGTGAGAAAGCGTTCAAGGCGGCGAGCTCGATTGACGGTTTGTCGCTCGGCTTGCCCCAACTCTTCGAGGCCGAGCATGGCAATGATGTCTTTGAGGTCTTCGTAGTCAGCTAAGGTTTTGCGGACGGCCTGGGCAATTTGATAATGCTGGTTGCCGACCACCGTGGGCGTCAGAATTTTCGAGCCCGACTGCAGGGGATTAATGGCGGGATAGAGGCCCTCACTGGCTCGTTTACGCGACAGCACAATGGAGGCCGATAGGTGGGAAAAGATATGCACTACTGCCGGGTCGGTCAGATCGTCAGCGGGGACGTAAACGGCCTGCACGGAGGTAATGGCCCCCGTGTCAGTACTGCAAATCCGCTCTTCTAGAGCGGCGAGTTCTGTCCCCAGCGTGGGCTGATAGCCTACTCGTGAGGGGAGTTGCCCCATCAACCCAGAGACTTCTGCACCGGCTTGCACAAAGCGAAATACATTGTCGATCATCAACAACACGTCTTGATGCGCTTTGTCACGAAAATACTCGGCCATCGTCAGCGCCGCATGACCGACCCGAAAGCGCGCCCCTGGCGGCTCATTCATTTGACCAAACACCATCACGGTTTTGTCTAAGACCCCAGCGGCCTGCATTTCACGATAGAGTTCTTCGCCTTCTCGCGATCGCTCCCCCACCCCACAAAAAATGCTGACACCTTGGTATTGCTTCACTACGTTGTGAATCATTTCGGTGATCAGCACCGTTTTACCCACGCCAGCCCCCCCAAAGAGGCCTGCTTTACCGCCCCGCTCAATCGGCGCTAAGACATCAATCACTTTGATGCCGGTCTCCAAAACCTCGGTCTGGGTGACCCGGCGATTTAGCGGTAGAGGGGAGCCGTGCAGCGATTGGCGCTGATCAGCGACTGCGCCGCGCCCATCAATCGGTTCGCCAAAGACGTTGAACACCCGACCTAGCAAGCCCTCACCCACCGGCACCTGCAGCGGTCGATGCGTATCTTCCGCCACCATGCCCCGCGCTAGGCCATCCGTCGTCGTCAGGGCAATGCCGCGCACCTCATGGGCGCTGAGATAGTTAACCACCTCAATAGCGGCTCGACCCTCCACAATGACCTGATGATGCAGGGCGGGCAGAGTCTGGGGAAAATGGAGATCCACGACACTGCCCCGCACTGCAGTCACTCTTCCACCTACCACGATGAGTGCCGCCGATAGCGAGCATCGGGAACATCCCCTTCAAAGGGCTGAGTCCCAGTTGCTGGATAATCATCGTCACTGGGGCTAAAGATCCGCCCTGCCGCCACTGAGACGTCCTCAAAGGGTTTCTGAAAAGCTTGCAGTATCCTTTGGGTTTTTACCGACCATCTTCTCTTCAGTGAAGTCATGATTCAACTCCCGAATATAATCGTCACTTTGCCAAAGCCGTCAATGCTCAGACAGTCTCTTCCCGAGCCGAGAAGGCGACTATCACAAGTCATAAACTGAGGGCGATTGAGCCCTCCTTACAGTGATTAATTTATCCAGAGAGTCTGAGGATGTTGTGAAGAAGTCCGGTCCTATCGGCTCATCTCACCCTCACCCTCAGCCCCAACGATGTTCAAAATGGTTTGCGTCAGAGCGATCGGGTCAAAGGGTTTACCCACAATGGCCGTGGCACCGTCCTGTTGCGTTTGCAGTTGGTCGGATAAGCGATCGCGCGACACCAAACACACCACCGGAATCTTTCGCGTCAGGGCATTGGCTTTAAGCTGAGCTAATATCTCCGAGGAATTCGAGTGTTCATCTAACAGGATGACGTCAGGCAATACATACTGCGCTAGAGCAAACCAGTCTTGGGTCGATTTGATGGTGAACACCTGCCAGCCCGAGAGAATTCCTAAGCTGAACTGCAAGATCGCTCGGATATCATCAACGTCCTCAATCAAGAGCAAGCGAGATGCCATGGACTCTTGAAAATCGGTATCGGGTTCTAGCGTTGATCCATGCATGGTATTGGTGGCGGCCTGTCCTGAGTCAGTAAGTCTTTGGGTAGGAGGTGAGTAAATTCACCAGCTTCAGATGAAATATATGCATCCTGCTTGTAGCTGAAGAATATGAGGATCTTGTGGGGAAATATCCCTAGTTAAACTACCGCTACCAGCCTAAAAAGCCGGAAATCTGGCTGGCTAAGGTCAAGGGGTCAAAGGGTTTGGTGATCACGCCCTGGGCGCCGAGGGCATAAAAACGCTGTCGGTCAGCTGATTGAGCCTTCGCTGTCATAAAAATGACCGGAATCTTTTGAGTGTCGGTAGACTCCCGCAGTAATTGCAAGGTGGCAACTCCGTCACGCCCGGGCATCATGACATCGAGCAGAATGGCATCTAGTGACTGTGAAGCCACGATCTTTAGCCCCTCATCACTCGACTGAGCCGTCAGCAGTTCCCAGCCCGCTTCCATCATCAGCCCCACTTGGGCAATTCGATGAATATCGATTTCGTCGTCAATCAGCAGAATTCGTTTAGTCGGCACGGCTGCAGTCTCTTAAATCTTGTTTTGGTCTTTCGCGCTCTCTACTGACAGTCTCATGGGATGCCCTGCCACAGCTAGGTTAGCAATACGTCCGGCAATCCTGATAAAAGAGGGATACCGTCATAAGTTCCTCAAGGTTTTTTCCTACGGTTGGATTGTCATAGCAGTAGCCCATGCCACCTGGAAAATTGGCTGATTTATCACCGCATCATGCTTTGCTGCAGTGATTGAGGCTCATACACCCGACGCCAGTACTGAGCTGACCAATCATTAGAAGAGGATTTTCAAAATGACGTTATTTGCTAGCAACAATGTTTTGGTGCCCATCGATTTTTCTGAAGAGGCCCATCAGGCTCTAATCGACACCCTCGCGTTTGTAAAAGACCCCGCTAAACTACATGTCATCCATGTACTGCGTCCGCTAGAGCCGACAGAACCGGGCATAGTTTGGCAAACCATAGATGATAAAACCCGCATAGACAATATCAAAGCGACGTTTTACAAAGAATTTGCCGATGAGGCGTATCAGCAGGTGAAATTTGCGGTCACGGTAGGAAACCCCAGTGCTGAGATCATCGACTACGCTGAACACAACGCCATTGACCTAATTATCATTCCATCAAATGGCCGCACGGGGCTATCTCGATTTTTCTTGGGATCGGTCGCAGAACGCGTTATTCGATTTTCCCACTGTCCCGTTTTGGTCATTCGGAAATAGATTTATTTAGCATGTTCTGATGCTGGTACGCTCCATTGAGCGGTGACGAGGCCACTGAACGCATTCTCAATCGGATTGTATGGCTTTGCGGTAGGCTACTAAACCACGTCCAAGTTGAAAACTGGAGTTGTGCTTGCTTGGGAAAACCTCTCCTCTCCTTGCCTTTGGCGAAGCCTGCCCGAAGGGCTTAGGAGAGCAACCAGAGTCTAGTTAAGCCTCTCCTTGAGAAGGAGAGGTGCCGCAGGCGGTGAGGTTGCACCAGATATCGAAACTCCACTTCTGAATCTGGATGAGGTTTAATACGTGCTTTTGTGCCTGTTCTACTGTGCATCCGGGAGCGTGAAGTAAAAGGTACTCCCGACCTCCAGGGTACTTTCTGCCCAAATTTCACCGCCGTGTCGCTGCACAATATTTTTACAGATGGCCAATCCTAAGCCGGTGCCCCCTAGCAGTCGAGAATCGGACGCATCGACCTGTTGAAAGCGCTCAAAAACCGTGCCTAACCTGTCAGCAGGAATTCCTCGGCCTTGATCTTGAACCTGAATCAGGACGTCAGGGTCTCGTTTGACCGCGCTGAGGGAGACTGTCGTGTGGGCGGGAGAAAACTTGATGGCATTACTGATGAGATTGGTGAAGACTTGGAGGAGATGATCGGCATCGACCCAAACCATCAATTCCACGGGCTCAACGACGATGTGGATACGGTGCTCGTCAGCCATCGCCGCCATCGCCTGGGTGGCTTGCCCCATCAGGTCTCCCAGATGGCACATCTGTAGGGACATGGTGACTCGGCCCGATTCGATCCGTTCTAGGTCGAGCACATCATTGATGAGGCGAGATAGGCGTTGAGTATTTTTGAGAGAAATCTCCAAAAATTCCTGACCTTGGGGCGTCAGGGTACCCAGCTTGTTGCTGGCTAAAAGCACTAAAGAGCCGTGAATTGAGGTTAGAGGTGTACGGAGTTCGTGGCCAACGATGGAGACAAATTCGTCTTTCATCCGTTCAGCCGCTTTGCGATCGCTAATATCGATCGTCATTCCAAAAAAGCCTTTGACGTGGTCCTGCTCGTCAATTTCGGGACTGTAGGTGGTGAGCAAGTAGCGCGATCTCCCGTCTGGGGTGGTCATCTCGGCTTCAAAACTGACCTCATGTCCGGCTAAGGCGGCCTCAATATGCGGTTGGGCTTGGGCGTAGTAGGCATCGCCCATCACCGCGCCCAGGGGACGGCCCTGGATCTCATTTAGCGGCATCTGATACCAATCTTCGTAGGTGCGGTTGTTAAAGACATAGCGTTGGTCGGCATCGACAGAGCAAATCAGCACCGGCAGCGCATTGGTGGTGAGGCGCAGTTGCTCTTCACTGCGACGCAGGGCGGCCTCGGTTTGGCGGCGCTGGGTAATATCTTTCAGAATGACGGTGAATAGCTGTTGGCCATCATTGGTCGTTAGCTTGGAGATGGAGGCTTCTGCCGGAAAGGTTTCACCCGTTTCCCGACGTCCCAAGACATCGCGACTACGATTGGCCATTTGACGGGAGGTATCCGCAGAGGTAGCGAAGTTCTGAATGTGCTGGCGATGCACTTGCTGAAAGGCTGCCGGCAGCAACCGATCTAATGGCTGCAGGTGAACTTCCTCGAAGGCGTAACCGAAAATCTGCTCAGCTCCCTGGTTATACATGACAATGCGCTGTTGGCTATCGATAGAAATAATCGCCTCATCCGCGTTATCGAGAATGCCTGCCAACTTTTGTTGGCTTTCCCGCAGAGCCTCTTCGACCTGAGTGCGATCGCGGATCTCCTGCCGCAGTTGCTGATTAGTCTGAATCAATTGATGAGAGCGCTTCTCTACCTGAGCTTCCAGGGTGTCTAAGAGCTGGGCTTGGGCCAGGGCGACGCCCATCTGGTTCGCTAGTTGCTGTAGCAGTTCAATTTCAAATGCCTCCCATTGCCGGGGGCGATCGCCCTCACTCACTATGAACAGTCCCCAAAGCTGCTCACCCACATGCAGGGGGACTTCGATGCAGGCTTGTGACCGCCATTGCTTCAGCAATGCTGAGGTGTAGAGTGAACCGCATTCCTGTTGCAGATCGTCGCAAGCGCAGGCAAACGCGATCTGATTGGGACGCGGCTTCAGGTCTGATAGCCATTGGTTTAAGGCCGAGGGTATCTGGACTCCCGGTCGCCGGGCTTCTTGGATGACCTGCCCCGTCGTGGACGAGTTGAACTGAATGATGGAGGCGCGATCGCAATCGAGCAGTTCTCGCACTTCTGTGGCGGCAGTTTGTAAAATCTCACCAATTTCCAGCGACTCGCGAATTCGGCGGGTGATTTCGCTCAGCAGTTGAGCCTGCTGATATTGTCGAGCCAAGGCCTGTTCGTTCTGACGCTGCTCGGTGACGTCAATGCCGGTGCCGATCACATACTCGACCCCACCAGCCGCATCCTTCAACAGCGTGTTGGACCAGCTGATTAGGCGACGGGTACCATCCTTGCAGAGCCAGTGATTTTCATAGTGGTTGGGCGTTTGCGCCTGCTTCAGCTGTTGAAAAATGTTCTGAACTTCTTCCCTGTCTGTCGATGGAATCAAGACATGCCAAACTGCTTGGCCACAAACTTCATCAACGGTGTAGCCTGATATCTGTTCACAGGCCTTGTTAAAGCGCACAATTTGACCGGCGCGATCGAGCACCACTACCAATGCGCCCACGGTGTCTGACACAGCGGCAATGAAATTACGTTCTTGGGTCAGATCCTGTTCTAATTGCTTTTGCCCGGTGACATCGCGAGCCGCCGCATAAATTAGCCCTTCTTGCCAGGAAGCGGTGGCATACCAGCTAAACCAACGGTAACGACCATCTTGACAGCGGTAGCGATTTTCAAAGGCAATGGTCGTTTCTCCTTCTGCTAATCGCGCAACTTCGACCTGGGTGGCGGCCCGGTCGTCTGGGTGAATGAAGTCTACAAAGGGCGTGGCCAAGAGTTCGGCATCTTCGTAGCCCAAAATTTTGGAGAAGCTCGGGTTCAACCGTTTGAAATAGCCATCCAAACCCGCAATGCAGAGCAAGCTGGGGGTCACGGCAAAGAACTGCTCTAGCTGCGTTTGCGCCCGCTGCCGCTCCTGTACTTCTTGCCTGAGCGCTTCATCCGTCTGTACGAGCCGCGCCGCTTGCACACCAAAGCGTTCTTCTAGCGAGTGATAGGCATCTTGTAAGACTTGTTCCAAGCGCTGCCGCTCGGCTGTTTCCGACTGCAAGGTTTGATGCGTCGCTTCAAGCTGGTCATTGGCCTCATTCAGATCGGTACTTTGCACCTCGACTAGTTGTTGCAGTTGTTCAATCTCAGCCAGCATTTCGATGGGGTCGAGAATTTGCAGCAGACTGCTCTGAGTGATAATCCCCGCCAGTCCTCCGGCTTCATTCGCCACCACCAGACGCCGGATATGTCGCCGCTGCATTTCTTGATGGGCCGCCCACAGCGTATCTTGCGGGTAGGTCAAAAAGAGTGGCGTACTCATGACCTCTTGCGCTTGGGTTTGCGCCAACGATAGCCCCAGGGCGCGAAACTGCACGATGTCTCGCTCGGTCACAATGCCCATGGGTGCGACCAGCCGCGAGCTCCCTGGGGAGTGAGTTTGGGTGATCACGATGCAGCTCACTCGACGCTGGGTCATGCGCCGAGCCAAATCGAGCAGGCTGGTCGAGGCTGCGGCCTGAATCACCTGACGGGTCATCACCTCTCCCACCCGCCGGAGCTTGAGAAAGTTAAATGGTTGCAGGGCGCGGCGGATACTCGTTTGAGTGACGAGACCCAGCAGCGCTCCGGCGTCATTCACAATGGGCAGTTGGCGAATGCGATGTTGCTTCATGATGGCCAGCACCACAAAAATGCTGTGGGCCTGCGATCGCGTGAGGGTGATGAGAGACTGGGTCATCACCTCGGCAATCGTCACAGCGGTGAGATCAGTCTGCTCAGCAACCAACCGCACCACATCGCGCGCGGTAAAAATGCCGAGTAGCTGCTGATCCTGCATAATTAGCGCACAACTAAACTGCCTGTGTGCCGGATGATGCGATGCCTCCAACTCCGTCACTGCGAGGGCGCCACCTTGCCCAACAGCTTGATGCATCTGCTCAATCACCCTCGCCACAGTCGTTGCTGGAGACACTATCAGGGGTTGCTCGTCTAGAGTTTGTTCAACACTCAAGAGCTGAAAAGCCCATGAATTGGCTGTTGGCATAACAGGTAAGCCTAGATAACGACCATACGTTTCAAGATCATCAAACTGCTAGGGGCTGTCATCATTTAGAGCCTGAAGCCTGATGCTGAAGGCGGTTCAGCCCCTAGCTGGCTTTACGGAGCGGGCATGGTAATGCCGATACCGCAAGATTTTCGAGTTTAATTGATGACGCGCCCTAGGACTAACGCCATTGAACCCGGTATGAGTCCCTCCAACTTACAATCCTGGAACAGACAAGAGTCAAAATCCTTAATGATTTGGGAATTTGGGGCTGATGCGTCAGTTCTAATCCTGATAAAAGCTCAGTATTGCTTTCCTTGCCATAGTTTAAATTCCCTACCAGAAAAGCTCAATCGGTGGGGCAGTTAGGCCATCGCAAACAGAACTGGAATTCCTCACAATTCCCTCAGATTCTTTCCCTAAGGTAAAAGCCGTAGCTTCCAGGATAAGCGCTATGGAATTTCTCTACTGTTTTGCAAATGCCAGTTTGACTCAAAGGGTACTCCATTACCTGCAGCGACAGATGCGACAGCATGTGGCCTCGGTCACGATCATTTTCTTGAACGATCGCTGGGTGACTCACTTAAAGCTGCATTCTACTGTAGACGTTGAGCGCGGTTACGATTGCTGGGCGGTGCTCAACGAAAATGGGTTCCCGTATCATCCCACCCCGAGCCTCGCGCTTGCCCTGCACGATCTGGATGCTGGTCATGAGCTAACCAAAGTGATGAACCAATTTCACGTCGCGATCGTGTCCCACGGTGCCCCCGTGCCTGAAGAAGTGAACTGTTTTCAAAAGCAATTTGTCGCTGGGTTAGGGTACTGTCCGCAGGCTTTGGTGTAGCGCTAATTCCTCGTTCTGAAGCTATGGGTGGAAGGGTATGAGGAGGTGGATAAGGTGAGGTGGGGTGAGTTTTGAATTTTGTATAGCAAACCGCACTTGGGTTCGGATATGTACAGTGGCTACGATTCATACACAGCGAGGCTTTTAATTCTGCCTTCTGCCTTTTGCTATATCGCTCTTCAATGACTCTAGGCAGAGGAAAACTTTTGAAGGCCCGAATTCGGC
>ERZ1740058.1125-NODE-1125-length-14100-cov-16.344108_pt1 | contig 14100 bp, 12 predicted proteins | sample MGYA00581745_ERZ1740058 | MGnify/ENA primary metagenome ERZ1740058 (study PRJEB43018, sample SAMN04849742) | marine metagenome | isolation source: floating plastic debris | place: Pacific Ocean | collected 2008-08-30 | study: EMG produced TPA metagenomics... | reverse complement strand
TTGGGTTTGCAGAGTCACGGCAGAAATCCTGTGAATAAGTGAAGAACTTGAAAGGGATAGCTCGTCAGCGTTAGCGCAACGTCAGGAACGGGGCAGTCAAGCGTGATTAAACGGGAGAAAAATCAAAAAACGACTTAAAAAAAGATAAGCAAAAATCTCCCGTTTGACCCGTTCACACCGGCGCAGACGAGAGGCTAAGTGGGCAGCGAAAAAAATATTCCTCCTAGCTTACCAAAAGAGTTTGCAAGAGTGCCTGCCCGCGATCGCTGATGGCAACAATCTCGCGCGAGCGGTCAAACACCGCCGAGCCGACGACGACTGAGCGATCGGCATTGGCCCGCAGATAGGCTGCCGCTCGCTCATCGATCCGCTGCACGAGCGTTTGGTAACTTTGCGACACCCAGGTCATCTGCTCCTGGTCGTCTAACTGCCGCAGATAAGTGAGGCCCGCTTCCATCGTCTGGGCCTGCAGCAGGTGCTGCACATGGATAGTCGGTAAGCCTTGAGCGGCCGCGATCGCGGTCAAAATTTCCTGTCGGCCATCGGCCACATAGTGGTGGGTATGAAAAATGCCACCGGCTAGCTTGATCAGCTTGCCGTGGTAGCCCAGCAGCAAAATATTCTGCACGCCGTTGAGGGCCGCTTCCACCAGCAGCGGCCCGATCCAGTTGCCGGTTTTGATCCGCTGCTCGGGCCGAATGCCCAGCGACAGGGCTTTGTCTAACCCGTTTTCGCCCACACAAAAGACCAGCGTGGTGAATTCCGTCGCCCGCTCCCGCACCGTTTGCCGAAATGCCGCCAACTGTCCCGGCGCACTCAGCGGCTCGGCAATGCCCGAGGTGCCCAGCAGTGACAGGCCGTCTACCACGCCAAAGGCCGCGTTAGAGGTGCGCAAGGCCAGCGATCGCCCTTCCGGCAGCACAATTGTCACCCGCAGCGATCGCCCTTCCGGCAGCAACGGCAGTAGATTCGCTTGCAACAAAGTCTGGGCATAGGCATAAATCGCCGGTTGCTGATCGGCGTTGACCTGTCGGCCTAGCCCCTCGCCACCGTCAATCTGGAGGCGCTCTGTTTGCCAATCTGCGCCCCAAGCGGCGATCGCCCAAACGGGCGTGTGGCGAGTGATATCCAGATTGTCGCCAGGGTCGCTGCGGCTGATCGCCAGCACGGCACCATCGGGCAGCGGCGCGACCTGCTCAATCGCAATCTCGGCTGACCGAGCCGGATTCACCAAATCAACGGTGACGGACGCGGCAGCCTGGGTCGCATCCAACAGCAGTTGCAGCGCGGCGATCGCACTGGCACCGGCAAACACCGGCAGCGTATAGCCCGCTCTAGGTTGAGAAGCTTTTGTCTCAGACGACATACTTTGGCAATTAAGATGTTGTTAAAGTTGAGAGCGATCGCGCCCCATGGCCGCGATCTTCGCCCAGTTTATTCGCCAGTAGGGTTTGCTGTTGTTATGAACGCCATCGACTATCTCCGCATCAGTCTGATCGATCGCTGCAATTTTCAGTGTCAGTACTGCATGCCCGAGGGCGCAGATTTGACCTATGCGCTGCAGCAAGACTGGCTTACTCGGGCCGAGTTGCGATCGCTGCTGCAGGGGGTGTTTGTACCCGCCGGGTTCACCCGCTTTCGCCTCACCGGGGGGGAGCCGCTGCTGCGTCCCGACGTGGTGGAAATTGTGGCCGATATCGCCCAGCTGCCCCAGACCCAAGATCTCTCGATGACGACCAATGCCTTTTTGTTGGCGAAAAAGGCTGAGGCGCTGTGGCAGGCGGGCCTGCGACGACTCAATATCAGCCTCGATTCCCTCGATCCCGACACGTTTCAAGCGATTGTGGGCGGTCGCGGGCGCTCGCGCTGGCATGACGTGTGGGAAGGCATTCAAGTCGCTCACCAGATCGGCTTCTCACCGCTGAAGCTAAACGTGGTGGTGATTCCCGGCGTCAACGATAGCGAAATTTTGGATCTGGCCGCCCTTAGCCGCGATCGCGAATGGCACGTGCGGTTCATCGAGTTTATGCCGATTGGCAACGGCGATCTGTTTGAAAACAGCGGCTGGATTGCCTCCGAGGAACTGCGCCAGCGCATTCGCGATCGCTGGGGACTAGCCGAGGGCAGCGTGCGCGGTAATGGCCCCGCCGACGTGTTTCAGATTCCGGGCGCGCTGGGCACGGTGGGCTTTATTAGCCAAATGTCAGAGTGTTTTTGCGATCGCTGCAACCGCATGCGCCTATCTGCCGATGGCTGGCTGCGCCCTTGCCTGCTGAACGAAACCGGTCAGATCAACCTGCGCGAACTGCTGCGTCAAGGTACGCCGTTGGAGGAAATTCGCGATTTAGTTGCAAATCTCGTGGACGCGAAACCGGAGATCAACTTCAAAATGCGCGACTCAGGAACAACCGGCGCTTATAGTCGCACGATGTCTCAAATCGGCGGCTAGGAGAGCTGGCGTTAGTTTCGCATTACTTGTGTGGTGCTGGAACCGGGGGCTAGAGAGCCGAAGGAGCTGGAGGTTAATTTCTGCCTGACTGCGAGCCTAGAGGGATGAGGCGATCTCATTCGTTAATTCGATGTCAAAGAGCGAGGCTTACGCCTACATTTCTGACATCAATGTTATGGCAACCATGCATGGGGTAATCGGCAGACGGCACCGAGGTACCGCCGCAGAATTAGCGCTACGGTGGAATGGAATATTCTTTCGTGAAATTTCAGCTCAGTCCCAGTTTGGAACCATAGGCCGGATGACGAATCGTCAACTCACCGCTCAGCTTAAGCAGCTCACTGCTGGGTTGTGGCTACCCAGCGAAACCGAAGCCCCGTGGACAGTGCCCACCTGGACTTTGACCACGGGCGATGCCGCAGAAATTCGTCAAGTCTTGCGTCGCGCTGAGGACGTTTCAGTGACTGAAAGCTCCCTGGATGAGTTGATGGCGCAGATCAAGCAGCGCTGTCGAGCCTATGGCCCTGAGGGCAAAGCGATCCACCAGCAGCACCAGACGCTATTCGACTACCTGCAAACTGAGTGCGATCGCGTGCGCGTTTTTCGTGTCGGCACCGTCACCATTGATGTGGTGATCGTCGGCGAAACCGCCGATGGCTATGGAATTTTGCAAACTCAAAGCGTTGAGACCTGACGGGGTCTAGAAACGGTGCCCACTTTGGGTCATGCTGTTAGCGACGGAATTATAAGTTGGGAGAGAGCATCATGGCAGAGATGGACCCGGTCAAGCTGATGAAGCAAGAAGTCGGACGGGCCGCCGCGGCGCAGGTCAAGTCGGGCACCGTCGTTGGCTTAGGCACCGGCTCGACGACCGCTTTTGCGATTCAATTTATTGGCGAACGGTTGGCCAGCGGTGAACTGACCGATATCAAGGGCGTGCCCACCTCCTTTCAGGCGTCAGTATTGGCCAAAAAGCACGGCATCCCTCTGACCACGCTGGATGAAGTTGATTATATTGATGTGGCGATCGATGGCGCTGATGAAGTCGATGCCCAGTTCAATCTGATCAAGGGGGGCGGTGCCGCCCACACCCGCGAAAAAATTGTCGATGGCCTAGCCGAAAAGTTCATCGTGGTGGTAGACAGCTCCAAGCTGGTGGATAAGCTGGGCTCGACCTTTGCGTTGCCCGTCGAGGTGCTGCCGATGGCGGTAGCTCCTGTGACTCGCGCCTTGGCAGGCTATGGCGCTAAGGTCGAACTGCGCATGGGCATCAACAAAGACGGCCCGGTGATTACTGACCAGGGCAATATGGTATTAGATGCCAAGTTTGACGCGATCGCTGAACCTGCCGAGATGGAGAAGGCCCTCAACAACATTCCCGGCGTGCTCGAAAACGGCTTGTTTGTTGGCGTCGCGACTGAAGTTTTAGTGGGCGAAGTCAAAGACGGCAAGGCCTCGGTGCGCAGCCTATAGAGATCGCCGCCACTGAATCATGGATTTCTTGCCCAGGGTCGTAGCCGTTCAACGCCTGGGCCGATTTCCCATTGAACCATAGGCAGTTTTTCCCGATGCAATCGACTGCTTGCATCGATACCGAGGGTTCTATTGCAAAATACGGGTAACGGATGCCAGCGGTTCAATCACGCCATTCCCTCTGCACGCTGGTGCCTGGGCGTTTTCATGTCGTCTTCATCTTGAGAGACGCTAGCTTTATCTAAAATCCGCGTGTCTCCTTATTTTCTGGGTAAAATTGATACATCAAACCCAGTTTGCACGTAGATTGCTAATGTGAAAACCGCTGCCCCGTCTCGTGCCCCTATCGGTTCTTTCACACTCCCCTGACGACTAAATCAATAGGATTACCTTTAGCAATCGTCTCGCGCCGCCCCCTTCGCCTCCCGACGCTAGATTGATTATAGAATTCGTTATCGGATTGCTGGAGAAGCCATCCTTCAGCGCATAGTGACGGAGCATCGGCACTGCCGTAACCGCTTTGGCTGTTTTTGAGAATGCTCAAACCTTAATCACGCTTCGGATTTAAAGTCCTTAAGATTTTCTTAATCAATGAGCTTTCAGCCCTAAAGTACAAAGCCCAACATATAGGGCTAATCAACACAAATTTATGCATTGATCACCCCCGTAAGTCTATAAAAAGTGTAGGCAATGCCACCCCCTACTAGCTTGTTAAAAACTATTTTTTGGAGAACGTATACAAGAAATGGGCAGATGGGAGCACACCACAGTCGATCAAATAGCGGATAGCAACGGTTATCTAAGCGAAAATCGCCTGGAGAAATTTGTTGTGATGGTTTTTCCGAATGGATTGCAGGGGCAAATCTGGTCCGCTATTTTGCGATCGCAGAATCTTTCTGTGATTTGGGAATCGCCTGATGTCTCTCTGCCTCAAGCGCTCAAGACACTGCATCACAAGCGTGCCCTGCCAGATCTGATTGTTGTCGATACTCGCTTACATCACCTACAACCGCTGCAACTTTGTCGCTGGCAACAAAAGTATCAATTGGCAACCAAAATTTTATTGGTCAACGGCGTTCAGCCTCACATTGTAAATGCGGAAAGGCAGTGGGCATTGACCCAGGGAGCAGCTGATTTGCTGCCTAGAATTTGCAAAAACACTCTCGTCAGTGGGGCCTCAGCAAATCTTCGACGAGTGCTTGACGTCCTGGAGATTACATCCTGCGATCACCACACACTGATTAAAGCCCTCCTCCGATTAGGCTTGGTGACATCTCCTCGGGGCGCCCAGTCTGACCATACACTCAACTCTCGGGATGCGTAAGTTGAGCAGGCTGTCCTGAGTTTATCAACGAAAAGTCTCAGCCCGGATTTTGCCCTCAGGGAAGCGAGAAAGGCTGTCAGCATGGGACGCGCAGCCACAAGTTCTCGCTTGATGGCAGCCAACGTCATGATTACGACGTAGATATAGCAGAATGCGGAATGAAGAAGTCAGAATTAAAAAGCTGATCTGATGGTGATTTCAGGCATTGGGGGTGACCTGATCAAGCTGTTGTCTGGCCAACCTGAATTGATTTCTGCAAAATCTGTGCCTACTTCAAGCGCAATCGCTGGATGTTGACATTTTGATCAGCTTTTTCGTGCCGATTTGTCTGTTAAGTATTGGCAGCAGGCGATCGCCGCCGACCTCTGGATGCCGTAGAGCCTGGCTCTTCTGTGGATTCTGCGAGGTAACCTCACAAGCTTGCAGCAGCAGACAGAGTGGTCGTTCGCTCTGACGCCTACAGACATCACGGCCGAGCCTCACAGTCCGCCCATGGCAGCATGCTTTCTCGACGCCGAGCAGGGGCTAATGCCGTTAGGATAAAAACCGTCTAAACTCATCACGGCAATCTTTTTTATTCACGATGCAATACCGACGCTTTGGCCGTACTGAATTGCAGATGCCCGTTTTCTCCTGTGGGGGCATGCGCTACCAGCATTCCTGGAAGGACGTACCTCAGGGAGACATTCCACGCAAAAATCAGGAAAATTTAGCCGCGACGATTCGGCAATCACTGGCCGTGGGCATCAATCACATTGAGACGGCACGCGGCTACGGCACCTCCGAGATTCAGCTCGGCCAAGTGCTGCCCCAGTTTCCCCGCGAGCAGCTGATCGTGCAAACCAAGGTGTCGCCCGAGGCGGATGCCCAAGCCTTTCGCACGACCCTGCAGCAATCCTTGCAAAACCTGCAGCTCGACTATATTGATCTGCTCGGCATTCACGGTATCAATACCCCCGAGCTGTTGGACTATGCCGTGCGTCCCGGCGGTTGTCTTGACGTGGCTCGCCAGTTCCAGCAGCAGGGTCGGATTCGCCACATTGGCTTTTCGACCCATGGGCCGACCCATGTGATTGTGGACGCCATCAACACCGGCGAATTCGACTATGTGAACCTGCACTGGTACTACATCAATCAAGATAACTGGCCCGCGATCGCCGCCGCGACTCGGCAAGATATGGGCGTATTCATCATCAGCCCTACCGATAAAGGCGGCCACCTTTACAGCCCACCACAAAAGCTGGTAGATCTCTGTGCCCCTCTGAGCCCCATCCTATTCAACGATCTGTTTTGTCTCAGTCATCCCCAAGTGCATACCCTGAGTTTGGGGGCGGCGCGACCCACCGATTTTGACGAACATCTCAAGGTCATTCCCTTACTCGATCAGTCCAACTTGGTGCTGCCGTCCATCCTCAAACGGTTAGAAGACGCCGCGATCGCGGCACTAGGGCGCGAGTGGGTGCGCACCTGGAAAATTGGCTTGCCCAGCCCCGACCAAACCCCTGGCCAGATCAACGTGCCGATCATCCTCTGGCTGCACAATCTGCTCGAAGCCTTTGACATGCAGGAATATGCCGAAGCCCGCTACAACCTGTTGGGCAACGGGGGGCATTGGTTTCCGGGCCGCCCCGCCGATCAGCTGGATGAAGTGGATATTCGCACCGCGATCGCCCAGAGCCCCCACGCTGACAAAATTCCCGCGCTACTGGCCGCCACCCACGAACGGCTGAAGGGCAAAACCGTGCAGCGATTGTCACGCAGTTAATCACGATATTCAAAGGTGGGGATAGCAAAGTCGCCGACAGAGAGGTTGATCGTGAAGCTAAAAAGTGGACTCTCCCTTACCGCACTGGTGGCCGTCGTCAGCTGGGGATTAGCCAGCTGCGAACGCGATCGCTCTACTGAGCCCAATCTGGCTCCTTGGATTGGGCAAACAATAACGCTGACCGCCGATCACCTCGTCTGCATTCCCTTTAGTAGCCGCGATGCGAGGGGAATTGACAGATGGCTGGTGAATCGCGACACCACCGCCTATCTGATGGTGAATGCTGACATCCAATCCGCTTGCCGTCAGGATTTCAACGAGCTGATCGGCCCGGTATCGGCAGGCAGTCAAGCCGAAATGGTGAGCTTTCTTTCTGCATATGGCTTACTGGTGAGCCATGAAAACCTCCAGGCCGTTCTGCGCATCGAAGTTGAGACCCCGGAACCGTCATCCTTGCTGGTCAAGACCCAGGTTGAAAGCAGTGCCGAGGGCTATGTATTGCCTTGGGAACCGTAGCCACTCCCTCAATCGTGCTGGCAAAATTCCGATTCTGATAGCCGCCACCGATGCCCGATTTCCAGATAAAACCGGCAACGCTTCTCTTGCTTTGAGGGCCATTACAATTAAAGTGCCTAATCCGATTCGTCCTGTAGCAATACAGTCCTCTATGGCGATGAGCAGAACGGTTACCAAATGGACCATTGCCGACTATCACCGCATGATTACAGCGGGGGTGTTGAACGATCGCCAAGTCGAACTGATTGACGGTGACGTGGTTGACATGTCCCCTGAATTACCGATTCATCGAGCAACCTATCGCCGGAGCGAAAAGAGCCTAGCGCAAGCTTTGGGCGATCGCGCCGTCATTTTCACTGCGGCCCCAATTACCCTGCCCGATAACAGCGAACCTCAGCCCGATATTTGTATCGCGATGCCGCCCGAGTCGCGCTACGACCAGCGTCACCCGACACCCACCGATATTTACTGGCTGATTGAAGTTGCCAACTCGACCCGAGACTACGATTTAGGCCAAAAAGCCCAGCTCTACGCTCAGCACCAGATTCGCGAATACTGGGTGATTGACATCCCCCAACAGCGGCTGTGGCTCCATCGTCAGCCCTTGTCGCCAGGCTATCAATCTGTTGTTCACGTCAATTCGGGTACCGTTGCGCCCCTGGCTTTTCCTGACGTTCGCCTGGAGGTGGCTCGTTGGTTGAATTAAGTCACCAGTCCGCCAAGGGTCTATGATTGACAGTGATTTGGGCGATCGCAGGAGCGCACAGCAAAACCATGTTGAATAAAGTACTCAACGGACTGAACTGGCTACTCGTGGCCAATCTCTTTTTTGTACTGGCAAGTTTTGGCTGGTTTGCCACCGCCGTGGTGGGTCGCAGCATGAACGTCAACCTGGGATTAGAAACCTGGTATAGCCTGTGGACGCCGGTGTTTCAACCCGCGATCGGCATTTTGATGGCCGGGGCGATCGCGATCGGGATTCTTGGCTGGGCCTCCAAAAAGCTGGCCTCACTGCGAGAGAGTTGATCTCACCCCTCGTCATTCGCGCCGGTTTGAGGGGTGAACTTCAGACGAAAAGCCCAACTCACGCCGGCACCTGCTTTAACCTTCAACTTCCTCATTCTCCTGCGTCTTCTGGCGGCGCTGTTCGCTCAGTTTCAGCAGAATCTCAGCGTGCGCCGTGCGGGTGAGCGGATAAAAATAGCACAGCATCAGCGCACAGGATAGCAACACCAAGGGCACTGGCCCCATAAAGGCCCGAATGGCTAGGAGAGCTGACCTCGGCTGTGACTCCAACAAGGCTTCGAAACCTGACCATTCCAAGGCGGCACCGACCAAAAACAGGCCTCCAGCGAGGCCAATTTTTTGCAACAGCGTCATAAACGAATAAAAAATGCCCTCGCGCCGCTGGCCCGTTTGCAACTCATCTAGCTCGATCACGTCGGGCAGCATGGCCCAAGGCACGACGTAGGCCGTCGCGACGCCAAAACTCGCTGCGACGCAGAGCGCATACAACAGCCCCACCTGTCCCGGCTGTAGAAGAAACAGGCCGATTTGCACCACGAGCCAGGCCCCAATGCCGACAAAAAACAGACCCTGTTTGCCCAAGCGACGACTGAGCAAATTGCAGGGCCACATCATGAGAATCGCGGTGCCCTGCACGAGTAACGCGGGCAAAAAGTAATCATCTAGCCCCATCCAAAACGTGGCGTAAAAGGGAATGATGCTGGCAGTAATTTGCAGTGCCAGCCAGGCAAACAAGTAGATGCCGACGACATAGATAAAGGCGCGGTTGCGAAAGGCAATGCGCAGCTGTTCCCAAAAGGGAATGGTGGTTTCTGACTCGCCGAGTGTTTCTGGCGCGATCGCCTGCACCCGCTGCGCATGGGGGTAGGTGCCAAACACACAGATTAACAGCGGGACAATCGACACGAGGGCACAAGTCCCACCCAGCACCGCATACCCCGTCCTTGCATCGGGTATGACAGCGGTCACTCCCAACCCAAGGGCCAAGGCCGAAATCGCCCCCAATAGTGAAAAGGCCAGGCGAAAGCTAGTCAGGTCAGTGCGTTCGTCATAGTCTTGCGTCAGCTCAGCGGTCAGGGTGGTGTAGGGCAAATTAGACGTGGTGAAAAAGACCTGAAACAGAATCGACACCAAGACGTAATACCAAAACCGAAAGCCGGAACCGCCCCCGGGCACTAGCCACATTAAGACGAAGGTGAGGCCAAAGGGCAGCGCGCTGAGCAAAATCCACGGATAGCGGCGTCCCCAACGGGTTTGGGTGCGATCGCTCAGCACCCCCACCAGCGGATCGTTCACGGCATCCCACACCTTGCCAATGAGCAACACCGTGCCCGCCGCCAAAGGATTAATGCCCGCCACTTCGGTCAAAAAAATCAAAAATGAAAAGGCGATCAGGTTCGAGGTCATGCCCGCGCCCATGTCGCCCGCGCCATAGGCCAGCTTCGTCCACAATGAGAGTTTGAGCGGTGAGGTCACCTGACCCGCCCCGGCGGGAAAATCCTGGGTCATTCCATATCCCTCACTTCAGTAGGATGAGCATATCAGGTTGTATCATGGCTCAATCTTGTTTTGCTGCCGCTCATACTGTTGCCATCGCCCCTATGTCTGACCTTTACGTCACCTTAGACGAGTACCACACCCTCATCGAAACCCTGGCCCTCAAAGTCCACGAATCAGGCTGGGAATTTAACCAAATCGTTTGCCTCGCCAAAGGTGGGCTCCGCGTCGGCGACATTCTCTGTCGGCTATATGACACGCCGCTGGCTATTTTATCAACTGCTTCCTATGGTGGCGAAAATAATCAAACCCGTGGCACTGTCACCTTTTCCCGCGATATCAGCATGACCACGGCCAACCTCGGCAGCCGGGTTTTATTAGTGGATGACCTCGTGGATTCGGGAGCCACGTTGGAACGCAGCATCAAGTGGCTAGAGCATAAATTTGGCTTTTACATTGATGAGATTCGCACTGCCGTCATTTGGCAAAAGGAATGCTCTTCGGCCAAACCCGACTACTACGCCCAATATCTCGCCGACAACCCCTGGATTCATCAGCCCTTTGAGAAATACGAGCAGATGAGTTTGGCTGACCTCGCTCAAAGCCGACAGGTGCCTGAGACGGTTTAGCGCCTCACCTGAAGAACCCGGTTTCTATGAAAGACTCGCGACAGACTGTTGACCTGTTCCCAGAAACCGGGTTCTTGGACACGTTATTTTTTGGAATACTCTTAGGAACGTACACATACGACCATAAAGCTCCGCGCAACAGATTTGCTATTGGAGAAAATTTGAGTTTCGGCACCGCTTTCTCCTCATTCCTAAAGCTGCTAAACCATTGCAAAGTCTTGTGGTGATGGGGCTTCTCTCAAACAGGTGGGTTACGCTTTTGGGAAAGCTTTTCAGGATTTGGCATGGCGAGTCGGCTCTGGAAATTTCTCACCACTGATATCGGTGATTTGGTGTCGCTTGACACTGTTGATAGCGGCAAAGACGCTGCCGATGCAGTGCTGGGGTTAGCAGCAGTACTGCAAACTGAAGGCCCCAACGTTCAACAACTTGCACCGTTAGTCACCCAACTCGACTCCCTGCTTGACGTGCTCAACTCACCGTTGGGCAACATTGTCGGTGCCAGCTTGCCGTTTGTTTCCATCGCAACAGGGCTGCTGAAGTTTTATTGTGAAAAGACGAAAAAGGAACCGACGATCGCCCAAAGTGTGGCGTTGGTCAGTCAAGCTGCCTATCTAGCAACCGTCAAGGAATTTTTAGAGCAGCCTCAAGCGCAAAAATGGTTGGCAAAAGTGGGCGATCGCCCCGCCTCTGATGTAGTCAAAAAACATCTCAAGAAACTAGAGCTAGTCGAGCTAAACGCTACCGAAGCCCGTCGTACCCTGTTCTATTTTCATGAATCCAGATTGGCAGAAGTCTATGGAGAGGTGCTCATAGCGCGGCTGTCGGAACTCGGCGTGAGTCCTGAGAAAGCCGCCAATATTGCTAACAAATTGGCCCGCAAAACCAATCGCTTAATGCTGCCAACCCTGGTGAAATGTAGCGACAGCGTTCGAGCCCTGGTGGAGTGGCTAAAGGTTGGCGGCAAGAGCGAATTTGAAAAGTATCTCAGCATTGATATTTATCTGGAAGAAATTGTCGCCCCAAAGCCTCACGACACAGTCTTTGCAGAGCCGTTCACTTTCAAAGACATCTACGTACCACTCAAGGCAAAGCCTCTCACCAGTGCTGGTGAACAGGACGAAACTCAAGACCCCGTGGTGCTGGAGCAATGGGCACGGCAAATGCTCAACGATGACATGGTAAAAGACCAAGTCATGTTTGTGCAGGGTGGGCCGGGGCGCGGCAAGAGCGTGTTTTGTCGCATGTTTGCCGATTGGGTGCGCCGCCACGAACACCCTCGCTGGACGCCAATTTTGATTCGTCTGCGGGATGTGGCGGTGCTTTCCCGCGACTTTGAAGAAACCCTAGCCAAGGCAGTGGATCGTGACTTTGCCAAAACGGATTCGGGCTGGCTCACAGATCGCAACATCAATTTCCTCTTCATTCTCGATGGGTTTGACGAACTACTGATGGAAGGACGCACCAGCGGTGGTCTCGACAACTTTCTCCATCAGGTGGGGCGCTTTCAAGAGCAGTGTGCGCGGAACTCCGAAAAGCATCATCGGGTGTTGATGACGGGACGGACATTGGCCCTGCAAGCGATCGAAAGCCGCATGCCCAGTAACCTCGCCCGCATCGAAATTGCACCGATGGATGATGACTTGCAATGCCAGTGGTTTGAGCGTTGGGCCAGTTTGATAGGAGACGAAAAGTCCAACTTAGTTGATATTTTGAAAGACCCGCGATGGCCATCGAGAGCAAGAGAACTCGCTAGAGAGCCGCTCTTACTGTATTTGTTGTCAGCTATGTATCGGGATGGCGAACTTCGACTTGACATGTTTGCTAACGCCGAGGGAGCTACAGCCAAGGTGCTGATTTACAAGCACACACTGGACTGGGTGCTCACCAAGCAGCGAGCTGAGGGCTACCATCGCGATGCTCAAACCCAAAAAACTGTTACTAGTCGCGACCTAAATCCCGACATCACCGAACTGGCTCCCAACCATCTGCGCCGCATTTTGCAGGAAGCGGGGCTGTGCGTGGTGCAGTCGGGCATGGAATTTGCCAGCATTCGCGCCATCGAAGATCGTCTCACCCAAGACAGCGCCGCCAAAGCCTTTCTTGAAGCCGCTCAAAAACGCCTCGAAACCGGTGATACGCCGCTACGCAATGCCCTTGCCGCCTTTTATTTGCAAGAAGGTCGCCAAGGGGAAGGTTCCATCGAGTTTGTCCACAAAAGCTTTGAGGAATTTCTCTGTGCCGAACGTATCGTTAATGGCCTGATCGATGTCTGCCAGCCCGGACGCAATCGCGAATATGATATTGACGATCCAGCCTTTTGCTGGACAATGTACGACCTACTGGGCTGCCACGTCCTCACCCCCGAAATCGTTGAGTACCTCACCACCCTGCTCACCCAACACCCTGACTTTAAAGCGAAGAATCTGCACAAACGTCTCTACGACTTTTACTGGCACTGGAGCGACGGCGAGTTTATCGATACCCCACCAGAGAACTTACCACAGCAAAAGATGCGTCTACTCCGAGAACGTATGCCCAATCAGGAAAAGCGACTGGGGCAGCAGCAGATAGATATGTACACCGGGCTGAACACCATGATTTTGCTGTTTAAGCTGCATCGTTATGGCATACCAAAACCATTGCCTACACCACACTCAGAGCCGTCAGCCGCCGAGACTCCCCCCCCTCCATCCAGCCTAGCGTTTCACCCCTGTCAAAAAAAGGGGGGCGAAACGTCCGATGACGCCCGACTACGCAGAATAATGGGTATGAGCAACTGTCTTGGCATCGCGACTTTTAACCAGCTGGTCAGTCCTTTCCTAATCAACGCCGATCTCAGTCACGCCGACCTCCGTTATGCCGTCCTCCGCTACGCTGACCTCCGCAACACCAACCTCAGCAACGCTGACCTCCGTCATGCCGACCTCAGCAACGCAAATCTCCGCAACGCCGTCCTCAACAACGCCGTCCTCCGCTACGCCGACCTCAGTAACGCTGACCTCCGCCACGCCGACCTCCGTGACGCTGACCTCCACCACGCCGATTTGACAGGTGCTACGTTACCGGATGAGTACGAGATGATTCAGTGGAATGAAAAGGCGAACTGGGAAGGGGTGAAGGGGTTGGAAAATGCAATTGGAGTGCCGGAAGCGTTGAAGCGGCAGTTGGGGCTGATCTAAACCATGGCGACCACATTACTTTTTCCGTACAAAAAACCTAACGAAAAAACCTCGCTCGTCAATGACAAGCGAGGGAAGGTGACAGTCCAAACAGTCCTCAAGGTAAATTGATTACCTGTGCTGAGGTTGGTTTGAGGATATTATCTACATTCTCAAGGAGAGTTGCCTTATCAGGTCAAATGGGGCAACTTCTCAGTTCTAAACTGCAGTAGAGCGCTTACGCCGCACTGCACCAAAGG
>ERZ1740058.1123-NODE-1123-length-14146-cov-7.512952_pt1 | contig 14146 bp, 11 predicted proteins | sample MGYA00581745_ERZ1740058 | MGnify/ENA primary metagenome ERZ1740058 (study PRJEB43018, sample SAMN04849742) | marine metagenome | isolation source: floating plastic debris | place: Pacific Ocean | collected 2008-08-30 | study: EMG produced TPA metagenomics... | reverse complement strand
ATCGACCACGTTGCGCCCAAATGGAACGGCCTTTTTCTGCAGTTTCTGGGCACCTGCCACCAGGCCCAGGGGCAATATGTACCCGCAAAGCAATGTTTGGACCGGAGTCTCAGCATCCTACAAACAGCCGGAGATATGGTGGATCAAGGCATGGTGCTGAGTAACTTGGCGGAAGTTCACTATGCTTTGGGAGAGTATGAGCAGGCCATTACCGATCAAGAGCAGTGGCTGACCATCGCCAGAGCCGCCGGACTGCGCCACGGCGAAGGCATCGCCCTCGGCAGCTTAGGCAACATCTACGAGTCGCAGGGGCAGTACGCGAAAGCCTTGAACTATCACCAGCAGCATCTCGCGATTGCCCAAGCCGAAAACGATCTAGAAATGCTGGGCTCAGCCCTAGGCAATGTCGGCAGTTGCTGTCATGCGCTCGGTCAATATCAGCAGGCGAAAGATCATCACTGTCAGCATTTAAGGCTGGCCCAAAAAATTGGCAACCGTCAAGGCGAAAGCAACGCTTTAGGTGGTTTGGGCAGTGCCTGCTACAGCCTGAGCGAATATGACCAAGCTGCCTCCTATTTTGAACAGCAGCGGCAAATTGCAAAGGAAATTCACGATCGCCTCAGCGCCGGTAATGCCCTAGGCGGACTCGGCAACGTCTGCTTTGCCACCGGCAACTATGATCAGGCGCTCACCTATCATCAACGCCATCTCGCGATCTCCCAAAGCCTTGACCATCCGCAAAGTCTGCTCCACGCTCTGGGCAACATGGGCAACGTTTACAGTGCCCTCAGCCAATATCCACAGGCGATCGATTGTTATCAGCAACAGCTAGCGACAGCCCAGGCGATTGGCGATCAGCTCGGTATGAGTTTGGCCTATGGCAATCTGGGCGTTGTTTGCCATGCCCTTGGCGACTATAAAGAAGCGTTTCAGCGATTTCATCAGCAGTTGGCCCTAGTTCGAAAAATGGGCGATCGCTATCGAGAGGGACAAACCCTCAGTAATTTAGGCAATACCGATCACGCGCTTGGACGTCATTCTCAAGCAATGCAATGCTTTCAGGAAGCATTGGCGATCGCCCGACAGTTGGGCGATCGCCTCGGAGAAGCCCACGTCCTGGGCTATCTGGGCAACGTCCACCATTCGCTAGGTCAGTTTCAAACGGCGATCGAGTCTCATCAGCAACATCTAGATCTGGCCAGAGCCTTAGGCGATCGCGCGGGTGAAGGTCGAGCCTTGCAAGGATTGGGCAACGCCCATCAACAGCTCGGCAACGATGACCACTCCCTTGATTACCACTTTCAAAATCTTGAGCGAGTCCGAAGCCTGGGCGATATTGCTGGCGAAGGGGCGGCTTTGGGCAGCATCGGCAATGTCTATGACCAGCAACAAGACTACGCCCGAGCAATAACTTATCACCAACAAGATTTAGCGATCGCTCGCCAGATCGGCGAAAAACGTGCTGAAGAAGCCGCTCTGGTGAACCTTGCCAATGCCCACAGTGAGCTGGGCAAATACCCAATGGCGGTAGAGGGATATCAGCAAGCCCTGGCGATCGCGCAGCAAATCGGCGATGTTTGGGGCGAGGGTCTGACCCTGATTAACTTAGGTGAAACCTTGACCAAATTAGAGCAGTATGAACCGGCAATCGCCCACCTCGAAGCCGGATTGAAAATCATCCAAGCCCAGGAAGCGAGGGGATTAGAGGCTTCAGCCTACAAGTATCTGGGAATGCTGCATCAGGCCATGGCTGACCGTAAGTCGGCAGTGAATTACTTCGACCAGGCAATTGCCTTATCCACCGAACTAGGAATTCCTTTAGCGGAAGACTGTCGACAACTCAAAGCCACTCTGCTCAAAGAATCACCTGACTTGCTCCGATAACACTTGCTGTCTAAATTTCTCTATTTTGTCGGCCAGCGGAGCTAATGAACCCTTTGCTAGGAGCAGCGCCTGATCGCAGGCCGCGATCGCATCCATCCATCGTCCCAACTGGTGGTAGACACTGGCTAAGCAGTAATGTCCCATCATGAGGAAACTTGGCTTCTCCGGGGCATCGTTATCCATCTGATTCGCCATGACAATCAGCTTCTCGTACCAGGCGATCGCTTCCGCCCTTCGTCCCATTTCTCGACAAGCCGTACCGAGATTCAGCATCAAAGACCCAGCCTGCACCAAATCCGTCACAAACCCGAGCGCTTGCTGTTGATATCTGATGGCTTCTTCATAGCGATTAGTCTGCTGAGACAACTTCCCTAACTGTAAGACCGCTAACCGCTGCCCTTCTAAATCTTCAATCGCGCTAGCCAGCTCTAGCGTTTTCTGGAAGCATTCAATCGCTTGGACCTTATCTCCTGTGGCCTGATAAACCAGCCCCAGATTGCCATAGGCACGACATTCACCCAGGCGGTTGCCGATGTCTTGAGCAATCGCGATCGCCTGCTGTTGTAGCAGTAGCGCCTCTTCAAGTCGTTCTTGCAAAACATAGACGCTGCCTAAATTGCCGTAAGCATCGCCTTCACCTCGACGATCTTGCACTTCCCGAGCAATCTCTAGTCGCCGTTGGATGCAGTGGATTGCGCGATCGTAGTCCTCTAATATTCGATGAACATTGCCCAGATTACCCAATGCGATGCCAGCAGATCGCAGATTTCCTGCTGCTTGAGCCATGGCCAAATGTTGCTGATAGTAGTGGAGCGATCGCTGAGGCTGTCCAAGCGATAAATAGGCATGGCCCAAATTTCCGAGTGCCGTTGCCTCTGCTTCAGCGTTTCCCAGCGCTTGTGCCAGTTCTAAAGACTGCTGATGATACTCCAGCGATTGGGACGCATTGCCTAAAACATCATGCAAACTGCCCAGCCCATTTAGGCAAACCAAATCAACTTCCTCATCTAGTCGATGTAGCAGGTTGGCATACAGCTCCTGCTGTTCCCGGTAATAGCCCCAGTTGAATAATCGCTCGTGCAGTTCCTCAGTACCTGCCTCCGAGATAGGTGCAAATGCTAATTGATGGGCACTTGCCCAATCAGCCACATGGCAAAGATGATGGAATGCCTCTAGCTCTCCCCGCACGAGGTCGACCTTTTCCAAAATTTGCTTTGGGGCGTATCGGTGTAGCCAGTTAATGGTAGCTACATACTGCGCTCGGTGCGATCGCGGCAGCGAGGGTTGCGTTCTCTCCCGAGCGAGTAACGCTTGAAGCTGATCGAGAACGAGTTGCTTAGTACTAGCCATCAGGCTCAAACCGGTAACGAGACGTAAGATTAAGACAGGATTGTTTCCTTCGCTTGAGGCGATCGTCGATGGTCACCCTACAACTCCGACAACTAGACGTGCCGCCCGGTCAACGACTGCTGCTCCATAATGTCAGCTGGGACGAATTTGAAGCCATTCTAGAAGAACTTGGAGAGCATCGGGGCTCCCGCATCGCTTATAACAACGGTTTGCTGGAAATCATGGCTCCACTGCCTGAGCATGAATCGGATAAGGAGAACATTAGCGACTTGCTAAAAGCTTTTTTAGAAGAGCTAGATATCGAATTTCTGACGTTAGGGTCAACCACGTTTAAGAATGCCGAGATGCTCAAAGGTATCGAACCTGACCAATGTTTTTACATTCAGCACGAAGCCGCTGTGCGAGGTAAGAAGCGCTTAGATTTAACGATTGATCCACCCCCTGATCTTGCTTTAGAAGTTGACATCACGTCCCGTACCCATCCAGAAACCTATGCTGCTTTGGGCGTGCCCGAACTCTGGCGACGGGTTGGACAAACAATTCGTATTTATCAGCTCCAGAATAGGGAGTATGTAGAAGTGGATGAAAGCCCCACTTTCCCAGGATGGCCCTTGCAGGAAGAGATACCGAAGTATGTCGAGCAGAGTCAGAGCGAGGGACGAAATAAGGCAATGCGATCGTTCCGGCAGTGGGTGCAGGAAAGGATTACTACCTGAAGCTAGAGAGGTATTAAATTAGCCTGTTCTTGTTGGATTCAGTCGGCCGGTTTGGGTCGTGAGGCTAACTGTATAATTTGCTTTGGGTGTGCGCTCATAAGCCACGATCTCACCTAAAGCATTAAGTTTTTATCCTAAAAACAAACAAAATACTTGAGGCGCATAAAGCACAAGATGAACCGTTCTAGATTGATATTTCTTAATAGAGCGCTGAATTAACTCACGAGCATTCTCAGCAAGAGAGGTTGCATCTGCCGCTGATCGAATAGCTTTTTTACTTGGACCATTTTCAGGTTCAGCATATACGATGCTTGAAAACAGGCCAGAAGATTCCTGAATTAATTCGATAACATCTGCTTTAGCGGAATCGATAATGCTAAATACAATTAATAAGTCTTTGCCCTTTCTGCCCTTTTCTTCTACTTCGAACTTTAAGCCAGATGAAGGTTCGTCTGACTGCCAGATAAAGGTCTGGTTGCCTGTGATCTGTTCAATCTTAAAGTGATAACCGCCCACCTCAGGGAATGTATAGCCCAACGCGAGCATAACCGTAAGAGGTGCTCTTGTTTTAACGTTTATGTAGGAGACATCAGAAGATCGTTTAAGCTGCTGTTTAGTCTTTCTTAACTCAGGTAGAAGAGTAGCATTCCAAACTTCTTGGCTAGGAATTTGACGTGTATCGCGGTCATAATAAGCTGTCCAATCCAATAAAACAGCGGGATCACCCTCAGCTGGTGGCTCCTCCCAGGCATATAACCACAAAGTGAAATCTGATTTACCAGGAAAAGGTACTTGGGTAGGCACTTCTCGTTCAATGACTACGCCTGGAAATTGAGGCCGCTGAACCGGCTTCATTCGCTCATCTCGTACACTGGCTAAAAGTCGTTGTTGTGCTTCTGCTTCAGCACAGTCGAATACATCTACGTAAACAATCTGAGCTAACAGTCCTGGTGGACTACATTCTTCTATTCGGACAGGGATGAGCTTACGAACTTGGCTCGTAGGATCTTGAGCAAAAGCGGTTGCCCATTCTGCCGTGGTGAAGGGTTTGTCTAGGTAAAGGGAGGAAAGGACTGCGATCGTCTTGGCTGCTGCTGTTGCTTGTTGCATATCCAGGACAAAGTTTCCGCCGGGATGAAAGTCCCATGCTTGAATGACTGTCGAGTAACCTTCCTCTTCCAGCACCCAAGCAATCCACTCTGCCCAGGGGCGATCGCGCCCGGTATAGCTAATAAAGAAATCCTTTGGAAGTGACGTTAAACTACTCATCTCAAATATTCAAACTCCGTAGAATTTAAGCAGTTTTGATGTGCTGATTGGGTATCTAGATTAGCTGTCCCCTTCAGGAAGGCTGTTAAATATTCACTATTTAATTGCTGTGAGCACGGCTAGGCTTATCGATTAGCAGCCTCTACAATGGCTTTACAGATCTTCTTGAGTACAGCAGCTTCTTCAGATGGTTGAAGACTTATTAGTGGTTTATTGAGAGCATGTGCAGCCTGATACTTCTCTATTTCTGATTCCTCATACATACAGTCGCTGATTAAAATCCACACTATGGTTAATCCTTCATCTTGGGCCGCTTCTAAAAGCGGAGGAAGTTCATCTTTATCAATGAAGTCAGAGTTTAGAAAATCTGCACTGACCAGCAATACAGCCACCTTGGCTGCGTCAAGCGCCTTTTCAATTTCTTTTCTCCATTCCGCTCCTGGCTGGATTCTTGTGTCATCCCAGACTTCAAGTACTTTATTTCTAATGGCTGGTTTTAGAAACTTTTGAATTTTCTCTAACCACTCAGCATCTCGGTGACTATAACTAACGAAAACTTGATCTCGGATTACAGGCTCTGTCATAGGCTCATCTCCAGTTGGGTTAATAATTATTTCATCAATAAGCGGCTGTACTTGAACCATTTCAAAGCTCTTTCGACACTGAATCTGATGAGGAGGATTTTTTTGGCATCGCTTTAGCTCATCTAATGTGTACATCCCAGGATGTTGTGTACCATGACAAACTGAACAATTACAAGGAAAGAGCATTTGATATTCCAATCGCTCATAGGTTTCATGGATAGAATCAAATTGATATCTAATAATTTCAAGAAATTCCTTTTTGCCTAAACCAGAAAGTCGAATTTTGATTTTTCGCTGATTGTGATACTCAATGACTTCAGCGCGAGCAGAGCCTTTAAAGAGCACAACTCCATTTTTCCAAACCAGATTTTGTTCTTCAATCCAGCGGTGCAACTCAACAATAAATCGGGTCAAAATGCCTTTTGGCATAAATTCATAAGCATATTGAAAAATGATATTTTGAGTGTCATCCCAATCATATTCTGGCTGTTCTGGAGATAAAAGATTAGGAGCAATGTAAGTTTGAGGATGGTTGGGAATTTCGTAGCAGAGCTTGAAGCGGCACATTAATTGAAGGAGTTCATCACGCATGTCCCTATACTGTTCATCACTCCAAATTTTTTCAAGCTGAGAACGACTAAAGCGGCCTTGATTGTTTACTACTTCTTTAGTGTCTAAAACCTTATATACTGCTGCTGTAGCCCATTCAGGTTTGAGAATAATTTCTCTTTTTAGCAAAGGATCTTCCTGAAAATGCAAACAGACCCCTAAATCATGTAAATATCCACTGAGTAAAATCTGATCTTCTCTTTCAGAGAAACCATTTATCTCGCAAATTCTGTAGTACTCTTCTAGGGAAATATAGTTGCGATCATCGGTTTCTAGTTTACGGCGCACGTGAACCCATTTGCGAGGTAATGGAGTACCTACATGCTCAAGCTGACTAGCATATTGTTGAATCGCCTTTTGGATTTCTGAAAGTCCACGATTCGTGGCTAAATTAGCAACTAATACCTCTTGCAAATTGAGGAATTCTTTTCTTAGAGTCCTTTCGTCAATTTGACAAGTTCGATCTTGTTTCTCATTCTTGACAATTAAAATGGGACTCTTTGAACTCAGTAGATCAACAATGCTAAGCCAATAATATAGATCTGTATTTTCTTTCCGCGTATCGATTACTAAACAATATAGAGAACGTCTTGTGAGAAAGAACTGATGAGTAGAATGGTAAATCTCTTGACCGCCAAAATCCCAAATATTCAGCCTGAAAGAGTTCCCGTCAGAAAGCTTGAAGTCCCATCGAATAACATCAATTCCCTCGGTGGAAGCCTCATTTCTATCGAGACAATAGTCTTCATTTTCAATTTTCTTTGCTAGGGATGTCTTACCCGCTTCGCCTTCTCCAACAATCAAAAGCTTTGCTTCATATAAAGTGTCCTGGCCCTGTTCAAGCTTTTGTCTGAAATAGTCAACTATATCCGCTGCGCCTCTATTGAGAATTTCTGGTGGAGGATCCTGCAACTTTGGGTTATCGGAGAGATAGATTGTCCTTAAACTAGACAACCTGCCAATCTCTATTGGTAGTTGATTCAAATTGTTATATCGCAGCGAGAGTACTTCTAGATTATTAAGGCGACCAATCTCTACTGGCAGACTGCTTAGTCGGTTATCATTGAGAAAAATTTTTCTGAGATTAGTAAGGTGATCAATTTCTGGAGGTAGCTGCTTTAATCGATTAAATCCAACGTCAAGGACTTCCAAGTCAGAAAGCCTGCTAATTTCCGGAGGTAAACTGCTGAGTTTATTGTTGTTAAGATAAAGCTCTTTTAGATTAATCAGTTGCCCAATTGCTGACGGCAAAATATCGACACTAAGAAGTCCAGATAGATCTAAACGTTCTGCTTTCTCAATAGCAGCTTGATTGATACATCGCAGTAGTTCTTCGTCAGTCATTAGATCAATCACTCTTTCCTGATGTTAAGGAACGAATTTAGAAATTAGAAATTGCCGTTTCATAAGTATCTCAAAGTGATTCAAGATGATACATACTTGATATGATTAATACTGCCATTCTCCTTAAGAGACTTGATTTGCACCTTCACAGACCCGGATTCAGGAATCTCAGCGAATGATTTTGCTTCTTTCTCTGTAAAGGGGAAAGACATTCCAGAGACTAGATAGGTAACTTTGTTGCCTTTCGAATGTTTTTTCTCGACCTCCGCATCAAGAATCTGGCCAATCTCAAAAGTCCGAGATTCTAGAATATTGGCAATTTCAAGCTCACGTTGTGAGACAGCAGGGGGTATTGATTCATCGAGTACTTTTGTTACCTCCCCTATTGGCCCAGCATTTTGGTAGTACCGCATTAACCGTGCCGCCCAACCTAATATTTTCAAAAGTCGTGCTGTTTCTAAAACTCGCCCCTCCAAATATTTATGGCACGTGATTCGTAAGCTACGGTGATACTCCTGTGTTCGCTTACTGTGAGCTACTTGTTGCCCTTGCCTGCTCGCTAAAGTAGACAAATACTTAAAAAACCGCTCTACTGCATCTTCGTGGTGAGCCACGCTACGCAAGTAGGCGATCGCCTTTTGCAGTTCATTCACGTCAGTTTCTGTGAGAACCAGCTCTTTGGCAACTTTATGCACCAAATCCCACTGAGCTTCAGTCAGATTTTGATCAATGACATCCGTTAACATTGCTACCCCTCCTTACTATTAATCAATACATTCCTGAGGGTGCATCTCGATCTGTGGGGTAGCGCAATACTTCAGCTAACTGTTGTAGCTGTTGAGCTTCAATCAACCGAGCGTGAGCTTCTGTAAGCATCTCTTGAATGAACGCTTGAAGTGACTGCCCTATTAACACATCGGGCATCGCCTCGTAACTCAGGTAGCGATCGCGCATATCCTTCACTTGCTCAATCTTGTCTATTGCAATTGTCATCGTCCCCATGCCAATAGGCTTACCTCCACCAATCTTTAGGGCAAAGGAATGATTCACATCTTGACCTAAGGCGATTAACAATGCTCCAAGTTCGGGGTTTTGTAGATTCCTGTAGTGAATTGCCGTCGAAAACTGGTAGTTTCGTGCAGCTTGCTGCACGGGCACACCCCGATCTTTGCTACCTTCAACAGCTCGGCGAGCATGGTAGTAAAACTTTCGACCTACCACACGACTACCGTCGTAGTAGCCTTTTCGCTCAGGGCGAGGCCGATACATCGATGGCATAAACCCGACTGTAGAGTCTGTCTGTAGGCATCGAGCATCACTAAAAGAGACCAAACCCTGCCAGTCTAAAGCCCCAAAAACACGACTAGCAGGACAGAGTTTATCTTTTTTATTGCAGGGTAATCTTTCTGGAGGCATGTCCCGTCGATAGCGAGGAGTCACAACCGCCAAAGTGCTATTCGTAATTGTTTCGTAGATAGCTCGTATACATCCCTTTAGAGAACTACCCTGAATAACCAACGCATCATCGGTTTGGGTCATGGTTTTTATTAAGGGAATGCTTTGGCGCACATCAGATCCCATCGCAATGACACCTGTTGACACGTGTAATGGGGTTTGTACACTCAGCGATAGTGAAAGGAGGCCGTGTTGCCGGTCATATCGATATCGATGATGACCATCCGGTTTCGTCAGAAAAGGAGGTGTTTTAGGAAATGGAATCAACTCATAAGGTTTTGGCGCTATTTCGTCTGACGAGCCTTGACGGAAAGGGGAGCGAGTCATGAGTCCTCCTTTTTGCTTGCAGAGGAAGCCACCACTAAGGCTGTAAAGTGAACAGTCGCGGTAGCCCGATCAATGAAGTGGCGTTGATGTATATTGACACCATTCGTCGCGATAGGAGCGGGTAAGCGGGTTTCGGTTTCAGGATAAACGTGAGCATTGAATGTCTGAGTTTTCCAAGCGTTGCCGATGGGCTGAAAACAACAATCGTGGAGCGTTAATGGCTGCTCAGCACCCGGGGTATCAACATTACTTAACAACAGAACGCTGTATCTCCCCCCTTGAAATCGCCAGCGCAACTCGCGATCGCTATCAAATAACTGCCCCATAGGGCTAAGGCTATCTAGAGATGGCTGAGCCTTAAACCCACTGACACGATCAGGCCAACGCATGAAATATTGAGAGGTCGTAGTTTGACAACTCTGTAAAAAGTGCTGAAGCTTCGTCAAAGAATCTATCGTGGTGTATCCAACCCAAGCCATCATCATGCAATCTCCGGGGGAATAACAACAGTCTTCCAAGCTTGCACGGCAGGAGTAAAGAGCTTTTGTTTGACAACCTCCTCACTTTCAAAGAGAAGCTGTACACCTACCTCCAAATCCATCGCCGTCATGCCGTCAGGTTCAATAGGTTGCTCTTCACAGGGGAAACCATATGCTTCAGCGTCCTCGCCAACTAAGTCTCCTACTCCTAATAGCTTGGGCTGAGGCCAAATTCTAGACTCACTCAAAGTCAAGAATCCACCTTCTCCGTCTAACTTACAGCCTGGATACTGAACGACAGCTTTCTTCAGGGTTACCGCTACAGTTCCGAGACCGCGAGACTTAGCAAAACCAATTCCAAACCAGCCATCATTCAGGTCTCTCAAGACCAATCCAATAAGTCCAAGTTGAGCCAGCGTAAAGTTCTTCAAATGGATTTTGGTGTTGAACTCTCCGCCAGTACACACTTGATAGTTAAATGGGCCAACCGCAACAGAGCCAAATACCCGATCAATAGCTACACCGTTACGTTCTTCAAGTTTCAGGCTGCCTTTTTGGGGATAAGCATCCTCAATGCGAAGGCGACTAGCAACAGATGTGCTGCCGAAAAGCTGAGTCGTAAAACAAGATTGTCGGTACAGTTCTGCTCCTATAGAGAGATGTCTGTCTTCAGCTTTTTCCTTCTTTTTCTTATCCTTCAATTTTTCGAGATATTTGTTGGGATTATTGGTTTCGTCTCGATCATCTAAAGGATCACTTGCCCAAAGTGATCCAGGTTCAGGAGGACGGCGCTCGCCCCCAACCGTACGTACAATCCGTTCAGCATGGGCTCGAATCGCACCTTTCAAAGAACTACCGGGCAAATAAATTGAGCGACGACCCTCGTAGTAAGTGTCCACAAATTCCATATCGGGCTTAGTAGGATCGGCTCCTTCGCGGCCTGACTTGATTAAAATTGGCCCGTCCGGTTTGAGGGTTAGCTCAATCGTGCAATGGTTGACGAAACGTTTGTGCATAAATCTTTGGTCGTAAAACGATAGAAATAGCCGTAAAAATGGTGTCCACTTGCGGATTAGTTGAAGTTATTGTGCAGCTTGGGACGCTACCTCACTTCGCGTTTGAGCCATGCGTTCGATTTGAGTCGGTAGCTCAGTAATCAAAGACTGCACCCAGGTGTTCCGCTGATTGCTATCAATAGGGGTAAAGTCAGGAAAGCCTGCTTCCATACCCACAAGCTGCTTGAGGTAAGCTGTCATCTTCTCTGGGTCGGTTTGGCTTTGATCAGCGTCTTGTCTGACATCGATCCACCGCATTTTGAGACCTTGAAGAGCGACAACTCCGAGTCCGCGTGATCGCCCGCCGCCTAAAGGAATTTGCTCCGTTTCAAACTGATGCAAGCCAATCAGCAGCAGCCCAAGCTCCCAATCATCTGCATTCTCGACGATTGCCCGGAATTCAAAAGGTGTCCCCGCAGGTACGACTTGAAAGCTATATAGCTTGCCGTCAGCAGCCGTTTCGGTATCACGATCAATCGCAACGCCGTCGCGCTCTTGATATTGGCCAAACCAGTTCTCAGACGACACAGTCAAATCTCTGACCTGAAATTTGCTTGACATCCACGGAGAGCCGAATAGAAGCGAAGCGAGATCGGTTTTCGCAATGATCGTTCGAGTTAGCTGCTGATCTTTTTCGCTGGCATTCAAGTCGCTGCTATCGTCAATTCTTTTCTTGATGCGGTTCATGCCATCAATCCGCTGGCGATTTTGGATGACATCCTGAAAGGGAATTGCCCACTCTTCTTCAATAGCTGGATTAGCTGCAAGTAGTGGGTCAATCCCTCTCAGAAAGCTCTCAAGACGAGATCGCATTGCCCCCTTAAAACTAGACCCCGGAATCAGAGGACGGCCTAAAGCATCCTTCACAACGGGTAGATCAGCACCGATAGGTTCTAATGATCGGCCTTTGCTAATCCGAAGAGCCGTTATGGTTTTGAGTGTACCAATCAGTTCTAGTCGATTTTTGAATATGTCAAACATGAGTTGTGTTGGGAAAAGGTCTAGAGATTTTGTGAGTAATTATTCGATTGCTTTTATCTACGGTTTTGTTTTTTAGGGCGTTTGGGCTTGTCTTTTGGCGATGGAGGTGTTGGTGCAGAAGTTTTCTCTGTAGGTGCTGCACTCGTGGCTCCTTTTTCACCAACCTGAGCCGTGTGCTCACGAGCTAAATAGCCTAAGTAAAGCTGAGCCAATTTAAGATGTAGTGATTGCTTCAAAACTGTCTGATTATCACCATCAGCTAGGTGATCTAGAAGTTTTTGTTGCTCCGGAGTTGGTTTATTGTCAAGATCTTTTTGCCCCAGCGCTTCTTCCGACGGGGCGTCTGTACTCTCATTAGGACGCGATTTTGCTTGAGGTACGCTGTCTTCATCAGAAGATTCAGCTGCTGATAAGTCGTCAGTCAACGCTTGTGTTTTTGGATTGGATGACTCACCGAGAGCGGTCTTAACTCGGCTGATAATGTGATCCACATCCTCAGCGAGGTTGTCCAATGCAGCAACTAGCTCTTGAGCAAAAAGCTTCTGCTCCTGACTACCTCGCAATGACCAGATAGGACTAGCATTACCGCCCCGACCCACTTGATAGCGAATATAGTTTTTGATGATTTCTAGGGAGGTGCCTGGTTCTACAGCAACGGACAGAACATTGCGAAACGGGGATTTTTTATCTTTACTAGCAATTTTGTATTCGGTCGCAAGGGTGTGAATCTTTTCAAGAATACTGTCCATTTGATAACGAACTTCCGTTTCAATACGCAAAGCCAGCTGATCGGCAATTTGGATGCTAGATGATGTCATAGTTGTTCCTATACTGGTGTCTCCCGGAAAATCAGATGAAACTCGTCACAAACTTTGCTTTGTCCAAACCCTTCGGCAGTGCGATCGCCCACACCTTGCTGCTCCAGATCCGCTAATTGTGCCTCCCACTCCTTTGCCTGAGCCTCTGGCACACTGAATAGAAAGACGCTTCCTATTTTGGTAACTAGCTCTACATCTTTTGGTAATCCCCAGGCGGCGTTCCAGCCGGAACGATAGTCGTAGCTGCTGTAGGCCATTTCGAGCTTTACATCGCTGCCGGTCATGTCTGTAAACTGACAAAGCATATTCGCTGAAATGACCATTGTGCGCCGCCATTGTTCTGCCAATACGGCATCCGACTGGAGATCAATAGCGAAAAAGGTACGACCTTGAATGCGATCTAGTTTGGGTGCACCAAAGGCATTCCAAAAGCCCCAGCGTTGCTTCAATGCTTGATTGAAGATCTCAATACGCTGACTAAACGAACTACCTGAAGTTTCGACATCCTCAATCACAGCCACGATGTCAACCTTGCCTAATCCTCGTGAAACAGAGCCTCCTAGACGATAGAGATAGCGATTACGCTCAATAAATTGATGCAGGGCGTCACCGAGCGCATCGTTGTCAACCAGAATTGCTCCCTTGTAAACGGTCGGTTGAGGGTGTTTCTTTCCCTGCGACTCATTCATAACCTCAATGCTGTAGAGCATTTCGTCTTGGGCGGTCGTGCGGCGGCGGTTGATGCCAACTCGGGTTAGCAGGCGTTTGCTGACGGAGTGGGAAACATATTTGCCATCGGGCTTCTGGCTGTAAAATCCGGCAAAAGGCTCGACGCGATCGCCCTCAATACTATTGGGTTCGTAAAATAGGCCGTGCTCACGCGCACAAAAGCTGTCAATCAAGGAGTCGAAAACCCCTGCTTGATTGGGCTTGAAACCACTTTCTGTTTTTGAACTCAAAGCAGTAGCTGGCAGCACATGGACATCGCCATCGCCAACGGTGTATTCACCCTTACCCCAGTTCGCGATCGCCGGATAAGCGTTTTGAAAAATGGCAGAGGACTCATCTAGAAATAACGTATGGAAGCTATCGCCCGGTTCCGGCTGCTGCCCTTGGGCCTGCTGCAAAATTTTCCCTGCGATCGCTCCGCGAATCACGGTTCCAGGAATATAGTCCATAGCCTCACTGACAGAGCCACCTGGCTTACGTTGACCAATCGCGAGAGGAGCCTGAGCTGTAATTGTCAGATGAATCTGCTTCATTGCGCTCCTCCTG
>ERZ1740058.1122-NODE-1122-length-14147-cov-4.425490_pt1 | contig 14147 bp, 10 predicted proteins | sample MGYA00581745_ERZ1740058 | MGnify/ENA primary metagenome ERZ1740058 (study PRJEB43018, sample SAMN04849742) | marine metagenome | isolation source: floating plastic debris | place: Pacific Ocean | collected 2008-08-30 | study: EMG produced TPA metagenomics... | reverse complement strand
TATGGAACAGTCTGAAAAGCCTACCAATGCCGAGGCCAGACAGAAACTCTCCGAATACAGTGGGGAACCTGAAAGCCGATGGCACGAAAGTTCCGTCAGGGCGCATAATGCGACACCCGCATACCCCAGTGTCCGGCAATTGTTCCAACTGTGCAACCAAAGCATTGATGGTTCCTGATTGAACGGTGGCATCAGGGTTCAGGAAAAACACGGCATCCGGCGGGTTTGCGTTCTGGGCGAGTTGGCGCAGAACGACATTGTTGCCGCGCCCGAACCCATGGTTTTCCGCCTCCGGGTACAGGGTGACACGACCGTCCCATCCTTTGTCGCGATGCGCTTGCTGCAGAAGATGCACGCTGTCGTCGGGCGAGGCGTTGTCGACCACGTGAACATGCACCTCCCGCCCTCCATGCGTGTGATCCAGCACCGTTTGCACGGCCTTCACGGTCAACGCCGCGGTTTTGTAATTGACGATCAGGACAGCAATGGAAGCGATGCGCATGTCAGCGTATCCTTTGGCGCAGGGAACAGCGCTGATTGGGTCTTTAGAGCCCGATCTTGTGCAAATGGCCGGCAATCCGGCGGTAGATGATAGGGGGAAGAGCATCCTGTATCTTGGCCCGCCGCGACACCAGGCGGTCCACCTCGTCTGCCGTGCCGGGGCGTGGCTTGAACAGGGTCGTGTGCGCCTTGCGCGAGGCATCCCACGTGGCCGTGTAGTAATAGAGCGCAATCGACATGCGGTGTTCACCATCGGGATGGTTCACCGTCTCGGGATTGCCGTGGAACGTATCCGACCCGGTCGAGAAACAGCACATCCGGTTGAAGTGCGGCACGAACCCGGCCACCTTGCCGGTCATTTCCTTGTCCCAGACTTCGAACGACCCGCCATATTCCTCTTTCCAGTCCTTGTTCAGGTAGATCAGGACGTTGAGGCGCCGTTCGACATTCATCTGCTTGTGCAGGTTGAAATCGGCATGGATGTCGAGATGCCCGCCATTGGCGACCCTGTGAATGCCCGCCCCGATGAAATAGGGGTCGGGGATCAACCCCTTGATCCCGGTCATCTCTTCTAGAAACAGGATGAAGGGGCGGGAATTGAGCGCATGGAACAGCGCGCGCGTGTAGCTGGGCAACCGCTCGGGGTTGTAGGATGTCTTGAGCTTTTCCTGGGCCCGGTCAAAGGCGGCTTCGGCATCCGGGAGCGTGGCCAGATCGTCCCGCACCTTGTCCAGAATGCCCGGCGTCAGAAAATCGTCCACACAGATGTGATGGTACGGCTCTGCCGCGCGGTATGTCTGGTTGAGCGCCTGACCCGCCGCTCTGGCGGTGTCGGTCTCCAGCGTCAGGGTCTGGGCATCAAATGGAAGTGTCGGAGCGGTCATGCTGTACCTGAATAATCGATGTTTCGCGGCGCTGTAGCACGGCCTCCGTAACCAAAACAACAAAAGCGCCACATCTTGGTCACGATAAACGGATACTGTGTTGCGACGCACAACAACACCCGCGTCAATGCCGGTGTCGGCGCACATATTGACGGCTCCATGCGCTTGATGGTCGGGCGGCAGGATGTGTAAAGGAAGTGTCGTTCCGGCTCTTTCGATCTCAAAGGATGCTCATGGCCCCGCCATCCCGCCACTATCTGCTTGTTTCGCATGGCGCATCCGCCCTTTGTCCTGGGCGGGTTGGCCAGTTGGTGGGGCTATGTCCGCGCCGCCCTGCAGGGCGTGGCCCAGCATGACGACGCCGAGTTGCGCGCGTTTGTCAGGGCGTATCAGGCCCGGGCCTTGCGGGTTGGCAAAGGCAAGGCGACAGCGGAGATCGTGGCGCGGCAACAGGGCGTGTGGGAGGCGCGCGCTCAGTCGAGCAACACCGGTGCCGCCCCTTCCTTTGCGCTGACCCAGTCGTAAACACGGGCAACCTGTTCGGCTTTACGAGACCAGATGAAATGTGTGGCCACCCGCGCCTGCGCCGCGGTGCCTTTTGCACTTAATCCGCTTGGCTCAGACGCGAGGTCCTGCAACATATGGTGCAGGTCATTTACAATTTGGGCACGGGGTCCAATTGGAACTTTGTAGCCCCAGGCATCTTTGACGAGTTCCCCCGGACCTGCATAGTCGACGATCAAAGGTGGTAAGCCCAATGCCATCGCTTCAAGAACAACACCACCGCCGAACTCACGTATGGAAGGAAACGTGAGGAGGTCACATGCTGCCATAATTCCCTGAACGTCCTCGTGTGCGCACCAACCATGAAATCGGATTGCATGCGCAACACCCAGCTTCTTTGCTTGGGCACGCAGATCAGGCAACATCGGACCATCGCCAACGAAATCCAACGTCATATGTCCGGTTTTTAGCAGTTCGGCAGCCGCATCGATAAGCATATCGGGCCCTTTGTACGGTACCATCCGACCGACAAAGCATCCTCGGAGGGGGCCACCATTGGCACCTGGTTCCGCGACAAGGCTAAACCGTTCCGGATCAATGCCATTTTCTGGCAAGTAGATTGTTTTCTCTGAATAATTGTCGGGAATTTCGGAAATCGTGTGTCGCGAGCCCACCAATAGGGCCGATGCGGCGCGCAAGGTTCCATTTCTGCCTGGCAAGAACCTATATGCTCCGCGAATGTAGGATAGCCATTCGCCTTCACGCCGACGCTCACGATCAAAACCTGCAGGCCACGGCCCACAACCATTCAGGGGTCCCAACACAAATGGAACGTTTCTCGTGGCACACTGTCGCGCCACATAGCTCGGCTTGGTCGGTGTCAGTGGCGTGATGCGGTGGACGATATCCCATTGCCCATCCGAAATCTCTCCTCCGAACCGCTGCCAGACCAGCCGTTCGAAATATGCATCGGAAATGGATGTGATAGCCTGCTTTGCGGTCCAGGCTCCCTTGCCGAGCAGTTTAGTAAACTTCCAGAGTGGGCGCGCTACGTTTTCGGTATCAATACTGGTGAAATCCACACCCTCTTGAAGGCCAGCTCGCAAGAAAGCATCGCGATTGCGTATCTGGGTCACGATATGTACATCGGCCACATTGCGAAGCGCCTGCGCCAATGACCAGCCAACCAGTGGCACGCTCACCATTTCAGGATTAGCAGCCTCGGCCATGACAAGAACTCTGTAGCGGCTCATGATGTCTCTCCACACTCTTGCCGCAATCCTTTAGGCAGCTGCCCCTTCAGGCTATCGTGGAACAGTTGCGATAACCATTGGGCTTCTCTTGCCACGTCGAACTCGGCGACGACCTTGGCCCGGCCCGCCTGCCCCATCCGGGCGCGCATGTCCGGGTCCGACAACAAACCGTCCAGTGCTGCGACCAGCGCGTCGATGTCGCCGGGCGGCAGGACGCGCCCGCTCACCCCGTCTTCGACCAGTTCCTGCACGCCGGCCACGCGGCTGGCGATCACCGGGAGACCTGTGGCCATCGCCTCCATCAGCACCACGGGCACGCCTTCGGCAAAGCTGGGCAGGACCAGCAGGTCGGCTGCGTTCAGGGCAGCGGCCACATCGTCCTGGCCCAGGTAGCCGGTAAATGTGACTTGATCTGCGATCCCGAGCCGTTTGACCTTGGCCTCCAGCGTGGGGCGGTCCGGGCCGTCTCCGACCAGAGTCAGATGTGCGTCGGGATGTGTCTCCAGCACCCGCACAAAGGCATCAAGCAGGAGCGTTGCCCCCTTCACAGCCGCCAGCCGTCCGATGAACAGGATGTTCTTGCCCGGCTCGGCCTGTCGCGCGGTGCCGTAGCGGTGCGGTTCGATCCCGCAATGCACGATGCGCATCCGGTCCCAATGGGCGGGATCGGAAAACAACATGCCCTGTGAGCGGGCGAAATGGCTGATGAAGACCGAAAAGGCGGCGCGCGCGATCTTTTCGTCCAGCCGCCACACTGCCGGTTCGAACAGTTCCGTCGGCCCGTGCAGGGTAAAGCTGAATGGGATGCCTGTCATCTCCGAGGTCAGCATGGCGACAGTGCAGCTGCCATCGACAAAATGGTTGTGTAGATGGCGCGCGCCGATCTCTTCGAGATGGCGGGCCAGTACAACCGCTTCGAGGAAATAGAACAGCTGCCACAGCGCCGCCCTGGCCCCCGGTGCACGGGTTGTCCACGCCAGCCTGCGCGCACGCAGCATCCCGCCCGGGTTCCGGGTGACACGGCGGGCCAGTGCGCCCAGCAGACGGGTGGGGGATTTGGCGGTCTGAAGCACGAAGAACGTGCTTGCCAATTCGTCCATCTGATCGTGGTTGATGTCCTTGTCGTCAGCCCGCCGGATCGAGCAGGTGCAAATGTCGAGCCCCAGCTTGCGCAGGGCCAGCACCTCGCGCTGAATGAAGGTGTGCGAAACCTTTGGGTAATGGCCGGTCAGATAGGCGATGGGGCGGGTCTGTGTCATCGTCCGCGGCTCCAGTCCGTGGCGGGTTTGCCGATGCGCACGGCGACATGCACGGTGAGGTAGACAGCAAGGCTCACAGGCATGTCCCGCAACAGGCGCAGGAACCCTGTAGACCCAAGGCCGGATTTGCCTTCGTTTTCCATCAGCGCGGGCCATCTGGCGGCCAGCTCAGCCACGCCTGCATTCTGGCGGCGGCGCACGCGGATCAGGGCGCGCAGGCCTTCGACCATGGGCCAGTGATACCGGCCGGGCGTTTCGACCCGCTCGTCGGGCGTGAACTGCAGGCGCACGAATGTATCGTCCGAGATGATGTCGGGAAAGGCGTCCCACCGGGCCCGCCCTGCCCCGTTCACCGCAAAGAACCCCGCCCCCACCGCGCCGTCCTGCACAAAGGGCAGACGTGTCCATACGGATGCGTAGGCGCGCGTGACCCAGCTGCGCGCGGGGGTCACCTGCAAAGTGCCGGTGGCATAACGTGGCTGATCCGTGGCCAGGGCCTGTGCCACCTCCTCGATCAGCCCGGGCGCACAGATCACATCCGCATCCAGATAGGCGCGTGGCACCGACGGGTCTGGTAGCAGGGCCTCGGCCTGATTGAGCGCGCGGGTCTTGCCGCCCTGTTCCAGATCAAGACAGTGCAGCGCCCATCCCCGCGCCTCGAACGCGCCCGCCTTGGCGCGCACTACAGCGACCGTGTCATCCGTACAGGCGTTGGCCGCCACGATGACCGTCAGAGCCCGCCAGGTCCGTTGCGCCACAAGCGCATCGAGGCAGGCGGCGATATACTGCCCTTCATTGTTCGCCGGGATCACGACGTAAAAGGGATGATCATGCGTCATCGCAGAAAAATCCAACTGACTTTGGCGTCGCGCAAGACCACGGGAAGCGCGGGCATGTCTACCTGCTTTTCCGCTGCGCTGTATAGTGATAGCCGCAATGCCGCATGACCTGTGCCATTCCTGCACTCAACTGCCAAAGGACCGTTTCATGAGCCCCGTTGTCGCCTTTGCAGGGCCTGTCCCGGATGCGGTGCATGTCACCCATGCGCACAAGGTGGCCTTGATGCAGGATATCGAGGTGGCCCTGCAGGCGCGGCAGGGCTTTGCGCTGGCGACGCTCAACCTCGATCATATCGTCAAGCTGCGGCGCGATGCGGCCTTTCGGGCGGCCTATCTGGCCCAGACCCATGTGGTGGCCGATGGCAATCCCATCGTGTGGCTGTCGCGGCAGGCCGGGCGCGAGGTGGAGCTGATCCCCGGCTCGGAACTGATCGAACCGCTCGCGGGCCTCGCTGCGCGGCTGGGGGTGCCGGTGGCCTTGCTGGGGTCCACATCCGAGACGTTGGACGCCGCCGGTACAGCATTGCAGGCGCAGTTCCCGGGGCTCGATATCGCCTGCAGGATCGCGCCTCCTTACGGGTTCGACCCCATGGGCGAGGCGGCCGCCGGGATGCTGGCCGAGATTGCCGCCTCCGGCGCCGGTCTGTGCTTTCTGGCGCTGGGGGCGCCCAAGCAGGAAATGCTCGCCGCCCGTGCCCGCGGGCTGGCCCCGCAATGCGGGTTCGTGTCGATCGGAGCGGGTCTGGACTTCATCGCCGGCTCGCATTGGCGCGCCCCGCTCTGGGTGCGCAAGCTGGCGCTGGAATGGGTGTGGCGGATGCTGTCGAACCCGGCCAGACTGGCCGGGCGCTATATGTCATGTATCGCGATCCTGCCCGGCCTGATCCGGGACGCGCGGCGCGCGCGCTAGATCAGCTGCAGCAGATCGTCATCCATTCCAGATCGGCACGGGTCAGACCTTCGAACAGGATCGTGTCAGTGCCGTTCGACAGCACGAGGCCCGCATCCGTATCGCTGGCGATGCTGTCGAGCAGTTGTGCAACCGGCACGAAGGCTTGCAGTTCCAGTATGTCCTCACTGGCAAACCCGGTCACCGTGTCCTGCCCGCACCCTGTGGCAAAGACATAGGTGTCGCGCCCTGTCTCACCGCTCAGGCGGTCATCCCCCGTGCCGCCGACCAGTGTATCGTCACCGTCCCCGGCAATCAGGCTGTCGCGTCCCTCCTGGCCATAAAGGGCATCGTCACCAGCGCGCGTGACAACGATGTCATTGCCAGCGCCTGCGCATACGACGTCGACCGTCTCACGTCCGAAAACCTGCTCGTCCCCCGCACTGCCGACAACAGAGCCTGCATTGACGGCGATGGAGCCCAGAAGCTGTGCCGTGGTCAGCGCACTGTCGGTCAGGGGCGGGCCATCCGGTGTCAGACGGTTTTCATTCACCGTCCAGTAGGTGGGCGTGATCACCTGCCCGTCCACAATGGCTTCGGCCCCGGTGCGTGCCACAAAATAGGCGGGCTTGGGGTCGGTTTGCATGTTCAGGCCCAGGGCCTTGCCAAGCGCCGACCAGCGATTGATGGCCTCAATGTGGCTGCCGGCCTCGACGAGGATACCTGTCGCCTCTGCCGCATCGACCAGATCACCTGTCGCTGCCATCCGGATCAGATCGGGCGTGGTGCCATGCGATGCGTCCTCCTCCGGCAGGATCAGCATGCCGTCTGCACCCACAGGCAGGTCGGCAAGGACAACAGGCGTGCCATTGGCAAAGATCACCTGTTCGACCGCGATATAAAAATCGTCGCCCTGTGGGCCTGTGACAGCATATCCCCCGTTTTCGGGCCGTATCCGGTACGCCGCGGCTCCTTCGGCCAGCAGAACCGTGTCGATCCCGGCACCGCCATGCACGCCGTCGTCACCCGGCGTCTCCACGATGGTGTCATCGCCGTCCCCGGCCAGCAGGTAATCTTCCTGGACTGTGCCGGTCATGGTGTCCGCCTCTGCCGAGGCCCGGCGCGTAACCCCGTGCTGAAAGCTGGCATTGGGTGCGGCACCGTCCCACCAGGGGGTTTCGGAGGCGTTCAACGCGGTGAGGGCCTCGCCGCGCGGGGTTGTGCTGTCGAGGTTTTCGTAGATGCCCCAGGATCCCCATTTTGAAGGCTGTGTCATATCACCAAACTGCATGAAGGGCCCGTCGCTGATCTCGGACCAGATGCGCCAGGAGTCGACGTAGAGCTCTGCCATTTCAGGGCTGCGCACAAAGTCGATCATGAACGCTTCGAGCAGCGCCCGGTCCTCATCGCTGAGGCCCCCGGTGTTGCCATGATGATGCACGTGCTGCCCGCCTTCATAGGCGGTGAGCTTCAGCCCGTATTGATGCGCCAGATCAGCATGTTCACGCCATTTCACCTCAAGATAAGGCAGCGATTGCTTGTAGCCGGGGTCCCGCAACCGCTCGGCGAGAAAGGCGTTGGCATCCACGCCGGGCGCCTTGATCGCCGCGAGCAGCCGGGCCTGCTCTTCGGCGTCCTTCATCGCGGTTCCCCCAAAATAATGGGTGATGGACAGCTCATCGAAAACCGTTTCCGGGGCCACGAAATTGTCCGGCTCATGCGTCTGCCAGGCCTCGGCCCGCAAGGCGATGCCGCTGCGCCACGTGTTGACGGCCTGCGCCCCCAGCACATGGATCAGACGCGTCTCCGCCTCCGCGCCGAACACGTCATTCCAGATCAGCGCCGTCTCGACCGCCTTCTTGGTGTGATAGGCAGGCTGCCTCTCGACACCCCACTCTTCGCGCGATTTCTGCAAGGTCCATTGCGCCTGCTGGAACTGCCAGTTCCAGACCTCGTTGGAATATTCCACCCGGATGGGCAGGCCCGGATCCATGTGATCGCGCACATAGGTGGCAAAGTTGCGGATATAGGTCTCATCCGCCAGATGGGGCATGGTGAACCACGGCTCTGCCCCGACCTCATTGGCCAGCTGCACCATGTATTCAACGGGAACGCTGAAATCATGCGCACTGTGCGGCGTGGAGCGGTCCGCCCACGTGGCGACCTCGGAATTGTTGGTGTTGCCCCAGCCCATGAACCGCAATTGCCGCGCATCGCGGATCAGGCGCACCCAGTCGGGATTGAACACGACCCCCGCTGCGTGCAGATCAAGGTTGTCCTCGGCGACGATCGAAATATTGCGGATATAATCCCCGGTGTTCAGAGGGTCCGTCCGCGTGATCGAAAGGAACATACTGTTGCCTTCGCGGTTTTCGAACACGATGCGCCCGGGCTGTCTGGAAACGATGCGCGCATCGGCATTCAGCTCCAGCGTGCCGGTGCCCTCATATGTCAGCACATATCGCCCGATACGACGGTCAGGGTCACCGGACAGACCGGACCATTGCAGAATGGTCCACAGCTCATCGAAACCCTCCGGTATGGTCTTTGGCCAACCATTGGCATCTAGATATCCCTGATCTCTCAGGTCTTCCCACTTCAACGCACTGGCATGGGATTCGCCGTGTATCACTGCACGCCAGGGCCGCATCATCTTGGCGATATCCAGAAACTGAAGTCCCGGCGCATAATCCCGCACACCCGACAGGTTCAGCGCGAGTGTCGGGTTCGTCAGGCCTTGCGCGGGCGTGGCGGGTGTTTGTGCAGTTGCAGATGTCATGAACAGAAATCCCATCATGAGCGCGCCTGCCATCCGGGACATCCAGTGTCCCTTCTCAGGATAGGGCACAGCGCGCAGGTTCGGATATGTCATGACAACGTCCCTTTGCAGCGGGCGGCGCAGATGCTGCACCCCCCAGGACCTCTATCATGACCCGGCAATGCCGCCATCCGCCAGAGGCGGACAGCGACAAAAATCAACGTCTCAAAGAAACTCCAGCAACACGCCGTGCAAATAGCCGTACTGGCTGCCCGGCGCGACGGCGAGGCTCAGGGTCAGGCGGCCATCGGCGGGCACCGGGACGGGCGCGAAACTTACCTGGTTCGACGCCGCGACATTGGAGGCGTCCAGTTCCAGCGCCTCGCCCGTGCTCAGGCTCACCAACCCGCGCCGCCCGGTGCCGCCCGCATTGCGCACGCCGGCGGCCGTGACACGCACAGTGTCGCCGGGGGTCAGATGGGCAAAGGTCAGCTCGTAGACCTTTGTGCCCTGCACATAGAGCCCGGTGTTGACGATCTCGGGATCGTGAAAGCGCGCATCGGCCAGGCGCACATAGGTCCCTGTCCCGGCATTGTTGGAGCTGTTCTGAAACACATCCGTGGTCAACGCCTCGATGAACGGATCGAACAGGCCATCCGTATCCACGGCACCGCACAAAAGCGGGTTGTTCTGAAAGGACCCGGTCGCCAGCGAGATAAACCGGTTGCTCGGCCCGATCGTCATCTCATTCGGGTTGCCTCGCTGCGGCGAATAGAGAAACGCCCGCCCCGCGCGGCTTTGCCCCTCAGGCAGGCCACGCGCACGTGCGGCCACACGCGCCAGAACGTATCGGCCCAGGGCGGCGCCGTAGCCATGCACACCGTCACTGCTCAGGACCTGCGGATAGCGGTCGGCCAACTCATAGGGGTTCACGAAAGGCGCCTGCCCCGCCGGGCGCCAGGCCGGCGCATATTGGTCGATCGCGGGATAGATGATGTTCTCGTTATACGGCCTTGAGCCATTCGCCTCACTCGCCGGATCACCGTGGATCACCTGCGGCGCACTGGTATAAAGCCGTTTGGTCAGCGGCATCGGCACCACCGCATCGGTGGCGGTGATGTCCTGCATCAACCCGTCATATTCCGCAGCATACCCGGTCTCACCGCCCGTCCTCGGACGGCTGCCGGACACGTTGGTGCCCCCGGTATGCACAAGATACAGGTTCTGACCTGCCGTCGCCGCGATCCCCGGTTCGGCCTGCACGCCGGCCAGACGCGTCCGGGTGCTGGCCACCTGTTCCCCGGCTTGCGACCGGGCATGCAGCGTGCCGGTGAACCCGGCGGCCTGGGCATAGGTTTGCATCTCGGGGCGCAGCGTCTGGCTGCCGCCAAAGGCCGCATCCATGATCGACGCCCCCAGCACGATCACATGCGGCGCTTCCAGAATGCCGGGAACAGGGCTCACCCCCGGTGCCGGGGCCATTGCCCCATCAGACCGCCGGCCATGTGACGAAATACGGGCTGCATTCTGAAAGCTGATATCCATACGGGGTCTCCCTGCGGCAACGGCGCAGAGCAATGACCGGAATATGGTTTACAGGCGCTATACGATCCGCGCTGCCCTGCGCGCGATCACGCAACACCAAAGGCACTGCGCACCCGCCGGGATCAGACGCGTCCGACGGCCTCCGGTGACAGGGGGCGGGCCGCGACAGGGCGCGCCACAGGGGTCAGCTTCAGCCCGAGAAAGGCAAAGGAAAGCAGCATGTTGCGCGTGATGGCCCGGTAGAGCAGAACCGGCCCCACGATCCCGGCCGCAACACCGCTGAGCCACATCACCGCCTCGGGCACTGCCGGCCACAGCACCAGCCAGGCCTCCCGCATCCCGGCGGTGAAAAAGACGTGGAACAGAAAGATTGCATAAGACATCGCGCCCAGCCGTGCCAGCACCCGGCTTTGCGGTCGCAGCGCCAGCAGCGTCAGGCAGAACACCAGCCCGCAGGCGACACCCAGCCCGCGGCGCAGGGGCAGCGACAGCTCCAGCACCCCCAGCGCCAGACCCGCCCCGACAGCCACAAGGGCCATCAGGACCGCCAGAGCCAGCCGCAGGTCCATGCGCGGCGCGCCCAGCCTGCGGCACAGATAGCCCGCCATGAAAAACGGCATCAGGTGCAGGGCCTTGTGGGCCGAAAACACACCCCCGAACGGGGCCGCCCCGATGATCCACAGCGCAGCGCCCAGCCCCATCAGCAGCCCCGCCACCCAGATATCGCGCCGCCCGCTGACCCAGGTCAGCGCCACGAACACCGCCATGATCACGAATGTCGCCTGCAGGAACCAGAAATGCGCAAAGGGCAGAAAGGCGATCGTGCCCAGCGGTTGCTGCGCCTGCCCCATCAGATCGCGCGTCAGCCAGAACAGGGCCCCCACGCTCAGCATCGGGATCAGGAGCCGCCGCGCCTTGGACCCCAGCAGCGCCTGCGGCCCGCGCCGCGTCCGCTCCAGCGCGACAAAGACCATGCCCGACAGAAAGCTGAACAGCGGCATGCGCATATCGACAAGGCTGCGGTTGAGCACGCTCAGCCAGTGATCCGCCGGCAGTTCCATCCCGGCGGCGGGCGTGTTGCCCACCACATGAAACGACACCAGCGCGATGCACGCCATTGCCCGCATCGTATCGACGGCAATGTCGCCGCGCTGCCCCTCTGCGCTGTGGATGCCCCGTGCCACGTTCGCGATCTCCTTTTGCGGAGTCTCGCGCGATTCAACTTAAAATTTAGTAAACCCGGATCATGTCCTGATCGCGGAACAGACCGCCTTCTTTGGGTTGTATTGTTCAGTGCGCATCACAAAAAAGACCCAACATCCGTGTGATCTGCCCCACTTTTTCTGTATTTGCGCTGTTAGATGCGCTAGGTCGCATCGGACTTGAGGACCGGGTCATCCCGCGATCCGGCAAGATTGGTTAAAGAGGGCCACGCTGACCCATGGCGTTTATTGCAGACGAAAAGCCCGGCCTGGCCGGCATTCTACGGCCCGGCCTGTTTTGGCTGACCCTGGCGACACTGGCGGCCATCGTCTTTTACTGGGAAGGGATCGAGGCCCTGCTGGTGGCCTGGCAGCTGCCCGAATACAGCCACGGGCCCCTGATTCCGGTGCTGTCGGCGCTGCTGTTCCTGCGCCAGCTCAAGGAATTTCCGCCCAATCACGGCCCCGTCGCGGACCGTCAGGTGGGGCTATGGCTGCTGGGCATTTCGGTCGTCCTTGCGCTGATGGGCAAGCTCAGCAAGATCGACGACATCGTCGCCTATGCGCTGATCCTGTGGGTGGCCGCGATCCTGCTGATCTCGTTCGGCTGGCGCACGGGGCGGCATTTCTGGCCGCCTGTGCTGCACCTGATCTACATGCTGCCGCTGCCCGGCGTGCTGTATTACAAGATGTCGACCTGGCTGCAGATGGTCTCGTCGGAGCTGGGCGTGTGGCTGCTGCAGCTGATCGACGTGCCGGTGTACCTGTCGGGCAACATCATCGATCTGGGCGTGCTGAAACTGCACGTGGCCGAGGCCTGTTCGGGCCTGCGCTACCTGTTCCCGATCCTGTCGTTCTCCTACATCTTTGCCGTGCTCTATCGCGGGCCGATGTGGCACAAGGCGGTGCTGCTGCTGGCGGCTGCCCCCATCACGGTCGTGATGAATTCGGTGCGCATCGCCGTGGCGGGCTGGATCGCCAACAACTGGGGCGTGGAGCACCTCGAGGGGTTCACCCACTTCTTCGAAGGCTGGGTGATCTTCATGATCTGCATCGTGCTGCTGTTCCTGCTGGCCTGGATCATGCTGTTTTTCCACCCCGAGCGTCCGTCGCTGCCCGATGCGCTTGATCTCGACACGTCCGGTCTGGGCAGCCAGGCCGCGCGCCTGACGCTGGTGCAGGCCTCGCGCCCGATGATTGCGGCGGCTCTGGTGCTGGTGCTGGGGGCCGCCGCCTGGCAGGCCCGCCCGTCCGTCACGCAGGTGGACGTGCCCCGCGATCCCTTTGCCATCTTCCCCAGCAGCCTGGGCGACTGGGAATCCTCCCCGCCGATCCCGCTGGATGACAGCATCGAGGTGGTGCTGGGCGCGGATGACTATCACTCCGTACAGCTGACCAGTGTGGACAGTGCGGCACCTGTGGGCCTGTTCATGGCCTGGTATGATGATCAGACCAATGGCGGCACGCACTCGCCCGAGGTCTGCCTGCCCGGTTCGGGTTGGGAGATCGCCTGGCTCGAACGGGTCGACATCGCGCCCGAACTGGGGCTGGCCGCGCCGTTCAAGCTGAACCGTGCGGTGATCCAGAAGGGTCAGACCCGCATGATCGGGTACTATTGGTTCGAACAGCAGGGCCGCCACATCGCCTGGGACATCGCGGCCAAGTTCTGGCTGTTCTGGAACGGCGTCACCCAAGGCCGCACCGACGGCGCCCTGGTCCGCCTGCTGACCCCCATCGGCCCGAACGAGACCGAAAAGCAAGCCGAAGCCCGCCTGCAATCGGTATTCCTCGAGATGAACGACGTCCTGCCGCGGTTCATTCCGGAGTGAGCGTGATGGTACTGGACCGTTCGGATGTCGTGTTCATCTATGGCGCGCTGCGCTCCGGTACGACCGTCTTTCGGTTGATGCTGAACGCGCATCCCGCAATGAGCAATCCCGGCGAGATGGACTTTCTGTTCGACCACCTCGCACCCGACCCGGCGCATCCAACCGGATGGCGATATGACCTGAGCGCCCTGCGGGCGGGGCGCATCTTCAAGGCGTCAAACCTGACAATCCCCCCGGAGCGGGACGGGCTCGACCTGCTGGAGGATTTCCTGATCCAGCTTCAGGACCGCGCACCGGGCAAGGCGCTCAGCATCAACATCCACCGGCGTGTGGATCGTATGCTGTCCGTGATGCCCCGCGCACGGGTCATACACATGCTGCGCGGTCCGCGCGATGTGGCGCGCTCTTCGATGGGGATGGGCTGGGTCGGCACGCTTTATCACGGGGTTGGGCACTGGATCGAAACCGAAATGGCCTGGGACAGGGCCGTTGCCGAAACCGACGCGGACCAGATCCTGCAGATCTCATACGAGGATCTGTTTCGCGCCACCGAACCGACGCTGACCTCGGTCTGCGCCTTCATGGGGCGTCCCTATGACCCCGCCATGCTGCGCTATCACGAAAACACCACCTACGGCCCGCCCGATCCCGCCCTGACAGATCAGTGGCGCCGCAAAAGTACGG
>ERZ1740058.1121-NODE-1121-length-14169-cov-4.887062_pt1 | contig 14169 bp, 12 predicted proteins | sample MGYA00581745_ERZ1740058 | MGnify/ENA primary metagenome ERZ1740058 (study PRJEB43018, sample SAMN04849742) | marine metagenome | isolation source: floating plastic debris | place: Pacific Ocean | collected 2008-08-30 | study: EMG produced TPA metagenomics... | reverse complement strand
AGTCGGCCGATTATGCTGGTGTTTGGCGATGATGAGTTCAAAACGTCTGACCTGATTGGTAATCAGTCTGGTTATACCCGCAAAAAGGTCGTTGACAACTTTATCCATAGCGTCGTCAAAGTTGAAGACGAACTGCGCCATAACTGGGTTGATTCACGGCTGACGCTGGCCTGCCGAGAAGGGTTTACGCTGGTCTATGACGAGTTCAACCGATCGCGCCCAGAGGTTAACAACGTCCTGCTATCAGCCCTCGAAGAAAAGCTGCTGGTGCTGCCCCCGAGTGGTCACCGGCCGGAATATCTGCGGGTGAATCCCCACTTTCGGGCCATCTTCACCTCTAATCCGGAAGAATATGCGGGCGTGCACGGTACCCAAGACGCCCTGCTGGATCGGCTGATTACGATTCACATGCCAGAGCCAGATGAACTCACTCAGCAGCAAATCCTGATCCAAAAAGTGGGCATCGACCCCACTGATGCGCTGTTGGTCGTGCGACTGGTCAAAGGGTTTCAGGCTCAGAGGGAGAATCACACGGCGACGAGTCTACGACCCAGCCTGATGATCGCCAACATCTGCCATGAGCACGGTATCCAAATGCTGACCGAAGATGCTGACTTTCGCGATGTGTGTAGTGATGTGTTGTTATCCCGCATCACCCAAGACCTACCGGCAGCGACCCATGCCCTGTGGGACTTGTTTAATGAATTGACCGTGGGTACAGCCATTACGTCGACGGCAGACTCCGCGATCGCCGAGTCAGCGGAGTCAGATGCTCAACTTCAAGCAGCAGACTCCGCTGATCCCGCAGCCCCCAAATCCTTCACGTCAAAGGCCAAAGCGATTGACAATGCCAAATCGCCATCGCATCCCCCTGAGGAACTACCCGAGACGGCAACTTTAGGAGACGTGGAATCGGGCATTCTGACCTTTGTGACGGCTCAAGAATCAGCTTCGCTAACGCAGGTTGAGTCAGAATTATCACTGACTCGATTCAAAGCGGTGGATGCTTTGCGATCGCTGGTCGAAGCAGGCTATTTGCAAAAGCAGAACGGATCTGGGAAGCCAGCCATTTATCGGCGGCAAAATAACTAGACTGCTGGCTGATAGTTTAGTGCAGTCTACCGGCAGTGAATTAAAAGCTGGTTGGCCCCAACTGAACCGCTGTTCGTCAGGTATCATCCTGCCCTGTCAGTGCTTTCAACCCAGGGGTCGCAGAGTTTGGAATGCCGAATTCGGAGTTCGGATGTGGTTCATGGTTGACGCATGGCTCACTATGACGGCGATCGTGCACAATTAGGCTAACTGCAGATATCGGAAGGGTTCGGCATAATCGCGTTCACTAACATCTGCAGAATCTGCACAAAGGGGCAATTATGACCGGCCAATCAATTTCCCGTGGCTCAGGCACTAACCGCCCAATGGCTACCGCCACTCAAGGGTCAACCTTGGTAGATGTTTTAGAGCGGGTGTTAGACAAAGGCATCGTCATTGCTGGCGATATCTCAGTGTCTGTCGGCTCTACCGAATTGCTCACGATTCGCATTCGCTTGTTAGTGGCCTCAGTCGATAAAGCCCGCGAAATGGGAATTAATTGGTGGGAAAACGACCCCTATCTGAGTGCGCGATCGCAGGAACTGCTGACTGCCAATGAACAATTGCAGGCCCGCATCGAAAGCCTAGAACAAGAGTTAAAACTTTTGCGCGCCCAGGATGAAAGCAGTGCCGCAGATACCTGACGGATTTACCCGCACCCTGACAGCGCTGAGTCAGATTTGCTGCACCATGATTTCCACGTCGGTGGGGTTGTCTTGGGTGATCACTGGATACGCAGTTGTGCTCGTCCAACGGAGGTCGCCATCGTAGAAAATCTGAGCCCGAACAACATAACGATTTTGCGGCACGATGTCGGCGAGGTCATAGGTCACTGAGTAAGGAATCGGCACTTGCTGCCCCGAAGTGCGAATGATCTCTCCAGCAATCACTGTAGAGGGCGCATCGGCCAGACTGACGTCCTCTAAGGTGACAACGACCGTAGCATCGGGGGGCAGCGCAATGCGCTCCCGATAAGTGACAGTACCAGTAACGGCTGAGGCAACTGGCGCTTCACAGGCCATTCTCACTGCGCCGAGGAGCCAAGCGCCGGGTTGAGGGGCTAACCCACCAGTGCTATCAATCATATTTTGCCAACCGTAGCCTTCGGAATCGTATTGCATCATGTTAGAGCGCATCGCTTCTAGGTCAGTGATGACGTTCTGACGGTTCGTATCAAGGCGTGACAGAAACTCGTCAGGATCTTTAGCATTGGGCATTGAGGTTACAATGGCGCACACTTCTGCACGGCTGGGAGACCGATGAGCATCGGCCAACAGAGGCGGAGCCGCCACGGCTGGATAAGATGATAGAGAGACGATGGACAGGGTGACTGCTGCAGCGACCCCGACGAAGATCAGCCAAACTTTCTTGCTCATCGTGCTTGCGCTCAACCTTTTTCAGAATGAAGAATTTTTGGGCAGATTTTATCGCCTCACAGTGAACACAACGCTTTCCACCAGAAGAAATTTAGGTTTTGGGTTGGGTCAAGGCGAACGGTTCAGTGGGCAGAGCGGCGATCGCCATTAAAGATTAAGCGCCAGTTGGTTAACGGGGGATTGGGGAGAGCGTTTGCGCACTTTGGGCGGGGTGATGTTGACGTGGGCGACAAACCAACTGCGGAGGGCAATGGCTTGTTGAGCATCCAGGGTGGTGAGGTCTAAGGCGGCAGGAAACAGAGTTGTCGTCGGTAACTGTGCCCAATTGACTTCGCTGGTGTGGCGATCGCTGCCAAAGGGCCTCAAATCAACTGGTAAAGGCGCTAAATAGGGCACCACATTGGCCCGATTGAGAAAGCGCCCCCGTTGTTTTTCAAGTTGCTCAACCCGTTTTTGGCGCGCCTGACGATAATCTAAAATCGGCGTGGGGTAGCCTTTCATCGGGGGCGGGCAACCCAACTGGACTGGGTCAAGGTGAGCCAGTTCGGGCACCCAATGTTTGATAAAAGCGCCTTCGGGGTCGCAACGATCAACTGCCACCTGACCAGGATTGTAAATGCGTGTCCAGGTCTTATCGAGACAGTGCGTGACGCCAGCCTGCATAGCCCATTGATAATGGTCGATCGGGCAATCGCCATCAATCAGGTGCCGCATAAAATGGAGCGCGCCGAACCGCCAGTCCATGCCTAATAGATTGCTCAAAAAGCTGGCGTAGATCGCCCGAGAGCGAAAGTTCAGCGCCTGCCAGCCGCCGGTGGCGTTTAAGCAGCGGGCAGCCGCATCCACAATGGGAAAGCCGGTTTGCCCCGCCTGCCAGGCTTGGTAAAGGTCTTCGTCAAAGGCCCAACCATCTTCATCGAACACGGTGTAGAGCGATCGCAGCTCTAACTGTGGCAAATAGCGAAACCGTTGAGTAAAGCCATTGCCCCAACGCAGCCGTGCAATCAGTTGTTGGTGACTACGGCGAATACGAAAGTCACCTTGATCCGGCGTTTGCTGAATTGTCTGGACACATTCGCGCACTGAAATCGCCCCAAATTTAATATGCGGACTCAACCCGGTGGTCGCTTCCGCACTGGGATAGGACAACTGCCAATAATAGCGATCGCTCTTGTCGCCCAAAAAGTCTGCTAGCAGTTTCCGGGCGGCGGCCGTTCCCCCAGGGGGAATCGGTTTGCTATCGGCAGTGTGTTCTAGGGTTGCCAGACTGGGGAGAGTCTCGCTGGGGATATGGGGCGGCACCTCCACCCGGTCTGGAGTAGGTACCAACGGTGCTGACATATCGCGAAACCAGCGTGAGCGATAGCGAGGATAAGGAATGAGGTCAGCCAAGCTGGCCGGGGGCTCAAACCAGCGAATCTTCATCGCCTGATCGACGAGGGTCTGATTGAGGCGAGCATCGCGCACCCGACCGTAAATGCGCTCGCAGTCGGTGTAGGCGTAAATCCCCTCAGCCTGGGTTGCTCGAACCAGCTCCGGCAGCACCTGTACCGGATCACCACAGCGTAAAATCAGCCGCCCCCCCCGGGCTTGTAGAGCCGCGGCGAGGGCAGCGAGACAGTCGAGCATAAAAGCCACGCGAGCCGCCCCGGTTTCAGGATGCTTGAGTAAAGCCCGATCAAGCACAAAGACAGGAATGACCAAGCCGCGCCGGGCGGCCCGGAATAGAGGCTCATGATCGCAAATGCGCAAATCTCGGCGAAACCAAACCAGGGTGCGATTCATGGATAGAGGGCGTCACTCGTGGGGAAAAGGACCGAAGCACATTGCTAATTACCTTAGCAAAACTTCAAATTCAGCGATCGCTTTACCACTTAGAACAATTGTACTATATTTGTACTAGAGTCCATTAGCAGAGGGGGATTCTCTCTCGGTACCTCTGCAAAGCGTCTCACAAACCCCATTTATGCTGTTGTCGAGGAGGGCAATTATGACCCACTCCACCTCTCAATCACCATCCAGAAGTCAACACAGTTTGCACTATCGTGGCTCCCAGCCAACTCATATCCAGTTTGGTGATTTTGCTCCCCGCCGCGCGCCTAGCCGGGGAGCCCAGGTCCCATACCCAAGGCAATATCGGCCGGTGCATTCGCCACCGATGGCTAACGTCTCACAGGCGACCTATGGGCCGCCACCGGTATCGTCAGTGCGCCGCCAACCTCGGGTGCGCCGCCGCGTCGCCCGGCGATCGTCCCGCAGTTATTTATTGGCCGGTGGCAGCATGCTCGCGCTCGCGGCCTTGGTAGTTGGGCCCAAGCCCATGATGAACCGCAGTGTTGACTCAGCGACCGATAGGGTGGTTTGTCAAGAAACCGTGCAGGCTAAGTCCGTACTATCACGAGCAGAATTGTCGGAGCTGTTGGCAATTTCAGAACGAGCGCCCAAGGCTGACGTTCAAGCCGTCATCGAAGAACCTTACTGCACCCTGCCGCCAGTTGAAGTCCGCGAAGGCGTCACGGCGCAGCGAGTGGCCTATCCGCTGGAGTTCAATCCCGAAACTTGGTTTGTCGTGCTCTATGAGGGTGATGAGTACGCCGGGTTTGACTTTAGTTTTTCTCGCAACTAATTGCTTTCTTGAGAATTTGTTTGAGCGTTCATTCCGGTGCCCCCATGCGATCACGTCTGTCCCTATCGTTGTCTTGCCTCAAAGCCCTATGCTGGCTTGGCGTCCTTGGGTTAGGAGCCTGTAGCCTGACTCAAGCCCAGGTGCCATCACGCCAGATTCCGGTACAGCAAAGCTGGACCTTGCAGCCAGGGAGTCAAGTGGGCGGCTTTAAGGTGATGGGTGGCCTGGGAGATATTTCCATTGATGTGCAGGGTGGCCAGGTGAGAGCCCCGTTTGACGGCCAATTGCAACCGACCGACAGTGAAACTTGCGTCGCTTTTACCAGTCCGGAAGTGCCGGCGTATCTCTTTCGCTTGTGTGGGGTAACCAAACCCCGTTTGGGGGATGTGATAGCGGGACAAGTGATGGGGCGTAGTCAGGTTTTGCAGTTTGCGGCGATGCGTCGTCAGCCTGATGGTCAGTGGGCGATCGTTGAACCAGCGACCGACATGCTCGAAAAAACGCTAGGGGCTGTCGGTAAGTAGAGCTAAGGGAGAAGCGCTTAAATAATATCCCATCTACCCATCTACCCTGCTACCCAGCCCCCCTGCCACAATCTTGTCCGGGTACTTTATTTTCAAACTAATCCTTAAGCTCTTTGCTCAGAGCTGACTTCAGCTCCTAGCTCATAAAGGTCAATCGCCAAGTTCAGGTTCCAGAGGCTTGGCATATCAACCCTGCTGGCGGCGGTTTAAGCGGCTGACAGTGAGGTACGCGATGATAATCATCGTGAAGGAGAATAGGGTGGTTAGCGTGCCTAGGGCATAGAGTGCGGGTGAGGTCACATTGGTCGTCATTCCAAAAATTTCTAGCGGCAGGGTGTTGTACTGTCCAGATACCAATGATGTGCGCGTGAATTCGTCGTAAGACAGGGTAAAGGTAAGCAGGCTGACCCCAATCAAACTCGGCAGAATCAGGGGTAAGACAATTTCCCAAAAGGCTTTCGGATCGTTAGCACCAAGATCTTTGGCCGCTTCTTCATAGGAAGGATTGAAGCGATTGAAAATGCCTAGCATGATCAGAAACGCGACGGGTAAAGTCCAAGTCAGGTGTGCCCCGAGCCCGGAGGTGGTCCAATTGGTTGACCAACCAAAAACTTGGAACATAATACCGAGCCCGAGAGAAATCAAAATGCTGGGCACGATAAGGGCAGAAATGGTGAGGTAAAAGAACCCAGTTGAGCCGCGAAATTTTTGCCGGAACGCCATGGCCGAGAGGGTGGCCATGCTAGCAACCAAGACGGTCACGATCGCCCCTAACACCACTGAGCGCTGAAACGGTTCGACAAAGTTACCTACGCGCTGCTCTTGAAATACTTGCCCCAGCCAATAAAATCCAAAGCTCCGAATCGGGAAGGTGAGGGTGCCATCTGGTCCTTGCAGAGACAGAATAAAAATCGTGATCATTGGGCCGTAGAGAAACAGCACAAACAACCCAAAGAAGGCAGCTAATAAGTAAAAGGACAGCGATCTTTTCTGCATTATGGGAAAGCCCAATTTGGGGATACTAAAGCTCTTTGCGAATATTGACGACGCGTAAAATCGAGAACACCAGCATCAAAGTCACGATCAATAAGATCATGGCGTTGGCTGCCGCTAACGGATATTGCAAGCTACCAATTTGCGTTTGAATGAGCTTGCCGATTGAGGCGGCTTGGCCACCGCCCATCAGTCGCACGGTGATAAATTCCCCCATGACGAGGGTCACAATAAAAATCGACCCAATAGCAATGCCAGGGGCAGACAAGGGCAACACAATTTCTTTGAACACCTCAAAACCAGAGGCCCCCATATCTTCAGCAGCGGTGATTAAAGTGCGATCGATGCGCATCAGACTATTGAAGATTGGCGCAATCATAAAAATGATGTAGAGATGCACCATGCCGAGCACGACAGCAAAGTCGGAATACAGCAAAAATTCGAGGGGCGCATCAATCAGCCCAATGCCCATAAGCAATTGATTAACCAAACCCTCTTTGCCTAAGAGCGGCACCCAGGAAATCATGCGAATGATATTGGATGTCCAAAATGGGATAGTGCAGATCAAAAACAACAACACCTGCCACTTCAACCTGTTGACGTGAAAGGAGAGGAAGTAGGCGACCGGATAACCAATCAGCAAGGTGGCCAGCCACACCATGGCGACGAATTTGAACGTGTTGAGGTAGGTTCTCAGGGTGACCGTCGAGGAAAAAATGCTTTTGTAATTGGCCAGTGTAAAAGCTGGCGTCATGGAGAAGCCATTGAATTCCCAAAAGCTGACGACCCCGATTAACAGAATGGGAAAGACGAGGAACACGGCCAGGGCGATCGCTTGGGGAGCGGCTAAAAAGTAAGGTTTCAGCGTTCCCCAGTTTTGAGCGATCGCCTGTGCGATCGCCACAACACTAAATTTCGAAGACTTTAGAATGGTACTGCTCATAGGGATGGTTTAACTATCGGCGATAGCAGCGTAGAGATTTGATACAAGCCCGGCCGGAGCGAGTGAGATGGTTTCTCGTTTTAGGAATGAACCATCGGTCTCGCCCCGACCAGACTAACCCCGAGAAGATTGGACGCCTGTTGTCATGGGAGTCCAATTTGGCCGTTATTTAGAACGCGGGCAGTTCGGGCAAAGGTTCGCCCAACCAAGCTTGAGAAAAGTCATCCAATTCTCCGCCTAGGCGCTTGTGGTACACAAAGGTATTCACCCATTGCAGCAGATCCACTTCGCCACGTCGCAGCCCGATATGGGCTGGCGACTCCTTGATGATGAATTTACCTTCAATGTTCTTATCCGGATTGTTCTTGGCTAACTCTGAGGCCACGACATTGCCCGTCGCAATCATATCCACCTGGCCAGAGATCAAAGAAGACGCGGTCAGACTATTGTCGGCAAACCGCTCAATTTCTACATCGTCGCCAACGGCATCACTGAGTTCCAGGTCTTCTAAGGTGCCTTGGGTGACGCCAACTTTGTAGCCACTTAGATCCCCAAAGCCCGCCACATCAGCAATATCTGCGGAGCCATAAAGCCCCGAGAAAAAAGGCGCATAGGGAATCGAAAAGAAAATTGATTTGGCCCGTTCGGGATTAGCCCCCATGCTTGAGATCACCAGATCAACCTTGTCGGTTTGTAAGAAAGGAATGCGGTTGTCGCTGGTTACAGGCACCAATTCCAGCTCCACCCCGAGATCTTCGGCAATTAAGTTGGCGACATCGCCGTCATAGCCTTCCAAATCGCCATTCGCATCAACCGATCCAAAGGGCGCAATATCTTGAGGCACCGCAATGCGAATCGTCCCGGTTTCGATAATGCTGTCTAAACTCGACACGGTAGCTGCAGCCTCGTCTTGAGCGGTCACGCTAGGACCACCGCCACTATTGACGCAGGCCACCGCAATCAGGGAAAAGACACAGGCAAAGCTAGCAATCAGAACATTTTTCACCCACTTGGGCCACGCAACTCGATTCATAAGATTCATCCTCACAGTTCAATACATTGAGTCAGCGCCTTAAGCGCTCGCCTGCCCTATGGGGTTAATAGGCCAGGGATTTTTCTAAGCGTCGACTAAAGGCAGAAATTGGAAAACAGATAGCAAAATATATTACTGCTGTCACCAGATAAACAAAAAATGGCTCAAACGTGACATTGGTGATGTTGGTGGCCGATCGCGCCAGTTCGACAAAACCGATGGCCGAAGCTAAGGAGGTGCCCTTAATCACCTGGGCCAAAAAGCCCACGGTGGGGGCAATCGACCGCCGCACCGCTTGGGGCAAAATCACCAACCCCAACTGTTGGAAATAGTTGAAGCTCATGGCCCGGGCCGCCTCCCACTGACCTACCGGAATCGACTCTACTGACCCCCGCCAGATATCACTGAGAAAGGCGCTGGTAAACATCGTTAGCGCTAGCGTCGCCGAAGCCCAGGGACGCAACTCCAGGCCCAAAATGCTTAATCCAAAAAAGGCCAGCAAAAATTGAATGAGTAAAGGCGTCCCCTGAATGATTTCAGCCACTCCCCGACTGGCGTACCGTAACGGGCGCAACGGCGAAATCCGCAACAACATCAGACCAAAGCCCGCAATGCCCCCACAGATAAATGCCACAAGGGAGAGTAACAAGGTCCAGCGAGCGGCCCAGAGCAGCGCCAAGAGGATGTCAATGTAACTAAAATCTCGCATGGAACACGGGTCAGGGAGAGCAGATGAGCAGCGCTAGAGATAACGGGTGAATTGAAACAAGCGTCGGTGTAGCAATTGGGCCGTCAGCTTAAATAGCAGCGTTAACAGGATGTAGAGTACGGCGACTGCCGAAAATATCTCAAAATCGCGAAAGGTGCGCGATCGCAAAAAGTTGCCCATAAAGGTCAACTCTTCTGCCGAAATTTGGGAAACGACGCTCGAAAGCAACATCAGCAGGACAATTTGGCCAATTAGTGCTGGGTAAATATTGGCGATCGCGGGCTTGAGCACTACCAAGCGAAAAATTTTGAGGCGGTTCAGCCCCAAGGATTTGCCGGCTTCAATTTGCCCTGGACTGATGGATTCAATGCCTGCGCGCATAATCTCGGTGGCATAGGCCCCAAAGTTGATGGTGAGCGCCAGTAACGCCGCTTGTTCATTGCCCAAAGACGGCCCCAGGCTAGAAATGCCAAAGAAAATGAACAGCAGTTGTACCAAAAAAGGCGTATTGCGAATCGCTTCTACATAAACGGTGGCCAACGATCGCAACACTCGACTGCCAGAGATGCGGCATAGCGCCCCCACCATGCCCACCATCAAACCCAACACCGTAGCCCCAACCGAAAGCTGGAGGGTCAGCCAGACTCCCTCCAGCAGCAGCGGCCAGTTATCCCAAATCACTTGAAATTGGAACCGATAAGTCATCGTCAAGTTAGCAAACCGATACGGCAGGGCCAAGCCAGCAGGGCTGAGGACCGGCTTCCCCTGCCATTCGCTACTCAGTACATACCTCTTGCAGTGAACCGCCAGATTCTACATTGCCCCCCTTTTTCTCCCCTCAATCCTGGGTAAAATCAGAATTCAAAGTCTCCCAGAGTCTCCCAGAATTGGGGGATTTAAGGGGGCTAGACCGCTGACCAATTCTCACAAATAACTTGGGCGTATCAGTTAGCCCGCCATCAGTCAGTCATGGGGGCAAAATCGGCACCCGCGCTTACGAAGCGATGAACTCATTCCACTTCTGCACCAGGTAAGTGTTCTCTTCCATGGTGGAATTCCAGCAGACGATATTGCCAAAGCGCTCCTTAAAGGAACCCCCATCGCGTACGACCCCTGACTTCGCCAAAGTCTTGCCAAACGGATCAACCATGTCTTCCGACGCGGCTTGGCCTTCGTACCAGAACGCCCACTCCGCCTCAGACATGAATTTCTTCGTAGTTTCTGGCGCCGCGCTGTAGTAGCCTTGACGTCCGAGGAAAGCCCCGACCCAACCATCTAGCATCCAGTTAAGGTACTCGTAAGCGGCGTCGAGTTCCATGCCTTCCAAATTCTTAGAGAGGCCCACGCCACCGCCCCAGCCCCGGTAGCCTTCCTTCAATGGCGCATAGATGCACTCAATGCCTTGAGACTGCACAGCCGTAACTGCTGGCGACCACATGGATTGCAGCACCACCTCACCCGAAGACATCAGGTTTACCGATTCATCAAACGTCTTCCAGAAAGCGCGGAACTGTCCAGCAGCCTTTTGCTCTTTCAAAATGCCGATAATCTGATCGATTTCGGCCTGGGTCATGTTGCCTTTATCAGCAAAGGTCATCAGGCCCAGAGACTCAGCCACCATGGCGGCGTCCATGATGCCAATTTGGGGAATATCGAGAATGGAGGTCTTGCCTCGGAATTCTTCGTTGAACAATTCGCCCCAAGTTTCGATCTGGCGACCAACCAAGTCCGGACGATAGCCTAAGGTGTCAGCGTTGTATTGGAAGGGAATCAGCGTCGCAAAATCGGTCGGCGTTGGTGAGAACTCAGTGGAGTCGGGACCGGTCAGATACATCACCCTGTAGGGGGCAGTCCCTTGGGAGGCCTCGACGGGCATGCCTTCATATTTACCCGTGGTAAAGAAAGAAACGATTTTATCCCAGTTGGTGATGCGGCTGATTTCAATCGGGCGTAAGTTCCCCGAGGGCACAACCAACGGCAAACTGAAGTACTCACCATCAAAGATGTCGTACTGGTCGGGCTGGGTAATCGCGATTTGATTATTTTCCTCGGTGCTGAGGGCACGCATTTCCAGCTTGAAGCCCAGATCTTCTTGGGCTTTGTCCCGAATCTCGTTGATTTGAGAAACGCCGGTCCCAATTAATCGCAGCGTTACATCTTTGCTGGCATTAGCATTGACCTCTGGCCCCGTCGCCGGATTGTTGGGGGTGCCTTCGGGTGCACCGCTACAGCGGGCGGCTGCGACCGCAGCCCCAGCCGCTAAACCGGTGCGAATTACATAACGCCGTGAAACATTTGGCATGGTTTTCTCCTGTCAGAATTTCGTCGATTTTAAGAGCAGATTAAGGAAAATCGTCAACAACTTATTTAATAGGGCAGAAAAACGCAATCATGGGCCGCCCATTGTAAGGTCACCACCTGGCCTTCACTCAGCCCAGATTGTGACCACTCTACCGTACGCACTTTGTAAAGCAGCTCTTGTCCTGTCGCTTCAGCGAGCATCGACACTCTGGTGACATATCCTGTCAGCTCAACATCAACGATGCGGGCAGGCAAATGATTCATGGGGGAAGACGAGGCGTCCTCGGCGTCATCTGTCACGATCGCCAATAAATCGGGACGCACCGAGCAGGCTGCCGTCTGGCCGACGGCTACGGCATGCCCCCGACTAAAGACCGAGCCCACGCCTGCAACCGCTAGCTCAATCAGCTCTAACCCATCACCATCGGGCACAGCACTCGTCACCGTGCCTTCAAAAATATTGTTGTCGCCAATAAATTTGGCCACAAATTGTGACGCCGGGGTGGCGAATAGCTCGCTGGGAGTAGCGACTTGATCAATATGACCGTGATCCATTACCACAATCTGATCTGAGAGCGAAAAGGCTTCCTCAACATGGTGAGTGACCTGAATAAAGGTCAAGCCAAACTGCTTTTGAATGTTGCGCAGTTCGCTCCGCATCCGCACCCGGAGATTTTCATCCAACGCGCTGAGCGGTTCGTCGAGCATCAGGACTTGCGGTCGGGTCACCAAGGCGCGCGCCAGGGCAATCCGTTGCTGCTGACCGCCACTGAGCTGATCGGGTTTGCGATCGCTCGTATGACTTAACCCGACTAATTCCAAAATCTCGCCTACCCGCTGCTGGCGCTCAGCCTTGGGTACTTTGTGCATCCGCAGCCCAAATTCGACATTTTGCCAAACTGTTTTGTGGGGAAACAGCGCATAGCTCTGAAACATCATGGCGGTGTTGCGCTTGGCCGGGGGCAATTCATTGACTCGGCGATCACCAATGTAAACATCACCACTCGTGACGGTTTCATGGCCAGCAATCATCCGTAAGGTGGTCGTCTTACCACAGCCACTTGGACCCAGCAGACAGCAATAAGAGCCGGGTGGAATCTCCAAAAACAGATTTTCGACCGCAGTGAATGCCCCGTATCGCTTCGTGACTGATTTCAAAGAGACACCCGCAGCTCCCCGAGACAGCACCTGCTGGATATCATCTTTTGCCTTCGGTTGAGATAACGGAGCCTGGGCAGGCGTCATATTGGGAGCATCCAGTGCCATCGGCATCACTCACTGCGTAAGGAGAAACAACTAACTATAAGACCACTGCTCAACGTCTCACAGACCAGAAATATGAATCTGTAACATTTACAGCAACTTGCTGGAAAGGTTTTGTATTTTTCCTCAATCACGAATCCCCTATCAGCTCTAATCATGGGTGATTGGCAGCACCTAGCTAACAGTTGCATACTGTATACAAAGTCCGGCAGTAGTATCGTGCCTTGTGATACAGATCACAGCCTACACGGGGAGCTGATCTAAGATTCACTTCCCCTTCCCTTTGAACCCCAAATTTGAGGGATGTTGCATCCGAATTTCCCCAGGATTGGGAATGTAGGGGTCAAAATCGGATGCAGCGGCGTCAGTCCGATGATCGTTAAATGCTCGATTTCGAGCTGCGTCAGTATGGCGGCAATCTTACTGTCAACGCTTCAGCATCGCCACTAACAGTTTAAATAGTCACATTATTGATGGCGTTTAGTGGCCACCGACAAACGTGATGGCTACCTCAAACAGGAGACGCAACCCTAGCATCAAGAGAAACAGCGCAAAACAGCGCTTCAGCGTTTGCGAAGCAATCTGATGACAGAGGTAAGTGCCCAGGGGCGCGCCCAGCATAGTAAACGGGGCTGCGAGGAATACGGCAGGCCAGTAAATTGTCCCGCTCGTTAAGGGGATATCTAGACCGTGAGTGGATAGGGTGAGACAGCTGAGCGTCCCCACTAGCGCGATCGGCAGCGTAAAGGCGGCCGAGGTGCCGCTAGCTTGGCTCATTGATAAGCCCGAATAGAGGAGAAAAGGCACGCTGATAGCGCCGCCGCCAATGCCCAGCACCCCTGATTTGAAGCCTAAAACTGTCCCAACGGCGCTGATTAATCCACGGCTAGGTTCCCCAGGTTTGTCTGGTTTTGGCAGCCAGTTAAACAAGATTTTGAGCGCCACAAAGACCAGGAAAACACCGAAGATACATTCTAAATAGTCTGAATTGAGACGATAGGACACTAACTTGCCAAAAATGACGCCTACCGCGATCGCTGGCAAAATGCGCCGAAAGATGGGCCATTGCACATCCCCCCGCAAATGATGTGACCAAGCCGATGATGCTGATGTAAACACCATAATGCACATCGAACTCCCGGCTGCTAAGTGCATCACCCATTCATGGGGTAAATCAATCACCCGAAACAGGTAAAACAAGCCCGGCACGATCACCATGCCGCCGCCAATACCAAAAAGACCCGACAAGGTTCCGGCGGTTAGCCCTAACGCTGCAAACAAAACAATGTCTACACCAGTTAGCATCTTC
>ERZ1740058.1120-NODE-1120-length-14175-cov-4.211544_pt1 | contig 14175 bp, 5 predicted proteins | sample MGYA00581745_ERZ1740058 | MGnify/ENA primary metagenome ERZ1740058 (study PRJEB43018, sample SAMN04849742) | marine metagenome | isolation source: floating plastic debris | place: Pacific Ocean | collected 2008-08-30 | study: EMG produced TPA metagenomics... | reverse complement strand
AAATCAAAACTACCTGGAGGTGGTACTGATCAACTAACGATTATTCAACGTTCCGAGAGTTTACCGCAATATGTAGCGCCTAGGTCAGACCTCGAGAGGAAACTATTGCGCGCTTGGCAAAAAATATTTGGCATTGAAAATATTGGTATTAATGATAATTTCTTTGAGCTTGGTGGGGATTCACTCAAAGCGGTGGTACTTACAAACAGAATCTTCAAAGAGCTTAATGTAAAGATTTCAATACAAGACCTTTTTCAAAATACAAACATCATTAGCCTCAGTGCCTTTATTGAGGGTGTTGATACCCATGATTTTGGGCCCATCCCCCCCGCTGAAGAAAAGCTATATTATGAGCTTTCCTCACCTCAAAAGCGTTTTTACTATGTAAATAAGTTAGATGAAGATTCTCTTGCCTACAATCTGCCGGTAGCGGTAATTCTCAAGGGAGAAATAAATAAGGATAAAATTGAAAAGTCTTTTAAAAACCTTATTTCCAGGCATGAAAGCTTACGTACTGCATTTATAGTTGTTGATGGTAAGCCAAGACAAAAAATACTTAACGATCCTGATTTTAGAATTGAATACTTTGAAGCGGCAAAAGAAGATGTCAATAATCTTATAAATGTGTTTGTCAGACCATTTGACTTAAGCCAGGCTCCTTTAATTAGAGTAGGTCTGATAAAGGTGCATGAGGAAAAGAATGTACTAATTGTAGATATTCATCATATAATTACAGATGCAGAGTCATCGGAGTTACTCGTTAAGGACTTTATGGCCTTCTATAATGACAAGCAACTGCCAGAACTTAAACTTCAATTTAAGGATTATGCAGAGTGGAAGCAAAGTAGGGGACAACAGGAGGCTATATCCCAACAGAGGCAATTTTGGCTTGATGAATTTTCTGAAGAGGTTACCGTTCTAGATGTTCCTACTGATTACCCAAGGCCTACTGTAAAAAGCAGTGTTGGGGACGTAGTCAGATTTGAATTAACACTTGAAGAAAATAAGAGGATCAAGGAGCTAGCTAAAAAGGAAGAAGTTTCCCTTTTTATGGTATTACTTGCTGCTTTCAGTGTTTTACAAAGCAAGCTTAGCAATCAAGAAGATATAGTAATTGGTACTTCAACTGCGGGACGTGACCATCCTGACTTGGAAAAAATAATAGGTCTCTTTGTCAATTCTATTCCTATAAGGACTTTTCCCGATGGAAATCAAACGTTTCTTAATTTTTTGATGGAAGTGAAATCCAAAGCTATAAAATGCTTTGAGAATCAGGCCTATCCATACGAGGATTTGGTGAACGAACTGAACATAGAACGGGATACCGGCAGAAATCCTTTATTCGATGTTATGTTTGCCTTTCTTAGTATCGAAGAAACTAAACTAGAAATTCCGGGTCTTATCTTACAGCATCATGATATAAGTCAACCTGTCTCGAAGTTCGATTATACTTTACAAGTATATGATGACGGACAGAAGATGTTCCTCAGCTTCGAGTATTCCACGGATTTATTCAAGAAGTCAACAATTGAGAGATTTGTCGGGTATTTCAGAAAACTTCTTTCAGAAATTGTTAAAGACCCTGAAATAACCTTGGCTGATATAGATATACTTCAGGAGGCGGAGAAAAATGAATTGCTCAATAAATATGATGATGAAAAAAAGATTCTTGCCGGAAAGGAGGTTATTCATTTGTTTTTTGAACAGCAGGTAGAAAAAGGTCCGGACAGAACCGCCATATGCTTTGAGGGAAAGACCATATCGTTTAAAGAACTCAACGAAAGGGCCAATCAATTGGCCTGGACTTTTGTGAATAATTTTGGTATCAAGATAGGATCGGTTGTAGCGCTATTTGCAGATCATTCTGACAAATTGGTTGTAGCTATATTAGGTATACTAAAGGCTGGGGGTACATATCTTCCAATAGATACAGAACTACCTGAGGAGAGAGTAAGGTATATCCTGAATGAGGCAAAGGCTACACTTTTGATAACCACCTCCGATATTAATGAGAATATAACTTGGTATGATAAGGAAATCTTTGTATTGCCTGAAGTATGGTCATCTTTACGCCAAAGTGTATATAATCCAGAACCTGCCATTTCAGGTGAAGATATTGCATATGTCATATATACATCGGGTTCGTCCGGTAATCCCAAAGGGGTTATGGTTTCTCACAGCTCAGTAATTAACTACGTTTTATGGGCTTCGGAATATTACGTAGATGGTGGTGAAGCGGCTTTTCCTTTATACACTTCATTGTCCTTTGACCTTACTATTACCTCGCTTTTTGTTCCTCTTGTTTCTGGAAACCGCATTGTGGTGTATGATAAAGAGGATAATGAAGCATTGATCGAGAAAGTTATCAGGCAGGGTGATACCAACATCATTAAAACCACACCATCGCACCTGAAGATAATAGCAAACAGCAGCGAAATTGAAAATATAGGAAACAAGAGCCATATTAAGCTTATTGTTGGAGGTGAATTACTTGAAACCGCACTTTGCCACTCTATAGTGGATAAATTTGGTGGAAATGTAGCGATATATAATGAATATGGGCCTACTGAAGCCACGGTGGGTTGTATGGTTCATACTTTTGATAGTGAGGAAGAATATTTTTCTGTACCTATCGGAAAGCCTATAAGTAATACTAGTATTTATCTATTAGACAAATATCGCAAACCTGTAGCCAAAGGAGTTGTTGGTGAAATATACATTGCTGGAAAGGGATTAGCTTTAGGCTATTTGAATAATGAAGAGCTCACACGGAATAAGTTTGTATCAAACCCCTTTGTAAGCGGTGCGAAACTGTACAAAACCGGGGATCTGGCAGTTTTAAGCGATGAAGGTGTTCTTATATATAAAGGCCGCACTGACTCTCAAGTTAAAATCCGCGGGTACCGGATAGAATTGGATGAAATAAGGAATAAGCTCGTAGGGCTGAAAAACATAATAAATGCTGTTTTAGTCGTTTGGGAAAAGGAAGAAAGCAAGTACATAGTAGCATACTACGTACCGGAAAGAGAGATGCGAAATGAGGAATTGGAAAGCACGCTTGCCAAGACACTGCCAAAATACATGATCCCTTCGCACTTCATCAGGATGGATTCTATCCCTCTTACCATTAATGGAAAGATCAATTATAAGGCACTTCCTAGTCCGGAAAATAGAGAAGAAATAGATTTAGAAGCCCCTCAAACAGAAGAAGAAATAGCATTGAGTCAAGTTTGGTGCCAAGTGCTTGGCATCAATTACGTAGGTATAAATGATAAATTCTTCTCCCTTGGAGGGGATTCAATTAAATCCATACAGATTTGCGCCCGACTAAGGAGTAAAGGCTATAAATTCAGTGTGAAGGACATCCTTCGTGAACAAACGATAAAGAACCAAGCTCGTAAACTACAGAAAAAAGAAGTAGAAGTGGATCAGTCTGTCATTAAGGGGAAAGGGAAACTTTCTCCTATTCAGAGGTGGTTTGTAGATGGACATATACGAAACAAGCATCATTATAATCAGTCTGTTTTGCTGCATTTCAAAGAGTACCTGGAAGCCGATATCGTCAAGAAGGTATTTGGTAAGGTATTGGAACACCATGATGCCCTCCGCATGGTTTTCAGATTGGACGCAGAAATTCCATACTGTGAAAATAAGGGGGCTGAAATGCCACTGTACCTCGAGGAACATGATTTAAGAAAGGAAGGTGAAGCTGGGAGCAAACTTTCTAATCTTTCAAATAATCTTCAGTCTGAAATTGATTTAGCGAAAGGACCTTTAGTTAAGCTCTCGCTCTATCACATGGAAGATGGAAGCCGTCTACTTATTGTAATACACCATCTTGTCGTAGACGCAGTTTCTTGGAGAATTTTACTCGAAGATGTTGAGCGTCTGTATCAGTTATCCAAAGAGCATAAACAGTTAAACTTACCTACTAAAACAACTGCATTCCTACAATGGTCAGATCATCTGGAAAAGTATACTCAAAGTGAAAGATATCGACAGGCATTGGAATACTGGGATGAATTCAATACAAATGGGGTAGGACAAATATCTCCCGAAATGCATGGGAAGGGCACTTTTGACACTATAAAGGAAGCATCTTTTTTGCTAAGTAAAAAAGAAACCAACCTTTTACTTACAGAGGTACATGAAACTTTTGGTACCCGTGCAAATGATATTCTGTTGACCGCCTTACTGATGAGCATAAATAGGCAGTTTGATTTGTCGTCTGTGCTAATTGACCTAGAAAATCATGGAAGGGAAGAAATTAGTGAATTAGTAGACGTAAACCGCACTATCGGATGGTTTACTTCGATATATCCCGTTCTGCTAACGAAGGGAAATAGCTTGATGCACACAATTAAGCTAATAAAAGAAACTCTCAGAAGTGTACCTAATAATGGCATTGACTATTTATTAAAATATTATTACGGAGTTAACAAGAATCTTGAAGACGATAATTCAAACACCAGCGCGAAAATTAGTTTTAATTATCTCGGTCAGTTTGATGAAGATATTCCTAATAATGTATTTAGTATTGCCAGTGAATCAACGGGAGAGGAAATAGCCCCTACAGAAAAATTAACTTACGACTGGGAAATTGCCGGTATGGTTTCTAGTGGGCAGTTAAAAATGTATGTTCACTACAGTGATAAGCAGTATGATGCTACAACTATGGAGAGGCTGATGTTTAGTTATCATGACTGTTTAGCTGAAGTTATAGCCTATTGCCACAATACCGAAATAAAGGAACTAACACCTTCTGATCTCACTTGGAGTAAGATAAGCATTTCTCAATTGGATAAACTACAGCGGCAGTACGATATAGTAGATATCTATCCGTTATCTCCAATGCAGCAAGGAATGCTATTCTTTTCCGTCCTTGATTCAGAAGCTTCTCATTATTTTGAGCAAATAAGCTACCGAATAAAAGGGACTCTTTCTATTGAGGCTGTGAAGTATAGCTTGAATGCTCTTATAGCGCGGCATGATGCGCTACGAACTATTTTTCTTCATGAGGGCTTTGAAAATCCAATTCAGGTCGTACTTAAAAAAAGGCAGGTTAACTACAAAAACATAGATATCCATGAAGGGGAGAGCTATGCATCTAGAGAAGATGAGTTAAAGACATATCTGGAAAACGACAAATCAAATAAGTTTGATTTGACCTCTGATGTTTTGATGCGTGTTACCATACTTCACACCGGCCAGAATGAATACGAATTCATCTGGAGCTATCATCATGTAATAATGGATGGCTGGTGTATGAGCATCTTGATTGAGGAATTTAATAAGTTTTACCTCGGGCATATAAATAATAGGTCAGTGCATCTAGGTGAAGCCCAACCCTATTCTGCGTATATCCAATGGCTTCAGGATAGGTCTAATGATCTCTCTTCGACATACTGGGAATATTATTTACAAGGGTATGACAGCATTGCCACCCTGCCAGCAGAACGAAAAGGGTTTACTGACATAAAAGTTCCAAAGATGGCTAATGAAACCCTAGAGCTTTCTATAGAACAAACGAACGCCCTTAGGGAAATTTCGGCAGTTCAGGATGTAACCTTAAATACCATAGTTCAGGTGGCATGGGGTATCCTTCTTTCAAAATATAACCACACTGAGGATGTCATTTTTGGCTCCGTTGTATCAGGAAGGCCAAGCGAGGTAGAGGGTATTGAGACTATGGTCGGACTCTTTATAAATACAGTACCTGTCCGCCTTAGATTTGACCTTAAAGATACTGTGCAGAATTTGTTAGCTCAAACTCAAAACCAAGCGATTGAAAGTGAACCCTACCACTATCATTCATTGTCTGAAATACAGTCAGGCACCCACCTCGGAAGAAATCTACTTGATCATATTCTGATTTTTGAAAACTATCCCATTTCAGAAAAGGTAGCGTCAGATAATAGCCTTGGTTTTAAGGTTGAAGATGTCCGCATATTTGAGGAAACAAATTATGATCTGTTCCTTGAAATATACATACAGGATAATCTCACGATAGAGTTCAATTATCGTACAAATAAATATTCTAAAGGTGAAATTAGCCGGTTTAAAGTCCATTTGGAAGTCATCTTTAATTATATCATATCGCATTGCCGGTCTGCCATCGGTGACATTGATATTCTGAGTGAAGTAGAAAGGAAACAGGCACTGGTTGGTATGAGTAGAAATGGAGATAGTAATTTAGTAAAAGATACTGTTTTAGCTTTATTTGAGGCTCAGGCAAAAGCAGTACCATCAAATAAAGCAATTATTTTTGCTGGCGGTTCTATGACATACCAGGAGTTAGATGTAAGCTCCAATAAGATAGCCAGCTACCTAATTAACGCAAAAGCAGTCAAAGCCAGGAATCCGGTAGCTGTTATGTTGAAACGGCAAGCCCACTTGTTTCCTGTTGTATTTGGAATATTGAAAGCAGGTGCTGTCTATGTGCCAATAGATCCGAAAGCTCCGGCTGAAAGATTAAAGGCCATACTACGAGATGCTAAGATACAGTTATTGATCAAAAATTCTGATATCTCTTTTTTGGATGACCAAAGCATCGAGTTAATTGATTTGGATGTCGAGTTTGAGACAATAGAACAGCAGTCAGCTGAACCTTTGGAAAACAAGTATACTGCTAAAGATCCTGCCTATATCATTTACACATCGGGTTCTACAGGCACACCTAAAGGAGTAATAGTCGCTCATGTTTCATTATTGAGCTTAATTAGAGATTTATCCCACAGGTATCCTCTTGAAGAGAGAGATGTCTATCTTTTCAAGACGCCCCACATATTCGATGTTTCTCTGAGCGAAATGTTTGGGTGGTTTATACATGGCGGTAGTCTGGCTATTCTTCCTCATAACGAGGAAAAAGAACCTCAGAAAGTTGTTGATGCGATTCATACCTTTAAAGTTACGCATATAAATTTCGTACCTTCATTCTTTAGTATATTTACAGAGTATCTTGAGCAGAATAAGGAACTACTGCCTTCTCTAAAGTATTGTTTTGTAGCAGGTGAAGCCATGCCTCTCCCAGTTGCACATAAATTTTTACAGCTTAGGATGGGCTGTAAACTATACAATCTATATGGGCCCACGGAGGGTACAGTGTATGCTACTACCTATGAAGTTATAGGTAAGGAAAAGTTGTCTATTCCCATAGGTAAGCCGCTGTCAGATGTCGGTGTTGCTATTTTAGATCGGTCCGGACATCCGGTTCCTATTGGTATTCCGGGAGAACTTTATATTACTGGCCAGGGGCTAGCCGCAGGTTATTACAATAATAAACTTCTGACGGAAAAAAGTTTTGGAAATATACTCCTGGGTGAGGTAAGAGCATTTAAGAGTGGAGACTTAGCACTTTTGAGAAAGGATGGAAATATTGATTTCTTGGGACGTATTGATAATCAGGTTAAAATCCGAGGGTTTCGTATTGAACCCGGTGAGATTGAATACAATCTATTAGAACATAAGCACATAAAGGAAGTAGTTGTAATGCCTAAGAATTGGGCAGGAGAGAAACACCTTATAGCTTATTATATTTCAGAGATAGAAATTCTTCCTAAAGAATTAGTTAGCTACTTACGTGATAAACTACCAGAATATATGATTCCTTCTTTCTTTGTAAGGCTTGATAAAATGCCATTGACAGGAAGTGGAAAAGTAGACCGTGAGCGGATGCCAGAAGTTAAGTTAGGAACAGATAAATACTATATAGCTCCCTCCAACGAGATTGAAAACAAACTCACTGATATGTATTCAGAAGTTTTAAAAATAGCAAGAGAAGATATAAGTATGAATGAGAGTTTCTTTGCTCTCGGCGGTCATTCTTTGAAAGCTTTAAATGTGATTAATAAAGTAAATAGGTATTATAATATTCAAATTAGTTTACAAGAACTCTTTGAAGAAGAAACTATCATGAATCTGGCTGAAAATATTCAGACAATATTGCAGATTCAAAACGGTCAGGAAACAGATAGTGAAGGAATTAAAATCGTGATCTGATAGGCCCCTGACTGATAATGTTGTATCGAATTCTGTGTAATTTACATATTATAATAAATCTTGTTAAGTAATTGGACAAAAATAGATTAAAATATGTTATATGTTCCTTATGGGAAAAATACGGACAATAGAATTATCCAGCCACAAAAAGCAATCCTTAGAAGAAGGTTATCACTCAGGGAAAAGTCATGCCTTTCGTAAGCGGTGCCAGCTAATACTTTTGAAGAGCCAGGGGCATACTTCCCAAGATGTGGGCCAAATCGTTAAAATGAATCAGATTTCTGTCAATAACTGGCTGAGTCGCTATCAGAAAGAAGGCATACAAGGACTTTTTACTAAACCAGGTCGTGGCCGAAAACCCCTGCTAGATCAACAGCAAGACGCGGCTACCGTCCGCCAAGCCGTCCAGCAAGAAAGGCAGCGACTGAGCCAGGCTAAAAGGATACTGGAGAAAGATCTCAATAAAGAGTTTAGTCTAAAAACCCTGAAGCGGTTTTTAAAAAGCTTAACTTCCGATACAAACGGATAAGACGCAGCCCGAAAGGTAGGCCAGGTACTCAACTCTATCAGATTCGTAAAGAAGCTCTGTCACTACTTGAACAACAGCGTCAGGCCGGTTATATTAATTTGTTCTATGGCGATGAAAGCCAAGTGTCTGAGCAAGGCTATGTACCCTACGGTTGACAATTCTCTGATAAAGACATCTGTATAAAAGTGGCCCGAGGAGATCATCTAAACTGTTTTGCTATGATTAGTAGAGATAACCAAATTGTGTATCGTAGCTGTAAACAGAATATTACCAGTCAGTTCATCCTAGAACAATTGGATCAGTTTTCGTTAACCATCACCAACCCCACGGTCGTCGTGTTAGACAACGCCAGAATTCATACTGCCCGCAAAATCAAAGAACGTTTCCAAGACTGGCAAGTAAGAGGTTTGTATATCTTCTATCTACCTCCCTATTCGCCTTATCTCAATATCGCTGAACGGCTTTGGAAAGAACTCAAAAGTCGTTGGTTGAAGCCTCAGGATTACCGAACGGCCGATCAACTGTTCTATGCAGTTAATCTGGCTATAGCGGCCGTCGGTAAAGATTTAGTGATCAATTTTTCTAGTTTCAATTTATAGTTTAATCTATTTCTGTCAGAATACTTATGTTAAATTGGATTAAGGGACAGGTACTCGGTAAACAGATAAAAAAAAGAAACAAATATATTGACCGAGAAGAACTTAGCTCTGTTTTAGTTTTTTATGATATTAATAAATTTTTGATCGGTGATACCTTACGAAGTGTATCAAATTTGTTTCTTGTAAAGAAGTTTTTCCCTGCATCAGAAATTGATTTTGTTGCAAGAAATTTTAAAGTTCTGGAGCTTCTGGAAAATTATCCTTTTATTTCATCATGTTCACAAGGAGACTTTTCAGATATTCCTATTGAAAAATACGATGTTATATTGATTGTGTCTGATAACGAAACTAAGATTTTTGGGTCACTGATCAAAAAATATGGCTCTTATCAATATAGAAGACCTTTTGTTACCTCAGTTTATTCTCTTACAAGCATTGCTGATACAGAGGAAAATCCAATAAGATTTCCAATATATCACGAACTGATAGATTACGAATTCAGTGTGAAAGATAGATTAAAGGTAGCCAAGTCAATGATTTTTTTGTCAAGGGGTGAACAGGAATGGGCTAATACATTCTTAGAAGAAAAAGTGTTACTTTAGAAAGAAAAACTTGTAATTTTACTAGATAGTGTTTCTAATGAAGGGAAACTACTGGAAAAGGGGCAGTTTTTTGAGATGGTAAACCATCTACTAAAGCTGAAGAATATTAAAGTGCTAATATTTATTCCTGATACAAATGATTTAGAGAAGTTTAACTTCTACAAAGACAATGTTTATCCGGAGTTGCTGTCAAAAATAGTCTTTGTGCAGGGTACATCTTTGAGAGAAAGTATACGTCTTCTTGGAGCTAAATATACCAGCATGATCATCGGGCCTTGCACAGGTTTAATGCATTGTGCATCAGGTATCTACAGTGTCCAGAAGGATATCCCCCGACCACCTATCATAGTCTATAAAGGATTTTTTGATCGTATGGACGAATCGGATGACCTACATTGGTGGTGGGGGGGAAACGATGTGGTAGAGTGTATAATGAAACTTAAAGAAAGTGAAAATCTTATATGTCTGTCAGATATTGAGAGAGCAGTATTATATCATGAACTGGATTATACTACCAAAATAGAATCACATCAACTGCTCGAGAAGATTTCAAAAAAGTTCCAGAGTGATATCTTAGCAACTTAATTATTGTGAGGTTGGCATTAAAGCAAATAAGCTTTAAAATGCTTGGTATCCCCTAGATTGTTATTAAAGATAAAGTTAAAGCCAATCATCAGTTGAACAGTGGCTACTGTGAGGAGCAAAAAAGTCCGCAATTTAGCGATGCCGCTGTGTGGTATTTGTGCTTTGCCATGTAGGCTAAACGACTCATTGATTAGTGAGAAAGTGGGTTCTACGCTCGGTTTTTCACTTCCGATAAATAGCTTGTGCTTCCAGTCTATATGGTCGTGATTATACCACCGCTTTGCCTTTGAGTAAGTTATAAACGGACGGTAAGTGAGTAAAAATACTTCTAGCTGGTTTCAGAATTGCTGTAGAAAACGAACAGTCCGGTACCCAGCGTCCCCTGATAACATCATCAAATGAGATAATAAGCCATTGAGCAATAGCTTAACCTGTTTTATGTCAGAGGTAGCAGCTGTTGTAACATATACTACTAGAGGCAATCGTAAATGATTGACTATTAGGTGCAAGCCATAATCAAAGCACCATCGTGATTTCTACGGACTATGCAAGCGCGATCATATAGTTTTTTCATATTTCCGATTATTTCTAACACAGGCAAAAATTCGGTGAATGATCTTATTACGTACCTCATTTAGACCGAAATTTGCTTTCTCCTTGTTTTGTCTTATGATGGTAACAATCGGATAATTTGTTCTCTTGCATAGTTACCGACATAGCGGTCATGTTGAAAAGCTGATGGAGCTGTTCATTAGCCAGATGACTTACTCTGGTTTTTCCCCGAATGCTGGTGCTAGAGCTATGTTTAAAGGGGCAACTCTTGCGTAATATGCAAATTTGCGAGGGCAGCTAAATAATTTATACACGTTAGTAGTGATGATGACTTCCCAAAAATTATTTCGCCTACACTGCTCGCCGAAGCAATTAATTTGAGAAAATGGCTGAGAGCATCATTTTCCTTTACCAAGGTGCGAATCTTTTTTTCTACAATGTGGCTGCTGCCTCGATGACTTGCTTTTGTAGTGCTTTGTTAGGCTTTTCGTTCAGTGCTTGAATCTTCTTATTCTGGAAGTCAGCAGCTTCTTTTAAAAAAACTTGCAGGGCATCTTTGGCTAGCATAAGTCACTTACGAAATCCTACCAGATGCTTGAGTTCAAGTAAAACTTCTCGTTTGTTTAAAATAGAAAATCTGTAAAAAAAGGTTTGGCTTTTTATGCTTAAACTAAAAACTAATTATTAATACTCTTATGAAAACCAACGCATTCATTTCTAATCTTCGTAAGAAAGGTATAATTTTAACTGTTAGCAATGGCGAAATAAAGCTTAGTGGTAACGAAGCGGCTTTAACGAAAGAGCTATTGGAAGAAATTAAGTCTTACAAAAGCGAGATTCTAAGTTACTTTGAGTCAGTAAGCAAAATTAATAATAGTATTGCTATACCTAAGTCACCAACTAAAGACTATTATACCCTATCTTCGGTACAGAAGCGTTTATTTTTCATTCATGAGATGAATTCTAATTCAGTAGGATATAATCAGCCTACTGTATTTAACGTGACTGGTAAGATTGATGAAGTAAAACTGTTAAATACATTTGAGAAGCTTATTCGACGACATGAAATTTTAAGAACTACCTTTAAAATAATTGAAGGCGAGGTGTTTCAGGCTGTTCTCCAGAGTATCCCGTTTTCTATTCAAAAGTACGATACTGCGGACACCACTGTCGGGGATATAGTGGCGGATTTTATTAAACCATTCAACCTAAGAGAAGGCCCCTTGTTTAGGGTTGGTCTTGCTAGGCTTTCTTCAGAGGAGTACGTTCTAATGGCAGATACCCATCACATTATATCTGATGGAGTTTCTCAAGGAATTATGGTCAGCGAGTTTATAGCACTTTATAATGATGAAGAATTACCAGCTCAAAATATACAATATAAAGACTATGCGGAGTGGCAGAATAGCGAAGCCTACAAGAAAATAATTGTAGACAAAAAGGCCTTTTGGCTCGATCAATTCAGAGAAGAAGTCACTCCTTTAGATCTCCCCTTAGATCGATCCAGACCTAAAACTCGGAGCTTCAGTGGTAATATTATAGAATTTTCTCTTAGCTCTTCTCAAACAAGTTCACTTCAAGCCTTAGCTAGAAAAAATGGGACCACAATATTTACCGTACTCCTTTCAATGTACTATGTACTTCTCCATAAGCTGAGTGGCCAGGAAGATATAATAGTCGGAATCCCCACAGCCGGTCGAGATATTGAAGAGGTTGAACCTTTACTTGGTGTTTTTGTAAATACACTTCCTCTTAGGAACTACCCTAAGGGGCAGATGATGTTTTCTGAGTTTCTTAATCGTGTTAAAGTTAACAGCTTAGCAGCCTTCGATAACCAGAGTTATCAGTATGAGGAGCTTATAAATGAACTAAAAGTCTCTAGAAACACCAGTCGAAATGCTTTGTTTGATGTAGTTTTTGCTTATCAAAATTACGAGCAACCAGAACTACGGTTATCCGAGCTTATCTTGAAACCTATTGAGAATCCTCATAAGGAATCCGTTTTTGATCTGCTTCTGACAGTTTTTGAAGTTGAAGATAGAATTGAATTTAATGTAACCTACCACACGGGGCTTTTTAATCAGGATACTATTAAAAGGTTTATAAGCTATTTTAATAAAATTGTAGCTTCAGTTATCACTAATGAAAATGTCAAACTGTCGTCTATAGACATCTTATCTCAGGACGAGCGTAATGACCTATTATACAATTTTAATCAGACAAATATTGACTATCCAGCTGGAGAAAATATAGTTACTCAGTTTGAACAGCAAGCAGCTAGATATCCTGATAAAATTGCTATTCGGTTTAATGAAAATACTCTGACATACTCCGAATTGTCAAAACGTTCAACCCAACTAGGTAGGTATCTTCGCAATCAGGATATAGATAGAAATACGCTTGTCGGTATATATATGGATCGTTCTATAGAAATGATAGTGGCTATGCTTGGTATATTAAAGGCCGGTGGTGCCTACGTTCCTATAGACCCTGAATACCCGCACGACAGGATTTACTATATGGTCGAGGACAGTCTAATTAAGGGTAATGGTAGAAAAACAAGTATCATTCTCGCTCATCAAAACTTTGTAAGTGAACTTCAATCCAAGATCCCTAATGGTGTTTCACTTTTGCCTATCAGCTCAAATTGGACTGATAACAGGGCAATTATAAATGCATTAGGCAAACTGCCTCAATACACTTATCCGGAAGATATTGCTTATATATTTTATACCTCTGGTTCGACGGGTAAACCTAAAGGAGTAATGGTGGAACATAGGAATGTCCTAAGTTTGCTTAAGAATTTTGAAACTCCATTTGATTTCAATGAAACAGATGTTTGGACGATGTTCCATTCCTACTGTTTTGACTTTTCAGTATGGGAGATATATGGGGCACTGCTATACGGGGCAGAATTAGTCATTATTCCGAAAAATATTTCAAAGGACCCTAAGCTGTTTTCCGTACTACTGAAGGAAAGAAATGTGTCTGTTCTTAATCAGACACCTCTTGCTTTCTATATGTTGCAGGAGTACTTTGTTCCTAATCATTCCACTACAAAAGTTCGTTATGTCATTTTTGGTGGGGAAACTCTAAGCCCCAATAAATTGCGCCCTTGGTTTGCAGCATATAAAAATACCCGTTTAATCAATATGTACGGTATTACCGAAACAACAGTACATGTTACATATAAGGAGATAACAGCTAAGGAAATAAATTATGGAACAAATAATATTGGAAAAGCACTTCCCACATTAAGTTGCTATATACTTGACACTGCTCAAAACCTTTGCCCTATTGGAGTACCTGG
>ERZ1740058.1118-NODE-1118-length-14211-cov-13.349110_pt1 | contig 14211 bp, 17 predicted proteins | sample MGYA00581745_ERZ1740058 | MGnify/ENA primary metagenome ERZ1740058 (study PRJEB43018, sample SAMN04849742) | marine metagenome | isolation source: floating plastic debris | place: Pacific Ocean | collected 2008-08-30 | study: EMG produced TPA metagenomics... | reverse complement strand
CTGACGGGGAGAAGCAGTTTGAGGATGGACCTGATGAGGTAGAGGGGATAAGCATGAGATTTGAGCACGGCGATCGCCTCATCAATTGGCAGCAAGGTAAAACCTTTTATACGGCGCGACAAGGGACTCAACTGGGTTATGCCTTAATTTGGTACACCCCATTGCCCACATTTCGCCATCTACCCGTTTTCTTCCCCTTAGAGAGGACATTGGCCAAAGCTTTCTTAATCCGCTTCAAGTCCTCCCCTGAGACATCTTCATACAGCTCGCTGACTAGCTGATCCAGATGTAGAGGTTCTCCCGCCTGAGTGAGTACCTGCGTCACCCCATCGGTGAGAGAGGTGTCAGCAAATTCTGGGCGGAGTAGGGCTCGTGACTTTGGCTCAGCCTGAGTTTTGCGAGCTTTTGAAGAAGACGGAGTCTTAGCGCTGGGTGATTTTTTCGTCGTTGCTTTGGCAGATGACGACTTCGGTGATTTGGCCTTAGCAGATGGCTTAGCAGCGGTTTTCTTGCCTTGGGCAGTTTTCGGTGGAGCGGCGACCTGAGCCGGACTAGCAGCCGCATCTGCTTCTACATCATTTGTCCCTGAAGGCTGAGCCTGAGTCGGCGCGACGGTTTCGGCGGCGGCTGGTGCTGTCGGTTCCGACGTCGTTGCTTCAGTTAACAGAGTTTCAATCCCTTGTAACTGCATCGTTTTCTGCTGCACCTGATGGTTCATCCACGCGAGTTCCTGCTGCAGGTGCGCCTGGACTTTCTGCAAAGAGGTGATAAAAGCACCTGCCTCTGTAGACGATAAGGTTTGTAGATAAGAGATTGGAGTCGCCACGATGGATGCCAGATAAACGATACAGCTGTCATTGTAGGCAGAGTCGGGAAAAAAGCATCATTCACCTCTGTTTTAGGGAGCAATATGAAGCAGCATGAAGTATAAACGCTGCTCGACCCATGACATTTTGCCGTTGCTCCAGTCGTTAGCTCATAGAGTCTCGGTGATGGGCCGAATCAAGCCGGAGGTGATCAGCATGAACGTTAAGCACGGCGATCGCCTTATCGATTGGCAGGAAGGCAGAACCTTTTACCCAGTGCGGCAAGGGACTCAAGATGGCCGCAATATCCTCGACGAGGATGATAGTAGCCTACATCGACTCGACAACTGCCAAGCGCCAAATGAATAATATGAACGTCCAGTGGTTCAATCTGCCTGTACTTTGCTTACGTCATTGGGACTTTCGTCGTGTTTTCCCTTATCTGATAGGAAATATGAAGGGTAGCTACTAGCCTATCCTTGCTTCGCTCGCTATGACTCTCAGCTATCTGCTCTTTAGCTCAATTGTGAGTACTGCAGATAAAGTGAATCTTAGCGGACTGGACTGTATTCCTGAGCCTACTACCAGCGAAGATTTTGACAGACATCCAACATTTGCGCCCAATCGCCTGATCGAGATTGCAGGCCAAAACATCATGCATTCTTAGGGAACATAATTTATATTTGTCATCTAATTTATTCTCTGGCATTTTCAGCGTAAAAACCCAATTTGAGCAATTTCTGTAGATTTGCTGAGTTCACCTAAATCTTTGAGAAGGTTGAGGGCACTATTGAAGGCGTCAATACGATCTCGGATCCAGTCTTAGTTAGCAGTAAGGCGCGGATTGTCTCGGGCAATTGCCTTGAGTAGTTTTAATACATTTGGACTGTCACCCTATTTCTGCTCAAATTCCAGGGTTAATTGCTCTAGCTCAGCCTTTTCATGCTCTTCGATGGAGCGCTTTTTACAAGTCATGGGGAAGGGAGGTGAATATACGGACACTTTATGTTGTTTTCTTTGAACAAAAATATCGACGCATTCCCCTACCTCGGAACAGGTGGGGTAAAGGAGCGGCGACAGGTTGATAGCGATCGCCACCACTGGGAAAGCAGAGTAGCGCAGTTGGACCAGGAGATTTTGACGGAGCCGAAGCGGATTCAGCAGACCTACCAGGTCAAGGCGGAGCGGGTCGAGCCGACGGGAGTTGTGTATTTATGGCCAGTATCAAGCTAGGGAGGCGTACAGGATATGAAACGGAAGGATTATCAAAAAGCACTGTGTGATTGGTTTGGGGTCAAAAATGTACGACAACTGCGGAAGGATCCAGCTTGGCAAGAGTTTGCTCAAGATAATGGTTTACCTGAATTAAGACAGTTAGATGACTGGGTAAAGGCATATATTGCAGCTGCAGAACGCGAAGCCTGGCTACCGAAAAGAAGCACTGAATCTAGCGATACGGACTTTGACATCGAGCAGGTTGTCAGCGATGGGCTCAACACGGTCAACGAGGGATTATCAGGTATCCAGCAGTTAGGCACTGGCTTGTTCCAAGGGCTGTTCTCTTCCAATCAGAATTCATCAGATGTTCAGCCCTCTAGCCATGAAGCTGATCCTGAGAGCACTGAAGATATAGAAACTGATGAGGATGACGAGGATATTGAGGCCGATGAGGTCGACGGAGAAGTGACTTTAGAAGTTGTGAGTCACCAAGGCTGGCAACTCACCCCGGCTAAACCAGTGGCTGAAGAACTCGCAGTCTGTACTGAACTCCAAAACCATCAAGGGCAATCGGTTGGCGTCCTATTGCAATACTCGCTAGAGCAAAGTCAGCAACTCAAGCAACACTTCCAGAACCTGAGCTTGCATTCGACACAATCCTGGCATCAAGGGGCTTTGAACACAGCAGTCGTTGACCAACTAGGAGCAGCTTCAGCCACTATCGCCAGCGGCATGAAAATGGGCCAACTATTTCGCGTTGTGGGACCACCAGAGTTAGTGGCAGGCTTATCTGATGGCGCATACAAGATGGTCCAAAGTGGTGGATCACTAGGCACTGTGAGGAATCTTGCTAATGGCCAATTTGTGGGGCAACTACGTTTTGTTCAGGCCTCAGCCGCACCCATTCTGGCTCCGTTAATTGCCTATCAAGTGCTTCATGCCATTGTAGGAACGCAGCAACTCAATCAAATCAACCAGCGCCTGGCATACATAGAGCGTACTTTAGAGGAGCTCCATGTCAGACAAGAAGCCGAAGTGCTGGGAGAAATCCATTACGCCATTACGGTGCTCGACGACATTTTCCACGAACGGATGAATACCGGAATTTTCACCACTGATTCCAGCAATCGTCTAGCCAATGTGGAGAAGAGTATTTTGTCTATCCTGGAGCGAAATCGTCTCTTGGTAGAACGCTTTCGGGATAAGGCTCGGCAGGCTAGAGAGCAGGATGGTCGCCAGGGTGCTCACACTGCGGCTACACTCTTGAAGGCAGATGGTCATCAGGTGTTCCATGACATGCAGTGCCTAGTTGGATTAATTGCTGCCGATCTGAAACTGGAGCAGCTTTTGATGCTCTTGGCGATGCAAAATAACCCTGCTGATGTTGGGCGACGGCAAGAGCGTCTCAGAAACAAGATGCAACAGCATGAACATTGCGTTGCGAACCTTCCTTCCATTAAAGAAATCGAGCGCCATGCAAAATCTTGCCTCAAGGCTATGCAATGGTGGGAAAAGCTGGTTGATGTTGGTCAGACACAGCGCACCGTTCGCGAAACACAATTTTTGAATTTGCAGGATGTCAAGCCAGAATTCTCAGCCCTGAAGCCGGGGCTTGGTGGCTATGTCTTCTGGAAAGACAAGGAAGGAATGCATATCTTCTCGATGTCAGGTGAAGATTTGCAATTACAGCCCTTGCCTAAGGCAGGCCAAAGCCAGGAAGCCTTAGAGGTCACGATTAAGCGATATATCGACCCTGGCCGTACCTATCAATTGCAACTACCGGAATCAAAATCTCAGCCGATCCTAGTTGCTGTCGAAGAAGAGGTTAAGCCAGGTTTATGGTTGGGTAAGCATCTGGACTTAGAACAGGAAAAAGAGGTGCTGCTCTGGCACGTTGATCGCGCCCCGGTGACCGTTTGAGGACTTGAGGAAGTATGGCTAAGGATCTTGACATACTCAGACACCAGAAATGGCTCGGATTACTACAGCCGGTAGGTTTGGTCGTGTCACCGCCCGTTCTAATCAAACCTCAGGCGGTGATTGACCGGGGGCGGCTGGTGGACCTTCAGGAGCGGTTGCGGGAGGTGGTCTCTACGGAGGTCTTGCACCGTCGTAAGGATGACGGACTGGCCTGGATTGAGAACTTCTCGGCCTTTACCGAAAAGGTGCTGGGCTGGCACCAAGAGGATTTAGTGCCAACGGCGGACTTGCCGGACAGTCTTTCGGCGGTGTTGCCCAGCCATGGCGAGATCCTGCGGCCCACCTACGGCGTCAAAGACCCGGACAGTGACGAGTGGATTTTGCTGATTCAGGAGCTGGCACCGGGACTGTCCTTGGATGAGGATGACCCGGCGGCAGTTTCAGGGCAGGGGTGGAAGGCGAGTTTTCAGGCGAAGTTTGAGCGGTTGCTGCGGGAGATGGGCATTGCGGCGGGGCTACTGGTGAATGGCACCGACATTCGGCTGGTGTATGCCGCTAGTGGTGAGTCATCGGGGTATCTGACCTTTCCAATGCAGGCGATGACGGAGGTGCCGGGGCGGTTGATTCTGGGGGCGCGGGATCTGCTCCTGGGAGCAGACCGCCTGTTTAACGTGCCAGAAAATCAGCGGTTGAATCGTCTGCTGGTGGAGAGCCGCAACTATCAGGCGGAAGTTCCCACCAAGTTGGCAGAGCAGGTGCTCGATGCCCTGTGGAAGCTGCTGCGGGGCTTCCAGGCGGCGGATGCGGCAGTCAACGGCAACTTACTGCGGAAGCTATCAGAAACGGACTCCCAACATATCTACGGCGGCCTCATCACAACTCTGATGCGTCTGGTGTTCTTCCTGTATGCCGAAGACGAGGGGCTAATGCCCGATGACCCAGTGTATCAGCAGAACTATGCCGTCTCCGGCCTCTACGAAAAGCTAGGGGAAGACGCGGGCAGCTATTCGGACACCATGGATCAGCGCTATGCGCTGCTGAGCCTGTTTCGGTTGGTGTACGACGGTGGGGGAGCCTATGAGGAATATCTCCCTGCCCGCCACGGACAATTATTTGACCCCGACGACCTCTCTGCTGGAGCTCAAGACCGCATCGCCGCCGGTGACCTCTTCTTCCCCACCTCCGAGGAAGTCGCCGTCCTCGACAGCCTCGTGCGTACCGGCAAACGCAAACTCTCCTGGCGCTACCGCTGGTCTGAGGCCACCCACGACGAAGTTCTCGTCCGCCTCCTCGACCTCACCAGCAACGCCACCTCGCAGAAGTGCGCGGCCACAAGGCGGCAAAAAAAGTTACCAACCAGTTTAAAGGGCAAATTTACCCCAACCAAAACCAAGGGCCATAAATCGGCAACCGATACCGACACCCTATCCATCACTGGTCTGGAGGACTAACCCATGACTCTGAATTCAAAAACTGTGATTGCAAGCAGTCTCATGATTTCTGCAGCGGCAATAACCTGCCAGGTGGCTGCCGAAGCTCGCCCCTATCCTGATCAATCAGGGGTCTGCTACTTCTACCGAGGCGAGACCCAAGAAATATTAGAGCCCTGCGTTATCAGTAGCGGCTACGGTGCTGGTGCCCACTACGCCATCTTGCGTTGGTCTGATGGAGTTGAAACCAACATCACCATGATTAATTTCTGCCCCGATGAAGACTACAACGATGGGGGTTTCTGCCGCTATACCGTTGATGACTATGACGCTGAGCCCTACGAACGCAACGTCTTTTTAGAACCCACGACCCTTCCCGATGCCGATAACCTGCCCTGCTACCGCGTCATCGAAACCGGCAATAGCGTCTGCTACCGCTTCAGCGAGTAGCAGCTTGATCAACCAATCAAAATACCATCTGTTTGCTCGCTATCTGAACTTGTTTATTGGTTAAGTCCTGATCATGCCTACTAAAATTCACGGTGCTGAATATCCTATCGAAAAGATCTTTTGTGATGACTTTGTTTTCTCAATTCCGCTCTACCAGCGGCCCTATGCTTGGGAAATTGAACAGGCCGAAGCTCTCCTGGATGACCTGTTGGGCTTTTTGGGGGAAGGAAACGATCAGATTGATGAATTGAATCCCTATTTCCTCGGGAGCATCGTCTTAATCAAGGCAGAAGGGTCTACCCAGGCCGAAGTCGTTGACGGCCAGCAGCGTCTGACAACACTCACCATCTTACTATCAGTGTTACGAGAGGTCGTTCCCGAAGACTTTGCCAAGGCCCTCACTGAATACCTGTATGAAAAAGGAAACCTGATTAGAGGAACGCCCAATCGCTACCGTCTTACCCTGCGTGAGCGAGATGCCCAGTTCTTTCAAGAGCACATTCAGAACGAAGGTGGCTTGTCCAAATTGATTGAGCTTAAAAATAAACCTTTGTCTGACAGTCAAGCGCATATTCGGAACAATGCATTGAAGCTTCTGCAACGCTTGCAGGAGTTACCTCAGCAGCAGTGTGTTCGCTTAACTCAATTTGTCGTTACGGGCTGTCTATTGGTGGTCGTTTCCACCCCTGACATGGACTCGGCTTACCGCATCTTTTCAGTGCTGAACGATCGCGGCTTAGACCTTTCCCACACCGACATTTTGAAATCAGAAATTATCGGCAAAATTCCCGAAGCTCAGCAAGAGCAATACAACAAGCTGTGGGAAGACACCGAAGATCTGTTGGGACGCGATACCTTTCGTGATTTGTTCTCACACATTCGGATGATGTATCGCAAAGCCAAATCGCAGGACACGGTGCTCAAAGAGATTCGGCAATACGTTAAGCCGACTGAGCATCCTACCCATTTCATTGATGATGTCTTGTACCCGGCAGCCCTAGCTTATGCCGATATTCGGGATTGTGCCTACGAAAGTCATCAACACGCGGAGGCGATCAATACTTGCTTTCGATACCTTAACCGCGTTGACAATGTAGACTGGCTCCCTCCGGCGATCGCTTACCTTTCTCGCCACTCGAATCAGCCTGCCCAATTGCTGCGGTTTTTCACCCAACTTGATCGCTTAGCATCGGGTTTGATGATTCGCCGAGCCAATATTAACGAACGGATGCGGCGCTATGCTAGGTTGCTCGCTTGGATTGAAGAAGGCAAAGATCTCCAGAGTCCAGAGTCACCGCTCCATTTGACTCAAGAAGAATGCCGTGACGTGATTCAACGCCTCAATGGCCCGCTGTATCTGGAAAGTAAAATCCGCCTGTATGTCTTGCTGCGTTTAGATACTTATCTGTCTGGCGGCGAAGCCGTTTACAACTTTCCCCGCATCACCGTCGAGCATGTCTTACCTCAAAATCCCAAGCCTAAAAGCGAGTGGCTGGAATGGTTTGGCGACGAGGAAAGCCGCCAAGGCTATGTTCATCATTTGGGCAATTTGGTTTTGCTATCCCGCTACAAAAACAGCAGCGCTAGCAATTACGACTTTGAAACTAAGAAGCAAAAGTATTTTGGTGGTAAAGACAGTGTGTCGCCTTTCGTAATTACTACTCAGGTGCTGAAGGAAACCGAGTGGACGCCTGATGTAGTTGAGCGACGTCAAGAAGAGCTGATCGGTTGCCTCACTAAACTTTGGCGATTGGATGAACACGCTCCGGTGATGGCACTGCAAGCCTAACGCCCTGGTCTTCGCAAACGAGGTGTAAACGTTTAGATTTTAAGCAAAGCCAGCTTTCCCAGCCCCCGACCATGAACACCAAACTCGTAGAATCCCTTGTCGAAGCGGTGCAGTCCCTACCACCAGAAGACTATGCCCTCTTTCAAACCACCCTCAGCGATCGCATGGTGAGCAAAACCCCTGGCGTCGCAGGTGGCCTCGCCTGCATTCGCAATACTCGCATTGCTGTGTGGACCCTTATTTCTTTCCAAAAACAAGGGGCTGACGATGCAGAACTGCTGCATAACTTTCCTGGCCTTACCCCCCTCGATTTGATTGCCGCCCGAGCCTACTATGCTAGTCACGCTGAAGAAGTTGATCGCGAGATTGACGACACTGAGGATGAGAATAGGCATGGCTAGGTTTTACTCCAACGAAAACCTGCCCACTGATCTGGTCAATGCCTTACGGAAACTTGGCCATGACGTGCTCACCTCCTACGAAGCAGAACAAGCTAACCAGAAAATTCCGGACGCCGCCGTTTTGACCTATGCCACCACGAAGCACCGCATTTTCATCACTCTCAACCGCAAAGACTTTATTGCCCTACATCAGAGCGGTCTGCACCATAGCGGCATCATCATCTGCAAAGAAGACCGCGACTATGGGGGACAAGCTCAAGCACTGCATGACTACTTTTTGAATTCTGGGGATGAATTAAGCGATCGCCTCTTGCGGGTGCAAAAGCAAAATCGCCCGCAAGCCGACCAACAAATTTTCGTCATCCGAGAATACTCCCAATAGCGCCATTTGGCATTGTCCAACATAACTTGCCGCCTTTACAATTGAGCACTAAACTTCCGCCAGTCGCCCTCGACGGCGGCCCTAAGCGATCGCCGATAGTCATGTGAATGACGCCAATCGCTTACGCGCTAATGCATCGTTTCTCGATATTCCGCCGCGGATTGTCGATGTTGATGTGGGTGAAAGTAGCCGCGTATGGGTTCAAAGGCCGAGAGGAAACGCTGTGTCTGCCCTGACGATTTGAAACGCCCCCATCCGCCTTTCTCTGACTCGGGTCGGCCAGTGTGAATTCTCCGCTCGATTGTTCAAGCCCTGGTGCTGCCTGTGTTCGACGCCTGGCATCAGCGCTTTCTTAGCCGCCCCATGACTTCTGAGTTTGTCTGAGACAATGACTCATGGGAGCAAAGCCGCTCGACTTGAGGAGTTTGCGAACGAATGTCGTCGCCGCGCGTTTGTCGCGATGAGACCGCATGAGAATATCGAGGACTTGACCGTCGGCATCGACGGCCCGCCACAGGTAATACGGCTGACCTTTAATGGTGATCACAACTTTTGTCCAAATACCACTTATGAGAGGGCTTGGGGCGATGGCGACGAATCTGATTCGCATACTCCTGAGCAAACTTTTTGCACCATTCAAGCTGTCCAGTTTCTGAAACCGCTATCAAGTAGCAGATTTGGCCGTTGATAGTGTACTGCTGAGCAAGGACTTTCAGGCCGAGTAGAGCTTGAAGATGTTGCTGTAGATAATCTTCGAGCAACGCTTCATTCTCAAATTCCCAGCCAGTTCCAGTCTTTCGCAGCATGTTGAAGAGAGCACCATAAATCTGTACTTATGGTGCTCAGCGGCGATCACGATGAGCTTGAGCCAAGAGGTTTGTATCGGTACTCAGGCTACCCCACAATTGCGGGGCGAAAAGAGGTGCGTTGGGTAGGCGGCGGCTCATGACCGATCAAAATTCGGATGGTGTCAAAAGTATGGTCATCTTTCACCAGCGCTTGGTGGCAGCACTTAGCGAGAAACTCAATCATCATGCTGAGTTCCCGTCGGCCACTGATAATCAATGGCCGACGGGAACTCAGTAAGTCTTAAAAGATAACAGACCGCACAGTTTGCTGACCGCGGTGATAGGGAAAACGGTCATAAGCTAAAAAAATCTATATCCGGCTCACGTCGGACTATTTCAGCATTCCAGATATCCAATTGTTTTTCAGATGTCATGACGTGGCATCCTGCGTGAGATCCAGTCGTGTCGGTCTGATCGTAGTTTTCCCTATGGAATACATGGCTCATAGGGTAATGCAGGTAAATTATTTCGAGTCAATATCTATCGGCGGTTGAGGAACTAGCGATGGCCAGGGAAGGTAAGAAGCGGGCAGTACAACCAGAAAAACCGGCTGATGAACTGGTGGATGTGCTGCTGATTCTGGCAAAATATCTGGATACAAAAGGATTGCAAGAAATGATATTGAAGATGAGTGATGGGTACAAAATTGGAGTCAGGGTTGGAGAAGATATCTTTGCTCGGTATTGTCAAAGCGAAATTGTCAAAGCGAAGAAGATGCATAAGGCAGCAACGGACGAACTCATTCCAAAACATTAATAGTTTCGTTGTTGCGAGCTCACCCTTGTGCAACGTCCTTTCTGTTGAAAAATACCGTCTAGCTGCAACAAGTGGAAAGGCGATATCACTGCGGTACCGCCCAATTGCAGAGGACTGCCGCCATGAACAACAATACACTCACCACTACTCATCAAGCTGCTCGCCAGCGTCGTCTGCGAGCGATTCACTTCCGGTGAGGCTTCGCCAACGTCAAACGCCTGGTCATCGGGCTAGGCTATCTCGAACAATGCTTAGCTGAGGACCTGCAAGATGCTCATGTACAGACCGCTGCCGCAGTTAATCGCTTTATGATCGCCCTCAGCTTTCTCATAAAGCGATTAACTGCGGCTTATTTTCCGGTCAGGTAGGGCTCAGGGGCGGGCTCCACTATAGAACTCAAGATGATTGAAACGTTAAACCACCCCCACCTAAGGAGTTCAAATCATGAAACGTATTGCATTCGCCCTCACTGCTCTGACCGTTGCTTCCATTGCTGTTACTGCCCCCGCTGGCTACGCTGCCCCTGATTTCGACGAACTGCGTCAGGAAAACCTGGACAAAGATGCAGTGGACTTCGACGAGTTGCGCCGCGAGAATCTCGACAAGGATGCGGTTGAAACGGTTCAAGTCAAAGCGATCGACTTCGACAAACTCCGTCGTGAAAACTTAGACAAAGACGCCGTTGATTTTGACGAACTGCGTCGCGAGAATCTCGATAAGGATGCTGTCTACGAAGTGGTCGCCAAAGGGGTTGATTTTGACGAACTGCGCCGTGAGAACCTCGACAAGGATGCTGCTTATGAATTCGTGGCCGCTGTTGACTTTGATGAGCTGCGCCGGGAGAACCTGGACAAAGACGCTGTTGATTTTGATGAGCTGCGCCGCGAAAATCTAGAGAAAGACGCCATCGCCACCGTTTAGACGATAGACGCTCTCCTTCCGGCCAACGACGTTCCGTTCCTCACACACACTCCTCTACCCCCTGAATGCTTGCGTTTAGGGGGCTTTATTGAAGCTTGGTGCCCGAACTCCACAAGAGTCAATCATCTTGCACCAAAAGGCTCTGATCGCATGGGCGATCAGAGCCTTTCTTCATCAGACGGGCGATCGCTATTTCAGAGATCAAAATTATGCTGAGACCAAATAGTCAGAATAATTTCGCTGAGGATAAATTGTTTGAATATGAGTTGGTAACTCAAGAATAATCTTTAAAAGAATAACAGCATCCAGAACGGTTATTTCGAGTGACTTCCTTACTGAGTTCGAGCTTTCTTAGAGCGGTTGCGGTAATCGCCTTTTCAAGGCTAAATCTTGCGAAACCCACATTCTGGCTCTCTGCTGTCAATTTGAGGAAATATCAAATACCTGATTGGATGCTGTTACTGTTGATGACGTTTCAGACGTTAAATCGATATCAAACCTCCTCTTTAACGTGGACTGAACGGTCATTTAAACTCGAAGCGCTTCGCTTCTTGACTATTAGAATAACTCGCTGAAGCGCCATACTTTCAGACTGCAAACAAAGTTTATTTTTCTCGCGGATGACCATTGTCTACATCGCGTTTTTTCCGTGGACGCACTTATGATGCGCCGCCGCAGTCGTCTAGTCGCGTCGTCGGCTCCCCGCTTCCCTGGAAACCGCTCTCAAGACGCTTGGTGTTGCTGGCGATATTGTCTCAGCGTTTGATTAATTTGTTGACACGCTTCGCCATAGGAGCACCCTTGGCGCTGCTGTAGCCACGCAACGAGCCTCGAGTAACTGGCTTGCTGACGAATGAGTTCGTGGGGCTCATCTAAAGATGGATTCATGTCGGTGGTCTTAGCTGCAAACTGAAACGATGGTGGCAGAGGCACTGATGCTTTTCATTGTGCCGGATAGGAGCGCCTCGTTGGAGTCCATCCAGCGGGCTGTGGGCAAGGAATCAATCTCAGACTTACACTTTCGTAACCGTTTTATCTCAACGCTTCCTGTTGCGAGCAATCATAGAAATAGAGAGCTCTTTCATGACGATGGCGGGGGTGAGAGATGAAAGATACGATTTTTATCCAGTCCAGCTTCCGAGATTTTCTGATTGGCGTGATCGCATTCCTACTGGCCGCGATGATGTGGTCTATCGTACTTGTCCCCGCTGCGGTATGAATGAAGTGAGTGCCAGTCCCCTGGCGAGTTAACCATCTGCCCTACACCAAGGGCACTGTACCTAGGCAATGGGAGCTTTCTCTCATTGCGGTTGGCCTAGATATTTTCGTGAAATAAACCGTCCCTCTTTCGATGCCGCGCCCTGTCTCGGGATGCTGAAAGGCGCAACCGCCTGAGGCAAGAGCGAAAGCTGTAACCCTTCCGGCCAAGCATCATCAATCGAGAGCTGGCCTAAGAATTCTGCCTTGAGCCGCCGCTGCTTGGCGCGAAAGCGACTATCAAACCGCAAATGACAGACTGTGCAGAGCGCCTTGAGATTACTCGGGTCTTGATTGCTCGGCTGCTGGTCGAGGTGAGCGACCGTCAAGAGATAGCGCCTCGGTGCCGCTTCAAACTTGGCTGGAAGTGGCATCTGCAGTTGCCGCCAGCGCTTCACCCGCTGGAGAAAGTCGGCCAACGGTTCACTCGGCTGACGACAGGGGCGCTGACACTGCTCACAACACCACTGGGCCTGATGTTTAATCTGGAGCGCCAGGCTTTCCCAATTGTCTGGATACCTGGCCCGAATGATTGGCATGGCAACCCGCGTCACTCACCGCCTGTTAGGATAGCTGACTCAGGAGAAAGTAGAGCATTTGATCTAAGACAGGCAACATGGCCCAAAAAGGATGCTCGGCATTGGCGGAGCCGCTCCTACGAAGTTTCGCTTTCAAAAAGCTTTAGCGCTGCCTAATCGAGGACATTGCGCCAGCCAGCCTTTAAAACAAAAAGTCGGGTTGAAGAGTTCCTGAGGAAGCCTTCAGCCCGACTGGTGCTCAAGGAGCACACGCGAGTCTACAGGATGTTTTTAGAGTGACTCAGGCCATTCATCCTCACCATAGGGATAAGTTCAGATTTTTTCAGGTATTATCCAGAAATCAGTATTTATATGGAATATCGACTTAAATAACCACATAGCGACAGTTCCAAATCAAACACCCCCAATGCCTAGTGCATCAGGGGTGTTTGCTGTAGCGGGCTCTGTATATTCGCGGTGTGTTCTAAGCACCAGGTGAGTTCATCATGACTGAGCATGGTCACCACGATAAAGAGGAAGCCCATAGATTTATGGAAACGAGATAAAACCGATGCTGGTATAAAGTTTGCCTTTGAGTTCGACATGGCGGCGACCGCAGCGACCAGCCAACGAAACCTCAAGCACCCGTCAACTTATCGCATGGAGATTGAACCGCCTCTGCGTCTGATAGTGGTAAACCGGTCATCCGCGCTCACATCCAATCCCGTCATCATCCCCATCAAAGCCATGCGAGTCGAAATCGGTTACCCCCTCAGGTTTATCAGCATCAGTTGGCAGGTAAACGCGAAATCCGCCTATCAGCAATGTCTCCACAGTCTAAATCGGTGGTGCTGGCGGAATGCAAACTTCGGCATAAGCTGGGTCACAGTCCGGCCCCGTCACGTTCGGTTGAGCGATCGCGGCAATTGATAATTGCATTGAAGCAGTCAGGCTGGCGAGCACTAATTCCATGTGGACGGGCAAACTGTTTTCGACATGACTATTAGACGGGTGAGCCACCATCCAGAAAACATCCCCAACCTGTTGCCGTGGTCGATGCCCAAGCACTGGGAAGCCGCATTGGAAACCCCCTGGTGGCGGCACAGCTGACCACTGCGGTAGACGAAGATTGGGGTGAGCACTTGGCCGATACTGCGGCCATCACACAACTTGCCGCCCCTGAGCGCGAAGGGGGGAAGTTTAAGGCAACTGGGAGGCCGGGTTAGTCCGCAGCGCTCTGATTTAGAGACCCCGGTCGTGGCGGACTCGGAGCCAAGGGCGCAATATTTGCACCTGTGGGCGCAATATGAGGCGGGGTTACCCACGGATAGCTGGCGTTGCGGGTGGCGCAGCGGGTGCAGGAATGGCGGCTAGAGCAATGGGCAGAGCGGCAGTTGGAGATGGAATAGGCTGGGCTGCTAGCGATGAGTCTCTCGCTAGTGGCTTTTGGAGGGGGCAAAAAAATCGGCGTTGCTCAATTTGGGGATGAATCAAGCTGGGATGGGTACCTCGCCA